>Ga0214479_100017_pt1 | contig 96529 bp, 70 predicted proteins | sample M1_20Mar14CPVII9_5_FD_165054 | JGI IMG/M metagenome (GOLD analysis project Ga0214479, IMG submission 165054) | Marine eukaryotic communities from Monterey Bay, California, United States - M1_20Mar14CPVII9sort6BwellE14 | ecosystem: Environmental > Aquatic > Marine > Unclassified | place: USA... | reverse complement strand
ACGTCACCATCCATCATAATATATGACATAATATATCATTGCAATGATTCTTACCTTTACCTTGGGGAATACCCAACCCTTAGATTCTTCCAACAATTCAATGGCCTCTGATCGTTCTTTTGAAAGTTCCTTCACGGGTGACTCTTCATCACCAGATTCTGCATCATCTTCTTCATTATGCGCTTCGAGCTCCTTAACTTGTTCGTCAGTTGGCGGTGATACTGTAGATGGATTGACGAATCCGGTTGCTAACGATTCACCTCGTCCAATGACGGGGATTTGAGGTGTTTGATCTTCGACGTCGGCCATGATGGGGAGATGATGTTGATGATGATGATGGATTAAGATATATATATATATTATCTATGATATCATAGAAATATGAGGTCAAGTAAAAGATTCCACTACCATATAATTTGATGCCTCCGGAGGAGATATCTTTTTGCCTTGACAACTTGAGACAAAAGGCAGCAACAAATGCTGGCATCAACCTTAACTACTTCAACCTCAAGATACCAGCAAGTGGGAATAAGATATCGGTTGGGACACAGTATCGCTAAATTGTTTTAGCGATCTTTGTTACCCCGGCCAAGTAAATGGTACATACTTAGTTAGCAATCGGCAAGAAGTAGTATGTCAACATCATGTTGTTGCTCATGGGGAGAGCAATGTAATTCAATCGCTACACAGCTACACCGATTAGGATTAGTAATGGCTTTGTTCGAGGAATATGGCAACATTGGGTACTCATCTATCACTATATTACCATTAGGAGGTATCTCTTGTGGAACAATGAAACATCTAACAAGTATAGTATATTGGATAACAGGATACCGTAATATATTCCCTTCTAACTTATCATCGTATCTTTCTCTTGCTAATAGCATATGAAACTTGATCTCTTCCTTCTTTTCCCCAAATATGTATGACTAATCAGACACAAACACAATGTAAACTGTGTACGGATGTTCCACTGTTCCGTCAACATTGTCCCCAATACTCATCGTATTGTGATATGTGGATAACTTTCTTGATTGCTCTTGATGATGATTTAGGTCAATATAACCCATATGAAACTTGAAAGGTCGAATGTCCTTGTATTCCTGCTGGATCATCACACGAAGATGATAAAATGATGCTTCTGGTAAGTTACCTAGCTCAACTTGTTTCGGATCATCTTTCAAAGTCTTTCCATACTCAACAATCAAATAGGACAAACTACCAACCTCGGTTGGCACATTAGATTGAGAGGCAGTATCATCACCAACTCTGCCATACCCTACTTCATGCAATTCTTCACCATCTTTTCCTTTTGATTTTAGAACAAGAAGTTCCCACTCTCCTTGATTCCCGAACACTTGCCCGCTAGGTGATTGATCACCACTGGTAGCAGTAGATACGGTAACAGTGTTAGATTCCTTGTTCTCCGACGGAGACGCGGTATCACCGCGGTCCTTATCTTCTGACAACTTTACACGCTTCTTCCTCCAGTTTTCTAACATTTCTTGATGATATCTTTCCTGAGACTCGTCGTTCTCGGGCGCCGCCCATCTTTCGAGTTCATTTACTTTTTCGGGGGAAAGTGAAACTGCATAGCGAGGACCTGACGCTGGCTGTTTCTCTGATGTATCCTCCTCTCCTTCTTTTGATGATGCATTTGTGCATATCTCTTTGGTTGTGGCGGATAAGTCGGTGGGTGAACCGCGACATGAATTCTCATGTTGTAATGCCTCTTCGTATGTATTGTAGGTAGCCTTTTTACACACATCACATGTCCATGTGTCATTGTTTTTACTGTCACTATTAACAGAACCATCATTGTATGCAATGTCCCGTTGTGCCTGGGTATAAGACGCGTCGGCACCACAATCATCTGTCAGGTTGGAGTTGACCTCATCGTCTTCATCTGTATCTTTTTGTGTATCTTTTTGCATATCATCACTACATAATGGCTGTGTATTTAGTAACCTCTCAACTCCTAAATATGAATCATCATCATGATGTGTAATGCCCTCCTCCTGCTCAGACGCCAACTTGTATGGATTTGGTAATAATTTCTGAAATGATTGCTCTTGCAATGTTTCAATTTGGGAAGATAGTTGTTCATCTTTCTGTGTTTCATCCGTAGCATCATTTTGTGTAGGTGATGTTGGAGATGGTTCTTGTTGTGTTTCAAGAACAATTATTTTACTTAGACTCATCTGAGAACTGGGAACTTGAGATGACTGTTTACGGCTTTGTGAAAGTTGTTGTTGGGGGTAGTTTACTTCATTTTGTTGTTGCATTGTCAATGCCGAAGATGTTTGTTGTTCGGTCATTGAGACATACAACACTAGACATATACACACTAGCAAGGTGAGATGTGTCTACTACTAATATACCATCATATCTTTTACTTCTCTTCTATATTGCAATGAATGGTAGACACGTAATATCTTCTACGGCATCACGTCATATCTTTCCCATATCCTAAATTGTGTGGCTGGATAGTGGGAAAGATGTCATTGCTATTGCTGTTATAATAGACTGCAATTTGCAATAAGTAGATACACCATGATGAATAGACAATGAAGTGTGTACCTCCGCTAAATTATGTCAAGGTTCGTGTTGTTCATAACCGGCCACCGCTTATAAAAACTCGTCATGTAGCGTCTCTTCCATCATCTATCAAGGTACGTGAGAAACAACCAGCAAGTACCAATAAAAATTGTGTAGAGGAGACAGCTGCAGCAACATCTCCACCTACGGTATATCACAATGACCAAGAAGAAGTACTATTCACTAATGACGATCACTTTGATTCACCTCAAGAGATTGAAGAAGAAGAACAACCGGTAACAAAAAAGAGGTGTATTGAGAAAGAAAGTTTCATCCCAAAAAATTTAGACAAGGATTCAATTGCAAAGGAATCAGAGCATAGTCTTCAAGAGGTTGACGTAGTCCATCTCAAACAACAACGGATAGATATATTGGGCAATTGGGAAGATTTATATAGATCTGCAACATATGCACCAACTCAAGAAGATAAACAAGAAGAACAAACCAATGACACAACGATACATGAACAACAACTATGTCATGACTTCATACATCAACTACCATCGCCAACTAATGTAGTAAATGCGCCACCTCCACTATATCTGTTATCAAGAAACAGATTAGAAACAATTGTATTATTCAAAGAAGGTCAAGAAGGTCAACTCGGCATCTCCCTATTAGAAGGTAATGGAGGTCAAATTGTTGTTTTTGATGCGGTTATGCCACAGTCACAGGCTGACAAGTGCGGCGTACGTGCGGGTGATATACCAGTATATAATAGTACAATGTCATCGATAAATTCTTCTGGACTACGCCCGATTCCATATGTTGTATTTCTCCAACGAGTGCGCGATAAAAGAGATTTTACATTCAATGTGTTACGAAATCGTAACGAATACACACCTCCTACAGCTCATGTGCCAAAACAATGTACTGCTAAGACATTGTATTGGCACAAGATCTATCGTCAGAATCAGATCATGATGGCTCAGTCGAAGAAGAAGGTGGACAAGTCTACTGCAACTGATGTATGTCCCGGTTATCCAGTAGTTGGCAATACTGAGTCACAAATTGGTTTGATGGAAGGTGAACATATACCATGCTACAACAAACCTATGGATCGAACTTCGATGCCAACCACCCGATGCCAAGGTCGTTATTCTGGACTATGTTACACATGTTATCGGCGAAGTGTCAATGATTGGCCTGTATATTCAATTGAGTATCAACTCTACCGTTCTCTCTTGAAACTTGGTCACCCCCTTATTCTTCGTCGTCGATTTGACACTCAATTGGGTGCAATATATGCCGATTATTCATACGAATACAAGGGTCATCTAATCATTATAGAACAAGATGAAGGAGACGAAGGGTTGGGTCATAACAGCGGCTATCCTGTTGATAAGGAACTAGCAGGACTAGAGAAAAGATTGTCAACGGGTGGAAATGGCAAGTCTACTCTAGTTATTCGAAACAGCCCAGGTGATAATCATATTCAAGATCCTCGACAAGTTGTTTTGATTGATGCACTTATCAACAAGTTCAAGGAGTGTGTTGATATGAGACATGAGTGTGTTCGAAAGTCAATGGCGATCTTTGTGGATAGCAGGGACCAAAAAGAGTATGAAGAGCATCTTCGTACAGGGACAATAAAGACATGGACAATAAAGACAAACCCCCATCTAACATCTGCCAGGAAGAAGTTAGATGATGTGGTACACTCGGTTCATAGCAGAGACCCTTCCAAGGTGAGAGATGGCAATGCGAGGGACGTTCCCAACTTTGTAGATGAGGCTCTAAACAAGATCTTCCGCGATTAGTTTAGTATAACATAAGAGAATAATAATGTCTCAAACTAATCATCTTTTCAAGACACATAGGTAAAAACGAATTTCCACTGTTGCTTTACCTAAGGGAGCGTAATGCAACCTTCGCTCCCCATCAAACCTCAAGATACCAAAAGACCAAAAGATACCAACAAGATTTCAAGTTCAACCTCTTCATTTGAAGAGTGTAAGGAGCTTGCTATTTGCTATAAAAATATCTTCAGGAGGCTATCGCCAGTATCAAATAAAGGATAATCATGACAACTAATTCTACCAACGAGAACAGTTTGCAATCAGGAAGACGGCCTTCATGGCGGCCTATCAATTCCCTGAAGAACTCGCGTCTAACCATTCAGATCCATTGTGCCGATAGCGGAAAGAGGATCAATGTACCAGCGACACCCATTCAATCAGCGGGGAATTTACAAAACTACTTCGACGAGGCACCCTCAGATCATATCCTAGGCTCTACTACATTGCAAGAGCTCATCAAACGCGTCAAGAAGGATATACCATCTCTTTATTTATGGGATGAAGTTGGTGGAGCGACATTGTCATGTGGTCCACATACGTTCCATCAAGGAGAGTGGGATACTACCATGATATGTGAATTGATATGGGAGGATGAGAACCAGTCATCATCTTTAAAGGAGAAGATTACTCGTGTCAAGTTGGATGATGGAAGAGAGGCAGTGGTTGTTACAATCGGTACTCCGGCTGTACAGCATGTCGTTCGCCGCAGTGTGGTTGATAGATGTCTATCAAGTAAGTGATATCATATTGTATAAGTGCTGCTGTTGTGTGTTGTGATAGCGCTTTTCAATGAAAGCTCTCTTACATGTTGACTGTTGTTTTTCTTTTTGTAAATAACAGAGGGAGATACTTATGGCTAAGTTATATGTTGTATGCTCTGGGAGACGCTATGTAGGTTGTAGTATAATTGCTACTCACGATGAAGCTACACAGGCAAGGTGGCTATGTATTGTGATGTGTCAAATGCTAATGATTGGTAGATTTTGATAATACTAGGAAGTTGATCTATATGTTTTCGAGATTATTCGTCAACCAACAATGTTCTTACTAGCTCAAATGAGTATATCGTACGCCAAACTTTCAACTAGCCGTTATAATGCTGTGATCACTAATCCAAATGTAATACTTAATACTTGATGGGTTGCCAATTACCAATTCCAAGAGAGAGAGAGAATATCAGCCATCACATTCATATCATTGTCATTGTTTTTTTATTATTTAGGATTTACAAAGGATACGATGTCATCAACTATTGAGGCAAGCGTACATATTTATTTCAACTTCCTTACTCGATATACTGCAATAAGCAATCAAAGCGATAAGTAGATGATAAGGAAAGGCGAAGATAGAAGCACCAATGCCGGATGGCCCTTTGAAATCAAGATACCACATGTCATTTTTTCATGTGTATTCAAACTTGTCAAACTCTATTTACGTAAAGCTATAGGACGACAGCGCATGATACTACTACATCGTACCCTTTGATAGATATTGTAGTAGAAGTGTTCAGATTTTTGCTTATTGCACGCCACACCCAATCGAGTTAGTTCTTAACGTTTGCTCGCCAGTTCTCGAGTTTATTCAATTTAGGTGTCAAGAGTCAAGAGTTGATGTACGATAGTATGGTGATTGATGTATAGAGAGTGATGCTCTGTATAAACATAAGTACAACCAAAGGAGGATATAAAGTTGATATTGTGGTATTATCTCTATTCATTATTCCAGAAGATCATTGCAATCAAAACAATTGAAACAATTTGACTCGCATATACAGAGAGCTAGAACATTTTAGACTCTATACATACAGAGCTAAAAAAGTACACATCTTGTGCGCAAACAGGTATATCACACAGTAGATGATATAGGAGGATATAGATTATTATGAATTATATTGATATCGAAGAACCAGAGCAGGCACTAGCTCCACTTGACGAAGAAAACGACAATAATCATCAACAATCAGTAAAACTGTCTAATGTTGACGAATTAGAAATATCATTAGGCAAAGTCAAGTGTCAGAATCAGAGCTTAAATAACAAGAGATCTACTCCTCAACAAAAGTACATAACGCAGAACGATGATGTATTATCGAAAAGTCTTACCAAATCAAAGACTCCCGTCATTATTAACAAAGAAGAGAATATAGATATAAAGTATCATATCTATTATGAACGAGAGTTGGGACGCGGCACCAAAACAATAGTACGCAAGGCGATTGAAAGATCTACAGGTAAACAATTAGCAGTGAAAACTGTTCAAAAAGATAACACAAAAGAAACAAAGCATATGAGAAAAGAAATCGATTTGCTCAGTGATGTTAATCATTATTCAATTATAAACTTATATGCCGCTTACGAGGATGATGACTACCTACATATGATAATGGACGAGTGTAAAGGAGGAGAGTTATATCAGTATGTGATAGATCGTGTTAAGACAGTTAAGAATGCAAATACTGGCGTGAATGAATCCAAGGCGACTATTAATGAAAGAACTGCCGCGGCTATTGTAAGGAAGGTAGTTGATAGTGTTGCATACCTTCATGAACATAACATTGTTCATCGAGATCTCAAGGTAAGTACTAGCATCTAGTAATTATTGATCTCAAAATGATGATGATATCTCATGACGTCTTCTCTAATTCATATACAGTTGGAAAATATACTCTTCTTATCTAAACATAAGCCATCCATTAAGGCTGATGCCACTATGGATACTGATATCCGTCTCATCGGTAAGTTTGTGAGATGATTTGAATAAGTATGACCTTTTCCTTGCAACTCACATCAAAACATGTATTCTATTAAGACTTTGGACTATCCAAAAGATATGATACTCATCGTTCGTTTGGGTCACTTAGTAAGCTGCAATCATTTGTTGGCACCAACTCCTACATAGCACCAGAGGTGTTGGAAGCGAAAGATAGTCGCGGTGAAAGAGGATACACACACCACTGTGACATATGGAGCATAGGAATCCTAGCCTATGCTCTCCTAAGTGCCAAACCTCCATTCTATGGTAACACAGACAGTGAGATCTTTGCTTCGATAAAGAAAGGTGAATATACATTCCCTTCATCTGACTGGGATGGGATATCAGAGGAAGCAAAAGACTTCATTAGGTCAATATTAGTAAAAGATGAGGCATATAGACCAAGTGCAATATCCCTAAGATTTCATCCATGGATTAAAGATGCACTTAAGTTTGATCATGGAGTGACAACGAAAGCCAAGAGTGGATTTTTCAAGAAGGTTCTGGGCATTGGTAGTAAGAAGAAGAAGTAGGACGAGATGCCGATGCACTCCAGAAAGATGGTATCACACCAAAGAACTTCCCCGGAATGGTTTTGTATGTGTCCAATGTAATGATTGAAGAGAACACTTGTATTCAGTCTTCAAACGCGAAAGGATACCGTCACAGGTCAACACTATTAAAATTGTTTGATACATATAATGTATCACATAGGATAGTATACCTTTGCTTCTACAACCAATCTGAACCATGTATTTATCATAAAACTAATGCTTAAGATGCACGGATAGGTAATAGGTAACTGAAGGGAGAGTTTCAAGCAGTACCGACTGTAATTTTTTTTTAAACTACTGTGAGTTGATCACTGGTTGATGTCAAATGTCATCAATGTCAATGCAATCGGATTGCTACAACTAAACAGCTGTGATACCATATCATACCCTTTAATATCCTGAATATCCTCTATAGTATAAGTGCTCGGATTGCTACCTTGACGGTTATCAGAAATACATTCATAAAACTTGAAAACTTGACACGTTATTAAACATACGTCATTCCGTCAACTACTGTAACAAGATATAAGTCGCATATAACCCTTATCATCTATCATCTATACCTATACTACACACAACGAATATCAAGGACCAATACAAAGGATACCGAAATTATAATATGAGATCATCTTCTACATTGCAAATACTGCTTCTATTGATATTATCAATAATACAACTGTTACCAATAAATGCACAATTTGGTATGAAGAAGAACAACTTAGAAAAGGGAATGCCACTTAGTAAACCAGACAATGGAGATGAACTTGGTGCTGATGCCAATCAAAAGGAAGGATTCCTAAGCGAACAAGACGCTGCCGATATGTCTGCAATAATTGAGGAAGCGAGGAAAGACTTGGAGACAATGGCGATGATAACAAAATTAAAGTCTGAGAACAAAGAAGCATTAGAAGAATTAAAAAAGCTCTCTCCAGAGGAAGTAATAGGCGGGATGAAAGAGACACTTGACAACTTAAAGCTCATCGAGTATCTATTCAAAGATCCAAAGAGGGCTGTGAAGGAGATGGAAAAGGAAGGAATGATAGAAAAGGCACATTTGAAAAAGTATAGGAAAGAGCCTGCTCTGTTAGAAGCTGATACTAGAAAGGGTTTGTATTTCAATTTCATATCTCTGGCTGTTGTCGGTGGCTTTATCGATGAGTGATGAGCTGTCAGAGTGTCTAGCTAAATAGATAAGATAATACTAGTGTAATTTACTGCACATCATTACATATATGTTAATCGGCCGGAGAAAGCTTTTAACCCCATACCCCAAAAGATCACTTTGTTATCATTGAAATTTTTGCTTGTGGGGATATCTTTTAAGTTTGAAGCAACCCATCTTCTATGCCAATCTACTTTCCCAATTCTATTACATATACTTAAATCCCTTGACATCCAACTTGTTCCTCACCAATACGACTAACCCTACCTAACTAACCGTACTATATTTACTTGACAATGATATGATGACGGAAATGTCCCAATATTAAACTAAAGAATGTCAATATCATAAACAAGGCAAATCCCAAGTCCGCAAATATAACATTCGTAACAGCGTTACCATGTTGATAATGATAAAATGCTGCAAACATTAATAAATTTTGTTGTGATACAACTACCGTAACACCTAGAAAACATCCCACTGTAAACGCTGTTGAAAATCGTTTAAGTATAAAGGTACCTAATATTGCTAATAGTAAATGTAATATTGCTGACCAGTAGGATGCTATTTCTAATGCTGTTGATGCTGATGTTCCTACTTCTTGTAATTTTGATGCTGTTTATGTTTGTTTTGTTTGTTTGTTCAGTTTGTATTGTAGTGTATGTTGCAAATGTAAACGATATAATAATGAGTACACACAAAGGTACAAGGTGCACATAAATTTTAATTGCAAACTGCAATACACACACGATATACAACACAAAATCAAAACTCACCTTCTATAATAGAAACAATAAAGAAAACAACCATGAAAAGGACAGTAACCGCCCAAGCTCTATGTACACTACCCAATGCATCATTTTCACAACTTGCAAATATTTTTTTAAGTATTGGATTGCCTTTTCGTTTACCACCATTCTCGGTTGAGACTGCGGTAGTTTCGTCATATGTGTATGTATCATCTCCACCGGCTGTATCGCCTTCTGTTACATCGTCTGTTGTTGTATCTCTACCCATGTCTATTTGTTGCTATTGGTCTATTTTTTGTGGACTTACAATCTGCTTAATCTCCACTCTCATAATCTATTTTCTTCGCATTGCGCGAAAGTGAAATTTAAGGAGGTGATATTATTATTAGCAACTAAGTAGCCATTTATTGACAATGGCAGCTCCCTACACAGACAGCGGCAGCAAGGATGTCATCACAACACACAAGAATACACAAGAGGGTGATATGAATGATGTATCGGTGGCGGCCGATACCCGTTGCAACTCCACAGATGATAGACTCGATAATGCTTGGCTGAGCGTTGAAAGGCCACTAGAAACCAATAACAAACGAACCTCACCGCCCAAGTCTCCATTAGAAGAAGTTATAGATGATAATGAAGTAAGGAATGGCGGTGTTAGAAAAGAGCTCTCGGCAGAATATATCTCACCATTAATGGCGCCGCCAATACACATATCAAATGATCGGTCATTGCAACCTAATAATGCAACACATCTTATGTCAATGAGTAGTAATCATTCACTAGCAGAAACATCTATGATATATGAGTATAGCCAAGACAATCAAAATAACACACAACCGACAATACCCACCAACAACAATAAACAATCACTAGTACAAAAATATCGCGCATTTCTACAACAAAATCAATTATCAATTGACCTATTAGAAAATGTTATGGAACGCTTCGTATTCTATGGATATTTATTCAAAGAACATGACCATAGTGGTATTAGTACAGAGTTATATTATGCCATATGGAATAGTATACGTTGGTTAAATGATGTAGTATTAGTGGGATGTGGTGAGGGGATGGGAGTTACTGTTGGTAAGAGGGATGAGTGGCTTTGCTCTAACAATGGCACTTCATTATCTAAATGGAAGAAGGGAGTATCATTATCGGATTCAATACTATTGAGGTTGAATAGAGCTGTACCGATCCTTCGTACTATTTTAACTGCAACCACATGTATATATCCTGCAATGGAAGCTTGGTCTCGTCGATCGACAATACACTCTTCACGTTCACTATTATATAATGGAGAGAATAATAGTATTATCAGACAGTCACGAGCTGCACAAGCATCATATCGATTAGAAAGAATCAAGTTTGTAGCAAGATTGGCATTACTTTCTATTTCATGGTGGGCACAACAACAACGTCGTCGTAATCAACAAGATGGTAATGATCAACAAAGGGAGAGGATACCAACATTATTGCGAAGAGGTGGAGAATTAGATCCATACGAAGAATTAGTACATTTGCAAGATGCAGATGATGAAGTAAAGATTGTACAGTATGTCGGTAGGAGAACAGGTCGTCGGTCAATTGCTGCTAGACTGTCTTTAACTGCACCATCGTCGCCAACATCTTCTCAGCTTTCTAGCGTTTTATCATCATCCATCATATCGAATGTTACCATCTTGATCAAACGGCTAGCAAGACTACTATCGTCCAAACATAGAATCCTTTATGTATATGCAGTGGGAGAACTCTTACACATACTGCGTCCCTTGTATTGGAGCCGCGCCGAAACTCGTCAATATCAAAAACAAAGCCGATTGTCATCAATGAATATACCTCAAAAACAATCCAGCCTCAACTCTTCCTACTCGTTTGGTATCTGGAAAGCATATTTCATTTCATTGATGATGGATTTGGTATCTGATAAATTGTTACAATTAAGTGATGGCGAGGATACTACATCATCTAATTCACAGTCTCAGCGTCGAGGATCATTATTCGGCGGTAGAGGTAGCATCGGTGGAAGGCAGAGTAGTAGTGCACCCTCTTCATCAGCCGAACAAGCCAAGCATGATGAATTAGACTGGAGACGTAGTCGACACAATCTATATCTACTACGTTCACCAATGTACAATACGGTGACTCAACCAGTGGCAACATTACTTGGGAGAGTTGTGTCAATGATACCATCATTTGGCTTAGGCGAGTGGGCCGTAGAGTATGTGTTGGATATGATGAGTTATTGGAATGAGAATCACTTCATGTTGGAATCATAGTCAAACACAGCCTCCTACTTCCTTCCTCAATGGTTTAGGAAGTAGAAATACCATCTCTTTCCTGCTCTTTCCTCCTTTATTTCAACCCAACCAAAAATTCTGTGTTTTAAACCGTAACATGGGGTTTCACCTATATTACTATTGGTTACTACCCATAGCAGCAGATTTCACAGACAAAGAGTCTTGCTTATGTACATAACAAGCTCTAGTCGTAATATAAACCAAGAGCACCGTCTCTACTCCATCTACCGAAGCTAGGCAGATGTATAAAGAATGCTGTATTGCTCTCCTTGTTAAGAATACTCCGCTTATCGTGACAAGATGACAAGACAGAATCAAATTTGATCAAGCAGTGAATTGACTCGATATTCGTCTCATAAAATCAATTACATTGGATAAACAAAACAACAACATATAATGAAACTACAAACTTTAACATCAGCAGCATTTGTTCTGCTAACAGCTATCCCCGGCGAATCATCGGAGGTGAGTATTTAATTTGATATGTGCATACGACACATAATGATTGGTATCGCTTGATTGCAAAGAACTCACTTATATTGATGATATCATACCTTTCATCTACTCATATAGGAAACATCTTACTCAGTTGCAAAAGTCATTGACAAGTTCAATGATGTTCTAGTATCTGTTGGGGTGTACAACGACGAGGAGGAAGAAGACCTGGAAGACGAATACTTGGCTTGGAGTAACTTCGATCAAGCATATATACACACCAACTGTCAGAGTGGTGTCGGGTACTGCTGGAAACATTGCTCTCGAGGAAAGGGTTGGTATTGTCTAGATGGCGTACACGTCTCAAAACATACTGACACCGAGACGGCTTTTATTCATGAGGGTTGCGACTCGGACAATGTTGGTGCTCATTACTCACCCTTAGGAAAAGCGTGGTACTGTATGGATGACTCGGAGTTCGGGGAAGTTGATAGGGCTTTCATTCATCCGGGCTGTGGTGATGATGGTGTGTCGTATCCTAAGTATCGTAAAAATCACTACTGCAAAAAGAAATATGGATCGGATTGTGCCTTTGGAGATGGATGGTATTGCAACGATGATAAAGATGTATCGGGATACGGATTGTACGACTTTGATCCTGCTTTTATCCATACTGGATGCGATTCTGGTGTCCACTGGGATAATAATCTCAGAGCTTGGTACTGCAATTAGTAGATTCCTTTGGAAACTGGGCATTAACACTTGATTTGATATGGTGCAAGATCAATTAGAAGTAACCTCCTGTGCTGAATAACATGTCTGTCTATCTAGCTATTATGTCGTCTCTACTGTATAGATACTAAATTGGTTATGTCATATGATTGTCTTCTTGATCTCCTCCATCCACCATCCTCTGTTGCTGGTATCCTTTGGTATCCTAAAATTCGACTCTCATAATTTTACTCAAGTGAAGTGCATACTACATTGTCTCCATTGTCTCTATTGCAATATAGTCGTCTTAGATAGGAATATCACGTCGCTATTATGTAAGTTTGTGTACTTCTATTGTCTGTGGTGTATCCTCTGAAGTGTAGACTTCATTTTTCTAAGGTATGCTACTCATCTCACATGCACCAACTTGCCCAATCAAATCATCAAAGAGTCTAACCAACCAATTCAGTAACTACACAACACGATGTCAGCCGCAACTATATTATCAGAGGCTTACGGTGAAGATGCCTGCCTCTACACAAGAGTACTAGGTGTAGCAAAGGATTGTACACCGGCCCAACTACGAAAAGCCTACTACAAGAAGTGCCTGCAATACCACCCTGATAAATTAAGCAACGACTTATCGAATGATGAGAAGGAATTGGCCAAGAAGAAATTCTCAGCTATATCATTAGCATATACGATATTATCTAATGAAGAGAAGAGAGCAGAGTATGATGAGAGTGGGGATTTATATGAGGATGAGGATGATTTGGCAGCTAACAAATCTGGGATGGATCAATGGACGTGAGTTTTTGTTTTTTATTTGTTAAAAGTTGGTGCATGCACTGTCTTATATTAATACTCATATATTTTTCTATTTCAATACACTAGTGATTATTTCAACCACGTATTTCCAAAGGTATCAACTGCGGATATTGAAGCATTTGAAGTCAAATATAAATGCTCAGACGAAGAAGAAGAAGATGTGTTAAAGTACTACACACAATTCAAGGGTGATTTAACAAAAATGTTAGAATGTGTAATGCTTAGCTCAGATGTTGATAAAGCACGATGGGTAAAGGATTACATTGAACCAGCTATTGAACGAGGTGATGTTGATGATTATACATCCAAGTTACAAAAGACAATGGGTAGTGCACCAGCAAAGAAGGTCAAATCAAAGGGAAGAGGTAAACGAAAGATTGAGGAGGAAGAAGTTATTGATGAAGAGAGAGATAGTAGTGAGAGTGACACGCCAATGGCAGAGGTTGTAGATGAAGAAGAAGATAGTAAACCATCATCCAACAAATCTACGACAAAGAAGGCAGTCAAGAAAAAGTCTTCATCGGCAAAGGTATCAAAGCCGACGAAGAAGAAAAAGACAGCTTCGACTTCATCAGAGGATGCCTTGATTGCACAAATTAGAGGTAATAGTCAGTCTGGTTTTGACTCAATGATGGCAGGATTGGAAGATAGATATGGCGGTGGAAAGAAGAAGAAAGGGGGTAAGAAGAAAGCGGCTGACGATATTGAGGATGAAGAGTTTGCGAAGATACAGGCCAAGATAATGAAGAATAAGGGTACTTGAAACTGTAGCGGGGATATTGGATAATATGTATACTCAGTATAAAACCTGACACAGATCACTATGGCAATGGCAGGGAAGAGCCCGATATTATGACATCTAAGCGGGATATTATTAGTATAAGGAAGATGAGGTTCCAGATTGATATATTGTGTTTTACAATGAGCATATCATATGCATGAATGAAAATGCAACTAAGCTAATGCAACAAGCTAATGCACCTAACTTGTCATAGAAGGCTTGGTAAAGGAGTACCGAGTGGGTATCCTATGACCTCTTACTTTGTGTCTTTCCGTTCAATACTTGTATTTGTCAGCCTCTTGACACTTGACTCTCTCATCATCGTGCACCGATTGCCATTGCTATTCTATTATAGCAAACAGCCTCCATAAAGAGAGATTGCACTTCATACATTCACTGAACTCTTCAACTTCATTCACTGATTGAATTGCCATTGCATTTTCTTTATTGCAATATAATTTTTATTCGATAAATGAGTGACTTGAACTTTGCAATCTCTTCATTCATTCACTGAGTGCATTGCAATCTCTTGTTCATTCACTGATTGCTATATTACTAGCATTGCAATATCGTTATTGCAATTCATAATAAACATGCTACCCTATCAGACGTCGGTAGTAGTAGCCCTTGCGGCTCTGTTGCTCATCCCATCAAACAATGTTGTCGAATCACATGGATATCTCAAATCACCACGAAGTCGTAATTATGTTGCAAGTGAAGAGGGTGTGAACTGGATGACAGCTAGTAATCCTTTAATATCGATAACACCCCAAATAGAAACGGAGCCTCAATCGGCCAACATTGGCGGAATTGACGCACAATGTGGTATCATTGCAAGCTCTAGGAACTATGACTTTCCAAAGAACTACAATGGTCAACCTCTCGGTGCTGATCATCAATCCTGTTATCAAACTGGTGAGGTTATTGATATTAAGATTGCATTGACGGCACACCACAAGAAAGTCCGCGTTGGTATTGTTTTATGAAGTGATTTGCAAATCACATGTTCTAACAGAAGTTACAATCGCCTCTCTTTCATCTCATAAACTGTGAAATGCGCATCTTCCAGGGGTCACTTCGAAGTATACGCTTGTCCAATTGATGATGTAGCGGATGAATGTATCGGTGATGAATCAGTGGAATGTAATTCTCGTCCATCAAAGGATTGCTTTGCAGCAAATCCATTAACATTTGTTAGTGATGAGCTTCATGGGGCAGTGAAAGATGATAACTACCCGATCCGAGCATATCTTGCACCAAATGTGCAAAACTTACACTATAAGTACAAGTTGCCTGATGGATTAAAGGGAGATAAGGTTTTGATTCAATGGTATTATCTCACTGCTAATAGTTGCAAATGGGAAGGGTGAGAGTTTATGCACATCTTGTGTTTAGTTTATTGTTTTGTATGATTACTCTAACCAATCAAATCTCTTCCCATCTTGCTTAGATATGACGAATATGATTGGGATACAACTGGATGGGGATTGAGCTACTTGGGAAATGTGGCAAGTTGCCCTAGTCTTCCTCCCGACGGTCGAGGCGTTCCAGAGCAATTCTGGAATTGTGCCGAAGTGAGGATTCTAGATACTCCAAGTGTCGAGGCATGTGCTGGAAGGGCTACTACTGTCGTAGACATTCCCTCATTGAACTCATCCACGGGCGGCGGTGGCGATTCTGGTGGCGGTGGGGGCTCAGGTGTAACTACTCAAGCTCCTCCTACCTCGATTGCTTCTTCTACCACTGTTGCAACAACAGGAGGTACTCAAGGTTCAACAACCACAAGCCAAGGTGGATCTCATAACTACTGCGGGCTGACATGGGCAGATGCGAATGACTCCTGTGGTCAGCCTTGTCCCAATGGAGTCGATAGTGATTGTTCCGAGGGCGGCTTCTGTTTTGCAGATGCCACGAACTGTCCTGATATATACATGGAGCCTTATGATGGTGGCGGTGGCAACTACAATTATTGTGGAGCAACCTGGGCTGATGCTGACGCCTCATGTAGTCGAGAATGTCCCGGAGGAGTCGATAGTGAATGTTTATCAGGAGATAAATGCTTTGCAGACGCTGAAAGTTGTCCTCAGATTCCTTCAGATTCGACTGCTAGTCCTATTCCTCCGCCGGCGCCAACACCTCCTGCCACTCCATATCCCACACGGTCACCTAATAATGACCCACCTCTTGAAATTGCTGGTGGAGACTCCCGCCTTATTGCTTACTTGGGCAATTGGGAAGCATGTCCGACACCGCAGCAGCTCGAGAGCTATACACATATTGTTGTAGCCTTTGCTGTCAGCTACAAATACAATGTATTAGAAAACGAATGTGATGCTTCATGTGACATCGGAACTTCGGTAGACATCTGTAGTGGTGGAAGTCAGGCTCTCGTAGATTCATGGCGAGAAGCTGGGAAGAAAGTTATACTTTCGTTTGGTGGGGCTGGTATGGGAGGATCTTGGTTTGGTAACTCAAACAATTGCTGGGATGATTGCTTCGGCAAAGAGGAAGCATTATCTGATGCTCTGGTGAGCATGGTACAGTCTCAAAACTTCGATGGTATTGATATTGACTATGAGGTGAGTAAAACGCAGTTCTGAAAATGATACCAGTCACTTCTTATATGTGAATCATACACTCACATCCTTCTCTTCATCTCTTTCAATGACAACTACAGTATTGTTATGATACAGAGAACAATCGTCACTTAGGGTGTGGACAGGTCACTTCGAAATACTCTGATGCTAAGGCACAGTACTTTTTGTCTGAGATGACCCATCTCTTACGAGAGAAGCTGGATGCTCTAGCTCCAGGTCTAGAACTTACACGTAAGTCGACTCTTAGCTGCTGTTATACAATCACAACTGTTCGTACATGCCAGTATATCTCACACTGCACTCTTTCGATACTCCTATAGACGCGCCTATGGACACAGACTTGGTTACCGACTCTCCATATTACCAGATCTTGAAAACGCACAGTGATAAATTAAACTTTTTGATGCCGCAGGAAAGTCCACGTTAGTATTGTTTTATCATGTTCATGCAGGTGTTGAATATAAAGGCTCGACGACTTGACTGCTTTATTTGACCTTAGTTTGCCTTTATTGATTGCCCTTGCATATCATATGTACTAACATATATTATTATCTCCTCTCTTTCATCATCATGAAACTGTGATAACGCGCATCTTCCAGTTTTACAACGGTATTACCAAGCCGATTAATGGGTTCACAAGTGCCCTGGTCGGACGTCCATCATTAGACCAAGTCTATAGCAATCTTGCGAATGACATGTTCCAAAACGAACCCCAGAAGATCGTCTTTGGGTTCTGTATCGCCGACTGTGGAGCTACTGGATCGAACACTAATGCAGCCCAAGCTGTTACTGTTTTGCAAGAGGTCAAGGATCACAATAATAGAGAGTTTGCATGCAATGGCGGTGCTTTCTTTTGGGTCGTTTCAGATGATATCAATGGCTGGAGTGCTCTGGTGTACGATGAAGTATCACAGACGGCTGGCTGTTCCTCGTCAGAGGTAACGACAACTCTTGCCCCACCATCTACTACCGATATTACATCGACTATTGTATCAAGCACGACAACAGTCGATACTACCCAAGGAACAACAAGCCAGACAACACAAGGAACAACAGCTACTACCACACAAGCACCACAAACTTCTACATCTGTAGCATCAACCACTAGCAGCAGCAGCCAAAGTACGTCAACTAAAGCACCGCCTTCCGGTTTATGTTCAAGCACAACTCATGATGGATGCACGAGCAATCAGGAACCAAGATGCGGGAGATCAGAATTAGAAGCTAGAGAACACTGCAATACTGTATGCCAAGTCAATACTGATTGTCCTTCCGTAAACGGCGTTACACAATTCTGTTGGGGCACCCATGCAAATTACTGTGGTTCAATCCCCAAGAGGACATATTCTTCTCCTGTCCAAGGACCTCATGGTTTAAGATGTGGCTTTACCGAGATCCATGCCAGAACCTTTTGCGGTGTTTCATGCTCACAAGATAGTGATTGTGCCTTCATGGGGGCTGGAGCTGGGTGCCACAATACTCATTCAAATTATTGTGGTAGTGATTATACAACAGACGATTCACCTCCTCCTGTCACAACAACCCAGGCAAACACAAGTCAACAAACCACCCAGGCGACTACAAGTCAACAAGTGACTACTCAGGCGACCACAAGTCAGACAACATCCACCGAGGCCTCTACTACAAGCACTACAACAACGACCACCACAGAGTCAGTAAGTTCAAGTCACTGTACATCCTCTTGCTCAACTTGCAGTCCATATACATTGACAGAGTTACGAGCTATGGGGAATACAAATTGGTTTACAGATCAAAGCAATTGTGATAAGTGCGCGAACGGATACAAGTGGTGGCCTTGTAATGTTGACATTTGCAAGTGTGGCAACTAGTCCACTAATTCAGGAAAGATATATGTTTATTAGAAGTAATCATCACAGGCAAATGAATATGATGCGGTGATGAGAGAATAGCCTTTAAAAGTAGCTGATAATGACTAAAAATTGTAGCTTATGGCCTATCTCTTGTATCATAGTTTAAGTTTGTTGTTTGTATCACTTTTTAGGTGGCGGTACATGGAAGTATCGTTCTCCATCATATGTCTCTAATCTCACATTAGCCAACAAATCATGCTCTCCAAACGCCTTCTGAACATCCTTCATCCCATCTAATACAAAATCTCTTGTCCTCTCTTCCTTTCCATATGCCCTTATGTCGATGTAAACATCCTCATTAAATGAATCAGATGTCCAATCCTCTACTCTTTGTAGAATAATCTTAGTTGTCTCGGGTTTCGTGCCCCAGATATCACATAACTTCGATTGCAAAGTTGATAATGGTATTGATTTCTTCATACCGACTCTTGTAAATACTTTGACAAGCGGCATCTTGTGTTATTTGTTGTCGTCTAGTCAGTATTTCCTATGCCACTCCCCGAAGATATGATGGATGATTGATGATGCAGGAGTTATTTTGATATATGACTGGTACTATCGTTCCACCAATTGCAACCAATATTCAATTGCCTCAAATATTAATTATTAATAGATGTAAATGATACCAACCGACCGTTCTGGTAAAGGAAAGACAAAGATTGATTGCTTGCCGTCAACATCAACAACAAAGGCAAATTTCAGCATGCGTCACGGGTTATCACAAAAGAAATTATGAGTAAGATATCAACATTCATTCGAGTATGACTGCAAATGGTAGTATTAGCATATTGCTATATTATAGATGTGTTTGTGCTATATTGGAGAAGATAGAGAGTAGTCGCATTAGTCGAGGAGAGATTCGAGATTGGGCTTTTACTAATTCTAATTTGCAAAGTTCAGTAAAGGTTCAAGTCCACTCTTGTGCTTGATTGATACAACTCTACCACTGTGGTGGTGTTACTCCTCCGATTGATAAATATCTAATTGGAGCTTATAGATATCTAACTTGAGATTTAGTAAGGAGTATTGGTTAGATAGTTGTGGTGTATTATATATATTATAACCATCATGTCTGATGTTGAGGAAAGATCGGCGATATCAATTGCAATAGCCAGAGGAGATCTCATCTCAGTACAAAAGATTGTAAATGCAGCAACATCAGAGAAACATAAAACCATTAACTACGCCAGGAAAGTCCGCGCGTTAGTATTGTTTTTACGATATGAACCCGTGTGTTTATATTGAAGTCTCAGTGATTTGAATACTTCATTTGAACTTTGTTTGCCTTTATTTCATTGCCTTTACATCCCACATGCACTAACATATGTTAATATCATCTCTCTTCATCATCATAACTTGCGATAACGCACATCTTCACAGGATATGGGGTGAACATAATAATGCATATGCAACAACCGACGATCCTTCTTCCTCCACAAATTGGTTTGATATTACTCCATTAACTTTGGCGGCTATGAGGGGACATCATGATATAGTCGAGTTTCTTTTACGACAAGGAGCTGATCCAACGTTAAAGGGTATTTCATATGAGGATATTGAGCTACCAGATAATAGCGCTCCATTAATAGAGCTCCCGCAATACAACATTAATGCATTCGATGCTGCAAACAAATTGACACGAAAGATTAGATGTTGTCGAAGAACCGAGGATCTGTTGAGAGTAGTAAAACCATATTGGAAGAGATGCGTTTACTCTGGTGCTTCGGCAACTAGACACCAGAGATTGGCATTTACAAACGAGCCCATCAATTCAGAATGGTTATTAGATGCCTTAGATCAGGTACCGAAACTACACGATGTAAGTATATCATGTGTGCATGATTCTTTATGATTGTAATTGATACTCAAAAGCAGTACTGCTTCTTCTGCTGAAACTTATATCAGTATCCACTAAAGGCAAGCAACTTTGATGAGGACATCGTTGATACTAATAGTTGGACAAAGAAATATGAGAAAGAAGATACACCTCCTCCCCAGAGTAATGAACCTAGTTGGGTTGAAACAGGTCAATCACGCAGATGTTATAGCTGTGGTGAGCTCAAACCAGTCCAATCATATAACAAGAATGAGAAACGAAAGGGAGTAGAAGCAAGATGTATTACATGTGTGGCTACCAGGTCTGAGCATTCGACAATCTGGAAAGTCCGCGTTAGTATTCTTTATCATGTGAAGTCAAGTTCAATATGAAGTCTCGGTGGTTTTACTACTTCGTTTGATCCCTTTATTTGATTTCTCCTTTGTAACCCACATATGCACTAACTTGAGTTCTGTCGTCTCTCTTCATCTTCACAACCGCTAAACGCGCATCTTTCAGTGCAAGTTGTAAAGCGCCCATGTTAAGTCTTGATGGCAGTGGTAGTATTTGCCAATCATGTCATATGAGACGAATGGCTAGTGGCGGGGTGAAGAGCGAAGTAGGGCACTAAGAAGCATAGTATGTTAAACTGAATTATAAGTTCTTAAATTAAAGGTATAGTATATGGCATCTCCAGGCAACTCACAACAGGTGTGGAAAGAAGGAGTTTAGTATCGACATGTATGCACCCGCTAAAGCAAGGAATGTTCCCAAACCAATCAACCCCATATTAAACCATCTTTCAATCTTCAATCTCTTTGTAGCAACTAGTTTGCCACTAGCGATACGACGACTTGTCTGTTTTATAAACAAAAAGGACGGTATCATGTAAATCAGTGCAGAGCCAAGCACAGCACCCGTGACACTAACGACAAAACCAGCGTCATTAATCAATAAGGCGAGTGCAGTTAGTGTAGAAACAAATAATCGTGTCGTTCTGTAATGTATCTTGTCTGATATCTCTTGTCCTTTGTAAAAGATTTGATAGAATGCTTTCTTCATTGCATTTCCGAGAAATGCATATGATCCTAATAAACTAATTGCCATCAGTGCTCGGCAGAGAGTTGCTCCATGATCATATATTGAATAGTTGTTGAGTATCATGCCCTTGCATGCTCCACCAAAAGTCAAAAAGCCTATACTCATCATGAAGGCACTAATCAAAGCTGTAAATCCAAAGCCAATGATTGACAGCTTTCCAAATCGAGATATTGTATTGTCTTTTAAAGTTTGGAAGAACTCTGGACTACTCATATGAGCCAAAAATGCGGTGGCTGTCATGGATGATACAACTAATAGTGATTGCGGCCTTCTTAAACCGACTATTCCAAAGCTAGGTTGTACAGGAAGTGATGTAAGAGCATGCCCAGGTAATGCCCTAATGGTCATGACAATACAAGTAACAATAATACCAGCCACACCTGCAAGTGATACCGGAGCTAGGGCAGCAAGACTCTTCAGACAACTCAAAGGGTAGATGCCCAATAAGGCAATCGCAGCAACATTGAATCGTCTAGAAGTCAATATACAATTTGATATCCCTGCGGTCTCTACCAAACTCTTAATTGTATCACCTAAAATAATGGAATACGACAATGAAGTACCAAAGCACGTGAGCATAACTGCCAAGCTAACAAGCCAAGATGTTGACGATCCAACCTCAAAATCCCAAATATTTCCAAGTGATGATATATGATGTCCATCATCTCCCGAGTCGCTACTAACAACTGCTGTTAATCTCCCAATAAGATGAAAAGTATAGGCACTAATAACACCAAGTATAAAAAGTATAGTCAGAGCTGGCACAAGAGCTCGTGGTACATCACCAATAGCAGCAACTCCAGCCGGCAGAGATAATACACCACTACCAACACAACCCTTTATTAAATTGAATGATGCAGACGATATTGATTGCTCATCTGTTGATTCGTATTCATCACTAGGAGAAGTATTAATAGTAGAAGAAGATCTCAATGAAACATCACTATGTTTAGATCTAATTGTTGCAAATCCATCGACATTAATTACCAGCACCGCGAAGAGCACCACTGTTATACTGTTCATTGCCTTCATCTTCACAATCTAAGAGACCCTATTACTTGATTGGAGAGCGAGTTGGAATTGATGGACGGATGGGGAGAAGAAAAATGACGACTTAGCATGTAATGCTAGCCGAAAAAATAACAAAGAGGATACCAAAGGATACCATCTTATCCGTGGTCGAGCGAGAGAAGTGGAGATGAGAGATCATCGGTAGCCGCCACTTGATACTGCGCCCAATAAAGTGAGTTTGACTTATATCTATGCAGTCATTATTAGTATTATTATTAGTTTATTCACAGTGTAGAGATATCTGGCATTGTCAATCTTGGTGGGGTATCATGAGTTTAATCTCACCTCCAGCCCTTCAAACATATTTACTCTCGGCTCGATTGCACCTACGTCCAAAGTGTCCTTGCATATGTAGTTGCATTTCAAGTAACCATAAGATCCCCCTTCTCCTAGTCCTTTGGCTTTTAGGATACCGGAGGGACACGATTTTTTATACCAAAAATCACAAAGCAATAATTTCCTCTAGCCGAAGCCGACATTAGACCCACACTATAATAACAATATCATCATGATTCAGGTACTTGGATATAGATTTAAACGATTCTCCGATTCAGCTACGGATGGTACAACACGAAAGATACCAGCAAATGAAGTAATGTATACAGCATCTGAGTGGAAAGATGGTAGCTGGGCCGCATCATCAAGTGAAAGTACATCATACCGTGTATGTGTCTATCTTAATGATTGCCGTGAAGGAGGAAAAGCCATGTTGTCATTCCATATTGATAAAGAAGATGACAGTGAAGAGATTGATACTAAGTCTCATTCAACGTTGTACACGATCGTGGTGCGGGATGCCGAAGGATTTTCATTCCAAGAGAAATCCCACACAAGTAAGCACATTACAGCCAATATGAAAGACGTTGTTGAGCTTAGCCATGTGTTGGATCCAAACAACAAGGTACTCAGCGGACCCGACAGCAGCAGTCTTCAAGTTGATCTTTTCATTCAGTCAAAGCAGGAGATTAAGTACAATTTCTCATCATCGTCATTAGTCAGCAATATGCTGAAGCTGTTTGATGATGTCAAGATGATAGATGTCGCCTTTCGTTTTCCGTCAAAGTACATTTTTGCACATACTTTTGTACTACAAGTGATGGCACCAGACTTGTTTAGTACCTTAGGCAATCACCAGTTTGATGAAGATGAAATGAAAGTCATTCCAATGGAAGACTGCAATCCTGATGTATTCTATCATGTTGTTCGATACTTGTACGGAGGGGGGCTCCCATCAAAGGAATTCATCCTTGAAAATGGCATGCAACTTATTGATATGGCTAACAAGTTCGGAATCACTGATCTGAAGCTTGAGATTGAGGCAATGCTTGTATCATCACAAGTTATCAACTTAATAATGTGATAGAGTATTTCTCTTTTTCAGATTGCAAAGACTGCGCTCTACTGCATGAGTATGCAATCTCCATGTTGATGGCAAGGAAAGATGATGTTTTCTCTTCGGACTTTGATGACATCTGCACACCAAAATTGGTCCGTCAAATCATGTTGGCAAAGCATGATTCTGGTGACAGTGTTGCAGTACTCCGTGAGAAGCTTCTAAAGAGGGGAATGTGCATTGATGGCTCAAAGAAGACGCTAATCTCCCGGCTTGAATCTTCTGAAGAGTCTGCCGCAGATGATTCATCCGCCGCTGTAGCACTTCCAGTAGCAAATGAAAGTGAGGAAGACGAGGAAGAAGAAATTGATGTAATTGTAGAGTGAGCAGATGCAATATTTAAGTGAGAATGTATTTAGTATGATGAATGGAGAGATATGAAAGAGTAACAGACATTAACTTATATTTACCTTTTGGATATTCAATCAATTCTTGTCTACTTCGCCTCTTTGAGTCTTTTAACAACAACAATTGTATTCTTATTGCCTTTGGTTACTCGAAAGTCATCATCAATATATATAATGTCTAGATATCCAAGGTATGGCTTTGTAATCTTGAAGGTTTGAGTATAATCAGCACTATCAGTAGGTGGCTCTAATCCCATCATAGCAGACATCATTTTATGCATAATCCATGTCCCTGCCTTTCCTATGTATCCCTGAGCTTCGGCTTCTTTAGTAATTGCATTACCAAACGTATTTTTCCATTCAGCGGATAGTGTTTCATTTGATGAGTCACCCATATCGAAATGCGGTTGTAATGTACCTTGAGTAAACTTCACACTAAGTCTATCGGTTGATGTTGGAAAGCATTCACCATAATTCGTCAAACGAGCTGGTAACTTGATACCACTTGTAGTTTCAATTTTCATAAGCACGTCAATTGTATATGTTTGTCTCCATATTACATCATCTTTATTGTTAGTTTTAGTATCATCTCCTTCTTCTTCTACTACATCCTCGACAATATTGACAATATCATCCACTGCACAGACGATTGTGGTTGGTTTAAACATACCAAAGCTAAATACACACAATGGGGACATATGATATGATAATGAGTTTGTGCATATGATATGTTTTAAGTTCGTGCATGATGATAAATATTGTTAAGTTTGTGCATGATAATATGAGTTGATCATTCCGTACATACATACACAACAACCCAAAACTTACCTCATCCTACCCAACGTAAATCTAGTTTTACCATCAGTTTCATCATCAAGCTTACCTCTAAATGGTGGAGTAGTAATTGATCGCCATTTACCTTTGTTTATATCTACATTATGTGCAGGTGAAGAGTATACGTCACTATCCTTTGCAGCAAGTTCTATAAGATTATCTAGTGCCTTGCTTACATCTGGATGTTTTGCATCACCCTTGTTTTCAATTAGTAGACGTTTGAATGTTTCCTTTGCTTCCGCTTTAGTAGTAGTAGTCATGATATTGATAGGTTGTTGAGTTTGTTGATATTAATTGTTGTTTAGTGTTGCAAATGCAAATGAAGTTGTACTACTGTTTGTTGGATAGCGGATAGCGATAAATTTTATGAGTATAATCCTACAACCAACAATTACTATCCACAATCTTGGGCCTCTCGTCTATCTTGCTTAGCCACGTCGTCAACAAACTAACAACATATTGCTCAAAGTTTTGTAATCACGAAACTTTCACAGGAACTTCTTTATGTCGAAAGTTCCGAGTATCTTTTATGGCGAACCCAGGCTCAGTGAAAACCAAATAGACTCACATATGCTATTTATTTTCTACATCCCTCAGTTAGTACATAAACTCCCAAGTTATATACAAAGAGTACTTATCCCCAATTCAAGTACTATATCACTATTCCAAACACACAATCTAAACCAACCACTTCCTACACATTCACACACAATCCTTCCATCGTATCTAAAAATGAATTGGCTTGTCATATGCATCCATTGCCGCCTCCTTGAATGCTTCACTCAATGTGGGGTGAGCATGACATGTTCGTGCAACATCCTCAGAACTGGCACCGTACTCCATCCCCAAGACACCTTCGGCAATCATTTCTCCGGCATTTGGACCCATGATATGAATTCCCAACATTTTATCAGTTGTCTTATCAGCTAGAATCTTAACAAACCCTTCTGAGTTACCAGTGGCATTGGCACGTGCGCGAGAGTTGGCAGCGAATGGGAATGTTCCCTTATTGAATTCCACACCGGCTTCCTTCAACTCCTCTTCAGTCTTACCCACCGACGCAACTTCAGGGAATGTGTATATAACTCCTGGAATGGCATCATAATTCACATGTCCAGCAAAGCCTGCAATTGTTTCTACGGCTGCAATTCCTTCTTCTTCGGCTTTATGAGCAAGCATAGGACCATCAATACAATCACCAATGGCATAAATGGAAGGTACAGCTGTTCGAAAGTGTGAATCAACATCAATCCTACCAAGTTTGTCAGTTTGAATACCCAAGTTTTCCAATCCAAGTCCATCTGTGTATGGCCTACGTCCAGTGGCTACCAAGACAACATCATAATTCTCAGTAGTTTGATCTCCCCCCTTAATTTGATTTTGAGTTGAAATGATATATGTTCATTAGATTGAGATATGCAACACACAAATACTGACATATCATACACAACAAAATCACATTTTATATACAGATTCAAAAAGTAAATAATCACCTTGGAAGGTTCAGTAGTAATAGCAACAGAATCACCAACAACCTCACTCTTCATAACCTTCGTCTTCAACTTAAACTTGAACCCTTGTTTCTTCAATGTTGTTTGAAATTTCTTAGTCAATTCCTGATCCATTGCTGGACACAACCGATCCATAAATTCAATGACAGTAACCTTTGATCCTAATCTACTCCATACGGATCCCATTTCTAATCCGATCACTCCACCACCGATGACTGCCATACTTTCAGGAATTTTGGATATATCTAATGCCCCTGTTGAATCAACGATTTTACCAGCGGCATTATCAACTGGTACGGGTGGTAATGGCGTAACCTCACTACCAGTTGCAAGAATAATGTTCTTAGTATCAAGACTTTCACTACCACCATCATTCAATGCAACATTAACACCATTAGGGCCGCTTAAACTACCTTTCCCTTTAAAGTAATCGACTTTATGCTTTTTTAATAAATGTTCAATACCACCAGTTAATCCTTTTACTGTCTGGGCTTTGGCATCTAACATTTTTGATACATCCATGGTAACTTCGCCAGTTTGAATACCATGATCTGCAAAGTAATGTTTGGCATCATGATAATGATGTGAGGATGTTAGTAATGCTTTCGAGGGGATACAACCCACATTTAAACATGTTCCACCGAGTGTGCCACGCATTTCAACACAGGCAGTCTTTAGACCTAATTGACCAGCTTTGATGGCGGCAACGTATCCCCCTGGACCTCCACCGACTACTACTACATCATATTGTTGTTGGAGGTTTGTGGTTGAGGAGAAGAATGCTATGTTTTTACTATTTGTGGTTGTGGCTGCACGGCGCAGGTTGCTGCCTAGGCCGATTGATGCTCGAGATAACATGCTTGTTTATTATTGTTGTTCTATTATTATTGTTCTATCGTTATTGATAAATATCTGGCCACTCAACTCCAAACCACAAAAAAATAGATTTTATCACCAGGGTAAAGAGAACCAAAGAACAAAAGATCTACACGAAAATGCTTCTCTGGGTGCTAGTGTTGTCTTCATACTATGTTTAAGTTCATTAGTGAAAATTCCCTAGGGTATAATTTGTAAGCAGGTGTATGTATTCATAAGATACCTTTGCCCCCTTGGAAAATTGGAATTTTACTGAGGTGATGCGCTGAGTTTTGAGATGATTGCGGGGATGATTGCTTGATAACAATACCTATACCATCCTCCATTCCACAATCGTCTAGATTAGTAATGTATCATCTATGCATGGCTACTTGATGGTATGACGGGTTTGATACAGCGGATTGATACAAAGATATAATGGATACCAATCAACACAAATGTCTAGAACCATGATGAGTAGTAGTGTAGTAGATGAGTTTATTTCGTAAGAATCCACAGACACTATATCATTGCAATCTGTATTGTTGTATCTAGGTACGACTTCATCTGGTTATATTGGACTGGTAGAACGGGTTGATGCAATAGATACAAGGATACTAATCACTACAAATCCCATCTTCCCCAATTTTAGTTGTCAACTTCATTATGTTATTGTGGAAGTGGAAGAAGGACATTGCCCTTCTCATATACCAAGTATTATCTCCAAAGATCAATTTAAATCATTCGGTATCGATTTAGTAATAATGTTGTTGATTTGAGTATGTAAAGGAGATACCGCTCAACTGTTGACTCTTTGATCTTCAACGAATGATGTCATTTTATACACAGGTTACTGTAGTCAAGAGAGTACTGATTGTAAGAAATAAAAGTCTTTTTAAGTTCATCGACAATCGCAAGAAGTCTTCTCTCAATTGGGTATACTGATAAATATGTCAATTGAAAATGTGCTTACTTGCAGCGTTACAGCACTTACTGTATTTATAAGGATTACACTGTGTAGATAATGTATCACGGTAGTAAGGTATGTTTCCATACGATATCAATTAAGCTCTTGAAGTGTCCATCAGGCAGATTATTCATTCGTCGACCTATAATACATTGCAAGAGAAGATCTACAATGTTGATCGCCATATGATATGTCAATAACAATTTATGTTACATGATATATTGAGAGTTCGATGAGGTAAAGTTGCAACAACACAACTGCAATGCTACCTATCTCATGCATCACCACATGAGCTGCTTACCTTTGAGTACTATTACAAGAGTTGTTCATAATGTACCTATTTCAAGTACATATCAGGTGCCGTCACTCGTCGAGTCCTTCAATCTTCAAAGAGTGGAGAGGGTATCCTTTGTACCACTTGCTCATAAATCTTTATCAACATACCGTTGCCTTCACTGATAGTCTATTCGCCGACAAAATGTAAGATGACAACTCAGACTATGTGGAGTAACATGCAAAAAGTGAGGTGTTTTGATATGGGATGGACCCGGAGAAAATGGAGATTGGACTTTTTCGTACTTAGTCTACGTAGGAATTAGTATGATATCGGTATCTTCTCACAAAAATACCGATACAATCGGAGAATGTTACAAGAAAGTTATTCATTCGTTTATGCCACACAAAGCCGCTAAATGTTTGACAGTTTGAATAAGCACCCCTATGTTGTCATAAATAGAGATCACTCTACACATCATCATACCCGGCTTCATCAAATCATTATCATAAGATGGTAAAGAAGAGCTTGAAAGTTGGCATCGCTGCCTTGGCTGTATTTGCAATTGCTCTTGGTATAGGCGTCGGCATTAGTGAAAAGAATAAGAGGAGTAGATCGGCAAGTAGTTCGTTGGCAACTGGGTTATCGGAATATGAGGCCTATGAAAGTATTGATTGTATCGACGCTATCGATACAGCTAATGGCAAGAGCGGTAAGTCAGGTCCAACAGCTCCTTCTGAAGGGAAGAGCGGCAAATCAGGACCGACGTCTCCATCTGAGGGTAAGAGCGGGAAATCGGGCAGTGATCCTTTCAGACGAATGTTAATTGTACCTGGAACTGAAGACTATCAAAGAAGACCTGTCAATAGAAGACTCACGGGCAAGTCTAACAACAAAGCACCTACATCAAAAGCAGCAAAGGTAAGTGAATCGCTATCTTTACATTACTACTCTATCAAGACTTTCATGTATCTAACAACATTGAACGTTGCCTATCTATTCATAGAGTTGTACTAGTCACTATAGTAAGAGTGACAAATGTAGTACAGGAAAGAGTGGCAAGTCCAATACCAGAAAGCTAGGCACTGAGGCAACACCGCCGCCGGGATTTGGTCAAGAGGAGATTATCACCAATATCGTACCATCGGGAAGTGGTAGTGGTAATGGAAAGAGTGGCAAGTCGGGTCCAACTTCACCATCAACCTGTGGACCACCAACTACAGTGGATACTGATATCATTATCGGTACACCAAGTCCTATCTCCCTCACCAGGCCTAGTTCAGAACCAACGTCAGAACTTCCAACATCTGATGCGCCTACTCCTAGTCCATCTGATGCTGCTGTTGACTCTCAGGAAACAAATCTACCAACATCTGAACCATGTTTAGTTGATATTGGAGGAGGTTTACCTTGTGGTTCGACACCAGCTCCTACCGTTGTGAGCATCGTCCAGGCCTCTACTGAACTACCAACTCAGTCTCTCGTAACAACTTTACCAACGAATGGAAACACTGCCGAGATTGTTCCACCGCAATTTGTTACAACGAGCTTACCAACTCCAAGCCCATCCGATGCCGCTACTTCCTCTTCTCCTACCACTGATGAGCCAACGAATGCACCTTCAATTGCACCATCACCGTTAGCAACAGCAGGAGGTACCGAAACTGTTGCCACCTCAGCTACAGCAAGTCCTACTTTGCCTGACCGTCTCCCATGGGTTAAAGCTTAGGTATCATGATGATGAAATCATGAAGTAACTCTCGAAGGTGAAACCCTAGTGTTTCTGTTTAATCTTCTGTTGAGAGAGATTATTGTTTGCCGTTTTGTTGATCTGTTTTTGAAGAATACCTGAGAAGAGTCGAAACAGTATATGTTTCTATGTATCTTCTACCGTGCATATGCTAGAATTGATGTATGATGTAAAGTGTGTGCTCTCTGAAGATGAAACCGCAGTTTCTATAATTTGGAGTTAAATATAATAAAAAGAAAGTAATATCTATCTTTTGAAGTATTCAGTATTCATATGTAGTATCTAGTTTCCTAGTGCAACTTGTGTATCATTCATACTGCTAATATACAACTATCAATTAAAATGATATCCTCTCTATCTTTTCAAAGTTCTCTTCTAAGATAGATGACTACTTTCTGTAATGATATCATTGGAAGAATTCACTGTGTTCTGTATGCAAATACCATCAGAACCATACTTCCATAATCTAATTAGAATCCACAAACAACATACTGGACTACCTAATAAGCAACATCCTAAACTCCACAGAATACCGTGCATTATATGTTTCTCGGTGCCCAATATTATACCACAATAACATAAACAAGCACCGTAATAATCTATAACTGTTGCAACTAACCATGAATTATTCCATTCTAAAGATTCAGTTTGGAGAGGAAAGATGGGATAATTGGATGCTGTTTTTATAATCATTGTTGTGGTTGTGATAAATAGTATTGAATAGAAACATATTTGCAACGAAACGGAGTTTGATATGGACGTCATTGTGAACTGTCTTCTGTGAGTTGGTATCATTTATTAGAAGCTACTTTGTGATTAAATGAGCATATGATGTGAGCAAACATTGCAAACATGGTCACTCAATACAAACGTAGCTATATAACATATACTCACTCCCTGTCCATGCCAAACAACAGCATAGAGTAAAATCCTACTAGGTACCTAGACAGGTGAAGAAATAAATGACTGACAAATTTTATGAGCAAGAGTAATAAGTATAAGCCTCTCAACTAAGCGACCATTCATCTCGTTAATATCGTATTAGATCTACACTATTAGACGAGGTAGGGGGCAGATCTTTGTAGTTTATTACTCTAAAGCTCCGTTATCGTCGAGGGATTGTAGATTTTGCACAATAACTTCTGAACTTGAGTATTGCAATTTCATTCAACACTACCTACGACATCAATAATTAAACCAATATGGGTGCCTGTTTATCAAAGGGTGGACCCACTCTATCACATATAGATGATAGTGTACATGTAATGTTAAAACATGACAAGAAGAAAAGAAAAGAACAGGGTGATGCAGCACCAGCGGGGTATAAACCACGAGCAGCTAATCCAGCATTAGAAAAGAAGAGAGAGGAACAAGCAGCGGCTGCTCCAGATGGGGCTGAAGAAAAGACGGAAGAGAAGTAGTACCAATGCATGATGAATTAGATTATTAGAGTATTGTTTTTGGATTGTTAATGTAAATATTGAGTAGGGATTGAGATATTTGTTTGGTGTTCAAAAATAATGTGAACAACTTTATTCACAAGTGGAGAACAGGTAGATAATGAATGATATGTATAAGAAGGAATAGATTAAGAGGTGGGATTAGTTATATTGTACAGTAGGATTGGGAATTGTAAACACATCACATGTGTAGATGAGGCCTTATACACATAGAAAGCGCGGCCCAATCAAGTGTTGCCATTTGTGTTTTACTATGGATGAGTTAGACTCTTTTCTTTAACTGGCGGGTAATTTGAAAGAGTTATAGATACAAATATATCTATAATTTCTAAAAGTTGCCAATACAACATACAATTCTATCGAATACGACAAACTAAAGGTCTTTGCCTCAAATCATGGATAATTTTACCTATTACAACGATTATATAAAATGCCCCCTAATGAAGTCTCAAGTGAAGAGCAACATCATAATTTCTACTCAATAAGACTTCTTCGCCCGCTTGGAGGCACGCTTTGGGGCAGGCTTCTCGGATACTTCTGATACAACACTTCCATCACCTTCATCTTCAGTCTCGGAATCGTCATCATCATCCGATTGACCACGCTTCTTTGAAAAACGAGACTCTTCTTCATCGGCGTCAGAATCAGGAGTTTCTCCTTCCTCAAGTGTAGGAAGAGCACCCTTTCCAATACGAGATCCAGCAGTGGAACGAGATCCACCGGCAGTGGATCGGGATGCACGAGAGCGTGTTGTTCCAGTTGATGGCGCTGGAGATGGCAACTCCTCCAAACTATCTTCACCGTCAGCTCCAGTTCCATATCCACTCATGACAGATGCGCCAGACCGACCACTTGTTACAGATGCTCCAGAACGAGTATTGACAGACAAGGCCTTGAGGCCAACATTTTGACGGAATGTGGCAAGCGCATCAAGGTCATCAGCATGCACTTCATCGAACTCTTGGTGGTTCCTCAAATCAGCCTCCATACCGTCGACTTGTTCTTGCATAGCAGCCTTGGTTTCCTTATTCTTCTTAGCCCAGCTGGCATACTTGGAAAGAAGCAAGAGGAAACTCAACCTACTGCCAAGTACTAACGAATCTTCGCCTTGGTCATCAAGATTAGAAAAGCTGAAACGAACCCCTTCACGAACAAAGCCTTGCAGAGCTGGTCCAAGATCATCAGTCTTCAATTTACCAAACACACCAAGCATCTGTGAGAATTGAGATGCACGATGTTCAAGCTTGGCAAATGACTCCTTGTGTGCCTTCTCTTCCTCCTCAAATGTGGCCATTTCCTCTTCTGATGGGAAGTCTGTTTCAAGCTCGGGTGTATCATCTACCCAATTCTCATAACTTGTCCTGAGTGAAGCCATTTGACTTTCAAGCATACGAACAGCATCAATCTTCCTCATTGTGCGAGAAGTGCTGGAAACGATTTCAGATGCTGTAGGTCCAGAGGCACCAATGTGACGGAGGTAAACACCAGCTTCACGACGATTACCATTTGTCCAATTGGCAGCAACGGCACGGCCCAAGGGGAAGAGAAGAGACTGTGATAGCTTACGTTCGGCTAAACTAGAGACACCATCATTCTCACGGAGGAGATGCTCTTTCGAGTCCAAGAAACGAACGTATGCACCAATCAACCTACCATCGTCCTTGAGTGCAAACGAACGTAGAATGGGAGATGCCGCATCTTCATACTCCTTTGGAAATAAAGTCCTTAGATCAGATGTCACTTTACCAGCAGCAAGTTGGACAAAGTCGGCAAATGAATGCTGCTCCTCCGAGTGTGCGACCATGGTAGACTCTCCATCAGCTTGGTCATATGAAGTGGGAATGTATTGAGCGAAGCATAACTCTAGGGTTGAAAGTAGACGGTCACGTAGCCTGGTAACAACATGATCTTCCACCTCCTCTTCATCATCATCTTCTTCTTCTTCCACGGCATCAATAAGATCATCATCATCAACAATGAGATTCTCGCTCACTTGAACTGAGTTGACAAACCAAGCAACAACGCAAAGTAAGAACTCGAGTCCTTCACCGACAGACTTGCTAATGGCAGCCAAAACATCAGGACTGTCAATCAACTTCCCAACAGTTGTTTCCTCATCAGCATTTAGACGCAAATCCACAGGCTTGCAAGATCTCAAACGAGTCTTTAGTCCATCACAAACAAAGTTGCAAAGAAGCTCCAACTGATTGACATTATTGCGATCATCAAAAAAGACAGACAAATCACATTTCTTGGATAGAATCTTGAGACGCTTAATGTTGAGATAGATGGCATACTCAGCATCGGCATTTCCCTTTTGTGTATCATCGTCAGTGAGAGATGTCTTATCAGATGAGGGACTGGCAGCGGGAGTCTTCTTCTTCTTGGATGAGCGGCCACCACGCTTGGATTTGGCAACACTTGTAAAGTCAGTGTCGGTGACACTCATGGCGGATGTTGCAATGGTGGAATCATCTGATGACATGAGCTCAACGATACGATCACGAAGCTCAAGAACAACCTTACGAAGCTGTGTTTTCGATTCAGCCACACGAGCATGATCGCCATTACATAAACTCACGAGAGATCGGGCACAATTATCAAGGATATGAGTATCAGATGATGAGAGGTAGATTTCACCAAGATTCTTGATCAGAGACATGAAATCCTGCTTCCGTTGGGGAAGACTAAATACGGTTGGGATGAGGAATCGAGGAAGGCTGGCAAGCTCAGGAATGATGGCCAAATCACCCTTGAACTGAATAAGAAGGCTAGGCAAACTCTTCAAGAGTGCAATCGACAAGGTCTCATGCTCTCTTCCCGTCTTCTTTCCTTTTGGCTTGTTGCCTGTGGAGGAAGAAGTCATCTCAACAGCATCAGCATCAGTACCACGGTTCTTGAACTCGTCATCGGCAACAGAGGATACTTCTTCACGTGCAGCACAAGCCAACATTCGTACCAACACTCTCTGTTTGGCAACATTAGCACGGTCTCCTGCGGTAACTTGATGTGCCGTGGCAGCGGCATTATCATCCTTGATAGCCCTTAGCATGGCACCCCAATCAGTTACCAACCCACGATGTTCTGGCATCTGACGAAGACTCTTGACGAGGAGATCGGCAGCCTCAACATGAATCTTGTCAATAGGGACAGGACCGCTTGTTAGACTGTGTGCAGCATAGGAGGCAATAGCATCGAGTTGTTGGGCACGTTTACGTTCATTGGGAGCTGCCTTCTCGTTCTCACCATCCCCGTCGAAAGCCTCAAGTTGCTCAAGGATGAAGTATAGAGCATCCTTCTGAACAGCGGCGGGTGCCTCCTTGGCTAGACAACGAAGATTCGTTTGATCCCAAATCTTTTCATCCTCAACGTCATCAAGAAATCCACCCTTCAACAGTACCAACATCAAACTCATGGCAACCTCCTGTACATCGCCAACAGGGTCCATAACAGCGTCTACAAGACGTGGTAGAAACTTGGCAATAACATGCTCCAAGGAGGATAAATCAATCTTCTCAACCATAAAGTTTTCTTCAAGCCCAGTGAAGGTCTTGCCCTCGGCAATATCATTAACGGCATTAAATGGCTTGAGTAAACCATCCATTGCCGCACGGCGAACACGAGCATCCTTATCGTGCATCATCCAACCAAAGTATTTGAGGTACTTATCATTTAGGAAGAGATCGGGACGTTGGAGACTCATGCGGGAGAGGGAGGAGATGCACATGGTACGGATATGTTCGTTGGAATCACGGTATCTGTGAACAAATAACCCTTGCACCACCGGACCTAATACAACCTCTTCCAAATCCTCAACGCTCCTCTTCAAACTTTCCATACGAACCTTGAGTGCATCAGCCTTGGCACCTCCCGGACTCGCCTTTTTCTTCTTGGCAGCGGCATACTGACGTGTGGCAACATCCAACTTCTTTACCAGAATGGCAGACTGGTCTAACACGGCATGGCCAATATTCAAGGCCGCAAGTGTGGCCGCGGCACGTACATCGGGTTGACCGACGGGTGTTAACTCGATAATTCGAAGGATGAGGTTTTTGACAAGCTCTGCGTCCAAACGTACAATTTGTTCCGGATCGGCAACCTCAACTTCTTGAGATTCAAAATCATGTGATGCCGTGGCTGACATGCCACCATCCGTTAATGCCACACGTCCCAACACATACCAAAACTCTTGATAAATTTTACGATATTCCAAAACACCGGCATTCAATCCTGGTGCCTTCTTCTCCTCATAGGAATCACCCTCCTTGTGTTTCTTCTCACGTTCAATAAGTTCATGAGATTGATGTACGGCACCGAGAGGATCAGCACAAAGTAAAATATGATTATTCTGAAGATGGCGCATATCATCCACTAAATCGGTAACGACACGTGCCCACTCGTCTGTATCCATATCATCGAGAATAACCTCCTCTTCTTCCTCCTCATTTTCGTCCTCACTCTCTTCTGATTCACTCGATTCTTCACTGTCCATACTATCATCATCATTCTTTTTCTTCTTCTTGCTCTTCTTCTTCTTACTAATCCCCAATGATAAATCACTATCCAGACCACCACCCACACTCCTAAATAATAAATTCAACAAGGCAACCTGTGCCTTATTGGGATGTTCATTATGTACACCAATAACCATTTTTGATAACTTGACCAAATTTGGTGTATATTCAGAAATGTTTGGTATTTCACCCATTTCAATTGCATTCGATGTGGGACGGTAGGAATGTAATAGACCCGCAACTAGTGAGGATAATCCTGGACTTTCATCATCCGGCAATACATTCTTGGCTAATTTTGATAAGGCCGTATGTGCCTCACGTTGGGATGCTGATTTAGTTGATCTTTTACCACCATTTGACTTTTTGGTGGTGGTATTCTTTGTTTTGGGAGAACGACCAGAGGAAATCTTAGCCTTCTTACCGGTGGCTGCCTTCTTCTTCTGTTTCTTCTTCTTGGCTGCTACCTGTGCTTTAAAGTCTTTAATTGTTGTGTGTGATATAAAATAAAAGTGAGCATTGATGTGAACATTGCAAAATCATGAACACAAGATGTGCACAAACCCTCTACTCCATCACACAAACACACCACACAATAATCCCTAAAATAACTATTAATAAACAATCCATCCACACCTGTCCAATAATACAAATAAACTCTTCTTACCTTCATCCTCACTTTCAGACTCAGATTCAGACTCCTCAGACTCTTGAGATTGTTCAGATTGTTCATCCTCGGACATGGGATCATCTTCTTCACTCTCCTCTTCGGAGGGCTTGCGTTTACTGTATTTTTAAATGGCAGCAGTTTATATTATATTGGGTGTGGGTATTAATAATAAGGTGAGTATCATAATATATAAAATGTTAAGGTTCGGTGCATGAGATGTGCACCATGTCATTGCCATAACATAAAATCAAAAATACCCCAACAAAATAATATAACCACATGATATACATACATGATGACCACCCAATAATATTAACAAATATATATATAATTAAACTCACCCTCCTCGAGTCTTACTAGCACCTCTACTTCTACTCCTACTGCGTTCTTTTGCCTCTTCATCAGCTTTTTGTTTGTTAACTTTTGCCTCATCGTATACCGATTCAACCTGCTTGCGTTCACGGCCACTACGACGGGGCGCTGCTTGTGAACGTGTTGATGGGGAAACCATTGGTATTATTGTGGGGGTATTTAGATTTGCTTTGGATAAATGAAGGAGGTGAACCTTACAACTTTGAAAATTATTAGTAACAAAATAGATTTTGGTCGTGGCTTTATGGCGAGTTTACTTGCGCTTGGCAATGAATCGCAAAGGTTGAGTGCTACCATGGGAAGTGCTACTATGAAGATGTATATGAACGATGCCTAGAGGTGTTCATATGTATACAACATTTCTTATTGGTTTGTCTTATAAAGGTATTCTTCCCAACGTTACATAAACAACTCTCTTCTTGCCTTTTTTATTTTCAACTGTCAATGATAGTTGCTCACCTTCTACTCTAGTCTTCATCTCTATCACAAACTCGTTACCATTTGCAATCGAGGTACCTCCAACATTTACTATACGTTCACCAACATGGATACTATCATTTGATATATCCTGTTGATTCAACAATGGAGACTTGGCATTGATTGCAGTGACAAATGCACCGCAGGCGTCCGAGTCAGTATCAGATAGCCTTTTCTTCAATGTATCTTCTAAATTTGACAAGGCAACATCAATACCCAGCCAACCTCTTCCCTTACGGTTTGTACTTTGCAACTGTCGTTCCTTATCTAGGTCAATGATTCTATCAGTAGCTTCTTTGACACTGTCACTCGGTACAGCAAACCCGATACACGCAGAGCTACCACTTGTGGTTATAATCATTGTATTGACGCCTACAACTTCACCATTCAGATTCAGGAGAGGCCCACCAGAGTTTCCTGGGTTTATCGCGGCATCAGTCTGTACACAGTTTTTGATTTCATTACCTGCAACGCCATTGACAGATCGGCCTAGTGCAGATACAAGCCCAGATGAAAGTGTTCTATCAAGCCCAAATGGATTGCCGATAGCCAACAAAGATTGCCCAACAAGCAAATCAGATGATGATCCATAACTCAGTTGTTTCAATGTAGATGAAGGTTTGTTCATCTTCAATACAGCCACATCTAATTCTGGAGCAACATCAACTATTTCACATGCATGATATGATGTTGTTGTATCGCCTTTCTCTCCTCCGTTGGTACCAAATCTAATGAAGACTTGAGCAGGAAGATCAGTTAGTGAATCTCTTCTAGAGATTGTATTAATAGTACCATTGATGAAACTAGCTACATCTTCTGAGGCGATTCTCTTTGTTGTATTATTTGCAAGTTCATCCCAAAAGTTTTCGTATCTCTTTACTACATCATTAGCTTCATATGCTCGTTGTATTACATGATAGTTTGTAACTATATATCCAGATGAATCTATAACGAATCCGCTACCACTACCCAAGTTGTTTCCTCTAGGAAGTTGTTGTTTTGTATCATTGCCTTTATCTTCTTCTTCATTTTGCTTTGGTTTCTTATCTTCTTTACGTCTACCCCATCTTCTTGAAGATTGTCGTCTAGAAGATCTTTTACTACTACTACCACTACCCATTGACTGGAGGACTGACGTAACATAGACAACACTTGGACTACATACGCGGTGCACATTCACAACATTTTTCTCCTCTTGTGTAAGCCCAAGGGATTCATCCAACTCGGAAGCTTTCACCGTCAATGTTGCTATATCATCATCATTAGTCGCAAGAGATAGTTGACTACTTTTTATCAATCTTCTCTTGGATATTGGTACTACTTGAAAGGCAACTGCCATATGAATATGCAACAAGACAGCAAATGATTGCAACTTTATCATGTTAGATGCAAAAAGTATATGTTTTCTACCTTTGTCTAAGTTTCAACTCCACCGATATCATGCACACCTGCACTCTTCAATGTTTAGGCAACAATAATACTATCAATCACCGTGTATTGAGCACGTCTCCATGCAATGCACCGCCATGTTGACTCAGAAAAAATGGAGTGAAAAATAAGGATACCAGATCGAGGTGTATGCCAATAACAACACACTGGGGACAATGCCTGACAAATTATGAAAGCAAGTATGTTGCAATAGGTAGCACTATACGGCTGTGAAAGGATATAAACCTAGTTACCATTACATTGACGACGACTGGAAGATTGATTGACGGTAATATAGTACATATCGTCGCGGCCATTCGTTACGATATCTAAGGTATCTAATCTCTCAAGAGCTTGTCATCATTAGATTGTATCTAATATATTATTATGATGGTCATTGTTTTATTGATAGTACTACTACTATCATCGACAGAGTTGTTAGCATTCTCATCCTTGCCATCTCGGATACGTCTTCGGCCGGCATTTCCCGATGATGAGGTAAGTCCGCTTGTTGATTCAATTCTTCACTTCATTATATCTCAAGATCTTTTTTGTCTATCAACAGTTGCCAATTTTTATTATGTTGGCAAAATCAAAAGAGTTTTTTATTAATCCGTTAGGTATATCACATAAGCAAGATAACATCGTCATAGCAGAGGACATATCATCCAAAGAACGAGTTGGTATTGCACAGATTAAGTCTCTAGGGTATGCTGGAGAAGGAGAATCATCTAATGATGATAAGTTTGAAGAAAATTCGTCACTCAAAAGCATAGATGTACAATCCAGGCTATCAATAGAAGATGATATAGATGAAGAGATGTGGCAAGAGTTTGAAGAGGATCCGGTAGAGTTCCCCAATGGTTTTGCGTCTTTACCCTGGACGAAAGAGTATAGAGCTGCTTCCCAGGCTGCATCAGATCGAATAAAACGAAGAGAGAGAAAGTCAGAGGTAGAATTGCAAGTTAGACCAAAGATATGGCAACTATCAATAGTATATGTAGTACCAAAGTGTAGACGACAAGGTATTGGGAGTAGTCTTGTAAGTCAAGTATTGAAGAGACAGTCAACATTAAAACAAAGAGGGAGAAATGTATATGCATTGACATCGGCAAAGACTGTTCGGTGGTATGAAAAGCAGTTTGGATTTGCAGTAGAGAAGCGAATACCAACTTCATTGTCGATGGAAATAAACATTGGCAATACAATCAAAAGAGATGACAAAGTATGTTTGAGGAAGACACTTTGATACTGCTACAAGTATGATTTTGTGAGACAGATAGACGGTATACATCTTAAAGAATAATTCTTAACTTTATCGCCATAGGTTGCACTCGAACATAAAACATTTAACCCCTAGCTTGCTTGTTGATTAGTTTCTAGCCTCTCTGATGATACGTGGAGTTCATCATTTCCCTACGTCTGTCATCCATTGCCTGTTGTTGCAACTGAAGCTGTCTATACCTTTCTCTAATCGCCATGCAGTTCGGCACAGGGCAGTTCTCTGTCTTACACTGTCTGGCGTGGATTTGTAGAAGTGCCCAGATGCGCTTACAGACGTTGCATCCACCATTTGCCTTGACCTTGCATCCAGCGCCATGCTTCAGTAGCCCCTTCATCTTGGCACAGTTGGCTGAATTACACTTGGTCGATCGGCATGTAGAAGCATGCAAGAGTAATGTCATGTGAAGAGCAATACTGCGCTGACGTTCCTTACGCTGTTCGGCTGTGAGAGTGCTCTGTGTTGATCCCACCGGTATCGCCTGCAGTGGATGTGGATGCCGAGCAACTTGCGGATTACGAAGACAATCGATACACTGGTCAAAGTCGGCACATGTTGGGCAATGATATCGCTTCCCCTGCAATATCTCACGAGCACAAATGGCGCACTGCTGTACAAATTTAGGTGCGTCACGATTGTGCAAGTGCCACAATACCATCATGGACGTATGCTTGGCCCTGCGGAGTGAATCGAACTGATAATGGTTACCTTGACAGAGATTCAAGAAGAGCTGACGATTATTGAGGAACTCGCAGTCCATTTCTTCTTCATCGTCGTCAATCACCTTGACAAGACGGCCCTTACTATCCTTGATGAGATTCTTGGACGATTGTTCGTCCGGCTTCTTATCCGACTTGGCATCATCAGGAGTTTTGCCCGACTTGGCATCATCGGGCTTCGGCGTTGATTCATCGTCACCCTTCTTTTTGGACATGGCAGCAAATTTGCCTGACCTATCACCCGGTGTTGAGGGTGCCTCTTTATCAGTAGTCTTGTCATCAGTCTTGCCATCAGTGGTGGCATCAGTAGTCTTCTCGCCATCGTTATCTTCTTCATTCTTCTCTTCTTCTTTCACCTTGACAGGCTCGGCCGAATCCTTTTCAGCAGCATCCTCGTCTGACTTAGCCTTATCATCGGACTTCGCCTTATCATCGGACTTAGCCTTATCATCTGGCTCAGCTGCCTCTTCCTCCTTCTTCTCCTCGCTAGTTTCCCCATTGTCAGCCTTCGTCTTACCATCGTCTGACTTGTCATCTGTATCTTTCTTATCATCAGAACTAGCTTCATTGTCATCAGTTGGCTCTTGTTTTATACTAGTTTCCTCTGCTGAATCCTCCTTCTTAATTTCATCGGTTGATTCTACTTCCTTGGTGGACTCCCCATCACCATCCTTTGGACTTTCCTCCTCATCAGCAGGATTCTTCGTATTATTATCGTCTTCAGCCTTCTCATCAGTAGGTTCATCATCCTTCTTATCACTTGAATCATCCTTCTTTTCATCTTTCTTATCTGGAGACTCAACGTCCATTGCAGCGGCATCATCATCCTTCTTTTCTCCATCCTTGGAAACTTCTTTGTTGGCATCGGCAGACTCGCTCTTATCAGCATCCGCCACCTCTTCATCGACTGGTTCTTCCTTGATTGGTGTGGGATCAGCCTTGGTCTCGGCCGTGTCGTCTTTCATCTTATCATCGCCATCTTCATCCTTTGACGATTCACCATCCTCCTTCTTGACCTCGTCCTCCTTCTTTTCCTCCTCCTTGGCGTCAGCATCTGGCTTTGCCTCATCCTTGGTCTTGTCATCCCCATCCTTCTTCTCGGATTCATCCTTTTTGTTATCATCGTCCTCCTTCTTCACTTCTCCATTGGTGGTGTTATCACCATCCTTCTTTGTCGACTCTTCACCTGATGCTGCAGGCTTTGAGTTTTCTTCGTCAATATCCATTTTGTCTTCCTCCTTGATAGTCTCCAAAGAACAAGGTGCTCTATCAGGAATACCGTGCTTCTCCCTATATTCCATGATGTCCTTCGGAACGACAAGATTCTCGGCTGTTTGGTCTTCCCGAGCAAGATATGCCACAAGAAAACTCTCCCTCATGGGATGAATTGTCTCTCCCAGCTTCTTCATTACCCAATCACTTCCACCCTCCTTGAGACTCTTGACATCCATGCCCTCGGGAACAATACCACTGGCACTTAGAAGCTCCTTATCAATGCCCGACGAGCGTGTCCCACCTCGTGCCCCAGCCTTAGCCTTCTTCTTCTTTTCCTTCTTACCCTTCTTGGATGCCTTGACAGGTGCCTTGCTGAGGTTCTTCCCTTCGTCCATATCCTTGATGATATTCTCCATCTCGGCAGGGAAGTAATCACCCTCCATGTAAGGCAAGATAGTGGCGTCATTCTTGCCACTGGCAAAGTATAAATCATAGGCATTTGTCATCTTGCCTACGATACCACGACGTTGACTGTCCTTCAACATGTCAATATACCACTGGCGAAGGCGGTCATCCTTGGGAATCTTTTGATCCTCGGGCTTGGCGAATAAGATGTAGTCATCACCCTTGAGAGGAGGACATGCCCAAATGTGAGCAGTGTTGTACCCCTTGCATCTCACGTAGTCGAGGTAGGATATGAGCAGCTCGTGATAGACGAACGTTCTCATCCTACGTGGCCTCATGTAGTGCACACTGTCAAGGTATGAAACATATACAGTGCGTTGGTTCGGAGGGAGGTTCGTCTCGTCGTGTTCGTACACATACAGACCGAACAGAATAACATCAACACCGTCCAAGTTTTGGAAAACGACGATGCATTTACAGCGATACTTGAACTCCGAGGGGTATTCCTTGAATGAGTAACGCTTCTTCATGCGAGGACGGACATCGAGAGTACGGCTCATCGATGTAACTTGACGGACATAGATTGGTCCTCCTCCGCCATGAACAATCTTGGTTGCCTCCTCAAGTGGGATATTCTATGATTTGAGTGTTGACAAGATGAGGGAAATGAGAAATGGATGAGCTAATATCATAAACATGAACACCAAAACACACACACAACACATATAGATCACACTCACATCCGTGTCAGCCTTCTCCTTGGACAACTCAGCCATCTTAATCTGAAGCTTCTTCATTACGTGCTTCTCCAAGTGTTCACTCAACTTTGTCCTTGGCAAATCCTCAGCCATGGGCGTGGTACTCGTTGGTTGTGGGGCATTCTTCTGCTTACGGTCAACGATAGTACAACTTGGACAGACAAACTCGGACCGTTGATCGGTATTTTGACGAGTGTTGAACAGAGCACAAATCTGATGCACCCAACGTTCACAACGATCACACTGCACCCAACTCTCTTCGGGGATCTCGTTATTCTTCTTCTTATCCAACTGACTTTTACGCAACGTCATGTCTGCAAGCTCGATAGGCTTCTTCTCCTTCAAATCATCATAACACGGTTGACACCAGTGATATTGATTATTCCCTCCCACATAATAGTACGAATTGCGCCGGATACGCTTCGACCGGCAGTTCACTCCATTACAGTAAAAGATCGGAGGTTCAAACAGCAACTTCTCGCATCCACACAATGAGCATGCATCTCCATTCTTACGCTTCTCTTCCTCCTCAAACTCACATTGTCTAATGAGAATATCATAATCCTTCATAAACTTATCCTTCAATTCCTTAGCCATATTCCATACCACACTATTCTCAGGATTGTAGAGCATGGCATTGTCAAACGTCAAATTAACATCGTTCCGAGCCTCGGGGAGTGTCTTGTAAACGCCGTTTTCCAACTGTTTCTTAACAGAGCCCAAGTCCATTGGTTTGTCAATGACTTCAAAGTAATCTGGTAATCCAAGCTCAACGGGGTCGACGGGAGAATTAAATACCCATCCGTGAGAGTGTCCTTGCAAACCCTTGAGTAGTTCACCAAACTTGGCCTTCAATCTGGCAATGGGAAGGACCAAGCCCGTATCCAGCGATTTGATGTGTGTTTCAATCTCCTCGAGGGTGAAGCAATTAATGAGGGTATGATCTTCCTGCGGTCGTGGACCCTGATTCACCGCGTTGCTAACACCACCAAGGACCTTGCCATTCGAGAGAGCCATACCACCAGAAGACGCACGACCGGTCGGATGAGACGTTCCACCTCCAGAGTAGACATACCCTGCCTTGACGTTGGGATTGACAGGTACCATTTGACCTTGATATCCTTGTTGGTATTGATGGGGCACTTGGCTCGATGCATACTGCCCATTTACCGTCTTTTGTCTCTTCGTTGGAGGAGCACCTTGTCCCTGCTGTTTCAAGGCTGCTTGATGACCCTGTTTCAAAGCCTGCATCTGCTTCTGCTTCTCGTGACTACGATGGATAGCCTCCCTCACAGGGCCACAGACTGGACAACGAACATCTTTACAACGATGGTAGTGGCTGAGTACATATCGGGATGACACACAGTGTGGAACTAAACACTTTTGATCTTTACATTCGGCGATGTGCTTCCACAGACGTTTCATCCCAGCACAATGCGGGGTAACTGGACACTGATTATCTTGATGAGGGCACTTGGCAGCATGACGAAGTAACAAAAGGCGTTGCTGTTGATGACGCAATACTTGTTGACGATCAGATGGCTGACGAGTAGAACTTCCACTAGACCCCGCCGCAGGTGCAGCTACTGCATTAGTAGCAGGTTGCTGTTGAGATTGTTGCTGACCACCAGCAGCAGGAGCGGCAGCATAATTTGTCTGTGACAAAGCTGGGGCGGCACCTCGTCCTTGCTGTTGAGGATTGGCAAATTGCTGCTGTGGTGGTAGACCAGGCTGTTGAAGAGGTTGAGGTTGTGCACCGCCGTTCTGCTGATTAGCCCCGGGTTGTTGCTGATATTGACCAGGGGGTTGAGCGGCCTGTCCTCCAGGCTGTTGGGCAGCTTGTTGTTGTTGTATTCGCTTCGTCTTCATTCCGATATTCATTGCCAACTGTTGCAATCGTGCCTTCAGTGTAGAGATATCATTATAGGCTTCGAATGATGGAGCCGATCGATAAAGCGACTCTTCCAATCGCTTGGCCATTTGGGGGAGCTTATTTAGCCACTCTTGAGGAGCGTTGGGCTTTCTCTGTCTCAAGAGTTGCACACTAAATAAATTGAGGGGGGTAAATGGTAGATATCATATTGTCAGTTATATATGTTGAAACGGGGTCAAGAAGTGTGCATATAATAAAATTAAACAAATTAAACACTTACATCTTGGCAATCATTTTCCTACGCTCCTCCACATCCTTATCACTCTGCCATCCGCCATTTAATGGTTGAGGCGGCCTTGCTGCTGCCTGACCCGATTGTTGTTGAGCCGCTTGCTGAGGCTGTTGTGCCATCGGTTGACCGGCTGGAGGTTGACCATTTGCAACCGGTGCTACTTGATGTTGTATCCCCTGAACAGGAGGGCGTTGCTGCTGCTGAGATTGAGACTGGTGCTGATAATGTTGAGTTGGTAAAGGATTTGGTGCAGATAAAGGATTTGGTGCCGATAATGGGTTGGGTGTTGCACCTACTGGCGGAGGAGCAGCACCACCATTTGGAGGATTACCAGCCATTTTGTATTTACAAAATACACTTTCAGGGTGTAAGTGTATTTAATCGGTTCTTGATATTAGCATGAAAATGAATTTAATATGTGATTTCTTGATATGTAAAAGGTGAGCACTTGTGTACCCTGTAACTTGCAGTTCAAAAAGATAACTCCCCAGTTTAATTTCTTTAGGGAAATGTCTGTTGATATTTATAAGAATGAGTATATGCAGTAAGGTGTGTTAGACATCAACCATTAGATAAATGAATAAATAAATAAAAATGAGCACAAGATATGAATAAAAAAATACCCTTCCCAAATAACTAAAACTCTTCATGGTAGAGCAGCTGCATATCATATTGTAATTGATAATATCAACAATGCCAGCATTATGCGCATTAACCAAATAATAAAATCTCCAGCGACCCATCAAAACAATGACAACGGTAAGTGAAGGCATCAGAAATTAATTTTGTACGGTATCCTATTTTTATTAGGTGGACCTTAGTACAAAAACTCGAACTCTTATTTCGTCGCTATTAGACGCATAGATATCGTTTCACTGCCATCGATGGTCGCCTATATATTGTTACTTACATTGCTGTTGTCGATAGGCGCGTCGGCGGCGGCTAAGTAGGTCGGCGGAGAGCGTTATTATTGCAATTAAAATTAGTGGTAGATAGGTGATGCAAATCGAATTTCCATTGAGGGGTATTGTATCCTCGGGGTTACTTTTCAAAATTGTGTGCTGGCAGACAGCTGCTTACAAAGGGGTAACACTAATCGTTCAATCATCCAGTCTGGAATAGAGATTGCTTTGGGGGTTACTATCTCAAAAATCAGATAAGATACCCAAGGCAAAATAAAAATTAGGTGCATCAAAAAGCAATCAAAGGCTAGCATTGGCACTATCAGTATTAAATGCATAGTACTTGTTGCAATTCGAGTGAGAAGAAGAAGAGGTTATTATTGTGTTCTTCTGGATTTTTTTATTATTTAGCAGTCGAGAAGCTGTGGTAAGATATACATCAAAAGACAAATAAACTAATCTCACATCTCACATACACACACAAAACCAATGATGGCGAGCTCTATTGGTTTTAGTATCACGTCCTCTTTCGACGGAGGAAATATAGAGGTAGTATCTCAAAGTGATCCGGTTATATCGGGCCGTACTGCAAGGCTGACTGTAAATGTTAATGTTCAACCAGGTGAGAAATAGAAATTATGTTCATCAGATGTGTCTTTTTTTTTTCATGTTATCAACTACAACATAATAATTTGACTATCATGTATGTAAAATATTGCAATGCCCTACAACAATACAGATGTATACACAGAACTAGAAAAGATATCGCATATGCAATACTTCTCGTTTCTTATGGCAGCAATATATAAAAATAAGATACAATTATTTCATCCTCAATTGGTCTATACAACAAATTATAATGCCCCTCTCCTCATCTTACTCTCTTACAAGTTTGTTGTTGTTTTATGATGTGTGTGAACAGTTTGTTGAAAGTTTGTTGAAGGTTTGTTGAATGTTTTATTTATTTTGAATCATGCAGTTATCCTATAATGAGAGAACAGGAATCAAAATAATTATGTACACACAACATCAATAATCAACAAATCAACAACGTTACTGATTGCAATACAATATAGATATGTCGACGGTTATTTTGGATCATATAAAACAGAAATATTGTGGTGATAATGATAATAGTGATGATGAAACACAAACAAGGAGAACACCGAGTGAGAGAATTATAAAGCAGATCAAAAGAGGATCGAGATTTATTGCTGGAGAAGCATTCGAGTGTGATCCATCTGCATCCGAAGAATCAACAGAAGAATTCAATGAAGATGATGAAGATAAATCTTTAAGTGGATCAGATGTCAGTGAATGTGAGAAGAGAAGGAATGAAGTAGTCGAAGATGATAGTGATGGATTCATTGTAAGAACAGACGACGAAGAGGATGGAGATTACACCGATGATGATGAGAGTGAAGTCGAAGATGATGAAATGAGTGATGCTGGATTGTTTGATTCGGATATCAAGAAACAATCTAATCCAAGGAAAAGGCTGCGAATCGAGGAAAGTAGTAGCGATTCGGAAAGTGATACATCTTCTACAACAAGACCAGTACAACATCAACCACAGCCAAACAAGACACAAAAGGTAACGAGTCTTACAGATATCAAGACATTACAAAAGAAATCAAAACGACAAGAAATACGGCACAAAGTGCCATTCGATACATTAACAAGAGAAACAGATAAGAGGTGGTGGCACAAATCTATAGAACTCTCGGGTTATATTATTGATTATGGGACAAGATATGTACGTAGGACAGGAAACGATCCTGCACTAGAGGAGTGGGCAGGGCACCAGAGACGTAATCGACCATTACAGGTTTGGCAAGAGACAATACTGAAGCTTATCGGATTCGAATAATGATAAAACCAACTAACCATCTAGCCGAGGTGACCAATTGTGTATTCAATATCATTCTCATCTAATAAACTACGTAAGTATTCAACCTCTTGTTCTCTGTGGCCGAGCTGCTGATGCATTGACATCTTCTTTCCATTCACAGAGGAGCGGTGGCGCTGCAAATAGAAGGAGAGAATCTCTTGCCGAATGTGTATCAAGCTATGGTATGGTCTGTGATGCCTTCAGTGTGGGTACAACAATACGTCACAGTATAACTGGGGTACCTCCTGACAAGGACGTTGAAGAGTTTATAGCTTTTATATAGCCGTAGAATTATATCAGATGAGTGTTTCTTTTCAAACAACAATATCTAGATTATGTGTATTATTATTCCGTCATGATCTCATCGAATTAATAAACAAGATATTCAAAGGTTCTCATTACAGTTCGTGGTTGGAGAGATGCTCTTGGTCTAGACATCCAAGTGCCGCGGCATGGGGGTTTGGAATAACACATCGGGGAAGCATGGCAAGTCACAACTCATATCCCAATCTTGTGGGATAAATGCCAAGTTGATCATCTAGATCAACTCCCGTCCTAAACGTGGAATCTCTTGGAGTATTTCAACACCGTCCCTCTGAATCAACTTATTGATCTTTCTCGCAACTGCATCCGCCTTCGTTGGTTGTTCGCAACATTGCAACTTGTGTAGACAGTCGACATCATTGAATATATCATAATTCAATGATGTTGTAATCTTCACTTTCTCATCATTTGTCCATGATGAACCTGGACCATTCAAATTCAATTCTTGTTCAATTCTACCAACCCGTGTGACTTTCACGCCAGGAAATTTTTTCATTCTTTTAGATAGTATTGAGCCGTAGGTCTCTCCACAATCATCAAGGCCTAGTTGATATCCTGCATTGTTGAATCCAGTATGAATGAGAAAACAATGATAGCCACGGTTATCATCCGCATCTACTACTAATTCAGCAACAACAGGGTATTCAGCCAGCCAACGGTCGTTAACAATTGCATCATGCAATTTGACAGGTAGGGGTAGATTATCTGACTGATTCATATCATTCGTATCGTTGCGTTCTTCTGATCGATATGACCGGATATGAGCAAGAAGAGGAGCTACTTCACCACCATCAGCCTCAGCTGCTTGCCATCTAGCCATCCTTGCTTTAGCGGATACACGTACACGGTTTGCCATGATACTTAGAGATGATATATATTGTATGGCGAGAAGGTATATAATGATGAGAATTAGATGATATATAGATAGAAGTTGTAGACCGGTCTCATTTATAATAATTACAGAAGAAGTCTTAGAACAGCAAACATCATTTTATCTCTACTCCTTACCTCAATTGTATTGCAAATCACCTGCCGATACAATGCAAATATTGTAGTTTGTAATGAGAATTGTTGTTGACATCAGAACAAACCAGCTGTCGTCATCAGCCGTTATTTCTTTCGGTATCTTGTGTAGATGCCCACTTGCCCACTTTTTATAGCTAACCAAAGCTGCGGCTATTGATAGTTTGGTTCACCTCTTACTTTCAGTCTATATATTACAACTCCTAATATATCTATCGGTGCGTGCCCGTTGTATTATAAATGTCTTAATTTATTCAATTGATCCGGGTAGCTTTTACATACCTTGATATTGAAGTTATATTGCAATGTCTAAAATTGTATGTCGATTGAGCATTTTTTTTATCGGTGCTTGCTTTTGTTGAGTATGTCGCGTTGTTTGCATGTTGGTCCTCTGTTTATTAGCACCACCGTTATTATGTCATTGGTATTATTAATATGAATGATGTAGACCACAGAGAACGATTTGTAATGCATGGTGGCGGATAGAAGAAGGTTAGCTTGCTTATTCACCTCCCATCGTCTCTCAATATCTTCTTCTTTTTAATACGGACAGCACAACAATATCATACCATGCCATTCAAGTATCCCATTAAATTGGTATACAATGCTGTTAAAACATTAATAGATATCCGGAAACCAATCAATGTGGATGAGGCAAGAGACGATTGTCTAATGGATGTCCATTTATCATATACGGGTGATGAACTACCTTCATTAACTCCTACCCCACAGGACACAGCTGAGGCTATTGAGGAATGGAATAACGTGCGTATATCCAATGAAGATTATAATAATCAAGAGAAAACGAATAGGCTCTTTAGTCAGGCTATAACTCTCATGTGTTCAAATCAAGAGGAAGTATACAATGCATGCAAAGGAGATTGGAGAGAAGAAGGAGGTTCAAAAGCAACCTCACACCACCGTGATTCAACTCAGCTTGACCGAACACTACTATCTATATCAAGTGCAGCAAAGGATGTATCAAAGTATTCAAGTGATTCTACAAATGTCATGTTGGATGAGGCAGGAGAGAAGATATTTGCTGCTAGTAAATGGGATGCATTCATTGCATTCATTGCCATACGTCTCTCTATGGAGTTTCTAATCACTTGTTGCATTGAAAGTGGTATGGTACCTAGTTTGGAAGAATTACAAGACTTTGTTGAACAAACTATTACTACTTTTACTTCTACCTTCTTTGCAAAGTCTGGTAAGACGAAAAAGTCAAAACTAAACCGAATGAAAGATAATAATACATATGCTCAATTTTGTCCAGTCACCGGGAAGAAGTTGTTCAATAATGATTGTTTTGAAGCTATGCCGATATTGTCAATGAGTAATGCAGTTACAAGTTTGATGGAGTGGTTACCATTATTTATATTCAGCTGCTTTGGATTGTGTTTCAACCAAAAGCTTGAATCAATTACAACCACACGTAGCGAGGAGGCATCATTTTCTGAAACTATCAAGTTTTATCTATCAGCCACGGTTGCTGGTCGCCGTTCAAAGTTGTATGAGCGCCATCAGACTGCTATACTTTATCATGGACAAAAGATAGATATCAATATTAGATCGGCCTTCAAGACATTGATTGACTTTCTCAAAGATAAGAGGGATGATGAATTGGAGAGCATCCGCTCTAATCACTCCATTACTGTTATGCAATCATTGAGAGGGGTGTCTGGTCCAAATGCCAAAAAGCCTATTCACAAAGTAATATGCCCCAGTGGTAAAGAGAATAGGGCTGCAACCATCATAGCCATTGCTCATGTAATTGCATTGAAAGGATTTGGTATTGTTGATGCAACATTAGATGATAAGCACCGTCAGATTCGTCAAGATCGTGAGCGTGCCTCAATGATTAGACGCGGCAATCGTAGTGGATCGGCATCAGCATCAGGTAATGATAGTAGTACATCATCGAGTAGACGTCACAGTAGTAATACATCATCGTCATCGAGTGGTAGAAGCCGTAGTAGTAGTATATCTGATAGTAGTACATCATCAACATCATCTGATAATTCAACACCTAACAATCATGACGGAGGCAGCAGATCAACAACTCGTAATACAACTTCTTCTCGTGCAATGGTAGAGTATGATCCAATCAAATGTCTCCTGGATAAGCTCAAGCATATTCTTACTCCAGATTCTGGACTCTCTCCGAGTGAAGTTAATAAAAGAATGAAGGAAGCTCTTGTTATCTTAGCAACAATGGATATAAATGAAGTAACTGTAAAGATACAGTGCAGTTTCGACATTGATACATTTGTCAACATGTTGAATGACGGCCGAGACTCCGCTTTTGATGATGATTCACTACACGTCGGTGTATTAGATGTGTTACTCCAAATCAAACCCTTCAAACCAGAAGAGTTTGCCAATGGAAGTGATCTATTCTGGCTCCAGCGTTTGTTTATCTTTGCACTCAACAGGATTTACAGTGATGAAAGTTGTACCCACTGGACGAATATGTTGTTATTTGCCAATATCCAAAGGAAACATAGAAGAACAACATCAGATGCCGACTCAATCAAAATCATTACTAACCAAGCTGATGGGGGTAGGATGTACATGTTTACAGCCATCAATCTCTTGAGGCAGTCGAACAAAAACTCCCAATACAATAGTGGACAACATACTTATCATACAATTGCAGAAGCAGAAAGTTTTGAATGGGAGGCATTTGAAAGTATTGGATGCAGCCCTGATCAATACCAGGCAGCAAACGCAGCTAACAATGAGAATACTAAAAAGAGACAACTTGCAAAACTGAAGGAAAAAAGTAATAACAAGAAGAGTAGAAAACCACCTTCTAGATAAGTGATATATCTAGTATTGCAATTCATAAAACAAATTCATAAAAACAAAAACATAAAAACAAACAGGATTTTATAAAATCCGCCCTACCGCAAAGAGACAATGTAACTTACGCCTAAGATCTTACACGGTTATACTAACAGCCACTCGGCATGACTGCAGTTTATTAGATGTAATAATTACATGCAATATATAAATCATACTACTCGATGCTAGTAGGTTATGAAGTGTGTATGTGTCGCGAGGAAATTCATGTCAAAATTTTAGGCGATTGGATTGGTATCAAGTCTAATTCAAGTGAGAAATGTCGACTACCACATAATATACTGCGGTCATTTGGTCCTTATAAGCAATCAAACTCTCATAAACTTGGCATTTATAATAATATTTTAGGTGATAGGTACTGTCAAGGTCTTTATTAGGAAGAGGTATGAATGCCCTGTTAGTGGCCTGCATTCGAATAGTAGTAATAATAATGAAGATGAGGAACAAGATAAAGATGACAGTATTAAACTACTTACTGTTGAGTATGTTGTAGAAAATGCACATTCGGTATCATACCCTCAAGCTTGGCCGGGAACAACAATATGCTACTCAAATGGTTCATTAGAGCCATGTGATGACGAGCTATGGAGGCGGAATCTTACTACCAAATATGTCGATGGGAAGTTGACGTGGACACAAGTTCATACAGCAAATGGATCAACATTCTTTTCATATTGGCCACCTTACACATACAATCGTCATCTCAAATTGATTGCCGATTGCTCAGAACAAATCTCTACACGAGGTAGTCCATGTAGTGAATACAATCCAACAATTGAATCATTAGGTCAAACACGTGAGGGACGAGAAATCGAGTGTATATCAATAGGGAATGGTAAATTAGTTGCTTGGATACAACATCGTCAGCATCCGGGTGAGACAATGGCTGAATTCTTTGCTGAGGGTTTTGTACAAAGATTGCTAGGAATTGGAGTTGATGGCGAGTTAGATGAGGCTACTAAGCGTGTATTAGAACAATATAGATTATACATAGTTCCGTGCATGTGTCCAGATGGAGCTGTTCGTGGACATCTACGAACAAACTCAGTGGGTGCAAATCTTAATCGAGAATGGGCCACTGTTCACGAGGGGTATGAGGCGCCGACATTAGAACGATCTCCAGAGGCATATGCCGTGTTGGCTAAGATGGATAAGACTGGATGTGATTTCTTCTTAGACGTCCATGGGGATGAAGAATTACCATATGTATTCTTTTCAGGAGCCGAGAAGACTCCAGTTTGGGGTGACCGAATCAAGCATTTACATGGATACTTTATCGCGTCGTACCAACGTGCCAACTCCGATGTGCAAAAGAAGATCGGGTATCCGCCACCAGAGAGTGAGGAAGATGCATTAAAATATATGAATGTAGCAACAAATCAAGTTTCGTGCCGGTTCAATTGTTTAGGTTTGACGCTAGAGATGCCATACAAGGACAGTGAGACTAATCCAGACCCAGATCGAGGCTTTAGTTGTACCCGGGCAAAGAATTTGGGTTCTAATTTAGTAGAGGCGTTAGATGATGTGAATTCATATCTGAGAGCAGAAGGAGAGTTTTGGAAAGACTTCTCTCCAGAGGACGAGTATGTTGTTCCGACTGATAATTTCAAGGAAGATGGTTTTGTAATGCTCAAGAAGCGGTTCTATTCTGACGTTCGACCACTAGATTCGTCATAAAAATAAGGACACAAAACCGCAAATGATTATGAGTACTACCAATTTGTACTGATGATAAAACCTCTTAGGATTTGGCTCGGCAACTATAGGTCGAGAACTACTACGACACATGAGTACAGAAGTAAGAGTTGAAGTAGTCTAAAATGTCCTTGGGCAGTACCTAACCTAGGAAAAGAAGGATACCATCTGGTATCCAAGCTATGTAGCGGTATCCCTATTTAAAGTAAGCGTTAGAAACAGCATAGCGAATAGTAAAAGTTTGACGGCCTCAAACAAAGGCGGCCATTGGTTTGATATCAAGGTAAGGCATTATTATTACACTTAGAAAGTAAATGATGGTACGGGGTAAATATTATTTTAATTGGGTGGCTGTAGATGATAATATTTTAATATGCACCAAGGGCCGTATGTTCGTGTTTGAATCACCCCCTATACCTTTCTCTTTATATAAGAGATTGGTGTAGAAAGTATTGGTGCATTATGGTATTAAATAATTGCAATATTTAGTACATATATCATCTTGAGTAAATGTGTTTGGTGTATTTTATTGCAGTGGGGTGGAGGGGGTATTATTTCTAATATGTCGAACATGTGATATACCTACACCATCAACATTATTTCTAACAATTTTATATACATTTATTTCTACTACTCATATACAAATTAATTACAGGGAATACTAATAATTGAAACAGAAGTATACCACAGTATACTATCATCAGACAACCTTCATGTTTTGCAACAATTATATATTTTTCACGTATTAGAAGGCCTGGTTTTTAAGAAGAATGAACCAGGGCACGACGGCTGCAAAGCCGCAGCCCTCAAATCAACCCCAAATGTCAGCTCCATCCCAATCTCAAATGCCTCAAGTTGGGAATAATGTCCAACAACCTCAAATGCCGTACGGTGGATTTGCTGGTCAGCAACAGCAGCAACACCGTGCAAGTTTTACTGGTATGAACAATAATATGCAAATGGGTGTGGGAAACTCAGGATTCATGCACCAACAAGGACAGGCTGGTCTACCTAATCCTAATCAACAGGGTCATAGAAATTCCCTACCTCCTATGAATAATATGGGACATCAATACCCCAATCATCAAGGTGGGTTTAATCCCAATTTTAACCAACAGGGAATGGCTCAGTCTGCTGCTCAGCAACAGCATCAACAACAACAGACTATGCAGCAGCAATTTCATCAAATGGCTCAACAGCATGGATATCAAAATCCAATGCAGCGTCAGAATTCGGGGGCATATCCCAACCCTGCAATTGCTAATGGACAGCAGAACAACGCTAACTATGTCCGCCAAGCCTCAAGTAGTTCAAGGACGGGTCCTCCGTCAGCTGCTCCCAGCTCCCAAGGACCACCTTTAAACTTTAACGCTGCTCCTCCTGGCAGTTCTAATCCTACTAGTAGTAATCCAGCAGTGAATACTTCTATTGGTGGTGGCGGACAAGTACCACCCGGTCCGGGACAGCAACAACAACCAGGTCCAGGTGGGGAGTATGGGCAGCAATTCCTGCCGAGTGGTTTGAATGGAGATTGGCAAAGTGATAATGATATGCATCATCGCAGAGAGATGATTCAGCACATGTAAGTATTTTGAAGGGGATGTACTTTTGTGTCTTTATCTTCTGCAATAGCTGGATAATTGTGTCCTAACACTTCTTTTCTCGTATTATTTTCCCTACCCTTCATCTCAGAGTCAAGCTGTTGAAGCAAAAGGATAAAAATGCCTCACCCGAGTGGTTGACAAAACTCCCTCAGATGGTGAAACAATTAGAAGTATCTCTCTACCGCTCAGCTTCCTCCTTCGAGGCCTATTCAGATACAACGACCCTCAAGACGCGTCTGCAGCAGTTAGCAATGGAAATTGCAAAGAAAACACAACAAGCCAAGGAAGGCAGTCCAGGTAGCTCTGGCGGTGGACAAAGTTCCTCTCGAAGCAATGGCCAATCCTCACGCCGTAGCTCGTCATCAAAGAAGAACGATGATGGTAGTGGGGGCGCGGGTATTGGTGGGGGTAACTTCAACGTGACATCTAGTTCTAGACGAGGAGGGAGTAATTCAAATGATGTTGTAGGAGATATAATTAGCAGTCAGCATGGTAATCCAAATGATCCAGAATGGAAAGTTCGTATCCGCCACAAACAGCAACGTCTTCTGTTATTACATCACTCATCGAAGTGTGTGTATGAAGATGGTAAATGTAAGGTCACTCCCTATTGTGGTGAGATGAAGAAATTGTGGAAGCACATGGCACGTTGTACTGACAATGAATGTCGGATACCACACTGCTTTTCGAGTAGGAGTATATTGAGTCATTATCGTAAGTGTAAGGATCCTCGATGCCCGGCGTGTGGCCCGGTAAGGGAAACTGTTAGGAAGACACAAAAGAGTCAGAAAAACAGAGGTGGAAATCAGAGTGGTGGAGGAGGTGGCAGTAGTAATGGTAATAATGGAATCGCCCAAGACCTTGTCTTGAGCATGCCACAGGACCAGTCGATGGATATGATGCAACAAGGCAACCCCGATGCAATGCCTGGCAATGGCATGATGGCGCCACCACAAAGTCAGATGAGCAACATGGGCCCTCCACAACAGATGCAAAATGGCAGCATGCCAAATATGATGCCGACGATGAATGGAATGGGTGGTCCTATGATGAACGGCATGCCTCCTATTCAAAACAATATGTTTTCTCCTGGTCAACAGAACAACATGCCCATTCCCCCTCATCAACAACAACAATCTCGGCATTCGAGTAATGGTAGTACCACCCCTTCTAATGATACAGATGCCAAGTCTCGTCACAAACGTCAACGTCTATTATTACTCCGTCATGCATCCAAGTGCACTGCCGAGAATGGTACGTGTTCAATTACACCTCACTGTGCTGAGATGAAGGTATTATGGAAGCACATCGCCAATTGCAAAGACAGCTATTGCAAGGTTCGACACTGTATGTCTAGTCGTTACGTATTAAGTCATTACCGTCGGTGTAAGCCTCCGTGTAATATTTGTGACCCCGTGAAGGAGATTATCAAGAATGGATTCAATAATCATATTGAGGTTGATCCAGCCATTATGGGTGACGGACCAACGAGTTTGGGACAACGAACTACTCCACCTATTGATAATACGATGCAACAGCCAAGAAACAAGAGGCAAAAGGTTGGTCATGCTTCGTCAAGGGGCATGTTACCACCTCCACAATATTCGACGTATGCAAGGGGTGTTACACCTCAGCAACATATTATAGGTTCGGGAACTTGCCAACCTGTGTCATCTCGATCCGATAAGCCAGCCGGCCCAGCTGATGATGTTGCTCTCCTCGAATGCTTTACAACGGAGCAGGTCAAGACACATATTCAATCACTCAAGAAGACTGCCAAGCTGTTACCTGCTGAGTTAAAGATCAAATGCCAAAATATTCTGAAAGATCTGCAAGCGCATGAGCACGGTTGGGTGTTTGCCACGCCTGTGAATCCTGTTGAGTTGGGATTGGATGATTATTTTGATATCATTAAAAAGCCAATGGATTTGGGTACTATTCAGAAGAAGAGTGATGCGTGTGCCTATCATTCTTTTGATGACTTCCGTTCTGACGTGCGTCTTACGTTTGAGAATGCCATGAAGTACAATGAGGAACGCACCGTCGTGCATGAAATGGCCAAGGAGTTGAAGAAGAAATTTGAGGCAGACTTCAAAAAGCTCATGAAACAGTTGGACAAGGAGCACACTGAGAACTCTAAGAAGGTCCAAGCGTGTGGCCTGTGTGGCGGTGAGAAGCTCAATTTCGAACCTCCCGTATACTTTTGCAATGGTCCGAATTGTCCCACTAAGCGTATCCGTCGTAACACCCACTTCTTCATTACTGCTGATAAGCAGTATGCATGGTGTAATCAGTGTTATGGTGAATTGAAGGGAGATACCGTCGATGCTGGTGTAACCAAGGTAAAGAAGTCTGATCTTAACAAACGTAAGAACGATGAGATTCAAGAGGAGAGCTGGGTTCAGTGCGATGACTGTGAACGTTGGATTCATCAAATTTGTGGTCTGTACAATACCCGACATGATAAGGAGAATACGGCTGCATACTCTTGTCCACTTTGTCTGTTGGATAAGCGGAAGAAGAGTGGCGGTGACCCAGCGAATTTACCCGAGCCACCATCGGCAAATGATATTCCAAGGACTAAGTTGACAGATTGGTTGGAGAAGGATGTGCATAAGAAGGTGAATAAGCGGATGAAGGAGTTGTCACAGGAAAAGGCAGATATGGAGGTAAGTTGCCGTGTATCATACTTTGTTTGTATCGTCAATTACGGTAAATTTGAGCTCACCACTTCTCCTTCTTCTTCATTTTGCAGAACATTTCTTACGACAGAGCATACAAGACTCTCTCCGCGGGTGGGCCTATTACAATTCGACAAGTAACGTCCACAGATAGGAAACATGAAGTGCGTGACCTCATGAAAGAGAGATATGCTCATAAGGATTATCCGGATGAATTCTCCTATCGTTGTAAATGCATTGTGGTATTCCAAAACATTGATGGTGTCGATGTTGTTCTGTTTGCACTTTACGTTTATGAGCATGGTGATGACTGCCCTGCTCCGAATAAGAAGACTGTATATGTGTCATATCTGGACAGTGTTCATTTTATGAAACCCAGGAAGATGCGAACCTTCATCTATCATGAAATCTTAATATCTTACCTCGATTATGCACGTAGCAAGGGCTTTGAGCAGGCATTCATCTGGGCCTGTCCACCATTGAAGGGTGATGATTACATCTTCTATGCCAAACCTGAGGATCAGAAAACTCCTAAGGATGTCCGGTTGCGTCAATGGTACCTTGATATGCTTGAGGAGTGTCAACGTCGTGAAATTGTTGGTAAAGTGACAAACATGTATGATCAGTACTTCAATGATAACTCATTAGATGCAGCGTGTGTGCCATACTTTGAAGGTGATTACTTCCCTGGAGAGGCTGAGAATATTATCCAAGAGATCAATGATGAAAGTAAGAAGAAGGGATCTGCGGGTGGGAAGAAGAAGAAGGGGTCAAAGGGCAAAAAGTCTGACAGTGCTCTAACTAATGGGAGCGGTTCTAATTCAGATAAGAGCTACGCGGATGGCGGTCCCGATCCTGTGATGCAAAAGTTCTGTGAGGCCATCTCGGGTATGAAGGAGAGTTTTATTGTTGCCTTCTTGAATTGTGAAGGTGCCAAGGCTGAGAATCTCATCGTTCCTAAGGAGATTATGGAATACCGTGAGTCGGACAAGCTTCTTGAAAATGTCAAGTCGGAAGAGTCTGCTGGGAAGAAACGATCTGACAGTGCCGTGTCGGATAAGGATAAGTTAGTCGATCGCTTTGGACGTCCCATCAGGGTGCTGGATGATGATGTTGAGGAAATTGATAGTGAGTTCTTCAACTCTCGCCAATGTTTCTTGGATCTTTGTCGTGGCAATCATTATCAATTTGATGAATTGAGAAGAGCCAAGCATACATCGATGATGGTATTGTGGCATCTTCAAAATCGTGAGGCACCCAAGTTTGTGCAGCAGTGCTATGCTTGTGCTCGTGAGATATCTTCTGGTATTCGTTATCACTGCAATACCTGTCCAGACTTTGATCTATGTCAAGAATGTAACCGAGATCCATATGCCAACAGGGGAACATGTAATCACAAACTTGAGCCTGTCAAGGTGGATACAGGCTCAGGCAGTGCCAGTGGTTTGACCGAAGAGCAGAGGAAGGAACGTCAGAGGAATATAAAACTTCACATTGCTCTCATTGAGCATGCTTCTCGATGCACATCCGAAACATGTAACTCTTCAAATTGTCAAAAGATGAAATCATATCTTAAGCATGGACAAACTTGCAAGATCAAAGCATCAGGAGGCTGTAAAATTTGTAAGAGAATTTGGACTCTATTGCGAATCCATGCTCAAGGGTGTAAGAACAATAACTGTCCCATCCCACAATGTGTTGCTATCAGAAAGCGTATTCGTCAGCTTCAGATGAAACAGAGGGCAATGGATGACCGTCGTCGACAGGAGATGAACAGACACTATCGTCAAATGGGGCAGATGCAATCTTAAATGAGTGCATAAAAGAAATAACTCTAGCTTTTTATTTCACACTATGCTATTCATAATAATTCTCTTGTTATATTAGTTATTCTTTAGATTCCTTACTCTGGATAGGCGCGTGATACAAGGGTGATAACTTGCGACCTGGAACTATAGATGGTACAACAAATCTTTCAATCTCACTAGACTCATCAAGTACTTCGACTATCCTTTTCATCATAGGATGTCCAATATTGGGATCGTCATTGAAGACCATTGCTCTATATTCCTCCATTGGAAGCCATTCTGCAGCTGCAATCTCGCCCTCTTGGGGAATAGGTACTCGCATGTTACCATCTCCATCCGTCTTGGGCGTTAACTTGCAAATAAAGTATATATCTGATCGATCAAATTGCATACCGTGTGTATGCCGCATGGCTAATACATTATTGAAAGAGCATTCAATTCCTGTCTCCTCGTAAACCTCTCGAACCGCAGCTTCATCCAAGTGCTCTCCCAGCTCACTTTAGATGATGATATGAGAGAATGTATGAGTACAAATTAGCTAGCAAGACAGAGAACCACGACAACAAACGCACGCAAGTCCTCCAGGTATTTTCCAAGGACGATAATTATTTCGAGCTTCTCTTACAACTAGTATCTCATCTTTCACTGGATTTATAACCATAGCACCAACGCCAACCTGGAAGATGCGCGTTATCACGATTTATGATGATGAAAGAGATAATAGTGACTTCTGTTAGTATACTTGGTTTATAAAGGCAATCAAATAAAGGCAAACGAAGGTCAAGTAAAGTAGTCAACTTGTCGACACTTCATATTGAATACATGAAATCACATGATGAAACAATACAAACGCGGACTTTCCTGATGCGTAGCATATTCTGGTATCCGACTCTCTTGATGCTTTATCAGCCATTTGCATAGAGTAGCCTTCATTCCAGATGCATGATGGTATTGAAAACCAAGTTGAGCTGCTTGCGATATTAGATTAGATCGTGAAATGTCAATATCTATCCACATGGCAGATTTATGAAGCTCGTATGCAGTGTCTAAAGTTGCTTGTAGTTTAGATTGAAATGTTGATATATCATATGCATCTTCACTGCCATTATTGGAGATATCTTCGTCTATAGAGATTTTAATTGAGTTGTGTGTATGTTTTTCGAAGGGAAGAAGTGTGCTCAAGTGGTTCTCGTCATCATCACTTGTTGTTGTAGTATATAATGAAGTAATCATTCTTGACTTGCTGTTCGTGTTTATATTATTATTAACCATACTTCCTGTAACCCTACACTGAGTTGATAATGACGATGAATGACGTATGTTGTTGCAAATAAATGCTATTCTTTTCTCCCTTGAGAAAGCAGAGAGTATCTGCTTGCCACCAACCGCAAAAGACATGATACTACAGAAGAACAATAGAGTGATAAATATAGTCGTCCTATTGATATTAGAACCTCCTTTCTGTATCATCTTCAAGCAACAACACCAACTTCGCCTGATACCAAATACTACAATACTGTTAGTAACTTTTTTGGCATAGGATACCCGAAAGGATACCTTACCATGTGACGAAGAAGTCTTTATTGATGTTGGTATTTTGATTGCGTCGAATTGATATCATGAAGAGACCTTCACAGACACAACTGCACTTGGAAGTAGGTACATCATTATCAGATCATTCTGAGAATAAATCTCTGATTAACTACAATAGTAACAATAATAATATTGATGAAAAGGAGAAGAAAAATGGAAGGGCAACAGGTATGTTGTGACATTGAATTGAGTCGAGATATCTTTGTATGTTATCAACTAACAATGTATAATCTCCATTAGTCCTTCAAACATCAATAAACATGGCAAAGATTTGTATGGGAAGTGGTACACTTGCGCTTCCCTACGCGGCCACAGTCGGTGGACTTTTATTTAATATCATTGGATTATGCTTAATAGGTTTGTGGAACTACTATTCATCAAATTGTTTATTGAGATGCTTGGATTATCTACCTACAGATTATGATGATAATGATATTTTACATCAAACTGAAAAAGACAAACAATCTGCAGCATATGGAGCAACTACAGATTCAATAATAGAGTCTACAAATGGAGAAGATAGATATATAAAACGTCCGCCGCCCGGAACAACAACGTATGGACAAGTGGCTTGGTGTGCGTGTGGACGACGAGGTTTAATGCTTTTGGATGTATTAATGCTCCTGCTCTTCTTTGGTCTAGTTATATCATATGAGGTTATCATGATGTCTTTCCTAGAGGATACTCCTTTCACTACTGGGGAGACAAAAGTTGATCTGTTAATACCGAGCTCAGTAGTTGTTGTTTTATCTTCTTTACCTGATGTAGGATTTCTAAGCAAATGTTCTGGTCTTGGTCTAATAGCGGTTGCCATATCATTCATTGTCATAGTTTTCCAAGGACTGAATGAGAATGGCCTGTCTGGGTTTAGAGAAGATGTACAATTGAAGATGTGGCCAGAAGATGTGACTTCCCTTGCGTCATGGTATGGAGTTGTAGTCTTTGGCTACGGTGTTGTTCCATTTATTTACAACTTTCGGTGAGTGATCAAAAGTATTCAATTCTGATTGACTGTTTCCTTGGCTAGACTAACTATATGATGCCCCATCCTTTGGTTGAGAACAGAGATTCAATGTACGAACCCAATCAAGTCAATGAGTCGTTGAGAATAGGACTATCCATGGTATACTTTGGTTATATATCAATATCCAATGGTATATGTATATTATTTTCACCGTCATACACATTTGAAGGGGATGTACTACAATCAATGCCTGGAACATCAATTGCCCTACTAGTTCGACTTCTTTTCATTATTGTTATATCATTAACGGCTCCACTGATAGTCATACCTGCAGGTGAGCTTATTGAAGGCAAATTAGGATTAGAAAACAGTGAGCACCCAAAAAAGATACTGGTTAGAGTTGTGTTCTGTTTAGTGTGTTTAGGATTGGCTGAGTATATCCCGGGGGGCTTTGTCCATGTCGTAAGCTTTATCGGATGCTTCTGTGTTAGCTTGACGTCCTTCGTTTTGCCGCCACTATTTGTCTTGCAACTATCAAGTCAACAGAAGAAGACTCCGACTGTAATAGACTCGGTAATGCTTTGTGACTTTGGAGTCTTTCTCTTGGGTATCATATCCACCATTATCACAAGCGCCTTGACTTTTCAAGAGCTGATAATGAGATAAAATGTTGAAGTAGTGTACATAATGTATAGATTGATGATATAGCATATGATCATCCAGATACCGGGTTACACCTACAAATATGTAATCAATCAAATCGAGATAGAGGTCAACAACTAACTAACAACTTCTTGCATTGAAGGCGACCAATACCGACGACTGAATATATAATATATCTGGGCGGTCTGAACTATAACGAAATCAATGCAGTATCTCATTTAACATCTCAAGTCCTACCTATTACTTTAGGCGATTAAAAATCATATCTGCCACACTACCCTACCACACATCCCATCAATATGATATCTTTACATCGTCTTTCGCGTTGCAGATATATACATTCTAGATTGGGTAAAAGTAGTACTATTAAATTGAACACATCATATGCATCACCTGTCGCTAGCTTATCAGTACGGCATGATTATAAAACGCCATGGCAGGGGGGAAGTACCAACTCTGGAAATAAAGTACCGCCGCCACAACAATTGCAATCATCTACAACAACACGGAGAAGTAGAATACTGGAAAACACACAAAATCTTCTAGCCCCGGCACTATCTTCTTCCTCTAATACCAGTAATAATTATCCATTAAGAAAGTTTGAACAGATATTAGCAAATGTCAGAGATGATAGAACTCAACTCAATATGATGCAATTATCATCTGATGTTGCAAAGGATATGTATATCCTGCCCACAGAGCTATTGCATCAAGTACATTCTTCAATCATGCATTTTAGTAAAGAAACTAATTCACAGGGTGTGGTAATTACTCCTCTCGACTGTCAACTAGATACAAACAGGAAGAGTAAGAAGAAAATACCAGGACCCTTGATTTGTGCACATCTATTAGAATTGATTGGTATCCCGCATCATTATCTACATGTATCATTAAACAATAGTAAACCAACAACAATACACGTGCACAGTTCCCAAATCGATTTCATTCTTGAGTGTTGTATGGAAACAGTGGTTGCACTGTCACGATCATGTGAAGTGGGAAGACATTCATTAATTGGAACAGATTTCAATAACAATGGTCAAACAACTTTATCATCAATTAGCGGTGGGGATAAAAAGACTGCAGCACAACTTTGTGAGGAGATATGGAGAAGTATATATAACATTGAAATTAAGTATACATCCAAGAGAACAACTAATACCTCATCAGATACACAATTGCCATCTCAACAAGTAATGAAAATTGGTAGAATTGGAAGTTTACATATGAACCCTAATGCAGTTGTTGAGTATTTATCTGCCATGAACTTTGATAAACAGAAAGATGATGAATGTGAATTCATCGACGAATTAGAGGGCACATCATGGGAAACATTAAAACCAACAGAACCATCTCGTGATGATGATGAAGACGAGACACTCCCATGGACAGCAAAAGATCAACGCCGGTATGACAAAGCTACAATTCTATTCAATAGTACCCTATCATCATATGCCAAGTTATCATCATCAATGTCTGGATTGCCTCCACAAGTGAGGAGGGACTTTGTACAGACATGTGAGCGATTATTGTTGGAGGTTGCAGCCAAACGAGATGAAATAAAAGATCCTACTCCAAACACAATCCTACAATGTATACAACCAAATGTAGTGTCGTTTAATACAGCTCTATCAGCATGGTCAAGCTTCTCTTCAAAGCAAAGAAGGACTAGAGGTAGACAACAAGATGATAGAATCGCTGATGACTCAATTGCGACTGCCGAGCGTACTCAATCTATTCTTCAAGTAATGCAAGATGTTTCTGATGATACTAGATCAAATCGCAGCACAGTTCAAAGTATCGAATCAGCGTGGATCGAACGACGAGGTCATAACGCAATTGATGTAGAGCATTTCACTCGCCCAACTACTAAAGTTATATCTCCCAATACAACGTCATTTAACAATGTACTCAAAGCATTGTCTCGAACCTCTAACACAAATGATACTGCACTTCAAAGTCTAAATATGTTTCAATCAATAATGAATAGAGCAAATAAGCATCATCACGCTAGGGAAAATCTAGCCTTGTCCTCATGCGAGCAACTACAGAAGAGAAGTATCGACCCCGGAAGGGCAAGGGATATATTGCCAGACTCACGAACATTAGTCCTCCTCTTGATAAACCTCCAGAATCTATCATTAAGTAACTTTCAAGATAGTTTGGAAGTAGTAATCTCTGTTTATCAGTCAATGTTGCAATTGGACGAGCAATTGCAATGGTCTGTAGATAATCTCCAAGAGAGTTCAAGAAGTGCACTATTGAATAAGTATTCATTCAATGCCATACTGAAGACTCTGAGTAGCTTGTCCGTGGATTCCTATGATGATAGTTTTAAATGTGCAACTCAAATTGATGATATAGTAGAACAGGCTGTATATGAATACTCTATCAAGAATTCTGATATTAGACCAAATGCCATTAAAGCTTGGATAAAATGTGCCTCGCTAGCTGGTACTGATAAAGAATGTCTCCGTATATGCGCTAGTAAGTGTGGTGCACATATCGAGGCGCTGTTTGCAGAGTTAAATCAACCAAAGGATGACAGAAATAATACTGGTAGCTATCATCTTATCCAAGCTATCAATGATACAATTAGTCTCTACGGACGTGTAGGTCTATTCTTTGAGGCTTGTGACTTGTACAAGCAAGCACAATCGTGCGGTTTGGCTTCATTAAAGACATTATCAACTACAACTGCGGCACTCTGTCAAGCGAGTAGAGATATTGAACAGATTGACAAGGCGAAGGAACTTCTACTTGATTATGAACAAGAAGTAATGGGAAATCAGTCTAATGTCTTGCCTGATATGAAGTATACATATATTTATAATTCTCTGATAGAAGCATATCTCAACTCAGGTACAAATAGAGGACTGGAGGAAGCTTATTCTCTTTTGTCCTACATGATAACAAGTCATGAATCGAATCTACACCATATTGCAAGGCCTAATACTACCAGTTTTGTTATTGTAATGGCTGCCCTCGCTCAACGAGGTCAGCACATCCATCGACTAGAAACACTGTTAACCAAGATGGAGGAGATGAGTCAACGCAAAAAGAATGCCAATAATGAGCTGGTCGCTAATGTTATCCCCAATAACGTGGTGTACAATATAATGCTCAAGGGCTACTCACTTAGTAAGGACGATGAGACTCTAGATTCAGCTATGAAATTATTGGATAGAATGGAAACAGACTCGGACATAAAGCCTCTTGATAGCGTGTCAAACACCTATATTTTAGATCTGCTAAGCCGGAAGGATAGTGCTGATAATGTCAAGAATGCCAATACTTCAAGAGATAGTAATCTTTACAGTCAAAATCAAGATTCTGTTGAAGCATTTAACTCACTTATGAAAGGCGTAACTACAGTGGAGGATGCTGAGAAGGGTGAAGCACTGCTACAACAGATTGAAGAGCGATATCGCAATGGAAAGAGCGAAGATAAGCCAGGTAAGTCTTCTTATCTATTTGCCGTCGTATACTTACACAAGCTTCTTACAGTATACTCGTAATAGATATCATACTATATAATAAGCTCATGAAAGCCTGGAGATTGTGTGGTGAGCCTGAAAGAGCAAACGCAATCTTAGACTCAATAATTGACAAGCATGAGGCTGGAGATGATGATTCACTTTGCCCATCAGATGAATCTTTCTCCATTTGTATACAAGCATGGACACAAAGCAACCAATCAGATGCCGCTGAACGAGCTGAGAAGATACTATGGAAGAAAGAAGAATATGCAAACACTATTGACAAAATCGTTGTCAAGCCCTCAGACTATTTCCCCATCATACCCTTATACAAACGCGATCAAGACACCGGATCAAAGCGTGCTACTAAATTATTTGAGCATGTGTTAGAGAAATATGACAACTCTATTCACAAGCCAGACTCTCATACTTTGAATGCATTGCTTGATGTGTACGCTAAGAGTAGGAAGGGAGGTCATCAAGCCGAACATGTAATCAAGCATATGAATAACTTACACAAAGAGAACAATACTAACATACTTCCTGATATAATAAGTTATCGATGCGTGATAGATGCATGGATCCAAATGTGGAGTAAAGACTCACCGGAGCGTGTGGAGGCTTTAGTGAATGAAATGATCGACAAGTACAAGAATGAAGGACGGGAAGATCTCTGCCCTGACACAAACGTATTCAACCTAATCTTGAAGGCATGCTGCCATGCTCCAGCAATGTACGCCTCGAATGATGATAAAGGAAATAACCATCCTATCGCTATTGCAAACCGAACTTTCTCAACCTTAAAGAGAAAGAATGAGTATGGCGCAACAGCGAGTCATGCCACTTTTTCGTTCATGTTTCATATTTTCAGGCAGCACATGGATTTCATGAAGGATAAACGGTACAAACCAGGAAAGTCCTAGTATTATTGTGTGTTATGGTGTGTTCAATATGAAGACTCGGCCACATTTGAACTTAGTCGCCTTTAGTAATTGCCTTTGCAAGCCACAAGTACTAACATATGTTATAATCTCCTCTCTTCCATCTTATGAACTGTGAAACACGCATCTTTCAGTAATGGATAACTTGTGGAAAGCCTGCTGCCAAGATGGTCATGTTTCACAGGAAAGTCCGTGTTTGTGTTGTTTTACTATGTGAATTCGCGTTTGTATTAAGTCTTGACGAGTTGACTACTTCGTTTGAACATGTCTGTCTTCTTTTGATTGCCTTTACAGCCCACAGTACTAACATAAGTTGCTATCATCTCTTCCACCTTCAATCTTCATATACTGTGAAACGCGCATCTTCCAGTTCACCTTGGAGTCATTTCGAGACTGTGTACTGGAAGAACACTTCTTGAAAGCTATTGGAGGTATGCCAAAGGGCAAAGATCTTAAAACGATTAGTGTTGAAGATCTTCCAAAAAAATGGAGTAGAAATGTTACATCGAAGCAACGTAAAAGAAAGTAACACTTGAACTTTCAAACTCAACTTTAAAGTCGACAAATACTAGATTACACTTATTATTACACAATTTCCACAGATAGGACTCTTCAATATATACCACACTACACATACAACCACTCATTCTCTCAAACCGAGTACTTCCCCGGAGAGACAAAGTGAGGTACCGTCTCTCCACTTGTCTTACCGCGAGGAACAATCCCAATACCTCTACCTCCTCCGCCACCAGTTGAGGTTGAAAAGCTACTGCTCTGCTGTTGCCCACTTATAGACAACTCGCCCACGCCATGAGGTATCGAGGGAATGTTCCAACCAGTGAATGGAGGTACATGACATACCCCGTCATCGTCCGTAACTTCTCCGCCACATCCATCATCATTACGTAACATTCGACAATAGTAGTAGCAGTCACTAAATTTGACATCGAGCTGTTGTGGGTCGACATCCACTCTGGCCAGGAACCATATGACGTGATCACTCGAATCTGGACAATCAATCCTTAAGATACACATATCATAGTACCTATTGTCACCTAAAAGTGTTGGTGGACCGTCCTTAAAGTATAGTGGTGGTATATTATTGCCGCCATTTGAAGCCGTAACAACAATTGCATTGCCATTTTCATCCTTTGGATACGCTAATAGATAAACACCATTGATATAAGGCACTCCTGCATTCTGTACCCCCACACAGTGAGGGGGAGTGTTTGATTCGTACCCCGGGCTTAGGAAGGGATTGTTAATGTCATCATCATCCACTGGAAGTATAACAATGTTGGGTAAACTATGTCCATCTTGAGTTGTTGTTACTGGGGTTTCCTCGTGAGATACCGGTGTGTCATACATTGAAAGCTGAGGATTGTCATACCCTTCACCACTCTGTTCCCACTCTTCATAGCCATGATGCTTGTAATCATCCTCTCTTTCGTAGTCGGTATAAGGTGAAGTCACTTCATCAAAGAATGCTTCTCCAGCACTACTGGCTGCTTGTTGTGACTCATTGACATACTTGGTAGCATTCTTATCTTTCACAACCCATTGTTGAAAACTTTCTGATGGTTCTGGTTCAAACGATGCTGGTGTAAAGCTCACTGGTGACATTAACATTCGTGAGAATGCTGTTGATAAACGTTCCGAGTCGGTACTGGCTGTACGTCGTATGGGTGTTGATGAATGTGGTGCTGGTTGCTTTTTAGTGCTGTTCTTCTTGACTGATGAACTTCTTGATTGTCTCTGCTGTTTCCTTTCCTGGGCTTCTTGCCATGTTACTGGCTCTTGTTGCTGTGTTCTCTTAGGACTAACCTGTCTCGTCACCTGCTTCTTCTTTGATGAGCTACTTCTTGCTCTTTGTTGTTGCTCCTCTTCGTGATAGCGTCCACTTGAACTCTTGTAATAATTCACAGGTGAAATATCCTTATATGGCTGTGTCCTCCTTTCACCACTCCTACTTGCTCCTCTGCTACGACTAGGGATGTTGTTCTCTGGAGTAACGGACACTGGATCATTCATACCCCGCTGTCTGTCTGAGACGGAAGGATCTCGTGATCGACGATATGGACTACCTTCTTCTCCACTTGCATAAGTCTGCTTCTGTTGTTTCGATAAAGATCTTGATCTACTCCTTGCCAATCTTCTTTGTGAGTGTGATACATCAATCTGTTGTGCAGCACCAAAATTCCCAATCTCCTCTTCTTCATTATCACCGTCAACCAATTCTAAGTTTTCAGCTTTGGCAACTACTACATTCATATTACTACTATCCTCTTCTTGCTCTTGATGCTTTTCATTACCATCCGTATCCAAACTTAATGAATCACTACGTAATATCTTAGTACCATCTGCATCTCTACCTCTCCATTCTGCATCTAATTTAACTTTCCATCGTCCAACGTCATTTGATGTTCCATCAGTCACAAGTTTACTTATAGTACCTAACCTCCCATTCCATAATACATTCTTAGTTAACCCGACTAGTCGTACACGTTTATTAACTAACGACTTAGATAAGTTCCGTACTCTTTTACATATAGTATTTAATGACTTTTGTGCATCATTCTTTTGTATTGTGGAGTTTCGTAATTCATCATTAGCATACTCTTGTGCTGTAGTGGCATGTTCGACTTCGGCCTGTGCTAAGCGTAGTTTTTCTAATGCAGCGTTGGTACGTTCTGTTGCATGGCGATGGAGTGCATGTGATTGACGGTATAGTTGTAGGGCTGTTTGGGAGTGAGATGCGTGTGTTGTTAAGATTGTAGATAATGTGGATAGAGGCGTAAGTTGTGGTGAGTTCGTTACACTAGATGAGAGGCTGTGGCTCGATGACGATGGTCGCATGACTGTATGGTTGTATTTAGAAGGTGACTTTGATGAGGATGATCTCATTTCTGTTGGAGATTGTGGATTGCCCTTCCGTCGTGGCGTGTTGGAAGTGGAATGAGATGTAGGTCGTCGAATGTCATTTATATTATGGTCATGTGTTGTTGTTTGGTATCGACTAGAGCTGCGGCCTCGTGACGACTGCCGCGGTTGCTGCTGTCTACTATTGTTTGCAGGTGACGCTCCAACATCCCATGGATGTTGACGAGGTGACGATTGATAATCCTCAGATGGTGGCTCCATATCATTTACTTTTTGTGCATATGATAAGCTCGGTTATTGGGAGCTCTCTAATGCCGTCGTCCTTCTCCTCAAAATGGCAGGCAATTGCAATTGCAATACAGAAGCTCTATCTAATGGATATTACCCCCAATCAATACTCTAGTATATATGAAGTAGAGATTGAGTCTTTGTTTACTTACTTTTATTATTGGATGCAGCATGAAATTTGTCTCATTGAGTTGAACGGACTTTCTCGTCGTTTTTGAGACGATGTGCCCGTAGCTGGATCTACTAAAGATACCACAAGCAACATACATGTATCCTAATCAATAACTACTCTAATGCTAATGATAGGAGATGACCGCTAGGTCTCATTGGCCCTCTATAGCGCCCCATCAGTTCTGCCTAAGCGCAGAGACTGATAGTACTTGGTTTAGGTTTACAACAATGTATCTAATCACTACCAACGATATCATACCGATGATATGATAGATGCATCATCTCTACTCCATTCAGGAGATCTTTCATATTGTGAGAGCAATACACCTCTCTCTCTATTAACAAACGCTAACAACTATGATCATGAGGCAGTTCCAACAATTAAGGCAGTTCGAACGATTCACAGAGTAGATGCAGCCGCCTCTACTCAAGCAGTAGAAGAAACACTACAGCCGTGATAAAACTGGCCACAAGATATACCGCTAAAGATTCAATCCGACCACGGTATCCCTGAAACAGTCCCCTCAAACTTGACCGTCATACTTACAAATATATATGATATTCATCCAGCATTCCAAACAAACAAGTTGTCGGTCAAGATTGCTCACAGGATACTCACATACGTCCACGAATAACAAACAGTCAGCTTGGGACAAAACAGATCACAAAGGTTGACATATCTCATGTCACATTCAATCTCTTGGCTTGCCTGATCGTTGTAGCTTTGTAACTCCTCAACAGTCGTCACATACGAGCTGCTAGGACACACGTGATTCATACACATATACAAACATGCTCGAATTCAACTTACTGTCTCCGTCCACTCAATTCAAATCATAGACGACTCGAGCACAGAAGTATCTTTCAAATGCTTGTTAACTCTTATCAATCACAAACTCTTAGCTTGCTTTGAGATTCTCACTCCTCGCAAGCTTTCATATTTGCCATACATGTAATGATTAGATCAGATTCAGTACATAATGGACTTACCGTACTTGTTGTAGTTGAACTCCTACCAACTACTAGCGATGTATCTTCTCAGCTAAAGATACTTGCTTCGTCACTTTCACATACTCCTGGAAAGCTGACGGCTACTCTTATTCACAATAGATGTGGTACACTAACCATATCCTGTTGATAAACACTCGGCTCATTATACAGACAATGCCAAACTCAAACAACATATGATAGACATACAGTCTCATCCTTTCGTTGTCGAACTTGTCACATTCGTCTACTTATCACCGAACACATGCATATACTTACAACACAATCCAAGCAGTGGCTAATCGAATTGATTGGATTCACTTCAATCTAACTTGCATAGGAAGGGCTCACTATCGTGAGATAGTTTCTTCATGAGCAGTTGGACTTTGACATTACATACCGCTGCTGCCAGTAGCAGGTCATCTCGAAAGATGATACGTACGTAATTCTTGTCCTTGTTGGCTTGATACATCTATCATCGGCACATTGCCAATTCAGGATGATCCTTACCTCAACTGAAGAGTGTAGATGATATACATATCAAATACATAACGTATACATATCAAGTATACTCACTGTTCCCAAACAGTATAAGCGACTCGTCCCCTGAATACGATACATACTCACACCTTGCCAACAATTCCTTGCTCAGGAATGTCCAGTTAGTCGGCTGGTCCCATATGATCTATTCTTATTATGTTCCTAACGTACCCATAGCAAATAGATACCCACAAAAGAACATCTATCCGCCATCAAACATCATGGCACATGATCATCATCTGATCTTACCTAGTTTGATACTCACACTCGAAGACTTGGTATTAAAGACGTTCAACTCAGTTGATCATCTCTCCAATCTTCACTTCATTTAAATCACGGTAGATGGAATATCTTCTCCAACATACCCAGCACATCACATGAGAATAGGTTCACTCTATCTCGTGTACGGCCACTAAAACAGTCATATCCAATCTGGTCTGAGATTCGTAGCAACATCTCAACCATACGACTGCTCTGGCACATTCGACGCGACATAATCTATGAACACATCATGGTCGTAACAGTGACCATCAACAATGGATGCAATCTGTCAACACATTGTCTAGTATGCACGTCTTGGAATAGACATGGTAGCACTTCAACATTCTACTAGCTGAAGTGGTAAATGGGAATGGTAGCAAACTCCTAATCTCGACTAGAGATTCCCAAATGATCTATGACAGCATATATATACTAGCCGTCTTCTTGAATCTCTGATTGATTACTCGATATAAATCACCAACAATATTTCATCAGCAAATGCACGAGACTAGCCAACTTGGCACTCGTCGTCTCCAAGCATATCAATCTCAACTCAATTCATCTAAACACATATCAAATCAAACCAAACGATATGTCCCCTCAAGCTAATCACCAATCTCGGCAACTACTACTCGATGGTATAAATCAAATGGATCATTCTTTGACATAATCACTTACTCAGCTTGTTTGGTCCAGACGATACATCGAGCATCATACATCAGCTCTTCTTAACCACAATATCGTCGTCCTTCAAACAACTACACTCCAAGTAAATGCAACAGCAATCGAGCTGTTCAACCAACTAATATCTATTAGTTCGTATCTAATCCAAACTTGGATTGGGACTACAAAGTCTTGGTATCACAACCATCATCAACTTACGATACCCAATTCTCCTCTTCCGAATACTCAGAAGTAGATAGTAAAGCAGTGATAGCAGGCACATACGATACTGATCCAAACAAAGAGAATACCCCAGAGATATCTCAATCTCAACCTCGGGTTGTCCTGATGACAAGTGTTGTACTACTTATCTACTTGTAGCTTACAACGATGTCGGACATGTGGCATCTTGTAGTCTTGAGGTACTAAGAAATCACTGGGCATTACTAACCGCTCAACATAAAGTAACGACATGGTCCATACATGCAACCAAACTTCGATACAATAGCGTGATATCTATTCTCTACTTATTCGAATAACACTCGAACTTCTTGTAATATTGGGCTTGATAACTTCTTCTTCTCTTGATGTTATCACACTTGAAGGATATACTTGTTTGTCCAGCTAAACTCAGCTCTCAGGACATACCTCGTATCATTCCATCCCAACACTTTCACCGGCTTGACTTGAATCAACATCATGTCAACATGGTATGCTTACGACTTACTGTACTTCAGTCTAAGCTAACTAGCTTCACATCTTCTTCAACTACCTCACAACATGACACATCATATGTATCCTTTGCATTCCAAGTTCAGATAGTGAACACATCATATACACAACGACGATAGGACGAATCAATCTTCACTTGATATCTTGATTCTCCTTCTCTGAACTTGATGGTAGTACTTTAATCGAATATCTCATATCTACAGCACAAGCTAGATATGAGCACAAGCTAGCATGGGGATCTTGCTGTCACTCTCGACGGCACAACAGATACACAATATCCGTCCCCTTGCTGTAGTATGGGATGAACGATGTCCCTCAACTCGTCAATCGATCTTGGGGTTCTATGCTGGGTTATACAGCGGTGATATTGTCATAAACTGACACAATCTGAGATTCATTACTAACTCTCAGTGTCTGGCATCGCAGCAACAATCTGTGTCGCAGGCTGTATTAAGCATCAACTGCCTAGCTACTGCCCACAATTTCAATACTTGAACACAAATCTTGGATCAAAACTCGACTATTAGCCAATAAAATGGTACCACTAGCTTGTGGATTCGCCTGCAGCCATCATAAAGTGCACGTAAGTAACACATGACTCTGACATACAGCAAACTAATAGTGTCCGACCATAGCGTGGTCACTTCTAATTGATCTGCTTCTTAAATGCCAAACCAATCTTGACTATACACGTTTCATAAACATCTCATGTAGAATGAAACAAATTCTTGAACTGCCTATCTCGGTAATCGCTCATGATTACACACGGCAACGACCTTGATAGATTTCTTCTTATCGTATCACTCACTTACGAATCTTCAAGTACTAATGGTGGTTCCGAATCAACATAGAACACTTCTATACTTGACCGTTGACTTGTAATTCATACAGTGATGACACTAACCATTTGGATGGATTAGGAGACAACAGCATTCGTCTCAAACTCATATCATCCTGCAACATATCACTCACGAGTAGTGAAAGTAGCACTTAATTCAATCTATGCCAACAAATAGGCGTAATAGGTACATCTAATGTCAAGGCTTGATATCTTGGGGTGTCAAACGCTCAACTCAATGAGCTTTGACTTCAATTTGAGGTTCAGTATGATAGTGGCGGATGTACTTCAACTGTCTTTTCAATATCTAATCATACAGCACGAGATACAACTCGTCAACAACTGTAGGGTCAAGCAATATAAGACAGCATAAGACAATCAATCTATCCACAATCAATCCTCATATATCTGATGAAGGGGTAAGCTGAACATCTTGCTTCAACTTCTCTTCTTCTCAGCAAACTACAAGTCATCTATCTTTAGGAACTTGCATATCAACTTTCGTTGACTTCTTCTTGAACTTGAGTTGATATCTCTACTGTACACTATCACAACGATGGTTCGGTGTGGACTTACATACTGTGGGAAGTACTACACGATAGTAACAGGATCAAACTCACTGGTGACGGGAGAAACGAGTGTCTTGGAAGGTACTAACACGTCAAGATGTGTCTTCCCACTCCATACTCATCATCTAAACTGCTCAAGACGTATCGGATAACCATAGCACGGCAAGTGCCACCGAATACAACTTCACTCAAACTACTCTTGAGTTCGATCGACATTGGACATAGATACAGAAACATATGCTTGGCCAACTAACCTCACATAACTCCTAGACCGACCTAGCTTGGCCGCTATCCATTCTCATGTATCTCTCCAAGTCTCTAATCTAAGCAGATTCCCAACTCCAACACCAGTTGACAGTCTATTCGGCAAGGATACAATCCGTTCTACCAAATACATAACATGATCATACCGATCATCACGGCCAGATACTCTCATCTGCCGATACCAACTTACATAATCACTACCAGATATACAACATCTACTAATATCTGTAACAACATCTGTCTACTGTCGTTATGTGATTTGTAACTAACGTGTGATATATCTTAATGTTGTTTTGTTGTTCCATCACAGAACATGAAAGGTTAATCTACAACTCGATATGAAACCATATTGAAGATGCATCAACTACTATCTGTATGTTGATAACGATATACTACCATTCAGTCATCATTGATATTGATTCCTTTTGAACCGATATACTAGATAGCCCTCTGCCTACTACCGACAAATAACTTGGTCATGACATCAAGTTACTATTTCGGCACGTCCATCTCTTTTAGATAACGTTACGTAAACTGAATATAATAGCAGAAGTGAAACCATCACCTCCCTTTCATTATTATCAATGAGCTTAAGCATGCTCGATGTTCGTCTCTGTGGCTGAATAGAAGAGACTGGTTGGAGTATCCCCTCAACCTTGCTTAATTCACAAGACGATGTACCACTATACAAAGTCTCTATCGTTGGATGTATACATTGCCACATATGTACGAATATCTCAACGACAATATCCTGCACCAAGATGCAAGGATTTCAATCAACACGTTTTATTGAAGCCATATACTTCATCTAATTCTAATACTACCTACCAATCTCGGTATCACTATTAGAACTAACTTCATAACACCACGTAGACGAATATACGTATAGTGTTCTTCACTACTATTATGTTCTATTGCCAATAACTCAATGGCGAACTAATGGATTCTGATAAACTGAGACGATGTGCCCGTAGCTGGATCTACTAAAGATACCACAAGCAACATACATGTATCCTAATCAATAACTACTCTAATGCTAATGATAGGAGATGACCGCTAGGTCTCATTGGCCCTCTATAGCGCCCCATCAGTTCTGCCTAAGCGCAGAGACTGATAGTACTTGGTTTAGGTTTACAACAATGTATCTAATCACTACCAACGATATCATACCGATGATATGATAGATGCATCATCTCTACTCCATTCAGGAGATCTTTCATATTGTGAGAGCAATACACCTCTCTCTCTATTAACAAACGCTAACAACTATGATCATGAGGCAGTTCCAACAATTAAGGCAGTTCGAACGATTCACAGAGTAGATGCAGCCGCCTCTACTCAAGCAGTAGAAGAAACACTACAGCCGTGATAAAACTGGCCACAAGATATACCGCTAAAGATTCAATGCCCGACCACGGTATCCCTGAAACATTTTGTGAGTCGTAACGAAGCATCATCCCATCATAAATGTACTACATACATCTTACATCATCTTTACCGAGAGCGATGCCTATTATTAGCAAAACATAATAGAGAGGCACCATGAAGTCATCTTCCTCATGTGTTATTCTATTCATCTACTTCTCCTCTCAAATTTTGAGTAGCAATGCATTTTTTTCAGTGCCACCTGGTAGAACAAATCGATTGATGGCTGCAAAGAATAATAGTGATGATGAGCATACAACAACTATCTCGAGGAGGAGTAGAAGTAGAAGTACAAATAGACAAATATTGATGGCTGCAAATAATGATGAAGAGCTTATTACAATTTCTACTTCGAGGCGTGATATATTTCTTTCTTCGTCAGCTGCGGTGATAGCATCTTCGTTTTGTGTTCATCCGAGTAATGCTCAAACCTTAACTACATCAGGAATTGAAAGAGTCGAAGGAATAGGGGGCGGACTCGATCTTTTATCACCCAATCCATTATCTTACTCGGAAGTATTCTACCCTAACTCAATGATCAATTCAAAGTGGAAAGTACAACGCGTCATTACTTCAGTCGAAGGTGACTTGGGACAAGCTGCATTAGCTTGGCAATTATTAGGTGGATCTTCCGATGAGCGAGCATTTACTTCCAAGCTGACAGAAGTATATGAGTCAACATTTACATCACCTCCAACATCACTTGACGATGCAAAGTATGAATATGAAGGAAAGATATTACAAGCTGCAATATTAGATAGAGGGAGTGAATTGTCAAGTAGAACTGGAGTTGCTAATGATACAATACAGTGGGATGTAAAGAGCAATTCAATATCATATGCTCGAAACAAAGATGATAACGTCAATCTAACCATCGTTAGACGAAACACCGAACTGCCAACAGACCAGGGATTTGGATTTGATGAGATATGTAGAATTGAATCATCAGCGGGAGGTATATTTTCAGGTACCAACGTTTATAGAGCTGCAAGAGTCCGTCGGAGATACCGAAGAGGTTTTGATGAGACTACAGGTCAACGAATACTGGACGCTATTGAGGTTGTGACTACTCATCGAGTATTGGATGGAATAGCGGGCATTGAGCTGCCCACTAGCACCACAAAAAGTAGATTAAGATATACACAGATTTAAGATCAAACCCAATCATTATGATTAAGTTTCACCTCCTCGTTCTACCCCATCTTTTCCTTCCTTTATTTTCCTGCTTACTTGCCGAGCATGTTGTTGCTCAACAACCATTTGTGTATGGTGTAGAGTTGGGCCAATGTAATAACAAGAAACAGGACTGTCTGTATCATACCATTACGAATAATCTTCTTGTAATTTCTCCTTGCGTCTTGTTCGTGTGACTTCATCCGTTTATGTACAACCGATTGTTTCTTTTGCAATTGATTGACTAAATGATTCACTTCATTTGTCAACTTTTTCATTGCTTCGAGATCATACCCATCTACCTGATCCTTTAGAGCCTTTTCCAATTCTTCCATGACAATCTTTGTCTCAACTTCCTCAGCAGAGGGTTGGGAGTTTAATATGCGCTCTTCTTCATCCAAGTCCTCTCTCTCATCAAATGTATAAACATGTCCAGTTTCTCTGTTAATGCCGCCAAGTTCAGCGCCACTTCGTATGTCAAGTTCAACAGTAAGATCATTATCCTCGGCGAAGACACATAATCTATACCACCCGGCAGATTTAATTGGTTTCGTCCACTCCCAAGGCTCAATCTCTGTCGGCACAATTGTTTTTACATATGTCTCTTCTTCATATATTTCCTCTTCAACATTTTCATCACCATTAACTTCTCCTGCCTCACGTCGTTTCTCTCTTTCCAAGTTACGTTGTTTCTTAGCCTCTATTTCCTCATTATATTCTCGTGAATAATCCGCTTGGGCAGCCAAGGCATCCTCTTCCTCTCCTGAATATGTATAATCTACATAAACTTCATGATGGATAATACCAGCATCTTGGAAATGTTTATGATTCTTTCGAACAAAGTCTGGCCAAAGATCGATTGACTTTTTCATTTGTGCACCAAGTGTATTTGTCCTTTTATAATAAACTTCCTCCTTTTCTGATTCTTTATCTTTTTCATCTACTGGCCATGTTCGTTCACCAGTATCAGGATTAATTGTACCAATTTTTGGACTAATTACTGGACCGTCTATTTGCACATTAGCATAGGGGTATCCATCCTCATCGGAATCGACTACAAACATTTCAAATGTTGCAAAATCACCTCTATCGAATTGCTTATATATACATTCAGTATATTTGTGACGTATCTTATACATTAGTGGATGATGAATGGATGTAACAAATTGTATATTTAGGAGGTATAATAAACATGTTGTTGCAATTAATAATAGTAACGAAGAGCTCCACCTTCTTCTTGTGGCACTTGAGTGATTAATGGACATCGTTGTAATTTCTGAACACTCAACAATTGCACGACAGTCAATGTTATTTCTTCTTCAGTACTACACCACACCAACGCCTCAAAAATAGAGGTTTTGTTTATACTTGCAACGTGTATATCCGACAGCTAATATGTGTGCGGCCTCTACTACTGATTATACAACACCAACGCTTATACTTAACTACAAACAAAACTATTATGAATTCATGGTGAGTTGCGGTATCCTTTATTTTGCTGAATGATGATAATGCTCATCAATGTCATTCGTCAATCACAACATCCGGCGCAGCAGCTGCAAGCTTCGGAGTATATCTTCTTATGAGTGGTTTTGGGGCTGTCGCGAGGCTTCAAAGAGTGGTCTATCTTCTTTTGGTATTGGTCATGTGACAGTAAGTGTGACAGGATACCGGGAATCATCATTCATCATCATGGAATTTGATTTTGGTTTGATATGGCCCTAAAGCTCTAAGACTTCTCCGAAGCTTGGATTATACATAGATACAAAATCAAATTACTGCAATTGGTATCGATGCAAACTGCTCCGTATTAATAGTTGATCTGTTTTTAACGCTCTTTCAATAGGTCACCAGTTGTCATCAATACATTTGAAGATATCGTACAAATTAGGTACATCAACATCAATAAACATAAAATAGATATCAGTCATATCACACATCATATGAGTGGATCAAATCGAGATGTAGTAATAGTACAGGCAATACGCACGCCACTATGTAGAGCACGAAAGGGAGGATTGGCTAAGCTTCCTCCATCAACTTTACTATCTACTGTTCTTCATGGTGTTTTATTAAAAGATCCACCAAATGCAAAAGCCAAGGCGAATAATACAGACTATTTGATCTCACCAAGCTCTGTTCAAGATGTATGTGTTGGCAATGTCTTATCACCTCCCACCGCTGCTGTTTCTTTTCGAATGGCAGCTTTAGCAGCTGGTTTACCACATACAACATCATTATCTACCACTAATCGTCAATGTTCGTCGGGACTTCAAGCTATTGCAAATATTGCACATGCAATTCAATGTGGATCTATTAATATTGGAATCGGAGCTGGTGTCGAAAGTATGAGTATGAATCCAATGCACAAATTGTATGAAGATCATCCTCCTGAAGTAGAATGGGATAAAATGCAAAGCTGTAAAGAGGCAATGGATTGTCTTGTACCAATGGGAGTTACATCCGAGAATGTAGCAAAGAAGTATCACTTAAATCGTCGAACGTTGGATGAATTTGCAGCTAAATCGCATCTTAAGTCAGCTAGAGCTCAATCATTGGGAAAGTTTAAATCTGAAATCATTCCTATTGGTGATGTATGTCAAGATGATGGAATACGTCCAGCAACTACTGCTTATAAACTTTCCAAATTGAAACCTGTCTTTGATAAAAAGAATGGATCTACTACTGCCGGCAATTCATCGCAATTAACAGATGGAGCAGCGGCAGTATTGCTCATGAGTAGAGAGGAAGCAATGAAACGAAACTTGCCTATATTAGGAGTATGGAGGTCATTTGCAGTAGAAGGAGTGCCACCCAAGATAATGGGCATTGGGCCAGTTTATGCCATTCCCTCTGCGCTTAAGAAGGCATCACTATCTACAAATGATATAGATGTGTATGAGATCAATGAAGCATTTGCAACACAAGCTTACTATTCTATCCAACAACTTCAACTTGATCCTTCTAAAGTCAATCCTAATGGCGGCGCTATCTCGCTAGGACACCCTCTTGGCTGTACAGGTGCTCGATTAGTTGTAACATTATTAAATGAAATGAGGAGAGAGAAGAAGAGGAGAGGAGTTGTTAGTATGTGTATTGGCACTGGAATGGGTGCTGCCGCCGTACTGGAGGTTGAGGGTATGAGATCGTCTCTGTAATGTGCAAGCTATTAGCTATAACAACAAATGACAACTATGTTATGAATATCTACTTGTTTTGATGTGCTGTCGTATCATGCATCTGATTCTTGTAAGCTCGTTGCCAAGTTCTTTCGTAGCAAGTAGTGAGGTTTGCTCTCTGCCTTTCTTCTTCTAACTACTGTCGTATTTCTCGTGTATTTCTCTCCTGAATCATCTTCTGATATATAATCATAGCCACACCTCTCAAAGAAAAACAATGCGTCCTTATTGCACGGGTCAACATCTACTACTAAATTGCAATCTTTCCATATATCTGTCGCTATTTGTTCACATTTTTCAACCAAAGCTTTTCCTACTCCGTTCTGTTGATGATTAGGACTCACACATAGTACACCGAGTGTTGGTTGTGGTGATAATTTAGTGTCCTTGTCGTTTGAGCAAGTCGAGATTGGACATATTATACTCATTCCCATCTCTGCCATGCCTACTACTCGTAATTTCATATCATCATTTTCATCTATGATATACTCTTTTGCAACTATGACACAATACTTTTTATCACGCATTTTCCTCGCATTTCTAATGTATTGATTGAAAGTATATTGTTCCGTTAGTGATCTCTCAAACATATTCCATTTGATTGTATCTATTGGGCTTGAAGTATCAGATGTTGGTGCATCGAAGGTATTCAAAAGTATAGCTATCTCTCGATAATCTCTTGCAGATGAAGGTGCTGATATCGTCAATGGTACTACCCTAGTTGGTATAAAGTATAGTAATATTGCAAGCAACCTAACTCCTCTTTTTTGCAATGTGAACATGTTTTGTACACTCTTGTTTCTCACATCGACATCGAGCCTCTACCAACGATAAACTCGAACAATAGTATGTAGTAATAGGAATACTGCTGCTGGTCGTTCCCGGTATCATCTGCCTGCACATCTGTACATGTGTTATCGTCCCATTCTGATACTCAATATACAAAGCAATGCGTCATTCATCAATTTCGCTCGAAGAAAAAAAAAGAGAAAAAAGATACCGTCGGTCCATAATTTGCGGGCCACCATCATGTGAAATAGTGTTAATCTGACTTATCGTACCTTATGGATCCTCCCTCGTTGTCTTCTGTAATATGCGAGCTTTATTCTAATTCATTTGCATATTGTATCATCTTTGTATTAGGGGTAAAGGCGTGTATGTGTCGTCTGGTATCCTTATCCACTCTTACTTCTTCGTTCACCTCACGCCTACATAGAGAGAGGCCATCTCCTACTGAACATACCTCTTCTCGACATACTATGGCAGGAGGAAGATGCACCTAGAAATATAGTCGTCGCGATATCATATGAATGCAGTTATTATATTACTTTAGCAGTATTAGCGTTCTAAGTTTCCTTTGGTGCGTGATACTTTTTTAAGATCTTCATCAATCATCCACTTTGATTGTTGATTATTTAACTTATTGATTCTCCCTTTTACTTCGATTGGTTGATCTATGGCAACTCCTCAGCTATTGAAACTTATTGATTGAAACTCATACATATAGATGGGAAGAGTACCTGCTTAGTCTATTCCAACTCTTGCTTGAGATAGTTGTCCACTCCTCAATCCTCGCCACTACTTAAACGATATAAACTCAAAGTTCTGGCTCTTCCTCATCTTCTTTTAAACTTGCATATCTAACGGCTCCATTCTTAACCAATACATTTCTTGTTTGTATAAATCGTTCCTTATCTTCACTACCATCTAATCCACTCAATAATATTTGTTCTACAACATCAAGCACGGTTCCCTTTTGCCCGGGAGATATATCAAAGTCAGCATTAACATCGGCGTTTGCTTTTAAAAGTAATTCAATGATGGCATGTCGACCATAAAAGGTACTCCACGATAATGGATGCATTCTCATACCTCCTTCAAATGTGGTTCGAACATCAGGATCGGCGCCAACATCTAATAGTAATTTCACTATATCAGCATTACCACTAAGTGCACAGAGATGAAGACAATGTTCACCATCTTTGGTTGTTGTATGGGCTAGTGAAGGATCTTTTTCTATTAACTCTTTCACTTTGTCAAACTCGCCACCCGAGCAACCAAAGAAATATTCAGCGTTTGGATCATCTTTGTCTGTAGCACTAATACTATGAAAGGTCATCGTCACCAAGAAGAGGATGAATATACAAGTTGATAGTGTCCACATCTTGTGTATATCCTTTGCTGAGAGTATTGTATAGAGATTGATGAGGAGATATATTTAGTGAGATACAATACTTCGTGCATCAAATAATTTCTTGTCCACAAGGCAGGTGACTCTAAGAGTCAATCACCTACATATGTTTAATGTTAACAATCATCTCCGTCATTTCACATACATAAGCTTTCCACTCACCAATATTATATGCTAGATTATCACAAAAATAGGATACCGCGGAAGATTTAGTAGATCGATAGAGACAAGGTGGCTGAGATGAGATATGTGATGTGTGATGTCTCCGTGATAAGTATAACTTTAGTATCACTCAGTAGTCTGGACATTTTATAGATGATAATATCATTGATTCACAAGATGAAAATAATATTTCTGGCAATGATGATGGCTAGGTTGTCAGTTGCATTTCTACCCTCGTTATTGCAACAAAGATGTATAAGTAGTACATTGTTACTCTCTCAACAAACTGATGGTATCATGAACATGCCTGAGCCATCACCAACATCAGCGGCATACTCATTGTATCATCTTATACATCAAAATCGAATGAACAATAATAGAAATGCAATACCTCTAGCTGGAGTCTTTGATGCTTTATCGGCGAAAGTTTTTGCACAAAATGGATCCCCGGCCCTGTTCTTAAGTGGTTTTGGTGTATCTGCTAGTTTATTGGGGCTGCCGGATACTGGTAGTACCAACCTAGTCGAGATAGAGCAAGTAGCACGCAATATATGCTCAATAGTCAAAAGCAGTCCTGACTGTCAAAGATTATCAATTGGAGATCAACTTTATCCTCCTCCTGTTTTTGTAGACGGTGATACTGGCTATGGCGGAGCATCAAATATGTTACGGACAATATCATCTCTGGGGAGCGCAGGTGCAGCTGCAATTTCAATTGAAGATCAACAGTTCCCTAAGAAATGTACGATTGCTGCTGGTTCACAGATACAGATTGTGGATCGGGATGAAGCTGTAGAAAGAATAAGAGGAGCAATTGGAGCTCGAGACTTATACAATGAAAGACATCAAAGTCCAAACTCAAATGATTCAGCTCTGGGACCGTGGATCATTGCAAGAACAGATTGTCGAATGGCATATGGCTTTGAGGAAGTAGTTGAGAGGTGTCTCAACTTTGAGTCATTGGGGGCTGAGATCATCTATGCTGAGAATCTACAGAGCTGCTCTGAGTATGAACAACTGAGAGCTAGGCTAGATCCAAAAACTGTGACGATGATTGCACAAGTACAAGAGACTAATAATGTGAAAGATACGGTCAACAGCAAACCATTGCTTACAACACAAGAAATTTGTGAGCTCGGCTATGACTTAGCTTTATTTGGTGTGACGCCTCTTCAATGCGTCATAGGAGCACTAGAGTCTTGTGCAAAAGAGCTACTTGGTCCTGGCAATGGTATCATATCTACACAATCTATAATGGCAAACTTTTCAAATGTGAAGAAGATAGTCGGGTTCGATGAGTTGCAAGGCTTTGAAAGTGAATTTCCATGCAGTAGTACATCAGCTTCAACAACGGTATATGCAGATGATGAGGATTTGATACCGTTTCCTATATCTGATGACGAGATAGAAGTAGACCAAGCTACAACTGAAATCATAAATGGCACAACAGAGGGCTTTATTGTAACCAAAATGTACAAGTATCCACTAGAAGGCATCCCAACAGCAAATGAGGATGATGAAAGTATATCTCTATCCAAGATATTTGCATCTACTGATATCAAAAGGTTGAAATTAGAACCTAACAATGTTACTCTTCCATCAGCACTAATGTTGGTAAGTTGTTACTCTGTCCTCTGTTATCATATGCCCAATGGTTCTTTTCATATCAATACTCAAATCATGATCTCTCTCACTCGGTAGCTTGACCCAGAAAAGTATCCAACTCAGTCTCGGGCAAGAAAAGCTATACGCCAACGATCAATATGCATCTCTCGCTACAATCAACAACACAATGCAACACTCAGATTTGATGAGCTCGGCAAAGTCATAGCTCGAATATACCCGGGTGATAGAGTCGGGCGCCAGCGTCGTACTGGAGATGACTACTATGCTATCCAAGGTGAGTCTTTCCAGTCTATAAATAATATTTGTGCTTGGGATTATACTAACTGATGATTGCTTGTCAATAAAGGAACACCTTATAGACCGCCACCATTCAATTTATCTGTTTTATATGAAGATGAGCACATGGCTCTAGTCAACAAGCCAGCCGGTGTGGTTTTATATAGAGCAGAAGGAGGTAGAGGAGGCGGCGCTAGAGGTGGAGGTCAGGGGAGGGATACTTTACTCAGTGCTCTGCCCTACTTCTTGAAGCCAGCATCAAATGATACCAATATTGATGATGATGTACCTCTGAGACGACCGCAACCTGTGCACAGACTTGATCGGCCCACATCTGGATGCTTAGTTGTAGCCAAAAGGAAGAAATCTCTGACACATTTAGCTCAACAGTTTGAGTTTAGACGAGTGAAGAAAACATATATGGCCATAGTTAATGGGGTGCCTAAAGTAAATGAAACTGCATCAGGATGGAATACAATCGATTATGAGCTCGACGGAAAGAGTGCCATCACGAAGTGGAGAGTGATAAAGACAGTCAAATCACTGCATGGGAAAGTTGGACAACTAACATTGGTTGAATTAAAACCACTGACTGGCAGGAAAGTCCGCAAAGTTTGTATTCTTTTCTTATGTGATTGCTTGTGTTTAGTATGAAGTATCGACGAGTTGAATGCTTTTGCCCTTGCAAGTCTTATATGTACTAACAAAAGTTACAATCTCCTCTCTTTTATCATCATAAATTGTGACAACGCACATCTTCCAGGTATCACCAGCTGAGAAGACACATGGCGTGGGTACTTAAATGTCCAATAGTTGGTGATACAACATACGATGATGATGACGATTCGGCCAAGAGACTGCGTAAAAGAGGGTTGTTTCTATGCTCAAATAAGCTTGTGGTCGAGCATCCGTATTATAATACTCCAGATGGCTATAAACAGTGGATGAGCATGAGCCAGAGTGAAAAGAGGAGATATGGAGATGAGGCAGTATTGTATGATGAAGGAGGGATAGTGATGGTCAAGGCCAGTATAGATTTGCCGGACAAGTTCAATTCTTTCCTGGAGAGAGAAGGCACGCGCCATGATAAATTCATGACTTAATTAACAGCACAGTACATATCTGTTTGTTCAGTTGATCTAGCGTTATGTTCTTTGCTCTCTCGTATGGGAAAGGGGTGACAACATATCCAATACCTGTCACCCTTGCTTTCCCCACTCACTTCTAATTTGTGCATTATGTATTGATTTCCCTCTGCTTGCCGCTTTAGACGCCCGACAAGCCCATCGTCTTCTTGTAAGACCTCTTTTCCGTTAGTGTCACGTGATCTTTACTCCAGTTGCCAGAACTAGTTCGTCTCTGGTACCTTGACTTCTTCTTATCGAAAATCTGTTCTAAGTTGCATGTTAAACATTCTCCAAATATCTTATCGGGATCCATACGATTAGGACCGTCGGCGAACTGCCTCTCTAATGCACGATGAAGGTTAGACTTCTGTGCCCACTCGGGAACCTGCTTCTTTGGTCTCTGCCTTTCGTATTCCTCATCCGAGTCAGAATCGGAATCACTCTCCTCCTCCTCGCGATCTGACATTTCATAGGTTTGCATGGGAGATAAAGGCTTGACCACCTTCTTTGGACTAGTCTTCTTGACTTGAGACATGGATGGTTTATTTGCTGGATCGTGAATACTCTTCAGCGCAGTTGATGGAGATGGTTTCATTGCGTGTTTTTGGGATGCCTTTACTTGAGAAGGTTTGATACTGTTGGCTGACGATACTATAGACTTGGAAGCAAGTGTTGATTTCATCACTGGCGGTTGAGGAGGAGCTTTTGTTGATGAAGTCTCTACTGAGTTCTTCTCGGCGGCAGCCTTCTCGCGCATCTTTGCCATTATACTGCTCGGCTTGTTCTCACCCAAGGTAGAACTAGATGCCATCTTCTTCAACGATGATGACGGAGCATACTTTGAATGAGAAGGAGGAGGCTTTGTAGCTGAACTAACACCTGCAGTAGGTTTTGCCTGTGGCGAATAATGACGTAGACATGGTGAGATGAGTGTTCGGTAAAAAGACACAATGTGACAAAACAAACAAACAATCACGTACCTTTTGTCTCATCTCGGCCAATCGAGCCTTACGAGCCTCACTAGCTGCTGAGAGTACCTTCTTCTTCTCCATGAGTTTAGAGTTAGAACCAGAAACTCCTCCGCCGACATTTGCCTTGAAGGCAGATCCACTAGGAGTAGACGATGTTAATACCTTTGTCTTTTGTACACTTGACGGCTGCACCTTGGAACTCTTGCTAACGGCAGCCGAGTCGACAGAAGAATCGGATATCTTTGTTGGTACCAACTGCTCCTTCACTGAACTACTGGGCATCTGTTTGGTAGATTGCTTTTCAACAACGTCATCAATCAGTGGTGTACTCTGTCCAGCCGAGGAAGAGGATGTATACTTGGATGTCTTTAATGCAGATTTAGGAGCAAGCTGCTGTTTCTTCTTCTTCATTACCGATGGATTCTCCACACTCTTTGCAGCTGGAGGATCACTCTTCTTGTTCTGCACCACAGGCATGGCCTCATCTGAAACACTCCTCATACTAACATCTGCCGCTTCTTCATTAACATCCTCCATAACAACATCCATCTCATTCACATTCTTCTTGCCACTATCAATTTTCACTTGCTTAATTTTTGTTGTTGTTTCTTCAACAACCTCCTCCTCGTCCTCCTCTTCCTCTTCTACCACCGTAGTAATAACAGCAGCGTGTTTCGCTGCCCACTCAGCCTCACGTGTTTGTTTCGCCTCAGCTAAATATTCACGCAACCTAGTTTGTAATTCAGCCTTCCGTCCTGATGTACTCAACTGTCTCTTACGTAATTCCTTGCGTAGATCATTCACAATCATTTTATCAACGTTGATTTTATCATCGGGATGTGGTGGCATTTGAGGAGGGGCGGCGGCTACGGTCTTTGTTGTTGCCTTTGACTTTTTCAACACAGTCTTTGATGCCGCTGACTTCTTCTGTTGAGCAACATTATTATTATTATTTTCAGCCTCGGACGTCCTAAGCTTTTTGGGTAACGGCATTCCAGTGATACCCTCCCACTTACGTTTCATGCCCTATATTATGTAAATGGAGAATAAGTTAGTTTGGTTAGTGAATTATCAATCAACGTAAAGCAAATAAAATTAACATCGTGCCGCCACGCAAATAATTAATCTCTAACAATTACTTATCCGTCCTACTCACCTCAAAGTTCTGAGCGTGTGATCTCAACCGTCCTTCGTAGAGACTATTAATATCATGCTTCTCCTGCTCTTGGTTGAGAGAGGCGAATAGATTACTTATTTCATTGTGAGGTTGACCTCGTCTGTTCCGTGTGCCCGGCATTTTTTATTTGTTGCTTGATTTATTGATTGATGCTAGTAATTAATTTCGATTAGACGATTGACAACGACAACGGCTGCGGTGATGGTTGTTGATGAATGAATTATAAGTGTAGTGGTGGTGACCCTGATTGCAAGTTATCCACGCTATGATGATTGAGGGAGAGAGTTGTGAGTGAGGAGGCTCGATTTGTTGAATATGAAAACTTGATGCCGAGAATGTGACATAGCAAGTTTTGCGAGAAAAGGACACCCATCTTCTCAAAACGCCGATCCAATTCTCTTGCATGACTTGCTACCACTATAATATAATACTAATTTTTAGTACTAGCTGATGGGGTATGCAGCACATATAACATATAGCAGTGCGGACTCTCTCACGTTCGTGTCCAACATACATGCCCTTAGATCTTACTCAAATGAGTATTAGTACTACATTACACAAGACATGAGAGACTAATAATATGCTAATAATATTATTATTATCGAGTAACAATTAGAACAAAAGAACACCGGGCCAGAAGCAAGGCTGTCCATATACGGCTGCTTCTTCCTTCATAATGGAGCACCACCACTATTAACATAAACAGCGTCGCGGTCATCACAATAAAATTGTATATCAGTGGAGTGCATCGTTATTCTATTCTGTAGTGGTTGAATTGATTCATATGTAACGGTGTGGACAACAAATGTAAGTAATCGACGTTATATCTTTAAGAGAGTTATGAAAGGAGCATGTACCTCTACGTGCCTAGCAAACAAGGGAACAGATGCTCAATATACACAAATTATAATGAGGGTTTATGATTAGTTGAAGACTATCAAATAGTGCACAAGGGATCACGTTTGAACTGTCGGGACGTTACTCAAACAACATGATATATTGTAGAGTTACTTCCTACAACATTCAATCATCAAAGGCATGCGGTTGTACAAGTGATGCCAATCTACCCATAGAATCATTCAAGTCTGAAGACTTGATCGTATGAGAATCAAAGAAGAGAATCCGGAGCTCCATGTGGTACAAATTAGGGAAGCATGTCCTTCATCTTGGCTAATGCGCCGCGCTTACTCTGTTTGAGGTAGGCTTGGAGTTCTTCCTTTTTCTCGTTGTGACTGGAAATGAGCTCTTCCTTGTTCGTATCAAGCTTGGTATTGAGCTCTTCCTTGTCCGTATCAAGCTTGGTATTGAGCTCCTCCTTGTTCGTATCAAGCTTGGTATTGATCTGCTCCAACATCTGTCCCAACCTCTCAAGCGATGATTCCTTGGCGCCATCTTTGACAATCTTGTCGGTATTTGCCTTAGTCTCTTCAGTGATAGCATCCAACGTATCAAAACGACCACGAGCCTCATCACGATTCTCATCAAACCGTTTATCAAAATGATTAGTGGCTGTTTTCGCTGCGCTGTCCAATAGTGATTTGAAGGCCTCGGTCTCCTCATTGCCATCCGGAACATTGGCAATGGCTGAAGGGTTCATATTTGATGCCTGATCGAGGAGGGATAAAACAGAGTTGTTGTTGGGAACAGTTACATCTTTTGGCACATGATGATTGCATGAGTTGGTATTATTAACCTTGCCTTCTTCCGGGGGATCAATACCACGTGATTGAGTATGAGCCTCTTTGTCATTATCAGAAGCATCACTGGTGGTGTTCTCGTTTGCTTTGTCTTCATGCTTAGCTGTCTTGGTAGCAGCAGCATCATCAGTTTTCGTCTTGGTAGCAGCATCAACGGTTTCCTTCTTGGGATCAAGGTGTTGATTAGAGACGTCATCTTCCTTCTTCTCTTCTTCTCCATTGGTTGGTTCTTGTCCAATGTTGAGAACGGTCTCTGAATTCCTCAGATCATCGTTCATTTTGTCGTAATGAGTTACCTGTTTATCAACTTCTCCTTCAGAAATGGCATTACGAATTGGTGTAATAACTTTTTCTGGTTCGTTAGACATCTTTCCCTATGCCCTTACGCTAGTATACTGACAACTGACAATATGGATATGATAAGGAAGAAGAGATGATGAGATGAATTATCACGTATATATTAAAATAATGCAACAGAGTAAAGCTTTCTTCTCCTGTACCACACACAATAGCCACAATAGCCACTCTAAAATAAAAGGTCACCCAAACATAAACAACCATCCCGGGGTGAAAATCAATACCCACTGTGCCTTTATACATCATACTATTCTCCAGGAGGGACGCAACTGACTAAACAAACAAACAACCACAAAAGAATGACATGAAATAATCTTTGGCCTCGTTCCCCATGCACAGCAACTCCACGATCGATTGTAGATACTCCTACATTTAAACTGTAATGCAGTAGTAGCTATAAACTAAGTAGACAACCAGTGAAGCTGGCCATTCTAAAAAGATGCTGCATGGTCCAACCTTGGGCGCCACGAGAGTATTTCGAATCTTTCATATTAGGTACACAGCAATATAAACAATCCCACTTCTCTACATCATAGCACAAATAACACATATTATCCTGATATTAATAAAACAAACTACTCACTGTTTAGGACTTGATGAAGAGATAATACTGCTATTTTGAGTAGGAGATGAATTGCTATACTTGCAAAAAAAAAAGCCGGTCAATAAAAGTGAAAGTATCTTTTCATATCTTTCTCAACATATTTAACCAATCAACTAGCTAAATCAACTTATCAACCCGCGTATATATGTCCACCAGTTGATAAGCGGTGTTGGAATAGCATCATATTAACTTGCAAGGTGCGTGTGTGGTCCTCTAGATGTATTATTGCTTGAGAAATATTATCTCTTACATATTCTCTTAATTCTTTATTGTTAGTATTAAATTACGATATTGTAGATTGCAATGGCAAAAGAAGAAGAAACTCACGTTGATAATAATAATGCTATTGATTATCGTCCTGAAATTGGCAACAGTAAGGGCGGTTCTTCGGTTCATGAATCCAATAGTCAAGACGATATAAGAGAGCAAGATGAAGTACACCGCCATAATCTATCCGTGTGTTTGTATGAAGCTTATTTATTGGCTAGTATTGTTAGCAAAGGACAAGAAGGAACAGAAAGTTGTCCAATTGGTTTTCCACGTGCTATAATAACTCGAATTAAAGCTATTCTTGAAAGTGGAGTTAAGGAGCTTAATGAGATGAAGGATAGTGACAAACTAGAAACAAATTCGATTGATTTGGCTACCATGCAATACATGAAGACTGTTAAAGAGGAAATGAACCTGTGTATAGAAAGGAAGAAAGACATCATATCGGCACAAGAAAACAATATTATTGTTGAATTGCAACAGGAACTGAATGTATTAAGAGCTGGCAATGGAGATTTACTATCTCAAGGTGGAGAAGAAATGATGAATGAAGTGAGGGAAACAATTGACTGCTTGTCAGATTTACTTGAATCAGCCAAAGTAAGGAATGACGAGCTACAAGGCGAACTTGAAGGAAAAAACAGCAGGATTGAAGAGTTGGAGAGACAACTTATACTTGCTAATAGTACCAGCCGAGAAGGAAACAAGACTGTCACACGCCGCCGACAGTCTCCGCAGCAAGATGGTTATTCAAGCATCATAACTCAACATAGAGCTACAACCGCTACTGGTATTGATTCAATAAAGAAATGTATTTCTGCGGCTTTGGAAAATAGAATTGAACTGGGAGATGAAGTGCTCGTCCTTGGTCGCTGTGATCTCTTCTTCCAACTGCATCAAAACTTGTGTGATATCCTTCATGGAAAAGGCACGTTTGCCGGTCTCGAGAGGGGAATAGCTAAACTTGCTATTATATTGGATGGCCATATGAAAGTTGTTGCCTCAGCTCGAAGTACCGCAATGTCGGAAGTTAGACGATCTTTCATTCTCCTAGAATCGTTGGGCAAATCAATTTCCGAGTTACTCGAAGAAACTGATGAACAATGCAACGGTGCTATTGGCGAGGGTAAACTTGATAACTTGGCAACAGCAGCTAAAAAGGCAGCAGAAGAGTATGATAAATCCAAGGAGTGGACTGATTTTGCAAAGCTTGACCGTGTTGTTAAAACAGTTGTCAACTGGTTGGGACATCTAGTTGCAATTCTTCGGATTTACCAGCATGTGTCGGTTCGTGAGTTCCATGCTCGCGCTGGACGAACGAGCTCCAAACAGTTACTAGCTTTGATACTTTTCTTTGAACCTAAAGCTGGCAATGGGTTGGAGAATCTGCACATGAACATGGCTAAATTTTGTGAAAAGCATATCATTACAGCATTATCAAACGACGATAATAAGAAGTCAAAGGCAATTGAGATGATTGCAATCATTCGGAAACAGTTTGCTGCAAAGAAGTATGAAAATGAGTACAAAATGGCAGGTTTAATGACTTTGACGAAACCATTTGACCAGTACAGTGGAGAAGAGATTAAGCGACTGCTTTGTTCGGATAATGAGACTTACTTTCAAATCAATAAAAAAGCTACATTGCGAGCTGCTCGTATAATTCCGTCGACACTTTATGCCATTGGGGCAGAAAAAAACCTTGTTGAGCATACAACGTTATCAAAAGAAGATGCTGCAATCTTTCCTTTTGCACTTACTTTTTCCACTCCTACTGAATATGTGGGTTCAAGCTTGGATTTCCTGTTTGTCATTTGTCAAGGAGAAGATGGTCTTGAAGAAGAAGATGTTGATGTCGAGACAAAAGTCAAGTCAATATTTGAAAACATGGTCAAAGTTCTAAAGAAGTACGCCAAAACACATATTTATATTGATATTGATGCTGAAGCTACATTCACCTCATACCTAGAGCAATCTCTATAATAATCTAAAAAGACATTATACAAAAAAGTACATAGTTCCACTATCATCATCTTATGCACACATCTGACTAACAAATTTGACATATCTTGCAAACTCACTCATCAGCACAAACCTGCCCAAATCCAGATATAATATGAGTGCTCTATCATCATCTTATGGCTCTGTGAGAGGTATGGCATTGCTTGTGAGCACTCTGGTTGGCTTCTTGGGCTCTAGACAAGATCATGGCAACTTATCAGGTGCATGCCAGAAGGTCATTGAGTGCTTATATATCATCCTGCCATCCTATAATATGTATTTAATCACCTTTTGACACAATTCAGCCCTTGCTTTCATCTTAGGATGATGACCATATGAGATGTCATGTTGGCCAGCCAGACAATTCTATCCCCGAGATCTCAGAGACAGAATTGTCCGGCCGAGATCATGGCAACTTATCAGGTGCATGCCAGAAGGTCATTGAGTGCTTATATATCATCCTGCCATCCTATAATATGTATTTAATCACCTTTTGACACAGTTCAGCCCTTCCATATGAGATGTCATGTTGGCTGGTGAGAGATCTCGGCAAGCCACAAATATCGGCTGGCCGAGATCATGGCAACTTATCAGGTGCATGCCAGAAGGTCATTGAGTGCTTATATATCATCCTGCCATCCTATAATATGTATTTAATCACCTTTTGACACAATTCAGCCCTTGCTTTCATCTTAGGATGATGACCATATGAGATGTCATGTCGGCCAGCCAGACAATTCTATCCCCGAGATCTCAGAGACAGAATTGTCCGGCCGAGATCATGGCAACTTATCAGGTGCATGCCAGAAGGTCATTGAGTGCTTATATATCATCCTGCCATCCTATAATATGTATTTAATCACCTTTTGACACAATTCAGTCCTTGCTTTCATCTTAGGATGATGACCATATGAGATGTCATGTTGGCCAGCCAGACAATTCTATCCCCGAGATCTCAGAGACAGAATTGTCCGGCCGAGATCATGGCAACTTATCAGGTGCATGCCAGAAGGTCATTGAGTGCTTATATATCATCCTGCCATCCTATAATATGTATTTAATCACCTTTTGACACAATTCAGTCCTTGCTTTCATCTTAGGATGATGACCATATGAGATGTCATGT
>Ga0214479_100016_pt1 | contig 97226 bp, 71 predicted proteins | sample M1_20Mar14CPVII9_5_FD_165054 | JGI IMG/M metagenome (GOLD analysis project Ga0214479, IMG submission 165054) | Marine eukaryotic communities from Monterey Bay, California, United States - M1_20Mar14CPVII9sort6BwellE14 | ecosystem: Environmental > Aquatic > Marine > Unclassified | place: USA... | reverse complement strand
CGATCTATAACCTTGCCTCGCACAAACCTAATACCGAAACTACTTACATATTAGCTCTCTTCTATAGATATTATGGTTGTCAATTTCTACCCCATCACCAGCATCATAAGCATTACCAATAGAATAATATGCGTCAGCATCGCCAAGTTTTGCCCCCCGATGCCAAAGTTCTAATGCTTTAGCATGGTTTTGTTGTAGTCCGTACAGTCCATCATCATAATAGTGTCCCAGATTACGGATTGCTAGTAGATCGTTTATCTCCAAACGCTTCTTATATCTTTTGATAATCTTTTCATCAGTACTTGCAGGTGGAGTTCTACAAAAGGGACATAAATCTTTCTTTTTACTTGTAATTCTTGATTGAAATGCGTGTACACATCCACTGCATATGATCTTTCCACAACACGCCATATATATCCTTCCCGAACCAAGTAACGGCAAACGTAGGAAACAGATTGGACAGTCATCTTTAGGTGGAGGCTGTGTAAATAACTTTTCATCATGCAACTCCGCTACTCGCCTCTCACAATCTTTCTTATGCTTCTTCCTATGTTTCTTCTTACATGCGGCATTGCAATACATAACCGACTTGCATTTATTACATGTATTAGTAACATCACTCCCCTCCTTACCACAATTGGCACATATATTAGATGTAGTTTCTGATGTTGATGTGTTGCTCATATCTTATGTTCAATTCCAACCTAATAAATTACCGCCGCCGACACCGACCACAAAAGAATGTCTAATTATCAATGTACTTAGATATCTACGAACCAATGTGCTAAATGCATACCAACAATAGACACAACCCACGGATAGCAAAAGTTGTGGGGAGCAAAAAGGGGAGAATAAATTAAATAGAAAGGTGAAGGAGGATATGTCGATACGGTATCTTTTTATGAGAGTTTTTATTGATTGCAACAACACGTCATTGGCCATCGAAAGCTCTGCTATTTGCTATCCATTAGGGTTAGGGTTATTGACAACCATAATATCTATAGAAGAGAGCTAATATGTAAGTAGTTTCGGTATTAGGTTTGTGCGAGGCAAGGTTATAGATCGAGCGGCGGCGCGATCGAGGTATTCTTCTTTGCAGAACAATGACAGTTTTGCTAATCGATATATGCTCGCGGTAGAAGAAGAATATTGTATCATTTGATTGCAGTGTCATAAACCGTGTCATGCTCGCTCTGTCGATTTGCAAAGATGTCAATGCACTCTTTTTGTATTTAGCTTGTGTTATGCACTTTTACTTGCAATGCATATCTCACACATGTCATTTATTCCCCCCCCTCCTCCCCCCATCTATCTCCTCATAGAGAATATCAATCAATACAATACAATATACATTGCAAAGATGGCACTAAGATTAGCAACAAACACTTTATATCGTCAAACAAACAAATCTCTTCCCACACTTCAAAGAGGACTAGCAACTTCTAGTCTAGACAGAACAAAAAGTGTCGAAGACTACAACAGAGTACTACAAACATTTGCAGATATTAGAGCATGTGCAGTATTACGTACACCAACATCTGATGCTTGTCCTAAGGCTATGCAGGCTTCTATTGATGGTGGTTTTAAGATTGGTAAGTATTAGTAGTGCGTAGTTGTGGTTTGTGTGTGGTTAATATGCAGTTTGTGCACAAGATGTGTATCAATAACTTCTAAACTAACAAATCTCTCTTTTCTACTCATATTCACATTAACATCGTACACATTCTATACATCAATAACAATCATACAATACAGTGGAGTTTACATTAACAACACCAAACTGCTTAGATCACTTATCCGACTTTCGTAAGAAGTATGACGGAGATGTAATGGTCGGATGTGGAACGATTATGAATACGACTGATGCAGAGAATGCAGTTGATGCCGGTGCGGAGTTTATTATTACGCCGGTTATGCTTCCCGATGTTATTGAATGGTGTGCGGCTCGTAATATTGTTATTGTTCCTGGTTGCCAAACACCCACAGTGAGTTGTCTTTTGTATGTGCACATCTTGTGTCTCTTTTAAACATTGACAAACTCAACCAATCGATCTCAATACATCGAATGTTACGTATTAGGAAATGGTCACGGCATACAGGGCAGGGGCACCACTACAAAAACTCTTCCCAGGCGTAGCAGGAGGTGCCGCATGGGTTAAGGCAGTATCATCAGCATTACCAATGTTGAATATTAATCCAACATCAGGTGTTACATTAGAAAATGCCGGAGAGTATTTAAATATGGGTGCGGCTAGTGTTGGTTTGGTAGCACCGTTGTTTGATCCTGTTGCTATTGCTAATGAAGATTGGGATCAGATTGCAAAGAATGCTGAGATTGGTAAGTGTGATATGAGATATGATTTGAGATATGAATATGAATACATCTTGTGAACACATCGTGCTAAACCACTAACTCACACTTCTTACTCTTCTTTATATAGTTATGGCTAATGTAAAGGAGGCTGGACCATATACTAGAAAGTAGAAGACTACTAATTTTAAAAGTAATGTTTGTTAGAGCAATCGACTTTCAAAACTAAAACATCTTTCTTTACTCCGACTGCCTAGTAATACTTCTTGTCATAAAATGCGGCAGCATTATCTCTCTGATCACTCTTAATCATATCTAGATACGCTTGATAATAACGCAACGCAGTTGCATAATCATCTTTTGTTGCATATCCTCTCTCATACATCTTTTTGATGCTCTCCAGAGCGTCTGGATCCCCATCCCTTACTGCAATCATCCAATGCTTTAATGCCTTATCATAATTGCCTGCATTAGCCTCAAAACTTCCAAGATTGTGCCTTGCCTCTACATTTCCTCTCATAGCAGATAGTTCCCAATAATGTACAGCCTTCTTTTTATCCCTTTCCATACCATCACCTGCCATACACGTACTACCAATATTGTAATATGCATCAGCACTACCTCTGCTGCTCGATGCCATAGTTCTGATGCCTTGGCAGCATTCTGGGGTAAGCCGTATCGTCCTCCAGCATAGTAACATCCTAAATTGAAGATTGCTCGGGAATCATTCAGTTCCATTCGTTTCTCGTATCGTTTGATCTCCTCGACAGGAGTTGGCATAGGCGTTCTACAAAATGGACAGGTTCTCTCTCTTATTCTGTTGCCTTTATCATCATAAACAGGTGCATAAGCACATCCACTGCATATAACTTTTCCACAACATGTATAAAATCTTCTCCCCGTATCAAGACTTGGTAATCGCATCATACAGATCGGACAATCTTCTAGTGGTGGTGGTAGTTGGAATAGTTTTTCATCGTGTAACTCTTTTGCTCGCCTCTTACACTCCTTCTTATGTTGGGGTCGGTGGGCAATTTGACAATCTCTACTACAATATTTGACCAATTTACATACTGTACATGTTTTTAGATCAATATTGGCCTCTTCGCCTTTGCCACAATTAGCACAACTATCAGAAGATACGTCATTATCGGCAGTACTCATACTCATAGATTGTTTGTTGTGTGTGTTAAAAATAATTATTGCAATACCATATCTTGTTCACTCAGGGGGGCCAACGAAAGTATATCTTAGACAAACTAATCGGTTAGTAATGTAAGTGATCTGATAATAATGATCCCTGTTTCGTTTTGTTGGTAACAGAGCGACGATAATAGTTATGGTGTTGAGATAAAAGTGTGACACAAGATGTGTACCTTTTTGTAAATTACTGCTCGTTCAATATTGATACTATGACCTCAAAAGTACCACCATTCGAAAGAGCGTTAAAAACTGGTATACTTGGCTATACTAGATATATGAAATCAATTTTATTTGAGAGCAATCGATATTGCAATATGGGACAACACACTCACTAATTGCAAGCATCGGAATATTTTGGAATATTTTCTCTTCTGCTTCCGCGTGTAATATATCTTATCACGCCGCCATCTAGCTACTTATCTATATAATGTAAGGCAAGTATGTCACGATATCTCTATATCTCTACTCGAACCATTAACATGTAATCTTGATAAAGACGATCGTTATCCTCACAAACAAAGCAAAGAGGCCACAACATATGCATTCCTATCCTCAGGATACCCTTGCCTGAAATAGGGTATCTTTCTCATTTCCAGTATTTTGCTTTGTTATAGTACCAACTTCTATTGGCCTCAATAAGAGAGAATACATTGCAACCACCATAATAATATATTCATTGCAATCACCAAGTTGTAGTAAGGGATTTGACACTTTGCAGTGTAGTAGTATCGACTTTGTATATCTATTATCATCAATATCATTCTTCGTCTCATCATCATCTTTGATTTTGATTTTATCTGAGATGGGTGCTGTTCGACGCGTAGTATCAACATCATCACTTGAGATCGAGACACAACAAGATGATGACGACTTTATTAACGACGATATACCAGCATTGCAATCTACATCACAGAACTATAAACAAAAGGCACGGCTATACATTTGCTTATCATATTTACTATCCGAGATATCCGAATGGATATTTCAATTTAGTACAGTTGTTTGGCTAACATCGATTGGTGATAGCAATAATGGAAGTGGTAGTAGCAGTGTATATTCTAGTCTATTCTTAAATAGTGCATATCAAGCTACATCTCAGCTATTAGTCTGTTTCCTCGTACCAAGAATAACAACAAGATATGTTAGTAACAACAACCGTAGATGTAGACGAACAAGCATGTCTTATATAATACGAATGCAAATGCCATGTATATTAGTTACTACTTTACTATTTGGTATGTTATTAGTTCATACTACTACTAATGAGGATGAGGTAGATGGTGATGAACATCAATGGTACGGAGGATGGCTAAACACTACCCTAGATGGATCATCAGCAGATAATGCAACAGAAGTAGTACCTCAAGATATGAGTAATGAAGAAGATAGAGAACTAAATAGTACAAGTATTAGTCATTATCATTTCATAATACTCATTATCATATACATATGTGGAGGTTTAGCACAGGTATTTCAACAGTGTTATGGAGTTGCTATTGATCGTGATTGGGTAGTTGCAATTGCATCTGGAGATGATGAGCAGTGGCTAACAACAACGAATACAATATTAAAACAGATTCATCTTGTCTGTATCATACTAGGACCATCCATTGCTGTACTATTACATAGTAGTAGTCAAAGTGATGCTATATGGGTTGGTCTTATCAAGATTACTTCATTAGTTTTGATGAATATGTTACTTAATAGATGTTATCAAACTACGCCTTCGCTGCAACGATCTGAGGATGGTAGTATAGAACAATCAGAGGAGGAGAGACGAACTGACGATGATGATGTTGTTCATGTATCATCCACAAAGAAACATACATGTAGTTATATTAATGACTTACAAGTCTTTCTCTCACAAGAGGCAGTGTATGCTGGACTGGCATTGGCATTACTCTACTGCAACGTCCTAACATTCGGAGGTGTTATGACAGCATACCTTTCATCGTGTGGTATGCCTTGGTCAGTGATTGGAGTTTGTCAAGGATTGAGTAACTTTTCTGGTCTTATTGGAACGTGTGTGTTTGCAATTGTAAGTATCTATTCTCGTCGTATTGATCGTATCATAGCTTCTCTCTTTACTAGCTCAGATCTCATACTCTCCTTCTTGCTCTCTAGTCTCAACGATATTTGAACATTAGAACAACAACGATGATTGGCATCTGTTGGCAATTCATTTGCCTTACTCTTGTTATAAGTGGAGTGTTAATGAATCTAAATCAGACAGATAAGTTGCTATCTGCAAAGGTGATAATTGCCTTCGTGATACCGTCTCGGATTGGCCTCTGGGTCTTTGCTTTAGCATCTACTCAACTGTATCAACAAACTGTCAAATCCAAGTATAGGGGACAAGTCGGTGGTACTCAAACGAGTCTCAACTCCATGTTCGAATTCATACCGTTCATCTTAGGTATGGTATATTCAGACGTAGATGATTATTGGATTGTCATGGTTGTTAGTTACATGAGCGTTTCAATAGCAACCATGATGGTTACATTCGGTGTCTTCATTCCACATCAAAGGAAGAGAATGAAGGCGGAATATGATAACATTGAGCTTGAACTAGAAGATATGACCACAAGCTCAAACTCTAATAATGGAATAGTTTAACTTTACTTTATTTATGGTACAAGAGGAGAGTGAGGCTATTCGGTCCTTCTTTTCGGCTTCATGTACACCTCTCATCTTGGGCTAAGAACACAAGTTCATAGAACCATATACACTCTTGCATACCTGTATGTCTCCTCATCAGCTGGAGTAATTAGAGACATTCCACACGGAAGCATGAGAGATGTCGTCTCTCGCTCAATCAATCATTAATCATAATTACTAACACAACTCGCAAATCATACTATCGATTGCTCTCACAATAAAAGGTTTCATATACCTAGTAAGACAAGTATACCTGTTTTTAATACTCTTTCGATTAGTGGTACTTTCAAGATTATATCATCCATTGACCGAGTTACAATCATTTCCAAAAAAGTACACATATCTTGTGCACTTATTTGCAACTATCGTTTTTCTGTTTTAACCAACAAAACGATACAGGGATCATATTATCCGATCACTTATATTATTAAACGATTAGTTAGTCAAACATACACTTGCGTTGGCCCCGAGTGAACAATAGGGTATTGTACACATTCTACCACACTCACACTTCAACCTCTTTCAACTATTTTAAAGAACTCTGACGATACACATACACAGTATGAGCGCCGCCGATAATAACAACAATGATAATAACAACGTGCCTGATGTATGTGCCAATTGTGGCAAAGGCGAGGAGAGTTCTATTAGTCTAAAGGCGTGCACGGCATGCAAATTAGTGAAATACTGCAATCGAGAATGTCAAATTGCCCATCGGTCACAACATAAGAGAGAGTGTAAGAAACGTGCTGCCGAATTACACGATGAAGCATTATTTAAAGAGGTAGAACCAGTAGATTGTCCAATATGTATGCTACGTATGCCAACACTTATATCGGGTAGTAAATATATGTCATGCTGTGGAAAAGAGATTTGTTGTGGTTGCATTCATGCCCCTCGATATGATGATAAAGGCAATGTAGTTGCTGACACTTGTCCCTTTTGTAGAATTCTTCCTCCTAAAACAGATAAGGACGCGATTGAAAGGTTGATTGAACGTGTGGAGCTAAATGACCCAGAAGCAATGAATACCTTAGGATTATACTATGCTCAAGGAGATGAAGGTCGATACGGTTTACCCAAAGATTATGAGAAAACATTGGAATTATGGCATCAGGCAGGTGAACTTGGTCATGCTGGATCATATTTTAATATTTCTCAGATGTATATGAGTGGTGAAGGAGTGGAATTAGATAAGAAGAAGGCTATGTATTATTGTGAATTAGCAGCTATGCGAGGACATGTAGAAGCAAGGCACAATTTTGGTATCTTTGAGGGGCAAGCAGGCAAAGTTCAAAGAACCTTGAAACACTTAATGTATGCTGTGAAGAGTGGAGGCAATAATTCCTTGAGGACAATAAGGAAAATGGTCACGAATGGACATGCAACAAAAGATGATTACACAAAAGCATTACGATCTTATCAAGTATACTTGGATGAGATTAAGAGTGATCAGAGAGACAAAGCGGCGGCAGAAAATGAGGATTGCAAGTATTATTGATTAGAGATTAGCAAACTGCAAACTGGTCTCGTCCCGAACAAGTTGTGATTACCATAATAAATACGAAACAGCAGATCTGACGAAGTATTTTAACTATGAGTAGGAGACTAAAGATTGCAAGCCCGGAGTATGACATTGTACAATGTCAATTGCTAATAATGGCATAGGCATAGTATTTAACGTTTCTAGAATTTAGAATTGAAAGCAATAGTAATAGAATACTTCATGCCTAAACATAAGTAAAAACATACTCATCTCATTATCATACCGGTCTCTACACAAATTAGTAAAATAAACCAATGTAAAGTTGGTTTTAGTTTAGAAGAATGAAGTTCACAACACAGCAGGTTGCTTATTATCTGTGCATCCATACAATCAGAAATAACGATGTATATCTATATATACAGTCAGAGCAGTAATAGTAGAATCAGTCGACTCTTCTGAACGAAGCGAGGAGACATTCCACACGGAAGCAGGAGAGAGGAAAAAAAACTAACTAAATGCCCGCCGAATGCCGAATGCCTCTCGTACATAGATTATCATAAGAACATATAATATGGCAGCCGCTATTGTAATATCGACTACTCTAATAATTAATTTCAAATATCATAGTATAGCCAAGGGTACCAGTTTTTAATTCTCTTTCTAACAGTGGTACTCTCAAAACTGTGCCATCAATATTGAACAAGCAGCAATCATTTACAAAAAAAGTACACATCTTGTGTATACTTTTATCTCAACACCTTAAACTTTATGTTGTTCAGTTATTAACCAACAAAATTATACAGGGATCATATTATCAGATCACTTACATTTCCTATCAATTAGTTGACTGAAGATATACTGTCGTTAGCCCTGAGTGAATAAGATAGGGTATTGCAAATTGCAATACACATTCTACCATACTTCAACTACTTTATGATATACAACTCTGGCGATATATATTCACAGTATGAGCGCTGCCGGTAATAAAAACAACAAGGATGATACACCTAATATATGTGCCAATTGTGGCAAGGGTGATGAGGGTAGTTTAAAGGCGTGCATGGCATGTAAGATGGTAAAGTATTGTAATCGAGAATGCCAAATTGCCCATCGGCCACAACATAAAAAAGAGTGTAAGAAGCGTGCTGCCGAGTTACACGATGAAAAACTATTCAAACAACCACCACTACAATTTGACGATTGTCCTATTTGTTTCCTTCGAATGCCAGTGATTGATACTGGGAGGAGATATTATACATGCTGTGGAAAAACTATATGCAGTGGGTGTGTCCATGCACCTGTGTATGATGACAAAGGCAATGAAGTTACCGAGAAAAGTTGTCCATTTTGTAGAACCCCAAATCCTACCACAAACAAGGAAGCAGTCAACAGGACAACTAAACGAGTGGACTGTGGGGATGCAATGGCAATATATGATATGGGGTGCATGTATAAAGATGGGTGTGGTTGCCCACAAAACGATGCTAAGGCATTAGAACTTTGGCATCGGGCAGCAGAACTTGGTGGTGCCGCAGCATATTTTAATATTGGTTGTGCTTATGATGCTGGTGATGGGGCAGAAATTGATAAAAAGAAAGCTAAACATTACTATGAGCTTGCAGCTATGCAGGGGAGTGTAAAAGCAAGGTATAACCTTGGTTTTTATGAGGCAAAGGCAGGCAACAATGATAGGGCATTAAAGCATTGGATGATCGCGGCGGGGGATGGAGATAAGATGTCTTTGAAGGAGATTAAAAAACTGTACTTATATGGAAATGCAGCAGCAAAAGAAGATTACTCAAGTGCATTAGAATCTTATCAAGTATATCTTGATGAGATTAAGAGTGACCAGAGAGACAAAGCTGCGGCAGCAGATGTTAATTACAAATATATCGATTAGTATGTGAAGTACACCTGGGATTGGTAATATGTACATAAATTTAATCTATCTGTCTATTATCCTTAGAACCATCCGTTCTGTACTCCGGCCTGTCGAACACTACAGTAGCAAGTTAAAAAGATACTAATAGCCGGTGCCCAATATCCCACTATAGAAGAGAAGAGGATAGATGTGAGTATATAAGTCTATACGAAGGTCATACGTCATACCAACAAACTACCAACTCACCTCGAGCCTGCCAACCAACAAAGAATGCAGCCGGACCTCCTTCTTTATACAACTTTTTACCCATTTCAATAACACCCAAGGGTGGTTTTGTTATGATGTTCCCATCTTCATCTACCTCTTCCTCTTCTACACTTTGGGTAATGATCCGCGTGGTTATTATATCGGTTGGATTTGTTAAGAATGCCCCCCATCCGCCGGCAAAGGCACCAATGATTGCCTCGGATAGTAATGTTGAACTGTCAAAGTCTATATCAGCATTATTCAATATATAACTGAAGGTAGGCGGGGGTATAGAAGAGGAGAGGATATGGGTGAGCATATACCAAATAGAGACAATCATATACACATCCAATTACTCACCTCTTGGTCAACTCAAATATAGCAAGCTGTATAGCACCAAAAGGCACATCACGCCATATACTAGCACTCCAAGCTCTAACTAGATTCTCCCTACTAGCCGATGAGCCAAACACTTGGGAACTAGCCTCCAATGCCGTACAGTATGTAGTCTGTACAGTACTCTTAATTGCCTCCGCCGGTGCCCTAACTATACTACCACATGTCTCACCCGCTGCTCCGGCTAATAAGTATACCAACAGTAATGATTGAGGACCAAATTGTGGTAATAGGGCATACTTAACACTCTCGTACACTCCGAGATAAAGGGCCGATGGTGGTCCTTCTTTTAATATGTTGGCACCTAATCCTTCGTATAGACTCATGATGTTATATCCTACTATGATTGGTGCTTCTTCTTTTATTGATGATTCTGATGAGTTGTCGGCGTTGGTATCGTCTTGTTTGTCTGTATCTTTCATATCCGCCTCTCCATCTTCCTCTTCTTCCTCATCACTCTTTGATTTACTACTTCTGCTACCACTGCTAGTACCACCACTGACCTGCAACCTAGTTTTAATAGTATCCAATGGGTGCATAACTAATGTACTTGCCACACTCCCGATAAATGCTGCCAAGAAGTTAAACCAATCTGTTTTGGACGAATATAAAAGTGAGCAATGTGAACATAAGATGTGAGCATATTATGTGAGACAAAACCCTATCCCCTCTAAACACCGTTCATAAACATTCAAAGTCCAACAGAACTACACAAACTTACACATATCTACACAACATATAACAGATAAACAGCATACAGCAAAATAACTCACAAGGTTGTGCCTCCAACTTGGCCAACATTTTTTCTTGATTGGCAATTTGTAATTTAAGTACTTGTAATCGTTCCAATTCAGCTTGTTGTTCTTGACGTAATGTTAAATTATCTTTAGTTGTTCTTTTCTTTAGGGATGCTTTTAATGCTGCCTCTCGTTCTTCTATTGAGTTTGGTTGTGTATTGGTAGATGATGATTCCGTAGATGGTGTTTCTTCAGTGATAAATTTGTCACCATATTCTTCTAACAAACCAACCTCATCCTCGGAACTAATAATACTCATAATAGTTTGTGTAATATCATCTAATTGGGCATTAAACTCTTCTAATCTGTTAGGGTTTAAGGTTGATCCAATTAATTGTTTTAACTTCTTTTCGGATGTGTCTTGAACGCCGATTTTGGAGGGGGTTGTTAGGTTTGGTGGTGAGGAGGTTGTTGCTCCGCCTGATGGTCCAAAGCCTGCATTTGCTGGGTTGGGGTTTATACTGAATAGTAATAGTATTGCTAGGGTTAGACTAGGTAGTATTGATCTTGATAATATTTTGATTGTATTGTTTGATGCGTTGCTTTGTATCTCTGCTGATGACGGCTTACTATGTAGATTGCCACCTATCTCCTCGTTCTTGTTACTCCTCATATCATGACGTTGCTGGTTATCTTTTATTCTACTCAATGTAGGCGTATGATGATATCTGTTCATAGCAAATGATGAGCTGTACATTGATGGACGATGCCGATGACGAGGAGGAGAAAAACCGCTGACCGATATGACAGCTATCAATACAACCGTGTAGACTAAGAGTATTGATGAACTTTTCATTGTAATGATATCTAGTTGATCTCTTCTGTGATGGCGTCGTCGATATACTGCTCTATTACTTCCAGCAGTTATGCTGTTCTGCTTTATCCTCTTCATGATCTTATTATCTATTGCGTGTGTATCTTCTAGCAGAATAATGTTATAAGCATGTAAGCGGAGCTCGACACAAGTATATTGATATTCTGACTATACACCTTACTCTTCTTGACATCTATATTCCATATCTAATGCGTCAAGCCTCTCTTCCCAGGTGTAGCAGGAGGTGCCGCATGGGTTAAAGCAGTCTCATCGGCATTCCGCAAAGAAGAAAAACTGAGTAAGAAGGATACCACGGTATAAAAAAGATACGCTCGCTAAAAAAATGACGACAAAAACCAGGACATAGCAAGACACACAAGGAGGGAACTCTTTATACTGAAGAGCAACTCAACTTAAGTTTAAGTTTTGTATGACAGTATGCAGTACTAGGTAAGATGGTAGTCCATTCCTGAAGAACTACTCTATAGTGTTAAATATGTTCAGGCATAGGATATGCGCCAAGAGTATAAGAGAGGACATATACTTGGCCGCTATCTACTATCCCTACTCCTGACAGCCTGGTCGTTCCAATCTAACGGAAAATTCATCAGATAATTATAATATCAATGTGTACTGAGTGTGTTATTCTTGACGTATTCCATTCTCTAATACTCACATATGATAATATCTGCCATTTCATGATTCTTCTAATATCACAACAAATGTCACCACCAATACTTACGACTTCTATTCAATAATACTTGTATCGAATGGCTGCTTTGTCCCTCTGGTCACTCTTAATCTCATTCAAGTACTCTTGATATGATCGTAAAGCTCTCGAGTAGTCATCTTTTGTTGCATGTCCAATCTTGACCATTTCCCTTATTATCTGCAAAGAGTCAGCATCTCCACTACCGACAGCAATCATCCAGTGTTTCAATGCCCGACCATAATTGCCTGTATTTGCATCACTAACACCAAGATCGTATCTTGAACTAGCATCCCCCCTTATAGCTGCTAGTTCCCAATAATGCAGAGCTTTCCTTTTAATCTCTTTCCACCCCTTTACCATGATAGTAAGCACTACCAATTTTGCTACATGCTTCAGCGTGTCCAAGTTCTGCTGCCCGACGCCATAATTCCAATGTCTTGCTATAATCTTGAGGGAAACCATAATGACCATTACCATAATAACATCCCATCATACAAATTGATTCAGCATCTCCGCCATCTGCTCTTTTCTTCAACCTGTTAACTGTCTCCTCATCTGAAGCGGGTGCTGGAGTTCTACAAAAGGGACAGGTTCTCTCTCTTATTCTATTGCCTTTATCATCATAAACAGGTGCATAAGCACATCCACTGCATATAACTTTTCCACAACATGACATATATGTACTACCCGTTTCCAGTAATGGTAACCGGACGATGCAGACTGGACAATCTTCTGGTTCTACCTCTTTAAATAATGCTTCTTCATGTAACTCGGCAGCACGCCTTTTACACTCCTTTTTATGCTGAGGCCGATGGGCGATTTGACAATCTCTACAGCAATATTTCACTGATAAACACGCAGCGCATTTCTTTAGATCGCTAGTACTCTCCTCGCCCTTACCACAATTGGCACATACATCGGGTATATCATCCTTGTTGTTATTAGCACTATCGGCGGTGCTCATACTGTGTTTGTACATCGCCAGAGTTATATATCTAAAGTAGTTGAAAGAGGATGAAATTTCAATTTATTAGATAATGTGTATTGCAATACCCTATCTTGTTCACTCAAGGCCAACAAAAGTTATATCTTTGACTGGCTAATCGGTTAATAATGTAAGTGATCTGATAATAATATCGGTATATCGTTTTGTTGGTTAATAACTGAATAACGATGATAGTTTAAGGTGTTGAGAAAAGTTATGCACAAGATGTGTATACTTTTTTGTAAAATCCTTGCTACTTGTTCAATATTGATGATACAGTCTTGAGAGTGCCACTATTAGAAATAGAATCAAAAACTGGTATACTTGACTATATTAGGGTGTATGAAGTTAATTATTACGAGAGTAGTCGATATTACAAAGCGGCCACCATACGAGATTGCAATTTATTGCAATTTTGAGTTCATTTTTCTCTTTAAGCTTCCGTGTGGAATGTCCCTGATTTTCTCACAGCCCGCAATTGTAATATCACTAGAGGTATGGCAGAGAGTTGTATGGTTCTATGAACTTGTGTTATCTTCGGAGGCGTTTGTACTTCTACATGAATTCTTAATGATTTGGCTACCTCATGTGGCCTTAATTTTATTTTTAAAGGTAATCAACAATAACAAACGTTCCTATCTCTCCTCTCTTTCATCATTACATCTTCCAATTCCAGGGCACCAGCTATTAGATATTCCTAACATGTTATTGCAGTGTTCGACAGGCAGGGGTACAGAATGGTTGGTTCTAGAGGATTGATAGATAAATAACAAGAGAGTTATTAGATTTGTGTACATATTGTCACTCCTAAAGGATAACAAAATCTACTCAATGTATTTGTACTTTTCACCAGCTAGAGCCACCTTATCCCTCTGGTCACTCTTGATCTCATCTAGATATGTTTGATAAGCTCGTAATGCTTTTGTGTAATCATCCTGTGTTGCTTGTCCATTCATGTGCATTCTTTTAATGTTCTCCAGAGAAGCAGAATCCCCGTCCTTCACAGCAATCGTGTAGTGCTTGAATGCCCTATCCGTATTACCTAATCTGTATTCATTATTTCCTAGATTGAACCTTGCCGCTGTATCTCCTCTTATGGCTGCTAGCTCATAGTAGTGTGTGGCCTTCTTTTTATCAACTTCTACACCATGACCACCATTATATGCACTCCCAATATTAAAATATGCTTCAGCACTACCAAGTTCTGCTGCCTGATTCCAGCATTCTAATGCCTTTGTATAATCTTGTGGTAAACCACTATCTCCACTAGCATAATCACATCCTCGATTGTAGACTGCAATAGAATCATTCAGCTCGATCCGTTTGTTGACCCTTTCAAATACCTCCTCGCCTGCTTCAGGTGATGAGATTCTGCAAAAGGGACACTTTTGATTATCAACTACATTGCCTTCGTGATCATAAACAGGGGCATGAATGCATCCTGTGCATATCATATTACCACAACATGTCTGATATGTCCGTCCCGTATGAAGTAATGGCAATCGTAACATACAGATAGAACAATCTCCTAATGGTGGAGGCTGTTCAAACAACTTTTCCTCGTGCAACTCTTTAGCTCGCTTCTTACACTCCTTCTTATGTTGTGACCGATGAGCAATTTGACATTCTCTATTGCAATATTTCACCATATGACATGCTGTGCACGCCTTTAAACTGTTCGTACTCTCCTCACCCTTGCCACAATTGGCACATATATCAGATGCATTATCATTGTTGTTATCACCGGCGGTGCTCATACTTTAATTCTATGACTCTCTTGTTTGGTTATTAGTGTTGAGGATTTGTGTGATGTTTAAAATTTGAAGTTTTATACTTTCTTTGCAAGAGTATGTGTTGACCCCCCTCGGATCACTACTACTAACAAACGAACTTTGCAAAACTAACTCTAAACCTTCTATTAATTTGTCATCCAATCGGCAGCGTGAATTGGATGTGGTAATATATGTCTGGGATACGTTTATCTGAAAGATTGTCAAGAGGATACAAAATGTGTACACTTTTTACTGCTATACTCAACAAATATCAATAAAACAACCTCAAAAGTACCACTATTCGAAAGAGCATTAAAAACTGAACTGTTGGGTATATTTTTCAATACGCCAACGTTATTATTGTGGTATTAATCGTTATCTCAATCCACCGCCATTCCGCCATTTGTATGTAGCCTTGAATTCTTTCCCCACTCTCATAGGATACCAAAAGGATACCATCACACAAAAGTACATCTATCGAAGTAAATGCTAAGTAAGTCGAAGGCGGCACATATTGCATATTGTGCTCTCACAATAATTGATTTCATATACCAATAGTACAGCCAGTACATAGGTCAGTATTTAACGCCCTTTCGAATTGTGGTACTTTCGCGATTCCAGTGTCAATATTGAACGAGCACGGAAGGTTTTACAAAAAAGTACACATCTTATGCACTATATCAAGGAGTAGCCATCATTAATACACAACAGCTTGAACGGCCTCCTTTCATATTTCATACTATAATGAGTACATCATGTAATAGTTGACATTCGATTTTTAAGAAGATATACGGCACCGATATCAATCTACATACATCATGTAGATATCACCTCTAAATTATTGAAAGATGAACAAGCGGAGCATTAAGACATTGCAAAGAGTACAAGAGAATGATCCTAGGTACACTAAAAGAATTAAACGTCAACGAAGATGGAGGAGTATTTCAATTCATTACACTTGATGTAGTAGCGGTTAGTACTATTAGTAAGAATTCTCGTCTTAGGACATTAGCATTCATTATTTATTATTGGTATTGATGAACTTAACATATATCGGATGGTAATGTGCATTCTTAAATCGGACAAAACTGTCAATTTACGAGTTACGTCTTCATTGCATTAATTAGAACATCGGTAGAATAGGATACGAAGTTCTGAAAGTCCATGAAGCTAACAACAACGCCATACACGATCCTCCTAAAATTATTTACAAATCTCAAATATTGGGCATCTAATCATCATCTCACACATTGAGAGGCAATATAAAAAGGCTCAAGGACGCTCAAACAATATATAAAGAAAGAGATAGTGATATTTTGGGCTAGAAGCTTATATTAAACAGCTCTCTTAAATAGCCTACCATATACACCCCAATACAATAACAAAATCCCCATTATACTCGATAATCAAACACATCATGAAACAGCCACCTCAAACAGGAAGCCTCTGTACAATATACTCCAGTATACCCTTCTTCGGTCGCAGACCTATAATGCACAGCAAGCGTATGCGGGTGGAGTATACCCTACACCATCCACAGTACCCCATACAGGGCAAGAGGCACTACTTAAATATTCATCAGTAAATTCACAATGTGTTTTACATGCGTTGATTGTTAGGTCAATTCGTACCCAGGCATTACCTGTGCACCCACAGCTGTCAGTACCATCGTATGCAACGTAAAATTGGTATGCAACGTAATTTGGCGAGTCTAAATAATCTGTGGTATCGAATCCAAAACCGCCTTGAGTAGGACATAGTTCGTCAAGCGTACAAAGCTTCATGCCTTTAGCAACGCATTCTGCTTGCTGTTCATTGTATGTATCGGTGTCACTAACGTCCACGGGGGTATAGAGCATAGGAGGTGAGGTAGTTGGCTAGAAGATGAATGTTGTGAATAAAAGAGCAATGAGTTTGATAGCAAAAATGGAATATGAATACCAAGTACAATCCTCAAAGCTTGGGTATATTGACTTACAGGGATCACATTCAAATCATCAATCGCTATCGCCCCATGTGCAGGATTATTGCAAGCATATGGTGCAGTACCTCCACTTGTTTCAATGTAAAGACGATCAATATCATTGAAATTTCCTGACACATTTGAGTTCGATGCATCAAGGTCATGGAATTGAGCACCATCACTTGGTGAGGGCAAGGTGACTGTATAAGTACCAACAAGAGTCCCCCCAAGACCATTAGTGCTGCCTTGATATCCTGTTACGGTAAGCTCTAAATTAGATTTCCAGGCAGCAGTGCCGTAGAAACTCTTGACTGAGAAGGAGGTGGCCGACCATATAGTTCCTGGGGCTCCATCATTAGCTACATCATTATATGCCACACGATTCGGGGATACATTGCCATATAAATATCCAGTTTCTGTACAAGAATTGTAACTAAGCGAATCTAGGGTTCTCAAATTAATCCAATTGAGCCCAGCATATCCATCATTGATATAATTATAACCATTTGGTTGATCATCAAAGTTGATCTCTGTCACTGGGACTGTGGGTGATTCAGACGGTGCACGAGAGGGAGTTTTGCTTGGCTAATTGCATACAGTTGAGAGGGTTAGCTAATTAGGTATTAAATAAGTGTTCATATTGGCACATTCTTATGTTCTTACCTCCTTAGTTGGTTCTTTGCTGGGGCTCTTTGAGGGGGACTGGCTTGGGGTAGATGTCGGCTGTGAGATATTATGTATGAAGAAAGAAGGATATGAATGTAAATGAGTGTTAGTGTACACGACAAGTTAGAGAAGAATCGTTCTCCACCCTTGCACTGTAGGAAAGACAAGGATGTGTACTGTAGGTTTATCCTTTCGGAGATTATCAACTTACTGTAGATGTTGGGCTAGATGACGGCGAAACAGACGGTCCCTTTGACGGTGTCATTGACGGGCTCTTCGAAGGAGATTGGCTTGGATCCTGAGTGGGCTGTGAGATATTACAATTTGAAGAAGAAAGAGAAGTGAAGTATTAGTAAGTTAGTGCATACGTTATGTCGGAAAGATACACAAGATATGTTTGAGACAGTATAATACTCACCTCCTTGCTCGGACTATGAGAGGGAGAATGGCTTGGGGTTGGTGTACTCTGAACAGTGGTGGCAACTGTGGTACTAGCCTCGGAAGTACTGGCTACTGTTGAAGATGACGAAGTTGAACTAGCCGCGGAGGCTGCCGTACTTGTAGTTGTTGCCTGGGTAGTAGTTGCCAGCTGTTATGAGATAGATACCATTATTATATCAAGTTCATACATATCATATGAGTGAGCAGGAATATATGTGAGTGACAGTGACACAGATTGATAAGCGCATAGTAAAGATATGAGTATGGTAAGAAGACTTACCTCATCGTTTGTCGGGGATCCAGTTGGGACTGCTGTTAACATTTCCAAAGTTGTTACACACATTGCATCCGAATTACATCTGCCATTGACAGGAGTAGTGACTGTCATCTTCTCCTCCTGACTATCAAACGTGTAGCACTCGCCTACACATGCTGTTGTTGCAGGTGATGATATAGGTGCACTACTCCCCGCGGCCTCACGACTTGCGCTAATGCAGGTTGCAGTTGCCCACGAATATTGTCGAGAGCAGCATGTCTCAATGTCAGAATCAATCCATGCGGTGGGATTACTAAGCATGTAGGCGGGAGGTAACGTGTTGGTGGCACTCATACACTTGATCTCGTTGGTATCTGCTGACTCCCAAGCAGGATAGAAGCCCTCGATATCCGTTGGATTACTACCCATACAAGTGAGCATATTCCAGTTGTAGTATCGTTCACAGCAGTCCTTGAGAGTACTTTCATGATACACACCATCATTCATATAGTCGGGAGCATTGCCATCATTCTTACAGGTCTCGTCTCCTGTATTCCAAGAGGGATAGTATCCGTTAGTTTGGGTTAGGGCGCGCTCTTGGATATCTTTTGGAGGTATTGAGGCAGTAGCAGCAGCGGATCGGATGGTATGTCGAATACTAGCATGCTTCTGAACGTCGGCGTTGGCAGTACTAGATGATGATTCAGCTGTTGAGATGGAAGACACAGCAGAACGGAGGTTCTTATCTTGCAATCCATCAGTAGTCGAGAGGAGTGATATTGCAATGGTAGCGAATGAATATGATAGCTTCATGATGATGGATAATAGGATGATGTTGCTGTAAATGATGATGTTGATAGGATATATTGCAATGACGAGAAAGAATGGAGTTATTAGATGCACAGTTTATACTAATACTAATACAAACACAAACTCTGTCTAATCCTAGATCGTCGTACCTTTGACTTTGATGTTGATCGATTTGCAATGTAGAATAGTACAATCTCTTGGCCCTCGACAGTCTAGAAATTATGACATCTAATTTGGTTGCAAGTAGTAGATAGCCAATCTAAACCCAATCAGATTGGCCACCACTCATTAGATTGGCCATTTTGCACAATGAGAAGTGTTTTTTAATGTCTCTCAGTCAGTCAGCTAGAATTATCAAAATAAGGCAGCCTCTCTGTTTTGTCTCTCAGCCGGACACGTACGTACTATTTAGCTTTGATGATAATGGCCTGGATACTGAAGGATACCAGGCTAATTTGTTGGGTTCGCTTGTGACTGGCAGATTTAGTTACAAATTGACAGGTACTGGGGAAAAGGTTTGTCTCATGCGTTCTACCAACAGCTGGGTTCTTTCACTTTTAGCCTCGACACTGATTGCAACGTGGTGGTTACTAGTATTAGTATTAGTATTAGTATTAGTATCTACTTAGTAGTCTTAGTCTTAGTTCAACGAGGTCTAGAATGGTGCAATTGCAATAGAGGAAATAATAATGCTCGGAAAACGACTTTGACTTGTTGTAACAGTAAAGATTCATTGTGGTAGTTGTTGATCGAAGTGTATCAGTATCGGGATAATTATATCATTATCATGAATCATCTGAATGTATGGGCATGGTTGAAAAAGAGAGCACGATTCTATCATTCTCATCGACCAATAGGTTCACGACAAGATCATTGCGAAGATGTACTAGGGCACTCCTCACACTCTCTTTGTACTGTAGAGATGAATGAGCAGTACAGAAGCACAACTTCATTGACAAACTTAGTGGACGATGCAGATAAGAAGTCATATGATCCTCAGAGGAGTTATGAATCTGAACAAGACGATGCATCATTAGACGACTCTCTATCTACTGTTAAGACTAAGATGGGTGAGTTTGTTCTATCATCAAACAGCTCAAGGATACACTTGATACATGAGGCTCTAGAGTATGAACGAATTATACGAACACGAAGAGTAGATACTAGACTGAAACTCGGATGATAGAAGTTGAGCTTGATAACATTAAGTCTTTATTAGCAAATCTTCTCGGTACAATCATTTTACATTTACACTTCTCAATACCTCATCCTCCCTTTCTCAGTACAACTCAATACAATGTGGCCTTATTATTATCGTTCCATCCACCACCTTGATAATGCCAACTCGACACCCCATTCCGAGTATATACTTGCAACCTTCCCAAGCTTTTCTACATTATCCATATTACAACTACTCGATTCATGATCATTCCCCACATCACTGTCATGCTCATCCATCTCCTCCTTCTCACCCTCTGTATCTACTTTTGCTGCCATTTTCTCTTCTTCTTCTCTTTGTCGTTCCTGTTCATCCAACACAGCCAATCGATACCTATCCTTACTTAAATTAATCCTATTAATCAACTGTGTTGGCTCGATATGTACCATACTAGTCTTTCCAACAATATTCGCGGCCTTTAATGAATATGAGACTGTAATACCCCGATGTGCTGATATCATTTGTATATTGCTTAGAGTTGTGGGAATGTTTGTGGCTAGTAGCCATGAGTTTTTGAGGTCGGTGGATGTTATTTCGTAGGATGGTGATGGTATTATATCTTGTTGTGTTGAGAAACGTAGTTGTTTCTTTGGTATGTTGCTATTGCTTCTTGGTCTTGATGAGGATGTAGGAGTAGACTCCGAGGGTACTTCATCATCGTCTACAGCGGCAACGACGGATGACGGGGACATAAGAAACGCTTGTGATTCAGTACTTGCACTTGGTAGGAAGGATGTTATCCACCATGGACATGAGTTTACTATACTTTGAGACCATTTGGATGCCGTCGTCCTTGAGGTACTAGTGGTAGCGGCGGGAGGAAGAGAAGGAGAAGTTGTATCTTCTCGAGGCGGCTTGTGATTCTCCTTACTTGTCTCTTCTGTATCTATCAGCATCTTGTCATCTTGAGGGCTCCTGACCTTGTTATCTACACCACCCGTGGTGTCCTCTTCAGCCTTCTTCTCGGCCCTTACCTTTGCAATTGCAACAGATGATGACGGCTTTGCAACTTCTGTCTGTACATCTGCCGACAATCTACTGCCGCTATCTGGTACCGACGATCCTGTACTGCTGCTACCATCTAACAATCTTGTTAATAGTGGATTCTCTTTATGCTGTTTTTGTGCATGAGAAGATGATAACATGGCATTTGACAAGGATACCAGAGGTTGTTGTTGCTGTTGTTCTTGTATGACACCCCATTCTTCATTCTGTTGATTAGATGTATTATTGTAGTCTGATGATATACGACGAGAGGGGGCACCGAATGAGCCAATACTTGAATTACCCTGTCCAAATATTAATGGAGTTGATTTGGCAGCTAAAGGGAGAATATCAGAAGTTAATTCCACACAATAAGGTCACAAGAATATCCAAGAAGAGGAGGTAGGGTGGTTAGTGTATTTGTTAGTGAAAGTGCAAAAACATATCATATGCGCACAATTCTACTCCATTTATACAGCACATGTGAGTATATATTCATATATCACTTGATTTCTTCACAATCAGGTTTCAATGCCCAAAATCAAAGCTTGGTATTAAAAAAGTGCACAAGATATGTACAATTGTTTCCTACTTACCTAGTAGTCTATTACTGCGGCGTCTACTACTCTGTACCGATGACGATGATACATTATTACGAGATAGTTCATCTCTTAATCTATTCCTACTACTACGACGTATACTACCATATTGTTGTTGTCGAGTAGATAATTCAGGAACAGTGAGACAGTGTGCTAATTTCTTTCTTTTAGTTAGACTACCATAACCGCCACCCGCAGTGTTGCTTAGTTTTGAATTGGATGATGAACGTGAACGTATCTTACCTCCACCACCATTACTACCGTGAGATGATAGTGATGATTGTGAGGTGTTAGATGTACGATGAGTAAGATATGGATGATGATGTGTTGTTGAAGTTGGTGTATTATTAGCTGATGTGTTGTCTACTTTTCTTGTTGGTGAATTACGTAGTAGTGGACTGCCGCCGATTGTTTGGCGAGGTTCTTTGTTTTATTCATAGATGCTGATGTTGTTGTTAGATCCATTATTATATTATTATATTATATGCTATTGCAATAAACAAAGTAGAGAGTGTTTTGTTGGTACAAGTAGATACACTGTAGTCTACAACGATGGTGGATTGCAAACTACATGATTTATTCTTTGTTATTGTTGTTTATATATCGATTAGAAAGAGAGAATAACTTTTTTATGATGATATGATTAGTTGTTTGTTGTTGATTGAGGAGGGGTGCACCCTTCCTTAATACTCTCTCTAAGTCATTATCCGTGTATATCAATATTGCACTGTTTATTAAACTCGTACTCTTCTTCCTCTTCTCCGTTCAAACAACCGAGCAAAGATTCAATTTTTCATTTGATGAGTTGAGAAAGGGTGACAGATACCATTGGCCAAAAAGATGGCCGTTGAGTGTCACTGGCACTCAGGTCGTTTATGACACACAAAAGAAGCACAGAGTGAGCTCATTCTTTCTTTAATTTGGTAAGCCCCTTCTTATACGGTACTCGTCGTGTCACATTAACTCGCACCAAAAATTGAGGAGATGAACAACAAACAATGGGTGTTGATCTATTGCAATTAAGAAGAGATTACTCTCTTGTACTCTTTGAATATCTTCTATATAGTTCAATCCAGCGTACCAGCAGCGGAAGGCACTTCAAATCATATTCTTCTCTTCCATCTCAAGGGAGCTAGCTGCCTAGCAATATATCATCGATCTTAAGATGTAATTTACTCAACAAGTATAAGGGTTATGAAGTCGCCAAGCAGTGTTAAAGAATCAGAAGGACGAGATCTACACGTTTATGGTACTTACAACGTCAATAAAGGACCTCGAAATGAAAAGTGCTCAACTTAAGCAAGGGCTACTTATTGCTAATCAGCGGCGGAGGTAGGATTTTGGTAGTAGAGATGAACTCATCAGATTTTGATGATAAGACAACCATTCAAATCGTAATCAAATTCTACATCAATCTATATAATAGACAATATCAAAATATAAGAGATTCACAGTTCGGCGGGGCCTCACTTGTTACAAACACAGCTCTGCCAAGGGCATCGCCTCAGAAAGACCCGAAACCCGACTAAGAAGAACAAAGACAAAGAATAAGAACTAAGAACAACCATTAAAGACAAAGAAGAAGAAAGACAAAGAAGAAGAAAGAAAAAGAAGAAGAAGACCCGAGCGGCGGGGCCGCATACACTTATCATGACTGTAGTGGAAGTAGAAACAGGTTGATTGGATGTTGTGGTTGATGATTTGGTAATGGATGTAGCAGCAGCAGCAGAGCTGCTTCTACTCCATCATCATCCAAATCATGTTTGTTGATACGGATGGTGTAGAGACAGGTTGATTGAATGACTTTAATGTTAATAGTCATGATGATGGTAATGCTTATTGATACGAATGCGGAGCATGGGTATCTTCGTCTCTTATCTTACATCATGGAGCGAAGCGACAATGATGTAAGTGAAGGAGGCGTCAGCCGACTGAACAACAAGTAATGGAGCGGTAGCGACATTACTTAACGAACCAAAGGTGAGTCTGTTGATCGAGGAGGAGGAGGCGATAGCCGACGACGAGTTGATCAACTACCGAGTCGTAGACGAGGCTGTTGTTAGTATTAATGATGATGATGATGATGATGATATTAGATATTAACCTCTGAGGACTACTTACTGGAGCATAGCTCTTATTGGCTGCCGCCGGCTCCAAAATCTGACAATTTACCCCCTGCTCGAGTTGAGTTGATTGACAAAAGGTTCATATTTGAGGCTGTAACTGCCATAAATGGGTAGAGGAGACTGAGAGGATCATTTTACACTAAAAATCAACTTGATACGGGTAGTAGAAGAGGAGATATACGTGATATACTGATTTGATTTATGTTTAAGGGTACTACCTTGAAGGATGAGATATACAAAACACACTCGTTTGGTAATGTTGAAGATGGTAATGCCATATCATGTCTTGCATACAACGTAGAGTGACTTGGTAATGGTAGTGGTAGTGGATGTTTAATGTGGTGGTGGTGTGGTGAATGACTGGTGATATTGGTAAAGAGACGAATCACTGTGGTAGTATATCCGTATTGTTCTTGTGATGTCTATCCTCCATCCAATCGTCCATACATACATGTTACAACCCAAGTTAGTAACAACAAATCATCATCTAGAAACTGGGTGGTCATGTGGTGGTATCCATTGACAGTGACACTGTAAACGTGTTTATGTTCCCAATACGGCTAACGTGGTAATGGATAGTGGAGGAGGGGAGGAAGCAGTTGTGTAATCAACCAATAAATAATAACGAGTATTGTTTGGTCAGATGATTGTGATATTGTTTGGTTAGATATGTCAATAATAGTCTACCAATCCTACCACCCATCATCCTTAGTTGTTACATATAGTGAATGTAAATTACTCTTCTCACCACTAGATGGACTGCCACTGACCACCTCCATTCCACTTCGACATAGACACTGGCCATATTATTATCGTTCCATCCACCACCTTGATAATGCCAACTCGACACCCCATTCCGAGTATATACTTGCAACCTTTCCAAGCTTTTCTACATTATCCATATTGCAACCACTCGATTCATGATCATTCTCCTCATCGTCGTCTTCGTCCATCTCCTCCTTCTTCTCACTCTCTGTATCTACTTTTGCTGCCACTTCTTCTTCTCTCTGTCGTTTCTGTTCCTCCAAAACAGCCATTCGATACCTATCCTTACTTAAATTAATCCTATTAATCAACTGTGTTGGCTCGATATGTACCATACTAGTCTTTCCAACAATATTCGCGGCCTTTAATGAATATGAGACTGTAATACCCCGATGTGCTGATATCATTTGTATATTGCTTAGAGTTGTGGGAATGTTTGTGGCTAGTAGCCATGAGTTTTTGAGGTCGGTGGATGTTATTTCGTAGGATGGTGATGGTATTATATCTTGTTGTGTTGAGAAACGTAGTTGTTTCTTTGGTATGTTGCTATTGCTTCTTGGTCTTGATGAGGATGTAGGAGTAGACTCCGAGGGTACTTCATCATCGTCTACAGCGGCAACGACGGATGACGGGGACATAAGAAACGCTTGTGATTCAGTACTTGCACTTGGTAGGAAGGATGTTATCCACCATGGACATGAATTAACTATACTTTGTGACCATTTGGATGTCGTTGATATCGTCCTTGAGGTACTGGCGGTGGAAGGAGGAGAATCTTCTCGAGGCTTGTGATTCTCCTTACTTGTCTCTTCTTCCTCTGCTTCATCTATCAGCATCTTGTCATCTTGAGGGCTCCTGGCCTTGTTATCTACACCACCCGTGGCATTGTCAGCTGAATCAATACACTTGATAACGTCCTCTTCAGCCTTCTTCTCGGCCCTTACCTTTGCAATTGCAACAGATGATGACGGCTTTGCAACAACTTCTATCTGTACATCTGCCGACAATCTACTGCCGCTATCTGGTACCGACGATCCTGTACTGCTGCTACCATCTAACAATCTTGTTAATAGTGGATTCTCTTTATGCTGTTGCTGTCGTCCAGAAGATGATAACATGGCATTTGACAAGGATACCAACGAAGATGAACCTTTAGATACTAATAAAGGTTGTTGTTGTTGTTCTTGTATGACACCCCATTCTTCATTCTGTTGATTAGATGTATTATTGTAGTCTGATGATATACGACGAGAGGGGGCACCGAATGAGCCAATACTTGAATTACCCTGTCCAAATATTAACGGAGTTGATTTGGCAGCTAAAGGGAGAATATCAGAAGTTAATTCCACACAATAAGGTCACAAGAATATTCAAGAAGAGGTAGGGTGGTTAGTGTATTTGTTAGTGAAAGTGCAAAAACATATCATACGCGCACAATTCTACTCCATTTATACAGCACATGTGAGTATATATTCATATATCACTTGATTTCACAATCAGAAACTCAATGCCCCAAATCAAAGCTTGGTATATTAAAAAGTGCATAAAAGATGTGTACAATTATTGATTCCTACTTACCTAATAGTCTATTGCTACGCCATCTACTGCTCTGCCCTACCGATGACGACGATACATTATCACGAGATAGTTCATCTCTTAATCTATTCCTACTACTACGCCGTATACTGTGTTGTTGTTGACGAGATGATAATTCAGGAACAGTGAGACAGTGTGCTAATAATTGATTCTTAGATGTCTTCTTTCTCTTATTAGTAAGACCGCCGCCATGACATGCAGCATTGCTTAGTTTTGAATTGGATGATGAACGTGAACGTATCTTACCTCCACCACCACTTCCGTGGGATGATAGTGATGATTGAGAGGTGTTGGTGGAAGTACGATGAGTTAGGTATGGATGATGATGTGATGTTGAAGTTGGTGTATTATTATTTGACGTGTTGTCTACTTTTCTTGTTGGTGAATTACGTAGCAGCGGACTGCCGCCGCCACCTGGATAACGCTGTTGTTGTTGGTCTACTATTGTATCATTCATTGTTAATGTATAACGCTGTGTAGTATATCTATTTTTGACGCCGTCTTATTGCCCTACAGTTGCAACTATTTCTCATTTTTGCAAAACATCAAAACTCAAAACTTCAAGTTTCTCTTTTCGCAAGCACGGCAATATAAAGCACAACCACTCTGTTCGTGTCTCCCTCCTTGTTACTACCTACCCATCATATCGTGTGTCTACTCCACCTCTATTTTTATTGCAATGGAGTGAATGAAGGACATTCTACTTTAATAATTTGTGGTGGTCCGGTGATACTTTAGAGAAATTTTAGTGAAATGACATACGATACGGCAACACTCGTTACGATGTCAATCTATATTGCTATACCAATATAGAATAGTACTGTCAGTATATATCAGTTTTGAATGATCTTTCGAATGATAGTACTTTTAAGACTGGGGGTTGTTGAAAAGATACGATATCCTTCTCGGTCTCCCCTTTCTTCCTTGACTTCCCTTCTCTCTCTAGTAGAAATGTAATGTAGTTTGGACGATGTACTAATCTTATGGCATATGATATGTTTATTAAGATATAAGTCTACTACCGTCTATTCTTCTTCTTCTTACCAATATGGAGGCAATAACTTCTATTCATAATACTTGTATTTCTTCTCATCGTATGCGGCGGCCTCATCTCTCTGATCACTTTTAATCTCATCTAGATACTCTTGATACACTCGTAATAAGGCAGTGTAATCTTCTTTTGTTGCATTTCCTTCCGTGTAGAGATTTCGGACAATATACAAAGATTCGCTGTGGCCAGCCCCTGCTGCTATCAAATGATGTTTCAATGCCCGATCATAATTGCCTGCCTCCCCCTCCATAAAACCTAGATTGTACCTTGCCACTGCGTGTCCATGCATAGCTGCTAGCTCCCAATAGTGAATAGCTTTCTTCTTATCTTCTTTCACACCTTCTTTCACTCCTCTGCCATTATAGTAAGCATTTCCAATATTGAAATATGCTTGAGCACAGCCAAGCTCTCCTGCCCGATGCCATAAATCTAATCCCTTGTCATAATCTTGTTGTAGACCAAATGAACCTGCCATTAAGTAGCCTCCTAGATTGAAGATTGCTATGGGATCTCCAGTCTCCGCACGTTTACTCGTCCTTTTATTTTCCTCCTCTTCTGAAGTAGGCACGGGGGTACTACATAATGGACACAGATCATTAATTCTTTCCGATGTATAAGTACACCCACTGCATATAATTTTTCCACAACATGACATATATCTCCGCCCCGTATCAAGTACCGGCATTCGTAGACAGCATATTGGACAATCTCCATATTGCGATGGTGGTTGTTGGAAGAGTTTTTCGTCGTGTAGCTTGGCAGGAGGGCTTTCCTTTTCATCATCAGCTACTCGTACATCAGACTCTGAGTCGGACGCATCATCATCTCCATTATCTGCCGGGCATAAGAGCCGAGAGAAATCACTGTGAACAACTTTCAAATCCTTGCGACTGAATCTTGCAACATCATTGAAGTTTACTAAAGCAACTTTGTACCCCATTAACATGAGCACATTGATTCGTATAATCCATATAGGAGACGGTTGTTGCAATAGAATACCAAAGTCATCTTCTCCCCAAGGAGGTTGAATATCAAACTTCTTCAAGGAAATGAGCTTGCTCAATTTCTGAGGTAATACGGCTTTTATCTCATCACCTGAATCATCTTTGAACTCTTTAACCTGATTACATACCCAACTTCTGATTCGTTTCAAATCCCTACTAGTATCTCGATCACGTATCTTCTTAAGAGGCAGTTTGCATATACTTAAGATAACCGCACGTGATATACGTATGACGTTTATAGATGCCTCACAGTGACCACACATATACCCCGGTCCGACATTAGAACAGCATCCATTCTTAACTGTATTTAATAATATGCTGAGTAAATCCCGGATACGTTCTCTTGCTTTTTCAATATGTGTTGCCAATACTTCACCCAAGATAATCATACTCACACGTTTCCAAGCTTCCCGATCTATAGATGGTTTCATTGGTGTTGTCGAGAACTGTAAAATTGGAGGTGATGGCTGCTCATTCGAGATCCGTAAAAGTGGAGAACTATTATTCTTCTGTCCCGACCTTTCTACAATCCTCTGACACTCCTTCTTAAACTCTTCATCAGTTTTGCCACCATCGAGTACTATATCAATTGTTTTAAGACTTGTACATTTCTCCAGGGTATTTAGAATGATTCGTTTCCCCTTATTAGATATCATATATATACGTCTACCTAAATTTTCAATGCAGTTAGGGAGACGGGAAATTTCTAATCGAGTAAGATTATTATTTGTCTGAAAGGCTTGCAGTACTGTACTTACTGCTCCAGCAATGCTATTTCCATAACATCGAATTGTCAATTCACAAATGGATGAATTCTGTCTCAGGCCATTGGAGAATCCACTATATCCATAATCATATTGCATTTCAATTGCAAGTCCATGAATACCAATGGCCAATTTTGTAATGTGTGTATTCTTACTAATTGCTTCTCCTAGTGTAGAGAAATCACTAGATGTAGCTCGTTGGAAGAATATCCCTCCGCCCCTACCGATGTTCAATTCTGTTAATGTAGGGTCATTGTCTTGTACCCTTTTTAATATCTCTTTGTCTTTACTCCGTTTATTCATCTTTGCAATGTTATGAGTGTGATTGATAGAGATAGGTGCCAGCTTATGTTGTTTAATCAATTTCGATACTACGATATTTACAATGTTCTAATACTCTATTCGGTATGATATACAATCAACTCATTATAATAATAGTTAGGGCCCCGTTCAACCTCCTGTGAGTAGTTGCTTGTAAATTATAAGCACAAGATGTGTACTTTTTTGTAAAACCTTTCCCACTCAGTCAATATTGATACTACAGCCTCAAGAGTACCACTATTCGAAACAGCGTTAAATACTGATCCTTATCCTATATTATTAGTGTACCAAATCGATTATTGTGAGAGCAATCGATATTGCAATAGCCGCCATGTCTCCCACTAATCACTAAATAGGCTAATGGTATCTTTTGGTATCCTAAATCTTCAGGAAAAGATTTGCAAATCAACTATTAGATTAGATAGTGGCGCGTGGGTTGAGATAACTATTAATACCACAATAATCACGTCAGCGTATTGAAAGTAAAGTAATTAGATCAGTATTTAACGCTCTTTCGAATAGTGGCACTCTCGAGGCTGTATCATCAATATTGAACGAGTAGCAAGGATTTTACAAAAAGAATACACATCTTGTGCATTTTACCATTATCTTCCGAACACAAGGAAAATAACTATTACTATCTCGTACACATACAATACATAAAATGGATAACGAGGAACAACCAAATTTGATCAATCTACCAGGTGTATTAGTATCAAGGGTGGCGTCCTATTTACCGAAGCCCGTGAAATCCTTTTTACCAAGGACATCTAATGTTTGTTTTGCAATGGGGTTGGCACATTCACGTGTATCCTCTCGACAATGGAAGAGGCTTGACATCGGTGACATTCAACATATGTGTGATAGTAATTTAACAGATGATGATGTTCGTCGGATATTGATAGCAATTGATGGGGTTAACAAAATCAAATCATTGAAATTGACAGATTGCTTTGGTATTACGGGAGCTGGTTTATCCCCCTTACGTGGGTCTACGGTATTGGAACGGATTGATTTGGGTGACACTCGACCACTACTTGAAGTAGATGTAGTGGTTCCTCTTTTAAATAGTATTCTTGATCGGGAGGATAATTCTTTATCCTATGTCGACCTTCCTTTTCAGTGGCGAAAAGATTGGAAAGATAATGTTATGGTTGCTTCTTTCTTGAGGAGGTTTAACGATTCTCTACTGAGTCGTATTGATCAGCATGAGAGGGATGATGATTTCTTTTGTGAATCATGCAATGGGAGGTACTTTAAGGGGTGCATCGAAGTGGGAAAATGTGGTCAGTGTGAAAAAGAAACGTGTGAAGGATGTGGTGACTATTGGTAAGTCATCACTATGAATATACATCTTATTTTATGTCAAAGTAGAGCAGCTCGTCTTACTTTCCCTTCACCTCAACGCTGTATCTAGTGAGAAGTGTGAATCTATATTCTGTTCATCTTGTGGTCTTTTGGGAGCCTGTGACTATTGCGAGAAGGAATGTTGTTCACGTTGCTCAGTGAAGTGTGATGAATGTGACAAAGTTTACTGTAAAACATGTGACAATGTCAAGCAAAGCATGAAGATGTTGGTCGAAGCACAAAAGCTGCTCGGTGGTGCTGCAAAGTTATTGCAAAAGACTAAAGTCGAGTTAGTGGTTAGGCTTGAGGAAGAGGATTGATAGCGGCGAGAGGACGCTACATGAAGGAAAGGAGTAGGGGTATACTTTATAATTCATACCTAAAGACAAACAGTTGCTCTCTGATATATTATGTTGACATCCTACTTTGTCCACAATCAACACTTTTATAACACGAATACAAAATTCAACTAATATCACTAATCTACACTAATATACACTTTCATCTCTTCCTACTATCAAATACAACACGATCTTCTTTCATCTGTCCCAACTTACTCAAATACAATCACATCTCCTTCTTACTACTAACGGACCACCAAAATAAGAGATGGAATGGCATTGGTATCCTTTTGGTATCCTAAATCTTTCTTCTTGCAATCAAAGCGTAGATAATTATCGTGAGGATTGAGATAACGATTAATACCACTATAATTACGTTGGCATATTGAAAGTGTTGGAATTAGATTTTAACGCTCTTTCGAATGTGGTACGCACGAGGCTGTGGCATTGATATTTATTGAGTATCAAGAGATTTACAAAAGTGTCACATCTTGTGTACTTTCTCTCAGTATTATCTATACGGATATATATATATATAACAAAGGGGCTGAATTGCATTGACCCATACTACACAAATATCCTCTATATATACTACTATTAACATCTGGATACACGGTTGTATCAAATATATCTCAACTTCGCCGAAATCCAACCATTATTGAAAACATAAATTTGGGTAGAATTTGGTGCACCGTCTGACATATTAACAATTTCAACAGCTATCACATCTCCAATCAACTTGGCCTTATCTATTGAAGATATGTATCGGATTACATTATTATATTATTAATAATAGCCATGTCTGGTAAATCAAAGAGAAGTCGACAAGCCGGTGCATCATCTCCAGGTCAACAACAATCTAGGCTAGTATTTCCAATCAATGATATACATACACGTCTTCGCAATTACTATTCACAACAACAACAAAATGGATTAGGTATCACTAATATATCTAATAATGCATCAATATACCTAACAGCTGTACTTGAATATCTAACAGCTGAGATATTAGAACTAGCCGGTGATCGAAGTCACGAAGTAGATGCAAGTCGGATTAGAGTATCACATATTAGACACGCTATTAGGAATGAGGAAGAGTGGAGTAAAGTGAATTTAGCTGATGTTGCCATCGATGATGAAATGGACGATGAAGAAGTGGGTGAGTTTAGGATTGGTTGGTTGATATGTCACGTCACTTGATATTTTATGTTACTATTTGCTCACATGATGTGTACACTTTAATAACTATTACTATCTCGTACACATCCAATACAAAAACACATTCATATACAATAGAAGAGGAACAACAAAATCTTCCAATTGCTCTACTACCCAAAGTAGCAACCTATCTACCGTGCACATCTTGTTTATCTCTTCTCATGGCAATGGCACCACAATCAATAACTTCTCAACATGTGCCATCTGCCGCCGTCAAGGCAATTGCAGCTTCATGTGAGGATTGGGATAATATTGAATTTAAGGATGTCCAGGATATGATAGGACGTAGTTTGGCCGACGATGATGTTCGTTGGGTATTGATAGCAATTGACGGGGTTAACAAAATCAAATCATTGAAATTGACACATTGCTTTGGTATTACGGGCGCCGGTTTATCCCCCCTACGTGGATCTAGGGTACTGGAAAGTATTGATTTGAGCCGTGGGAATACCAGTGATACTTTATCGGAAGAAGAAGTGGTTTCTATTTTGAGCAGCGTACTTGATAGGAAGGATAATTCTTTATCCTATGTCGGATTTCCTTGTCAGTGGCGGAAAGATTGGAGTGATGTTTTGTCTTCATTCTTAGAGAGGTTTAATGACGCTCTAATGATTCGTATTCATGAGGATGATCGTGATGACTTTTTATGTGAAGATTGTGGTGAAAGGTATGTTGAGGGTTGCATCGATGTGTGGCAATGTAGTCAGTGTGAAACAAAAACGTGTGAAGGATGTGGTAATTATTGGTGAGTCAATTTGAATGTATGTCTCATGAGTTCACTCTCTTAGTGTTCCTCTAACATACATTGTATCTAGTGAAAAGTGTGAATCTGTATTCTGCTCATCTTGTGGTCTTTCATACTGTGACCATTGCGAGACAGGATTTTGTTCACATTGCTCGTTGAAGTGCGAAAGTTGCAGTAAAGTCAGCTGTGAAGCATGTGACGATGAGCATAAAGAAGGGATCGAGATGTGTGATTTTGAATGTGGAGGATTAGAGGGTGGCGGTTGCGGTGATGGTGAAAGAGGTGGCATATCCAGATGCCTTGACTGCCGTGTAAAGCGAGTGGAGAGAAGAGGCGATTCAAGCTGTCCAGGATGTGCACAGATTATTGCCCCATTACTTATAAACAAGGTCAACAAGCTGCAGAGGAGTAACAAGAAGTTGAAGCGACGAATTGAACAAATGGAAGGCTAGTGATATTGGATAGTGAGAATGGGGTGGGGTGAATCTGATGAAAGGTACCTTGGTTGTGTCTTGTACCTGTGGCTAGGATTGAGATATTGATAAAGGTACCTTGAGTTGTGGTGGTAGATACTTGAGATGTTGGAAGGGATAGGTTGAAGAGAAGTGAACGGAGGGGTATTGGAGGCAGGGGTATACATATAATTCATAGTAATGATGAACGATTACTCTCTGATATTCCACACTCTTGAATCAAAGTTATTCGTCCTCTGTGCTGTGCACTTTCTTCTTCTACTACCAGCATACCCCTGCCTAAACTCCTTCGCCTGTTATAAGCACGTCATCCTTCTTACTACCACCACCATTTGGTTCCAACAACCATGGTATATCACGTACGACACCATAAATAACATTCATATCACCATATCGTACGAGCCATCCAAGTATGTTTGGAATGAGCTTCTCCTCCAACCCCTCGACAGTTTCCCAATATTCGCAGTGTTTGATGTACGTGTGTTACTACTCCCTCCTGCCTTGACATAATGTCGTAGTATCTTGTGTGCTGCTACCTTCTTTCTTGTTTTGTCTGTATCTTCTTTTGTAGAATTGGAAGTAGAAGTAGTAGTGGGAGAGTATCCAAACCTTGGATTCAATGAAGAAGACACCACAGCAGCAGCATATCGACGATTGGCATGCAACACCTCCACAATCTGATGCATCAACCATTTATTAGCAATAGTATCCGGAAAACTCTTATTATATATCAATCGTTGTTGACTATAAAAAGTACATAATGTGTGATTACTCTCCCATAAGCTTGTCATACTTGACGTATCATAGACACATTTCAACAAGGCATAAATGCCTGAACTGGATATGTAATTGCCCTCAATGTTGAGATTTTTCAATGTCGTATTGGAATGTTTTAACGATGTTGCCAATTTGAGTATCCCGTCATCATCGATATCACAATAACTTAAATCTAATCTTTGTAGTGATTTGTTCTGTTCTAATGCTGATGCTATTGATATTATCCCCACACTTTCAACTGTGAAATTAATGTACATCGAACGATTGCAATATGAGATAAGATGAGAAGAGGTTAGAAGAAGGAGAGGAGTAGAAGACATATCATATGATACTCATTGCAAACAGAACAATATAACACATCTTCCCCCAAAACTTACCTGTTTAAGTTGAGAGATGAGATATCGAGTGCAAACAACGATTGTATGATGGGAAAAAGATAGAACGATAGGTTAGAAGAAGAAAAGAGGTATAAGTAGTCATGATTATGATACTCATTGCAAACAGACATAGCGTATACATGAAGTGCTCCCTCCCCAAAAGATACTTACCGGGATTATGAGATAAACTAACATCGACCAAATTAGTATCCCTTGATAAGATTCGTGCAATGCAAGTGGCACCCTCAACATCAATCCGATTCCCCTCCAAGTATAAATTCTGAACTCTTGTGGTACCACTTAATAATGGAGAACTTAATAATCGTAATATCTGGGGGGAAGTTGCGCGCGTTTCACAAAGTAGAAGAAGAAAGAGAGATTAGTTATGACTAGTACATAAGCAGAAACAACAAATAAAAGGCAAACTCAGTCCAAAGTACCAAGACTTCATTCTTGAACACACAAATCCACACGGTGGAGGGATACAAGCATGTACTTACCTGTATATCAACACCTAATCTGTTCAAGTTGAGAGTAGTTATTGATACATCGGAATTATTTAATCGGGCTAGGTAGCGCGGTATGAGTTGTCGAATGCGTTTATGTTCGATACGTTTTTGACGTTTAATTGCAACATAGTCTGAGAAGGAGATTGTACTCTCAACAAAGGCTATTGCAACATTTCCCATCTTTGTTATGTTCTGTACTTGTCAATGTCGTGTCGAAAAAATATCTTTAGATAAAGTTGTGGTATCCTTGCTTAATCAATATATGTATTGCAATCTATCTCCTCTGTGTTTACACCATATGTAGCCCTCTTCTCTTCTTCTGCCGAGAATATACGCTTGAACTAGGGACACTATTAGAGAACCGGCCATGTCATTGAGAAGAGCCTGCCCTATAAGATTCTTTTGGGAATAAATATATAGCGAGCAAACGAAGATATTTGAGCTCACCACCTCACCTTCATCTCAATAGCGCTTGGCGGCGTATATATTGCGTATTGCAATATCGATTACTCTCACGATAATTGATTTCATATACTAATGGTAAGCCAGTAATATAGCTTCAAGAGACACAAACTACTACATTCATTGGCTCTGAGTGAATGAGAAAGGGTACGATAGGATACGCAACATATAATACTACATCAACTTTGCAACAACTTTGCAACTCTGGCAATTACTTCTCACCAACAAACGTTAAACACAAAACACAAATCAATCCAGACAATATGAACACTGACGATAATAGCAATAATGATGATGTTCCTGATGTATGTGCCAATTGTGGTAAGGGTGAGGATAGCAGTGGTAGTCTAAAGGCGTGTACGGCTTGCAAGATGGTCAAATATTGCAGTAGAGATTGTCAAATTGCCCATCGACCCCAGCATAAGAAGGAGTGTAAGAAGCGTGCTGCTGAGTTGTATGATGAAAAACTCTTCAAACAACCACCGCCAGAGGAAGATTGTCCAATCTGTTTTCTACGTATGTCATGTCTTGTAACGGGAAGAAGATACAAGTCTTGTTGTGGGAAAGTAATTTGTAGCGGCTGCAGCTATGCACCTCTGTATGATGACCAAGGCAATGAAGTTGATAATCAAAAGTGTTCTTTTTGCAGAGTTCCAACACCTTATACAGATGAGGAGGAAATAGAAAGGACAAAGAAACGAATGAATGCCGGAGATGCTGATGCAATTCATCTTGTAGGAAGCTACTATTTTAAAGGTGCTGAGGGTTTTCCACAATCTTATACAAAGACATTAGAATTATGGCATAAGGCAGCAGAACTTGGCCACGTTACATCATATTATAACATTGCATGCATTTATGATACTGGCAATGGCGTGGAACTAGATGAAAAGATGGCGGCACATTACTATGAGCTAGCAGCCATGGGAGGGAATGTATATGCAAGGCACAATCTTGGCGTCGAGGAGGCGAATGCAGGCAAAATGGGTAGGGCATTAAAGCATTGGATGATTGCTGTAAGGGGTGGGCATAGTGGCTCTTTGAACCACATTAAAGATATCTACTCATATGGTCATGCAACAAAAGATGACTATACAAAAGCATTACAATCTTACCAAATATATTTAGATGAGATTAAGAGTGATCAGAGGGATAAAGCTGCGGCGGCTTATGACCATTACAAGTATTATTGAATAGAAGCTAGTACCGAGATGAGACAGGGTTGTGATTATCAGAAGAAATGAATATGAAACGGCAGAAATATCATATCTTATGTGCATTAGAGAGAATTGAGGTTGTCAAGAATATAGTATGTATACTATGATGTACACATTACATTAGATTGGAATGTCAAAAGCGGTATTCTTCTCCCCCCAAATTACAACTAAGTAGGAAGAAGAGTCAAGAGTAGAGGATGACGAATAATCGAACAATGGCAACTAACGTTTTGCTACTACCTACTTCTATCTCCCTTCACTCCCCACCACTCGCTTAGGAACACTACTTTTACATTTAGTTACCTTGTATATAGTTGATATATCTCACATACAGAATTTGCCGTCTCCTTCTTAATCGGGGTGCATATCTCAATTAAGAAACCATTATTATCTCTCAAGTAACCAACTTTCTGTCCCCATGGCTTTTCAACAATCGGTTCATACTCAATAGCACCCACATCAATTGCTTTCTTAAAGTCTACTTCTATATCTTCTATAACAAATGCCATTTCAACACCAAAGGGTTTATAACTTTCATCATTACTCTTTTGAGAACTGATCGACGGTATATATCCATTCCTTAAATTAGTATTACCCAATGTTAATGAAGCAAATGCAATTGTTGTTTCACCTGATAATAACTCTCCATAATCATTTACGGGTGTTATAAACTTTTGTTGAAATCCAAATGCCTTTTCATAGAATGTTATTGTTTCCTTGACATTTTCAACATAGAAAATTGTATATCCGTATTTCATATTGAATAGTAGTACTTATGTAGGAGCTATAGTGGAAAGCAGCGGGTCTGATGTGTAGTATTGCAATAATATGATGACGGCAATCAATTTAATATTCCGTATAACTTCTGTTCAATTGTATATCCCGTATAACTATCGTTTATATGTCAATCTATTGAGTGTTTATAATATCTTTTGATTTGCATCAATATGTGACTTTAAACCTCAGCCGTCATCGGATAACGAAGACTAAGGTTTACGAAACTATCACCAATCGAAAGAGCGTTGAAAAGTGATCTCAACACTACATATATTTTCAGAAGTTCTAGGCCAGTATTGCAATACCAAATGATAATGAATTTCACTCGACAATGATGATTTTTTGTAGATAAGGATACCGCTAAGCGTATCCTACCATAAGTCCCTGAATATAACTGATATGGTTACCAAAGTACTTTCATTCGAAAGAGCGTTAAAAACTGATATACTGGGTATATTGTTGGTACGAGATGCTTTGATGGGAGAGGAATAGATATACAATTTTTTCAAACTCCTCTCTTGTCTCCCCCCACAATGAAAGATTTTTTGAAGACCACCATTCAAAAGTTCGTCGATTCGTTTATGGTGATAACCCATCTAAGAGTACCATTTAGTAAGCAGTAATTCACGGTTTACCAAATCAATAGTCTCAAATTTGGGTTATTTACCCAATATATTGTGAACTGAGGTTGTAGTTTGAGTCAGCATAATTGACCGGCCATACCTATGTTATATCTTATATATCAATCATGCTGCTCTCTTGGTAGTGGATTATGGTTATCTGTAATATAGGTAGTGATTTATAATAAGTATCAAAAACTCGCCCTACAACAAACTGGATTATCTATTATTGTTACCAAATACTACGGTTTACAAAAAAGTATAGCACAATAATGGCAGAATCAACACCAAAGAAGATGAAGACAAACGATGATGTAGAAGATGATGAGGATAGCAAACCATCTGCAGTATCAGAATACAATGATACCCTTGCTGAAACTATAAACATTGAGGATATTGTATCCAATGAAGTAAATAGGGATATTCTACGTAAACTGAAGAATAATGATCCAAATTTTATTGAATTACAAATTGTATATGAACGAACTGATGTTCCAGACGATAATGGTGGATGTGGTGGAATTCAATTTGAAGTTGAATATGATTATAGTAATATTATGGAAAATCTTGCGGCGGGTGAGAGACCTAAACAAAAGGATTTAGGATGGTTGGGATATTTCATTGGTAGGAATACAAAACTACGGGAGATACATTCTATGATCTTATTACCACTGAATCTTTCTACAAAGAAATTAGCAACAACAAGTCCATTCGAGAAGTATGTTTACAGTCTAATAATCTTTTAGACGGGAAGGTATTTCAAATGTTGGGTGACTTCTTCAAGAAGAACGATGGTCTAATTGCTTTATATATTAGGGAAAGTGAGATTGGGGCTGATACTATACGTCATCTTTCGTTAGCTCTTGGGAGTTGCAACGAATCTCTGAAGAGCATTTTCTTCAATGGCTGTCACGGCGAGTTGAATGGACATATGTATCAGCCAATCAACGATGACATTACTGCTGATATCATAGAAGCATGTACGCAACCTCATCTGAAAATAATTGAGTTGTCACTGATTCAGATGAATGTTGGTAGAAATAGCTGTGCAGCAGTAGCACCTCTACTACACAAATCCCTTCAATATCTTGATATCCGTACGAACAACGTCGATGATGTGGGTGTAGATCGTCTGATTCATGATATGAATGGAAGTAACTTGAGGGAGCTGAACATTTCAAACAATCGATCAATTACAGTGAAGAAACTGGCAACCATGCTAAAAATGCCCGGTATCAAACTTGAGAATCTCGTTATGAGTATTGACAACATTGGGGTGGATGAAGGGGCGTTGATTATTGCAAATGCCTTAGCTGGAAACTGTACACTCAAGAATTTGCATATTGGTAATGTCTGGAGCATCACCGCTGAGGGCTGGACACCTTTCTCAAAACTTCTTTGTGATACCTCCAGTGTCAACAAGACATACCTCTCAAACCATACACTTGCAGACTTGTCTCCCCATACCTCCTACTCGAATATTCCCAATCATATCCAATCACTTCTAGATTTGAACAAAAATGAGAACAAAGGACAAATTGCAACGCGGAAGATACTCAAACATCATTCTCATTTCAATGTGCAGCCCTTCTTTGAGTGGGAGTTCAAAGTCTTGCCTCTTTTGATCAATTGGTTTGCTAATGCCGCCACGATTACAACAGAGTATGAAGAGAGGATCAAAAAGATGAAGCTCTCTGTCGTATACGAGTTTATTAAAGAATTCCCAATGTTATATATTGAGCCAATGACAAGGAAGGAGGTAGCGGAGTATACTTTATTGGAAGAACAGTTACAAGGGAGTGAAATGCAAGAAGCAAGAAGGTTGGAAGTTCAGCAGTGCAAGGCTCGAGCAATGAGAAGGTTGGACGTCACTTCTAGATAGGTGAGGGTTAGATAAACTTGAATGTGTTTAAGATAGTAGATTTAGATCTACTTGAACTTCTCCTCCGATTATTCCCTATCTGCTTATATCACAAAGTCAAGCATATTACTCCGTTCTTCACTATCACCTCCCACACCTCTACCTATGGCGCCATCCTATCATATGATACTTCACACTTCACTCTCATCTCCATCTACCAGTATGAGGGGAAGAGAAACAACTGTCGCCATGGGATACTCATCAGAAACGAACTCGTCTTTGTTCGTCATCATAGTAATCTTTCTCTCTTCCAGCCTAAGGGGCATATCTTTCCCTACTCCCGTTACTCTCATAAGCCTTCTCTGGTTACCAAAAGAGCTCACAAGAATGGCTCGTCATCATGCCCACAACTAGGGATGGGAAAGCTCTCATATTCATCGTCCGTCGTTGAATCTATTGCAACAAAAGGCAATACGTCTATTGCAAAAGGCAAAATACTCAAGTGTTGAGAGGATATGAGCATACTTTCATTGATATGTAGTGTGTAAGAGGTGTGTCGTCAGATTGGAAAATCTAGAATGAGGAGCAAATATCACAATTACTTACCCACATATCAGCAACCATAGGAGATGGTGTACAATCACAGTTCTTGATTTTAATATACATGAACTTGCAATATTCCGATAGTATGGTCTCAACATCACTATCTTCTACTTCAGGATGATCCTTTCTATATTGAATTAATACCACCCTCTTTTCTTCTTCTGTCAATATAAGTATCTTTGGCATATCTTCCTTGTTCTTCTCATTAGATTCTTGTTCATCTTCTGTATCGTCTGTATCTTCCCCGTCGTATACTTCTTCTTCGTCACTGTCTTCGTCATTTTCATCCGTATCTACTCCATCTTCGTCCGTATCTTTATCTTGTTGTTCATCATCTACGCCCTTTCGTCGTTTATCACCTGCTGCAATAACTTTCTCTCCACCCATCTCCTCATCAGAGGAATCGTCCAATCCTAACTCAGCCCAGTTTATTCTTCGTGCTGCTGCTGCTCTTGGTGGGGATTCAGAAGATGATGCCGATAGTTCTCTACCATCTTCTTCGTCTGTAACTGTTAAGTCCACCATATCTACCTCTTTCTCCTCTTCTTCTTTATCATCTGCTGCTGTTAAGTCAACTAAATCCACTTCATTATCTGTTTCTTCCTTAAAAGCATCTCCACTACTTTTATTTACAGCTTGTGGCTCCCCATCACCACCTTCTTCATCGCCTGTTTCTACCTGTTCTTCTATCTTAAGGCTGCAAGCTCGTTGTTTGGTATCTTCTTCATCGTTATCAGTTTCAATATCCTCCGTTTTAATACCACTCGTTATGGCCGAATCTAATTCTTCGTCATCTGTTTCTACCTCTTCTGCTTTAACATTGGCACTACTAAGTACCGCAGGTGGATTCTTCTCTTCGTCATCATCGTTGTCTGTTTCAACACCCTCCTCTTCTTTAACATTGATACAACTAGGCACTGCAGCTGGTTTCTCGTTATCTTCATCGTTGTCTGTTTCTATCTCTTCTTCTTTAACCTTCATACCGCTACTCCTTACTCTCGATGATTTAGTATCCTCTGTATCGTCGATGGCCTTTCTCTTCTTGGCCGGCGGACCTTGAGCCGCACAAGCAGCAGCTAAAGCAGCTTTTCTTGGGAGATAATATAGAGTATCAACATTCTGTAACTCTACATTACTAACAGGTACGGAATCATTATATCCCAACCATTTTTTACCATGACAATTTGTCATGGTACGACTTAACAACGGATATCGCTAAAGCTCTACCATGATCCAAAGTCATGGTAGCAAAACTGCCTGTGGGATATAAATAAGCTAAACGGCCAAGGCTCCTCTAATTATTTCTGACATAGCATAACTCTTCTATTGCAATGGTAGCAGCATCGTAGTATAGTATAACCAACAATGCCCAAACGAGATGATGGGAAGGCTCCTCCTCCAGTTGCTGCAGGTGGTCAGCTGCAACCAAGGACAACAAGGGGGTCAAAGCGTGCTACCACTGATGGATTACCCGCTGATACTAACATTGTAAATATTGGTATTGATGTTGCCGCATTAGCTACAAAGAAATCAACTACTGCCGCTGATAAAGAAATAGCTAATGATACTACCACCGCCACTGCCAATAATAATATGAGAAAGAGTGCACGACAATCAGCACAAAAGAAGAATGATACATCATTGCACACTGACGATGATAACTTTAATGAGAATGATAAAGTCTGGTGTTACTACACATATATTGACAAGAAAACCGGTAAAGAAACTAGAGGACATTGGCTATCCGCTGTCGTCTTTAAGAAGATATGCACAACATGTCAAGGAGATATAGGTAGGGGTAATTATTTCACCTTCAATAAAGATACATACATCATAAAGTATGACGATGATAATTATTATGATGTCAATAGGCCGTCAAGTATGCTACAACATCGAGCAGAAGATGACTCTGAAGTAGAAGATGACTATGAACCAAAAGATACAGTACCACCTAAATGTTTCATTACTCTTCCTACTATTAGCCAGTTTAAGCAACCACCCGAATCATTACTCCCTGAATCTAACTCACAACATACGAATACAAAGAAGAAGGCAGAAGCATCAACTTCACGCAAGCGGCCTGCAAAGAAGAAACAAAAGAAGAAGAAGAACAACAACAACAACGGCAAGACATCGGTGGCCTCGACACATATCCAGTCGTCTGCACCATCTCATATTGATAAACTTATACCAAATGCTTTCAAGGCATGTGATACTGGATGGGAGGAAAGAGATATAACCGACATGTCCTATACTATAACTTCAGAAGAAGATTACGTCCAAGAGCATCTAGCAGATTGTCTACTAGATACATATAATTATGTTGCAACATCAATGGATAGTCGTCTCAACAGTAAAGATTTAGAAGTAAACGCTGTCAATGCTTTTAATGAACTCATACAAGCAAGTACTTTTGAAGAGATTGCATCACATACTACTGAGCAGTTGGTGAAGAAGAATCTTAACAGAGTGACTGGATACGAGATGAAAAGATTCTTTGCAACAAAGTTTCTACGCAGCAGATTTAATGTCGACGTTGACACGGCATTTAAACTGATGGAAACACATGCTCGAGAGAAGAACTTCACATTGATGGATAAAAAACGGTACAATAACATCATGAGCTGTCTAAGAGGGTATGAAGTTAATGGCCGATCTGGTGCTGATGGAGAATCTTGGATGAGGCGGAAGAAATTGTTGAGGCGTCTCGAGCCATTAGAGAAGAAGCTATATGATAAGTCTGTGTCGATTATGATGAACAGAACCAATGGGGTTCATGTCATAGATGATGAGATGTTTGAATCTCGTGCAAAAGATGTAGAGAACAAACATGTATCTAGTCGGAAGTCTGCTAAAGAGGGTCCTAAAGCTGACTGTCTTTCTGATACCTCTGTTGCAACATTATTCGGTATGAGACTTCAATGTGCTGGTGAGAAACAAATCGATAATGTACAGCAACTTCTCAAAAGAGTACCTCCAATAACACATGCTAATCATCATCCAAAGATGCGGTTCGATAGGGGATATGGTAAGGAAAGCTTTGTAGCCGATCCACATCTAGAAGGATTCGACTCCTTAACTATTTGCAATGGATCAGGTTCGAGGAACTGTTTCATCACCCAAGATGAAATGGACGAGCAAGAAAAGAAGTGGCGTGCTAAAGATATCTTCTGGATAGAAGAGATTGATAATGAAACTGATAAGAAGAAGAAGACATTCGATATAGAAAAGTACAATCAATGTAAGGATGTCTTTAATGATTATATCTTTGACAGTGGTGATAAGTTAGGAGCGGAAGTAAGAGTTGCTACAAAAGATATTGACAAGGATGATGGATCTAAGCTCACCATCTCTTCATTCATTGTCCGAGAAGTGTTTGATAGGAAGGTAGCATCAAAAGACCTACGCTTCTTTGCAACGGGTAAGGCAGATATGGAGAAGGCGTTGACGTGGGTAGCGTGTAAGAATGATGATTACATCGTTACTCCTCTTACTTTGTTCTCCTTTACTGATACTTCTGATGCTCGGAAAGAAGTAGAGGACGAGCTGAAGAAGAACTGCACACCGCTTACTCAAGGACAACGGTGTGCAGATTGGTTCACACTCAAGTTATTACTCTCGGGTACAATGGCCGGGAAAGTATACAATAAGGCGGTGAACAATAAGGCGGTGAAGGCAGTGGGTGATGATGATGATGATGATGATGCAGAAGATATGGATGCAGAGGTATCCAGTGCCGACGATGATGATATCATTAATCATGATATGTATAGCGAGCTGTTTGGTGAATGCCTTAAATCATGGTTCGGTAGACATTCATCTGGAGGAACATCTGCAATGGCGGAGGGTACGGCTAATGAAGAGCCTGCCGCTGAGAACTTTGTATCTATGCCGTTTGTTCAATCTTTCTTTGATGTTGGATTACTGCAATGGAAGAAACACAAGTTCATTGGCGTATCTCCGGATGGGATTGCTAAGATTAAGGTGCCCGGTGAGGAATATGATGAGATGGAACCTCAATTGATGACGGTTGAGATTAAGACAAGAGTGGCGGAGAGTACTATAAATGATGCCGAGGAGGCAAGGGAGGAGCATGGGGCGGTAGTAACGTGTGAATATGGAGATGAAGTGTTTAAGAAATGCGTACCGGCAGCAAATAGGGCGCAGGTGATTCACCAATCATTAGTTACCGGTCTACCTTGGGCGGCATTTGTAACTGCCAAAGTATGGGAAGAGGAGGGATCAATTGTTCAAACAGTATTTATACGTGTTGATGATGAAGATAAGGCGGCATATTCGGAAGCTCTCCTCAAGTTGGCTAAGCCTCTTCTAGAGTGGATCTTTGATCCAGAAGTTATTGAACGAGGATATATGTTGGAGACGGACTTTCCATTCTGGGTGGAGGATGAGGCAAGAAAGATACTCGCATCTCGATTCAAGTTATGGAGTGCTTTGTACAAACATGTTCAAGCGAATGGACCAATGGCACCGCTCCGTTTGATTAAGCACTACACACAGTTCGAATACAATCGAGGTAAATGGGGTTTGGACAAGTCCACTGAGCTTGCTAATGAGGTTCGTGTGCAAGGTAAATTTTCTTGTGAGGTAAAGTATGTCTGTCGATTAGTGGATGGTGTCTTAGTTAATTCATGGATCTATGATAAAGCTACCATCATCAAACCATGGGCCGCCGAGTGGAAGGAGAAGAAGGGCAGTAACCCTACCGTTGAGCAGATACGCACCAAGGCAGAGAAACATCCCCTTAGCAAATATGTTTTGAACGTATCACTTGATTGGTTAAGGGCATTAGAAATTGAGAGAGTAGCCCTTGCTAACCTTCCTCAAGAAGTGGATGTACGAGCACAAACATCTCATTCTCCTACCCGATTGTTAAGACAGTCGGAGCAGAGACATCTTGCCATCATTGCAAAGTGGAAGAATGACGGGAAGTGGCCAATAAAGAATAACCGAGTTGCCACCTTTGCCAATGATACTGAGTTGAATAAACTCCGAAAGTTCAAAACAACTCTTGTTAAACACAATTGTATAGCCCACCCAAAGACTGGGAAAAATAAACGGGGCGTTCAGACTTGTCCACTGTGTTCAATCCAAGGCAGGGATTCCCAATCGCGTTTTGGTTGTGAATTATGTGGTGTATCTCTTTGTACATCAAAGAAGTTTTCATTTGAGACTTCTTGTTTTGAAGCATGGCATACAGTACCAGATCTAGAAGCGGAGCGGAAGTTACGACAATCTGTAGTAGCCTCGGCGGCAAAGAATCCAAAGCTCTCTGGTAAGAAGCGTAAAGCCCCCAATCTTGAAGAAAGAGAGGCCAGTGACATTGCCCTAGCGACTGCTCCACCACTTGGTTCACCAGTACAAACACCGAAGCGACGAACGAGGAGTCAGAAGACGGCAGAAGTATGAAGGTCATTTAATTTAATGTTTAAGAGATGTTTATGTGAGAGAAATAATGTGGGGGTTAGAAAGGATGTACATAAGATATGCACAATAACAGCAAAGATTGAATTGTCATAATATGATAAAATAAACAAACTAACCTTTCCAAAAGATGAACAAGTATATTGTTTTGATTTTTAATATTTAAATTGCTCAATCCATATCCATATTAAAAGCCAATCTATCGAATATACCAAAGGGTGGATAGGTGGATAATATGATTTATTCAATGGGTGGATAGGTGGATAATATGATTTATTGATTGTAACATACTGCCAATCCGAATCTATACATATTGTAATGATACATTGATCACAATATACTGTTACTACCATACCGGCCGAATCAAATCTTTAAAATTTACCGAACTTTTTAAAGTTGTTACTGATAATGCCCAGGCCGGTATTTATAGACATGGCAAGCATATAACACGTGGTAGATATACCGTTGAATAATAATTATGGATGATTTAGATGGTGATTCAAGTATGTAATATGGTGGAGCATATATATTATATCATTTTGTCTATTATTTTGAGGGTGGTAATAAATGTTGCAAATCTTAGTTTGTATGACTCTTTGCAAATACTTCAGTTTTGCAACTAATGTATTAGAAGATGACCGTTTATTATATGAAGTAATACATTTTATTATTGTAAAGGTGGTACCATCGCTATTGCAGACGATAGAATAGGGCGGAGTACTTGTAATCGAATGATGCAAAAATATAAGGCCGTGTAGGAAGAAGATAAATTGATGTATATCTACCGCCTCTTGGTGCTTCTAAATTGTATACTGCTCAATTAGAAGAGACTATACTTAATATATTCGATGGTGGTAGTATGTCTCTCGCCGTATTTGTAGTTGAAAGACGATTGCAATAGCGCGTCAATTATTGTTAGTTGTTTGTTAGTGAGTTTATGAGAGTAGTTGTTTGATGGTGAGTTTATGAGAGTTGATGGATACTTTATAAGAGTTGATGGATACATCATTACCATGACTTTCGGTCATGGTAAGGCCAAAGCATGGTTTCTACGTAGAAGCTAGTGTACCATGACAAATTGTCATGGTTAGAAAAATGGTTGGGATATTAATCATGGCCGCTCCACCCTATTCAAAGCTAAAATGAACCCAATGCGACACATTTGCAGCGTTAGCAACTATCGGCCGAGTCTGTGCTGCTCCTCAACGGAAACGTAGTACTGAAAACAAATATACCACCAAGACTGATGTTCATGATCGGTATCTAGGTTTGGCTGAACGCAAGCTTGAGAAGGAGGAACTCATGTCCATGGACAATCATGGTGGTGAGAAGTAATGATGTGTAATACAAATGATGTGATAACACAAATATTTTTCACACTCCTAATCCTATAACCATATTCTCATATGATACACATATCTCTCTCAATATAGACCATGACGATGAAGATATGTCATCTGTTTTCTCCAACTATATGACTCTCAAAAATGAAGGACAAGGGTTTGCTCTCGCTGACGGCATTGCTCTATTCGAGGAACCAGATTCTGACGCGCTTGCTGGCACATTCCTTTATTGGATTTCCGATTTGACATTCTTTGAAAATGGCGTTAAGGGATACGCTGGACGAATGATGAGGGTTTTTCTCACTCCAGGCTTCCCTGAGTTAGTGTTGGATGTTGGCGGCCGTGTCCCCACTCTCGTTGAAGTGATGAATAACGTCTCTGCTACTTTTCACGGTATCTCATCAGTGTATATCCCACATTTGGATATCTTTTCTGGAACCATTGGTACCTATGATGACAATGCTATCTATCAATTTTGGGACGATGGTACAAAGTCCTCCCCGTGGACTGCTTATGAAGTGCTTGATCATGGCGATCCTTACAAGCAGAGCTTTTCCTCTGGGTGGTCAGGAGTTGCCGTGATGAATTGGGTTGAGGTCGATGAAGTTGCTGAAGCAACAGGGATTGACAGTTCCTTGTTGACACTTGAGACCTTTGACACTCTTTATGAAGCACTACATACTGAGGCCAAAGAAAAGCTCGTTGACGCTCAAAACGAGTATGATGAAAGTATTGTGTCAGAGTATTCTGCTGGACATGCTATTGTTCCTACTCTTTGTTGGGTTACAGGAGTAAATTTCTTCCTCAAGAAGATCATTCTTTAAGCGATGATATTTACAAGACAGGTGTAGTTTGATTGGTCTAAACATATTTAAATATCCTCGTTATTGTAGATTGCGCTTTCGTTTATTGTCATCTCTTCCCAACGTTGTTATACCCCTCCGCCGCAGTATTATTCCCGCCTTGATCATACCCAACTTGCCATTCGATACCACTAATACAGCCACAGAACAATCCCCAAGAACATAAAGATATTGACATATATACCATGCCAACTTAAACCATCGCCTCCACTGCTACTACTGCTCTCTCCTCCATTACTCCCCCCACTAACCGTACCCTCGTCCACGCTCCCTCCATTTGATGTTCCATCCCCAGTACTACTTCCACCACTGCCGCCTTCACTACTCTCAACAACATCGCTACTACAATCTTTATCAAACAAATTGGAATCAACATAAATCTCATCACCATTCCTCTTCACTTCTAATTCAACATCAAATTCCGAGTTGAATTTGAATGCCAAGTCACAATCGTCATTATCATCTCTTGCAACACATTCAATGGTACGGTATGTCGAATTCAGCTCAGCCGTTGGTAAACTAAAATGATATTTTGAGGCAAGTGGATGTTGTTTGTTATTAGATGACATACCATCGTCGTTGTTGGTATCTTGAGCAGGAGAGGCAAGGATCCAACTAAACATTTCGGGTATAGCATCAAGTGACGTATCATCATTATGGATATATTCCGAGGGTGTTGTAACTTCCACTTCCAATAGATCATCATTACCACATATATCATCCACAGTACAACGTCCCATATTGGTTGTATGTACCAAACCACCAAATGATGATGACGTATCATCAATATCCAATTCCTTAAACTTATAAATGATACCATCCATTGTTACCTTGTACGGCGGCGCTACAAATTCACGAGGTGTGGGTGATGAGATTGAGAATGATGCACATGTATCCTTCTTAACACACATTCGTTCATGATATAACGACGTATTGGAACATGATGGGATGGTACCACTATAAGCTACAAACCCATCGTCTCCTTCATTTACATCTTTTAATTCCCAATTCAAGCCTGGTTCATCCTCACACGGTTGCCAACTTGATTCAACTATTGCAATCGAAAGATGAGCATAAGATATGAGCATATGATATGCACATGATAAGGATACTAATTACTTTTTGTGCATAAGATAATACATAACTCATCGAACAACATAAACAGCACTTACCACGATGCATGAAGAATTCCACCACACTACAATCTTGTTCATCTTCTGTTGTCAATCCTAATCTGAAGTCCGTACATCCATCACCAAACCTAATTGAATCAAATTGCATACTATCACGTTTATCCAATGCCTTACCATTCCAATTCAATATATAATTGGATGAATAAAACTCTTCATGGTCAGGAATACGATGAAAGTTATCCCCAACTAAAAATTGATAACATCCTTGCTTCTTGAGACAAATACGATTGGTATATAATGAATCTGATACTGCATTCTCTTGACAGGGTAGTTTGTAACTATCACATCGTAACAATACATCATTATCTACTCCAATGGTAGTAGTAGTAATGTCTTCTAAACGATAATCCTCAAAACCAACAGTACTCCAATATTGATATTCAAATAAACTTTCATCATCTTGACATGTTGGATAACATGATGTACCAACTTGTGTAGATGTTATACGATCACCATAATCAGTAACAAATGGTTCATTAGGGTTTGTTGGTTGTATGACATCTCCATCAAATGTAATTTCAAAGTTATTACTTGGTATTTCAGAGATTGAAACTTCCAAACAGACATTGTTATTGGGGATACACTTTGTGTATGGGTTAAGTGTTTCTTCGTATGTATAATACTCGATTATATCTGACACATCATCAACATCATTAGCAGAAGTAGTAGAAGAGTAGGAAGATGGACGAATAGCCAATCGTTTCAGAGTAGCCAATGTATCCAACTCGTTCCATTCGTCTTGTGTAATTGTATAGGATATACGAAGCAGTGATTCATTTTCATTGCAAGATTGTTGTTGTGCTTTTGCAAATGTTGCTGCAAGGATAGCAGTGGTAATTAAAGTTGCAAAGCTCTTCATTGTCAGTAATAATTATATGTAGTTGTCTACAAATTTAGAGAGAGGGGAGAGAGAGAAGGGGAGAAGGGGGGAGCGTAGTAGTAATAAAATATGATCAAAAGTATATAGATATGAACCTCCATTTCTCTAGCCATATACTGTGTACCGTCTCATTTACTCACTTTATATTCTTTGTTATTTAATCCACTAATATACTAAGCTAATAGCAGCTACTACTCCGTCTCTTCACCTAAACCTTTGCAAATGCAATGCAACATGTCATTTTTTTTCCTGACAAGGATACCAAAAAATAACTACAGGTATCCTCCTCTTACTCAACAATATGTTGATTGATATTATAAAACTACCACCATTCGAAAGAGCATTAAACAATGATTAAGTGGGTATGTTTGCAGAGTGTTTGAACCGCAATAAATACCAATCCAGGCGGCATGCATAGCTACTAATCAATTGGCCGACACGGGCCCACCCCAAGTAAAAATTTGCAGACGAATTTCTACTCTCGTCTAAACAGCTACATATATCGAAGTGTTATTAATCTATCATGATGTCGTAAGTGCAAACAGTTAGTGGGTGAATGATTCATAGATAACAAACACCTCGAATGGATTCATTACACAGATGAAACCGTTCAATCGCCAAATTCCTATCCAATTACACAAGCCCAATAGGTACCATGGCAATCAGGCCTTACTTCTACTACAATACGATAGTAACTTTGCAATGTCTTTAGACAACAATAGTGCGGCATTTATTATTGTTATTGCATGAAGTTGCAAATATAATTTGCAAAGAGATTGACACATTGAGTGGAGACGAGGATACCAAAGGAACCAAGTTTGTGTTCACTCGTGATACAGAATCATTATTATCATGGCCAAACGACGCCTCCTCCTTGTTGCAATTGCAAATGTTGTGATACTTGCCAAGAATGTCTCGGCGGCAACACAATCACCTATTAAGAATGATAACAACAATCCCAAAAGAATAAATAGCCCTGCTGAAATAATCTCTCGACGACTGCGTGATGCAAATAACAATGATAGACACGACCATCAACAGCAACAAAGACGAGGGGCTGATGCTGCTAAGGATATTGATATGGATAGTACTATGCAGGTGGAAGTAGATCCAGATCTTAAAATTATCGGTGGAGTATTAGCAACGACGGAACGATATCCATACCTTGCATCATTAACATACTTCGGCACGTCAATATGCGGTGGGTCATTAGTTGCCAAAGATATGATATTAACAGCAGCACATTGTGCGGGATATGCCTCAGCTATCGAATTAGGTCGGACTGATCGTTCGGTACCATTTAATGCCAATAATGATAACTTTGAACGTATCGAAGTCGCTTATGAAATTAAACATCCAGGATGGGATGTAACGACGGTTGATAATGATTTCATGTTAATGAAATTAGTAGGTAATGCCAAGCGTGATACATTAATTAAATTGAATACCAATCCGAATATACCATTCACACCGAAGGAACAATTAACAATCATGGGTTGGGGTGATACGAATGCTGATCCGGATGTTAATACGCCAGGTGTGGAATTGTTACAGGCACAATTGGAATATGTCACGCAGGATGTATGTAAGTCTAAAGAGGGTGAGATTGAGGGTGGTGGATATGTCAAGTATGAATCAAGATTGACTGATAATATGTTGTGTGGGATGGATGAGGAGGGTGTTGTTGATGAAGATACGTGTGTGGTGAGTTTTTTGCAATATCGTGTGTGTCTCTTTGTCCGACAGCTCGAGTTCCTTTTTCCAAGTGAAATGTCCATCTTCTAACCATACAAACAATGGATTCTCTTCTTCTTCTCCTTGTTCCTCATCATCAGGGTGATAGTGGTGGACCATTGGTTATTACGCCGGAGAATAGTAATTATGGTGACACTGAAGATTTACAAGTTGGGTGAGTGAGATGTTGTGTCTTGTTTATTCTACTATCTTTTGTGTAACTAAATCTGACACACAATCCTCACTTGGTTCTTTTGCAGGCTCGTTTCATGGGGTATAGGGTGTGCTTCTCCTAATTTTCCAGGTGTCTACGCACGTATTAGTGCTCAATACCAATGGATAAGAGAGTCGGTATGCCGGCATAGTAACTCTGCTCCCGAGAGCTTTGATTGTGCCAGCCTAGGTCAAGACGATTCTGACACTGACACAGGCCCAATTCTTGAGGAAGACCCAAGTGATGGCAAGTCATATGTCGTCCTTGAAGTATCATTAGATGATAGACCACAAGAATTCTCGTGGGTGGTATCCACACTAACCAGTCCAGGTCAACCAAGTCAAATGGTTTCTTCTCTACCTCCCGGATTTTATACTGGCTATCCGAATTATACATTCCATCACAAACTACAAGTCAATCCTGACAGCTTTTATCGTATAAGTCTACGTGATACATTTGGTGATGGATTGAGTGGGTATGCCGCAGTATATCGAAGCAGTATTCCCATCCTATCAAATTTGATCTTGTACGAAAGTGGATTCTACGATAAGGATAGTACTGACTTGAATAAAGTCGATCACGCCTTTTACACAGGTAAGGATCCAATACACTACTTTACGTTGCGAATCAAGTTTGACAAGTTCCCGAAGGACACATGGTGGAAACTTGAGTCTACAACGGATAATGTAATCATGGCTCAACGTCCTCCTGGTTGGTATAACGAACGATTTGAGCTCATGACAATTACAGAGAAGATACCCGTCTTCGGGCCGAGGCCAGATCTATTCATGCCACCCGAGTATCGATTCACGATTGGTGATTCATATCCATGCGATAACGACCCAACTAAGACTTGTGGTGATGGAATATGTTGTAACTACGGACAGGGGAAATATGAGCTTTTCGCCGGACCTGTTGAGGATAATCTGCTTCTGACGAGCGGTGGTAAATATGAATTGGTTGAATCAGTAACGGTGAAGCCCCCTGATTCCTTTTCTGTAGCATAGACTTGTATAATACAATAGTGATAATATTGATAGAGACAGAAGATTATATTAGTATTTAACAAACAAGTATTAGCAAACCCTAATCCTAACAAGTTAGTTCTTAAAACAAATACTAGACTGATATTAACATACGATCATTAGCACATTCACTCTTCTAATAATATCCACAATGCTCATCTTGCTCCAAGTCCCAAGTACCATATGACATAACTTATAATCAATAATACTTGCAATCTTCATCTTCTGCCGCCACCTTATCCCTCTGATTACTTTTAATCTCATCTAAGTATGCTTGATAAGATTGTAAAGCTTCTGTGTAAACTTCTTTTGTTACTGATCCCTTGTATAACAGCCCACGCATTATGCCCAAAGGTGCATTACCTCCACATTTCACTGCAATCATGAAATGCTTTAATGCCAGATCTATATTACCTGCCTGCCCCTCAATACATCCAAGATTGTGCCTTGCTCTTACATCTCCGAGCATAGCTGCTAGCTCAAAGTAATGCCTAGCTTTTTTCGTATCTACTTCCACACCTCCACCAACATCATAAGCATTTCCAATGTTGTAATAAGCTGTGGCATGTCCAAGTTCTCCTGACCGATGCCATGATTCCAATGCCTTCTCATAATCTTGTGGAAGTCCTATTCCCTGATAATAGTAGCCTCCTAAAGTACAGATTGCTTTGGCATCTCTGCCACATGATCTTTTCTTTAACATTTCAATTGCCTCCTCATTTGATTCAGGTGCTAGACTTCTACAAAAGGGACAAGTCTTCTCATCAACTTCATTGCCTTTGTCATCATAAACAGGTGCATACATACATCCAGAGCATATAACTTTTCCGCAACACGACATGTATCTCCGCCCCGAATCAAGTACCGGCATTCTTAGGAAGCAGATTGGGCAATCTTCGTATTGTTGTAGTGGATATTTGAAGAGTTTCTCGTCATGCAACTCGGCAGCACGCTTCTTACATGCCTTCTTGTGCTGTGGCCGATGAGCAATTTGACATTCTCGATTGCAATACTTTACTAACTTGCATGCCGTACACGCCTTTAAACTGTTAGTATTCTCTTCACCCTTGCCACAATTGGCACATATATTAGATATATCATCCTCATTATTATAATCATTATCATTATGATCAGCGGTGGAAGCACTCATATTAATCCTAACACTAACTAACTCGTTCTATTGAATAGAAATATGATCAATAGCTTTTTTTATGCAAGTAATGTACCCCCGGTGGATCACCTCTTACTGAACGAAATAACTTTACGGCGCAACTATCTAATGATCAATTAATGTATCGTCCAATCGATGGAATAATTTGGATGATAAATACTATGCTCCAATGTTCTTTATTGTCTATTATCTAAAGATTCAAGGATACCGTATCTTTTTGAACAACCTCTATCTTACAGTATTGATGATATAGTCTCAAAACTACTATCATTCGTCGAGAGAGCGTTAAAACGGATATACTTCAGTACTATTAGTATACCGTGTTGATTATTGATGTGGTCGATTTGCAACTATTATTTACCTACTTGATTGAGGTTTCGTTTGCTCGCTTTTTATTCCTAAAACTTAATAATGCCGAGTAGTCGAGTTTAGTAGTAGTTCGGCTTTGTAGTGATATCTTATCCTCTCTGTGGTCAACTGAAGATATTGACATCGTATTATCGTTGTAAAGGACAGCTGTATCTTCTGAATAAGTGGAGATACATATCAAAGGATATACTACTACCTTATAACCTTCTCCTACCAATACCTATTCTTAATATATATCTAAACATTGCAAGATGAACAAGCGAAGTGAAAAGGCACTGCATAGGATACAAGAGAATGATCCTACATTAACTGAATTGAACATTGGTAGGGGCGGAGGCATATACCAAGGAGCTACGGATGATGATTTCTCCACACTAGGAGAAGCAATCAAAAACAATACAAATATCACAAAGTTAGCTTTTGGTATCGATGGCCGCCTTACTTTAGATGATACTAATAGTACATTCTATAATGGTTTGAAGGAAAACCCCTCGATTGAACAGCTTACCTTTCGTTGTTATGGAAACAGTATTGTTGGAGTAGTAGGAGGTGCAGTACTGCAGGCCTTCCAGACAAATAATAATCTCACTCAATTGGAAATTTACCATGCCTCCATACATGAAGAGGGAGAACAACTACTCACCAAAACACTCAGGAGATGTACAAATCTCAAGGTAATTGATCTAAGCCATAGCGGCATAACTGATGAACAACTGTTACCAATGGTGGAAGCAGTGAGAGGGGGCGTCCTACAGAGGCTTAGTTTGTACTCGAATAATATTGGAAACAGAGGCTGTGAGGCATTAGCTGCTCTTCTGGCTGATACTACCCTGCTTGGAACTCCCAATTGCAATCTATATACACTTGAGTTGCATAACAATAGTCTTATTAATCATGTGGGTGTAACTGCCATTGTAAACGGATTAACAAACAATAAAAAGTTGGAGAAACTCGATGTGGATAGAAGGGCAATTGATCAAGATGTAGAGGCCACCTTCGCTAGACTACTATGCAACAAATCAGGCATCAATGAAACATTTGCATCACATCATACACTTGTACAAGTTACATCGGATTGGGTGCAAAATCGGTTAGGACGACAGCTTGAATCATTATTGATTTTAAATAGAGAAATGAATGTACGTCATGTTGGCATGAAGAAGATCCTCATCTATCACCCAGCGGTGTTTGACATTGAACACCTATTTGAATGGGATTCGGAAGACGAACGGGTGAATGTACTATTGCCGGATGTTATAGCATGGTATGGTAGGGCGGCTAAGGCTATTGCCGAAGTTGGTAGTGTTAATAACATCAAGGAGAAACATCTTTTATCTGCAGTTTATCAGTTTGCACGGGCTATCCAACATTGTTTGTACCGGATATCTTGAACAACAATGATGGAGAAGGAATGGAGATTGATAATGGCAACAACAATAGGGAAGGTATCGAGGTTGATGATGGATTAGATTAGTTTTGTATAAAAGGAAAGTTTACAATTGGCACAGAATTGTTGAGATAGCCTACTCGTATGTACACATAAGCTAGTCATAGGCATAAAATCAGTAGATTCTATTCGTAATATTTAAAATTAACACGAGCTGCAGCAGCTTCATCCCTCTGATCACTCTTAATCTCATCTAAATATATTTGGTAAGATTGTAATGCCTTAGAATAATCGTCTTTTGTTGCATGTCCATTCTTGTACAGATTTTGAATGTTATCCAAAGAGTTTTTTGCACCGCCTCTTACTGAAATCATAAAGTGCCTCAATGCCTTACACTTATTGCCTTCTAATTCTACTATGACACCTAAATTGTGCCTGGCGTATACATCTCCTCCAATGGCTGCTAGCTCATAGTAATGCCGAGCCTTCTTTCCATCCTGTTTTACTCCAAGCCCACGATCATAAATACATCCAATATTGAAATATGCTCCGGCATATCCAAGTTCTGCTGCCTGATGAAAAAGTTCTAATGCCTTTGTATAATCTTGTTGATGACAATCCCCATTAGCATAGCTATTTGCAAGACTGTATACTGCCATTGCATCCCCACAGTCCACTCGTTTATTTGCCCTATTAGTTGCCTCCTCTTTTGATTTAGGATTTGGAGTTCGACAAAATGGACAACTTTTCTTAGTAACCATGTTACCTTTGTCATCATACACAGGTGCATGGACACACCCACTGCATATCATCTTTCCGCAGCACGTATAATATGCACTCCCAGTATCAAGTGTTGGCATTCGTTGGAAGCAGATTGGACAATCTTCATTAGGCGGTGGCTGTTTGAATAACTTCTCATCATATAACTCGGCAGCACGCTTCTTACATGCCTTCTTATGTTGAGGCCGATGGGCGATTTGACATTCTCGATTACAATATTTGACCATCTTGCATGCTGTACACGCCTTTAAACTATTCGTATTCTCCTCACCCTTACCACAATTGGCACATATATTACCATTGGTGTTATTATTATTATCGGCCGCTGCGGCGCTCATATTCTGTAACTCTCTCTTGTTGATGTGTGGTAATGTTGAGAAGAAATTAAGAATGATTTCTTATTTGCAATGTGTTCTATGAGATTGCCCCCTTAGATTGCAATACTAACTGAATTTATTAAACAACTATCCTCTGGGCTTTATATTGATGTTGCTCAATCGGCGGCGTGAATTGGATAGCAATGTATGTGCTAGTGCGTATATCTACTCAAGAAGAGATTGAAAAGTGCACAAGATGTCTACTTTTTTGTAAATCTCTTGATACTCAATAAATATTAATGCCACAAGCTTAGGACTGGCGCTATTCGAAAGAACGTTAAATACTGATCTATATCCTGTATTATTAGTCTACGAGAGCGATTGTTGCGGTATTAATCGTATCTCAATCCACCATACAATATCAGTCCCTCAATATTTTTACGGTATGAGAGTTTTAGGATACCAAATAAAAGGTTTAGTGGAGTTATTTTCTTTGGTAGGTATGGCAGTATTTGCAATACGATTGTTCTCACAATAATTGACTTCATATACTAATACTACATCAAGTACATCAGTTTTTAACGCTCTTTCGAATAGTGGTACTCTCAACTCTGTATCATCAATATTGAATGAGATATTCAACAAAAAAGTACACATCTTGTGCACTTTGCTGTACATTCTAGAGGTATTCAACAGAAGTATATATCACTTAGCCCTTTCTTTTCTACGGTGTCTACTGAGGAATAATACATATTATAAAGGTAGGAGATAAGGAAGGTACAATCTTCGACCTAAACACATATAATATCTACTACTGATGAGAAGAAACTTTTACTGCAATAAAAATACACACAAAAACAAACATAAGATATGTCTCATCACGCCGCGGATGAAGATAGAACAACATGCTGGATATGTTTAGAGGTGGCCCTGACGACTATGGAAAGCCACTTTTCAGAGAATGCTCATGTAGAGGTAGTGCTGGACATGTTCACATCTCATGTCTTATTGGTTATGCATTGCGCAAAACTAAAAAGGATTACGAATCTCAACCCATCATTAAAAGCTATGAGCATGCAATGAAATTCAGAGAGCCGTGGGAAAAGTGTTCCAATTGTAAACAGTTTTATGATGATAAGGGATATCTTTATCGTGTATTAGCATCTGCATTTGTTGTATTTGTGAAGAGGAATTATGCGGATAACATACATTATAATCTTGAAGCACTACTGTTGAAACTCGAGTGTTTCAACAGGAAAGGCACTGAGGGGTTGGCAATTGGTTCCAAAATGATTTCTATGATTAATCAATTGAAGAAAGGAAAACCTCCGCCGCCGCCTAAAGGTCGGATTCTGTTTGGTATCGAACCACAAGTTTATAACAGCATGGGTATAATTCATATGAATACGGATAATTGTGAAGAATCGGTGCGGTGTTTTCAGAAGTATCTTAAGCTATGCCGCGAAGTAAACCTCTCCGTTGCTAATGCTGAAGTTAATTTGGACTATGCAATGAGGAGACTTAATGGACAGAACGTCATTAGCTCTGAGAAGTCGATAGAAAATTTAAAGATCGTTTATGATATGTATCGGGGTAAAGACTCTATTGATGCCTTACGCCATGGCAATTTATATTTAAAGGAACTCCTTAAAGTTATCATCCATGGGGTAGAAGTGGAACGGTTGTTGATGGAATTATCTGCTATGAGCCGCCGGGTCCTTGGACCTGATCATGAGGAGACGAAAAAGTTGATAATTTCACTTCAAAAATGCCAAAGACGAATTGTTTCTATACACGGACCAGGGCAATGTTTGGCTCTACGGTACGAAGGGTGTGGTAACCAGTGCCTTCTTGTTCGAGGACCAATCATAGAGCCCGAGCACAAACAAGTCACTTTCAAAACAAAGAAATATGTTCCTGCACAAGGCACACCTGTCATGATTAAGGGGATGCAACACCCTAACACTCATCTCAATGGGAAAGTAGGAGAGATATACTCATGGGACGAAGAATCTCATTGTTTCACTCTGCGTTTTGAGGACAAAAGTCTAGAGCCATGTTCTATACATAAAAAGAAAGTTCGTATTTTATTTGAATTGCCTCCTTGAGTTGATGAGAAAGGTCAGTCTAAAGTCTATATATATAAGATTATCTCAACTTTCCATTATCAGTCGTTTCTATTAAGATTAAGATTTAAAACAACAACCCAGCAACTTAATAGTTTAATAGTCATCATCATTAAGCATATCAAAACAATCTCCCACCGCATCAATCATTAACTGCTGTGATTCTGGTAGAGGTCTTCTTGGATTCATCACCTTTAAGTCAAGGGCTGCATTGATTTCTCGTCGGACATTTGATAGTACATTCAAACTTTGGCTACATTGAGCTCCCTCTACTATAATCCAATCGTCAATTAACTTTTGACTCCTCCCTTGATCACTTAATTCGTATCCGCCAAACAAAAGAGCTTGTTCAGGACTTAAAGATGTGCATCCCCGGAGAAAGACTTGTGACGATAGAACCATCTCTCTATACAAGAACCAGGGAGGGAGTGGTTTTGTATATCCTTTGGGAGGTTTACGATGAAAGGCAACAGAAGAGGGATGTAATCCAGAATGATTTTCTATTCTTGTTCGTAAGGTGCCAAAGTTGCCACGTCTTCTCCGTGCTGCTAGGTTGTCTGGAGCTCCACATGCCCATACTCCAGTATACAATAGCTCGACACCTGCATTTCTATTTACCGCTGCATCCGGTCTTAACTGTTTGTTTCGACCTCGTGAACGAGGATCTAAATCACTATTGTGTACCAATCCAAGCCGATGCAATTCATTCACCAGTTGTTGTCTAATTGAATGTACCGATGAGATAGCATTCATGGATACGTAGTTGTCATATGCCCATTGCTTTGTGTCACTCCAACCTTTATCACGGAGAACATCTTGATACTCTTCATACGCTCTCATGGATGCTAGGGTGTCGGATGATTCATCGAACGACTTTCTCACCTTTCTCTGCTCTTCACGAGCGCCGGCTGGGGTGAAGAATACCTCTCTACTACAAGCGAGAGCTGCGGCAGTCAACACAGGATCCAAGCACTGCATGACACATCCCATGATTAACATCTTTCCAATAGCCGGATCAAGAGGTAAACGAGATAGGAATTGACCTAAAGGAGTTAGAGTCTCTGCTGAGGACGATCCGACAGATATAGCACCAAGTTTCTTCAGTCTATCCATCGAGAATGAGACAGCTTCCGATTTTGGTGGATCCATGGCACGACTCAGGAATGTTTCGACAGTATCAGATGTCATGGTACATGTGTTTAAGCAAGTTGCCTCTAGTGCACTTCTTTGAATCTCAGGTAACGGACGCTCCGGCATGGCTTCATGCTGACCCCTCGAGTAGATTCGGAAACACTTGCCTGGGGCTACTCTCCCTGCCCTACCAAGACGCTGCCATATGAGAAGATCATAGAATGAGGAAGTGTTAGTTGAGCCGAGTATGAACTGAAACATGTTCCCAATCAAAGGTAATACACACACATCACTCAGTGAGAAGATTATTTACGTCTCATTGAAAGAACAGATTGTATGAACTCATCCTGCAATGCCACGCTAACAGCATTAAGGAATCACAGTCTCAAATACAACCAAATTACGTCTCGACATCCCTGTGCAAGAGTTTATTTTCATCATTGTGATGTGTATGTTACCGCCGCACTTCTTCTCATCGTCTTGACAAGAATATAACTTACCTGAGTAGCTGATGCCTTGGATGTGGGAACAGTAACCATAGTACTCATACTCTTCTCGGCATCCCAATTGAGTTCTCTAACTAGTCCTGAGTCAACTACTGCCAATACGTCGTCGATTGTAACACTACTTTCGGCAATGTTGGTGGCCAAGATGACCTTAACCGTACCATAATCTGCAGGGATGAAGACCCTTTGTTGATCCTGTTGAGGAATAGTTGAATGTAGTGGAAGTACCTTGATCTTCTTCTTGAGTGATGAGTCCTCTTCCAGTATTGACATGGCTTCCTTGATTTCATCTAATCCAGGGAAGAAACAAAGTACACTACCCTTCCGACCTGCATCTAGTTCAACTTTGGCAACATGCTCCGCTAATTTGGCTACAAGCCTCGTTGTCAATTCACCAATCTCCTTCTTTTCTGACATTTGTAGCTTTGTAACAGGAGCGGCTGAGACTGGCTTTGATTGTCCTCTTGCTTTACTTCTCATTGCCACGGCTCTACGTAATGCCTTGAGTCTCTTTGAAGAGGATGACGATTGTATCGAACTACCCTCCTCATCGTCACAACTATCAGAATCCGAGTCACTACTATCTGTATCATCCTCATCGTTGGACATATTACCCTCATCTTCGGCCAACGAACGAGTTTGAATGCGTAATGCCGCTGCATCCTCGGCAACTGCCTCCTCTAAATCTAACTGAAGTTGTAGATCTTGTAGACGTAGCAACGATTGGGCAAGGCCCTGAACATCTGATGGGATATCATCTACTAGCATTGTACCATCTCCAGCCATATCCTCGAGTTGGATAACCTCAACGGGATGTCGTGGCTTGGTTGGAACGCTCATGACTGGAACGTATGCTGAATCGTCTTCATTTGAAAAGTACTCTCCAAAACTCTCGGCATCCAACGTTGCTGACATGAGTATCACCCTCAGCTCGGGTCTCTTCTTGAGTAGATCCCGGAGCAGGACGAGTAGAAAATCCGTGTCTATATCACGTTCATGGACCTCGTCAATCATGACATGTGATATATCCGACAGAGAAGGGTCATTAATCAACCTCCGTAAGAGAATGCCAGTGGTTACAAATTCAATCGATCCTGAATCTCGTGGTGCCTTCTTATTAAAACGGACTGCATATCCCACTGATTTGCCAACTTCTTCATCACGTTCATTGGCAATACGTTCAGCTACGGAGATGGCGGCAATACGACGTGGTTGAGTAACAACGATACGTGTATCCGATCCCTTGCTATTGACAATGGCATCTTCTAATATGTATTGTGGACATTGTGTTGATTTGCCCTGTGTCGTGTATAATGAGATGATGATGACAAAGAGGTTAGCATATGGACATTTAGATGTGCAAGCTGGGTGCAACAGACATAAACAACTCACCGATCCTGTACCCCCAGATACCACAACAACCTGTTGAGTCTTTAATGCATCGATAAGATCCTCTCGAATAGCCTTGATGGGTAAGGCATCACGTACACTCTTCATCTGTCCTTGTTTACCCTCTGGATCATCCACAGCCTTTTCCAATCTAGATTCTTCCTCCTTGATATAAATCTCATTCACCTCTGTTCCATTATTCCCTCTTTTATCAAGGAATGAACTAAATCTTCCTCTTTCGTTCTGATTCTTCTTTTGTTGTCTCACATGAAACTCCTCCTCATACCGTTTCTTCAACATATCATGCTCTTCCATCCTTTCCCAATGATTCGTATCATTGCCCAATCCAGCACTATTCAACACATCCAATGCTTCCTCTGGCAAAGGTGATATGTGTAGCGCCGCCACATGTCCACCCGGTGACTTATCAATCTGACTCAATATATCATTCATCTTTTTTGAACCGATAAAGTTATAAAATATTGAATCTTCTTGTATTATTTCAATCATTGCATTACCTTCTGCTTCGGATTTTGATTTGCCTATACTACCGGTTATTGATATGGGTGTACCTCTACAGTAGAATTCTATATTGCTAATGTATCCCTTACCACCTTGATAACATTCAGATGTGGTTACTATAGGTCGTGAAACATTCAACACCTCCAATATCATTTGTGATTTAAGTATCTTGGATTTGATTATTTCATCTTTTTGTAATCGTTTAATGGCAGCTAAATCTGGTGGACTTTGTATGTTTATACCGAGTTCTTGTAAGTTTAATATGAAGTCTGTTGCTGCTAATGTTTCTGCACGTTTTTTGGAGCGGGCTGCACCAATGTTTGTTAGGTGTAGTGTATTCTCTTTGTCATTATCTTGTATGGATGTGGTAGATTGTGATGGTATAATGACATTGGATGGGAAGCAAGACGTATCACTAAACTCGGTATGCAGTGTGGCATAGAACAATCGATCATTATTCGGACCTAACGCTTCATGTTCATACTTGTGTGTATATAACATTTTCGACTGGGCACTGTGTATTAAATTCTTGGCATTATCTGATATGTACTTTGTTATTATTGGCGGTGGTGTTTGATGTGCATCGTTATCTAGTAAACTTTGGAGTTTTTCATTTGTCATTATTAACCGACCTGATTTGGAATGTGTTTCGTGCTGATATGTTGATTGATGTTGTTTCATGTTTGAATGACGTTTGTTACGTCGTCTTTCTCTTTTGCGGGTATGACGAGGAGGAGTAGAACTACTGCTGTTCATGAAGTCTTGCTCAAAATTGAAAGAACCATATGGTATACCAATAAGATCTTCCAAGTCTTGATTTAGATGTCTTCTCACTATATTCATCTTTTTCTCTCCTCCCCCGCCCCTCTTCTTTTTCTTCTTCTTATTCCAAACTGGTGTCGAGGTGTGAAAGAATGAGGAGTGTTGTTGTTGCAAGTTGTTAAGGAGGGGAAATCTATGAGGTGATTGGTAATGATGATGGCCAACTGCTGCCGGCATCGGAGGATAGCCCATTGCAACGCTACTGCCAAAATGACCGCTATTACAACCGATGTCATTGTTAATAGACGATGAAAATACGGCAGCGGCGGTATACATTCTACTCTGTTGCTGAGATGGTATGGTTATATGTGAACACAAGTGAGAGCCACGTAGTTTGATGCACCGTCTCATAGGATTCTCTGCTAGTACCGATACTATCCTCTGACGACGACCATTAGAAGATGCAGATATTGCTATAGCACGACGTATCATTGTTGTTGTGTTTATCTATCTTTTGTCTAGGTATATCAAATTGATGGATTGAATTAAGGAGTTGCAATAGATAATGGTCTAAGTTTTGTCGAATAATATTTCAACAGAACCTATTCTGCTCCGGCCAATTATCGAATAAGAAGTTGCCTAAAGAGTTCCAATTGCAAATACTTGAGAATAGATTGCTTAGAGTCGTTTCTTCTCACGCCATACAATATAGCATTTATGTAGCATACCCGCATATTGTCGTAATGTGTACTTTTTTGTAAATCAATATTGATGACACAACTTCAAGAGTACCACCATTCGAAAGAGCGTTAAAAACTGCCCAAACCAGTGTATTATTAGTATACCAAATCAATTATTGTGAGAGCAATCGATATTGCAATACTCCACCACCGCATGGGCGCCTTTTGCTTTTGTGAGGTGGTATCCTTTTGGTATCCTATACTCTCATAAAATAGTAGAGGCACAGGCATGTAATAGGGCGTACGTGGATTAAGTAACGCGATTACCGCAATAATCGCTCTCGTGGACTAATAATACAGGACATAGATCAGTATTTAACGTTCTTTCGAATAGCGCCAGTCCCAAGTCTGTGACCTACTATAATATAATATAAGTGTATAATGTCGTCTATGGGCAAGAATAATAAAGATACATCATTTTACATGAACAATCGTATACCAAGAAAAAAGACGGCATCATCTCTTACCAGCGGAGCTCAATCTACTGCTGTTATACAATACAGCAGTATATCTACTGCAAATCAGCAGCCTGCAACGACAAATGATACCCTCTCACTTCGTACACGAAAAAGTAAAGATGGGACCCCGTCATCAAATAACAAGAAGAAAAGGACACATGATATGTCCTTCGCTGCAACAACTAAACCTAAGCCCCCTAAGAAGGTAAAGAATACTACTATATCGCCGCGAGATAAAGGTAATGACGCATCACTATCATCTGCAGATAATATTATACCGACATATCAAATAGTTAAAGAGGGTAGAATATCAGGCTATCCAATAATCGTCTCACAAGAAGTTGGTTCTGAACATGATGCAATTCTTCTTGGTTGTAAAGACAATCCACAAGATTATCTTAATAATAACAAAGATGGCAAAGTCAAGATACGTTGGAAGTTTGCTGGTTATAATGGATTAGTTCCGACACATACGGTTAGGTTAAAGTTGGTAGATGGTGCACCACCAATTCGGAAGGCTGCTGTAATGTCTGGCTTGTTGGAAACAGACGAAGTGGTTGCAACTGATAAGGATGATATTGATTTAGGAGAAGAAGAGGATGATGATGGATGATGATTATTATTATGATCAAGAAGATAGAGATGAAAAGTTAGTTTGTTATGAGAGGAGTGCATCTGTGGGATATGCTGGTGGTAGTAAGACGGGAACAGAAGCTCCTTCTTCTGATAATGACAATGGTAATAGTTTATCAACCAATCAAGATGAAGTTGATACTGGGGAGGTTAGTGCATCTGCCAATCAAGAGAGTGATTATGCCGAGAGTTCATTCACCGAATTTAATCCCCAAGCTGATGAGGCAGACACAAACACACAGAAACAAACACCGTCAGTAACAAGCCAATTGGGTATGAAATCAGAAGATAATGATGTGGACTCTGTTGCCACGGACCCCATGGTCAATGAAGAGGTAGTGCCGGTGGCAGTGACGAGTGATATAAATGTTAAAACTGAAGGGGAAGAAACAGATGATGAATTACCGCCACCGGTTTACGAGGCAGATACAAACTCTCATAAACCAACACCGCCAGTAATACCAAGTCAATTGGATATCAAAGCAGAGGATGACTCTGTAGCAACAGACCCAATGAATAATGATGAAGTAATACCGATGGCAGTGACGAGTATGAATATTAAAACTGAAGGAGAAGAGGCTGATAACGATGAACTTAGGCCATCGGCCGTGGCGAATAATATGAACGTCAAACTGGAAGGGGAAGAAGATACTGATAATGAATTAGAACTACAACAAGTAACAAGTACTAGTGATATTAAGATGGAGGTAGATACGGCATATGAATGCGATACCGATGATGAAGCTAAACCATTGGAGGTGAAGAGTGAAATAAACCTCAAAACCGAGGAGGTCGACACAGATGATGAAATGGATGCAAAACAAATAGAACAAGTTGCCAGTAGTGACGTGAAGAAGGAGAAGGAGTCTGCACATGAATGTGATACAGATAATGATGACAGAGTGAACAATGTGGATGCACTGTCCCTTCTAGCTGGCTATGGAGATGATACAGATAATGATGAGCCACCCACAAATGATATGCATTTCAAGACTAAAGAGGAAGACACAAACGATGAAATGAAAACATCAGCGCTCAGCTACAATCGTCTTATCCCATCTGTGTCTGCTTCAAAATCCGAATCTGAGGAAGAATCGACGATAGTAGTAGAGAAGATGGATGAGGAAACCAAAGTTCTTAAATGGACACCACCAAGTATGTCTACGGACAATGTACGATATTTGTCACGCAAGCCTTCCATAAAAGTCACCGAAGAACTTGTCTGTTTTACTTGCAATATTTCGAAGAATAGATTGGATCATTTCTACAAAAAACAACGAAGTAAGGGAGTAAATGCAATATACAAATGCAAGAAATGTCATTCAGCTGCAAATATTAAGCATAAGTTGGTGGAGGGGACGGATAATGACGAGCCCAAACCATTAGAAGTCACAAGTGATATTAGCCATGCCCGTCGCAAGAGAAAGAGGAAGCGGCAACGGGACCTTAGTAGGGAGGAGTTGAAGGAGCGTGGCCTTCTAGAGATTGAGCTTGAGTGTTCTGTATGCAAATTATCAAAGAATCTTCATGATGACTACTCCAGAAAGCAACGATCAAAAGGCGACAATGCAATGTGCAAAGAGTGTTTTGATATCCAGAAGAATGATATCCAGAAGAATCAAGTTAGGAGTAAGAAGGCTAGGAGGAGGGGTAGAAATAGAGAGCGACAAAAACAAAACAAGAGAAGGAGCAAGAAGGCGGCAAATTGAAATAAGTCAGTTCTTATCATTACTGTTATTCGACAACAGAGGTGTTTGAGAAATAAATAATTTTATAACTCTCACGAACCATCTAAATATCGACTCCATCGTCATCGATATCCTAGCCATCATATCGAAAGATAGATGGGGATGATGGGGATAGTTGGGAATAGTAGTCATAAGTACTCGATCTACTAGGATTATTTACACATACCCATGTTACAAGATGCCTCTACTGGTATATACTCACTACCAATTGGAAGGACAGTATTCAAGGGGAAGTTAGATAGGGATGAGTATAACGATTTCGAGGGGTGCTTCGTCAAAACTGAAGTTGAACCTGGTGATAATAGAGAAGTTAATAAGCATATTCAATTGAATTCGACCTCGGATTGAACACTGTTCTGTATGAACGTGGATGGAGGAAAGTTTATCCTCGTGAGAATAATATCGCCAATATGGTGATTGCGGCAATAGATTAAAGGAATGGGAAAAGAATCAAGGTGGAGAGCTAGTGGCATATGAGAATGGTAATGCCAACTATTGTGGTGTAGTTGCATTATACACTGTACTTTCTGTTCACAAGCCGAGAGAAGAGTCTCCTGCCCCGCTTCCCAAGGGATATGAACCGGATTGGAACTTTCTTGTCAATGCTTTCATGCTCGTTTAAAGGCTAGAGATGATGAGGATGAAGATTTAGGATATGCACAAGCCGCGGTTGCAGAGTATAGACATTTCCTTGACCAGGATACAAAGGAAAAGGTGATACGAAGAGTGCCGGTTACTCCCCATCAGAACAAATTGATGATGTCTGGCATACACATATCAGCTTTTTAAGACGATATCAATGTGATACTCTCTATCTTACTCGCGGGAAGAAAGTTATTGAGCATTCACCTGTACTGTCGGATGATTCTCGCCGAAGATACAACAAAGCATACTATGCTCACTCAAAGAAGATGAGTAAAGAAGGCCGATCAGTGGACTCGCGTTTTTGGAATCCTCCATACAAGTTTCCAAGAAAATGTTACTCGTCTTATAATTGTTCACAATGTGGTTGACATTATCTGGCGTGTGATAGACGTTGTCAGTGAGAAATTGAGTTGTGGTAAAATAATGTACATTGGATATACTGTGCTTTGTTTACACTTTATTAGACGACACTATACATTTCAATATCTACAAACTCTTTACACACCACCTCTTGCAATCATCTCTTGCAACTCATCAGCATCAATCATACCTAATAGATTTTGCATCAATAGTCTACTCAGTATTGCATTACCACCACCTTCTAATCTATCTGCTATTTCATCTCTATCACTACTTTCTACTGCCCTATTTGAACGACGATTAGTATCAACATCCAATGAAGTAAAGTTCCGATTCAAATGTGGAGCAAGATCAAGTAGATATATATCCTTGATAGCTCCTGCTCCCGTGCTATATCCGCCATGAACAAACACATAACCCTCGGTGTCCAAGAATGATGCAACTCCTGTGAATCGAGGCATTGGTAAGGGGCCACTAACTGCGGGTCGAATGAATGAATCTGTGGAAAGATCATAACCAATTATACCGTTTGTATTGGGGTGGCCACTACCAAACGTGAAAAGGACAGTATCGGGAGCAATCTTCATGCCATTATGACATCGTCCAAGGCATAATGATTCGGTCGGTGATAGACGAGTGGCGGTAGTAGTATCATTGATGGTGCTGTCCTCGTCACCACCTCCTCTCCCTTCAGCATCGGCTTCTTCTTCTTCTTCATTGCTATCATCTTCTCTATAGTCTTCGTCATTATCATTATCATCATCATCATCATCACTACTATCTCCATAAACATCATCTCCGTGTAACTTATGCCACTGCCACATTTCATCCTTCACAAGTGGTGATGGTATCTCGATCCTGTTCATTTTCAGTTCCCAAATCTCATTATTGTCATACCCCGATCTTAGTAAATCTATTCCATTTCCACCACCAAACAATACAAATCGATCACGTCTTTTATCGTGCACTACAGAATGTCCATGTCGCCCGCTTGGCGCTTCCTGACATACCAGTATTAAGTCAATCCATGTCCATGTATGTGTGTCTAGGATGGATTCCTCTAATATACTACCCTGTTCTGTCATTCCACCTATCACAACTAGATATCTATCATTTATTAATGTAGCAGTATGATATGCTCGAGGCCGTACCATTCCCTTTGTTCTTATTCGTTCCCAACTAGCAGTTTGACTTAGCATACCATCTGTATGTTCCTCATCACGAATTGTTAATACCCACACCTCATTTGTTTCTTGTGAATAACCACCGCCTGCAAACCCACCAAATCTAACAGCCTTTACAATATGTACATTTGGATTATCAGTATTATCAATTGGTGGTAAAGCAGTTAGTGAAGCACCATAGACAAATGATGTTCCACATCCTCGTTCCGGCATTAATCGACTCCATCCCCAACTCTTGGTATGTGATTTATATCCACTTGGTAAACTAAGTACTGTTATACCCTCATCGTCTGTAAAACCTCCTGTTATTACTAAACTTTTATAATTATCTGGACCAGTGAGTACACATGAAATATGCCCCTCACGTGCAGAGACTGGGAAGGTATTGTTTATATCTAATGGTATCCATTTTACTTTTGGTAATGCTGATTTGTACGCTTGTAGCATGAACTCATTTCTAGCATCTTGTATATCAGTTGTCGTTGTGGATGTATTGTTAGCACTGGTATCGATATCTTCATCCCTATGGATTGCTAACAATTGCTTCCAAAATGAAGGAGAACTTTTTGCAAGATGATTGTTAATATTCTTATGCACTGATAGGAAAGAGAGAATGTCTTGCGTTGGTAAATGTATTGCAATTGATCGCCATGCATCTTCGGTAGATTAAGAAACATATGATCTCAAACTTCTCGGGTGGGATAGAAGAGATAATAGTTGATAATGATAGTTGATGTTTTGCCAAGATGTTGTATTATGACTTTAAACCTCTGCCGTCATCGGATAACGAAGACTAAGGTTTACGAAACTATCACCAATCGAAAGGGCGTCAAAAACTGATCTTAACACTATATTTCCAGAAGTTCTAGACAAGTATTGCAATACCAAATGATAGAATAAATTTCACCATAGAAGATACAATGACACATACATACCATACACATTGATTGATTAAGTATAATTTCTACTGTATGCCACCTGTAATATGTCGCGACTTTTGCCACATGGCAAAACTCGCGAATACTAGAATGACGACGCAAACATATGATATTGTATTATATATTGAACATTAGCATTAGAAGTATCAATACAAGCATCAATAATAATACGAGGTTAATTTATTGCAAAGCATATGATAATAATAAATGGTGATACAAAGATCAAAGTAAAATAAATGATATAGATAATAAATATGGGAAACAAGAGGAAGAATAATACCACGTCGAATGCTCCAAATAAACGATCACGTGCACAACAAGCACGTGGTAATGCAGGAAAGACAGCAGTAGTAGCTAAACAATCATCACCATTATCAAAGAAGAGAAAGGTTAGTAAGATATCTGCCCAACCTTTTGTAGAACCAACAAATAAGAATGCAAAACGTACTCATACTGATCATTCCAACGACCCTGCATATTGTAAAGCGGCGCAGGCTTGGTTTGATACGCCAGCACACGAACGACTAGGAAAGATTGCTCATGCAGAATTTCATCAAGTTCCTTGTGTGAAAACATTTCTTAGATATATAGACGATATCGAAGAAAAACGTCGGACATTAGGAAAACGTCCATGTAGACCATCTAATGTAGATGATGAAACAACAGAGGAACTAATACAATATGTTATCAGTTACAATCGTGCTAATGACAAGGAACTACCGAATGCTAAAATTGTAAATAAACTACTAAAAATAATGCCAATGCCAAAGTTATCACGCCCCGTAGCCAGAGATTATGTGAGAAGAACATTTAAGAAGAAATTAAATGAACGTAGCAAACCCACACACAATGTGAAAGGGTATAGATTCGTGAAATTGAACAAGGGTACTTCGAATCGTCTACAACAATTGGTTCGTAAACATGTGAAGGGAGTGAAGGAGCAAGATGTATTCAGCTGCGATCATGATACTCATAGAAAATTAACAAGACCTCAGAGGAATAAATTTATTCTATCATTAAATAAAGATTCATATACTGATGGAAAGAGAAAGCTACGGAACATATGTCAAGATGATTTCATCAAGGAGGAAGTAGTTTCTAAAATACTGGCCACTCTCCGTGCTGACCTTGATGCACAAGACCATACTATGGAAGAGCCAGTACTTCTTACAACTGAGGAGAGCACAGAGACAATCTTCAGACAACAACTACACAGAGACTTCCAAAATGGTGATGATTCAAGTCTTTTTGTCATTATTCCATTGTGTGAAGATCAAACTATTTACTATGAAAAGAACGGAGGTATCTCGTCCATTAAACTGTCTAAAGACGTTGCCTTTGTTGGTCATTCTCAATTAATTCATGCTGGATCTGAACAGCCCGGAAAGAGATTACATTTCAAGCTTGTTGAAGAAGGTCAAGTTGAGGATACAAAAACATACTTTGTTGAGGATTCATTGTATCCCGGTATTAGTGGAATACTCAAATTCAAATAAATTAAAGTTTAATAAATCATTTAGACTCTAGTTTATGTAAGTTCTTAGCTCTTCCAAACTTAATGTACTTTCCTTCCCCAATTAGTCTACTGGCCGACACCATTCATAATTCTATTACCAGAATATAGATACAATACAAATGCTAATAATTGTGATACGTCTCCAATGTATTTGTATTCATCATCAGCTGCAGCAGCTTCATCCCTCTGATCACTCTCAATCTCGTCCAAGTATGTTTGATAGGATTGTAAAGCTTTGATGTAATCTTCTTTTGTTGCATTCCCATTTGAGTGTAATTGTTGGACCCTCTGTAAAGAGTCAGCATCTCCATCCCGTACCGCAATCATGAAGTGTTTGATAGCTCTATCGATATTATCTGCATTTTCCTCATCAATACCAAGATTGTGCCTTGCATCTACATGCCCTCCCATAGCAGCTAGCTCATAGTAATGCTTCTCCTTCTTTTGATCCACTTCTACACCTTCACCATTAGCATAACTATTTCCAATATTAAAATATGCGTCGGTACAACCAAGCTCTCCTGCTCGATGCCACAGTTCTATTGCCTTATCATAATCTTGTGGTAAACCACTTTCTCCACTAAAATAATCACATCCTCGATTGTAGATTGCAATAGAATCATTCATTTCCATTCGCTTCTTTGTTCTTTCAACTATCTCATCATCTGTGTAAGGTATTGTTGTTCTGCAAAATGGACACTTTTTATTCTCAACTTTATTGCCTTTGTTGTCATACGCATGAAGACATCCACAACATATAACTTTTCCACAGCATGAATAATAACTACTACCTGATTCCAGTGTTGGTAATCGTACCATGCAGATTGGACAATCTTCATTCGGTGGCGGTTGTTTGAATAGTTTCTCATCTTTCTCTGCAGCTCGTTTGACATGTTCCTCACATTGTTTCTTATGTTTACGTCGGTGTCTTTTCCTACATGTGGCGTTGCAATACATGACTGATTTGCATTTGTCGCATGTATTTGTAACGTCAGTGCCTTCCTTACCACAATTGGCACATACTAACATGCAAGGTTCTGATGATGATGTGTTGCCCATACTTCGATATATTATTATGTAATGACGACTATACCACTACTACAATCTATACGATATACTGCCTATTTCTATTCTTTAATACTAGTTGGTATTTTGGATGTGTATGGTGTATTATAATCGCCTGAGTGTAGAGTTTAAAGTTGATGAGTTGATAGATAACTTTGATTGACTAAACGGTATACGATGATAGTGACCTAATAATATGAGTGATACGATAATACTATTGCTATATCGTTTTGTTGGCTAATAACATAAACATGAGATACCTATTGCATAAGATGTGTACTTTTTTTGTAAAACCTTTGTACTCAATTAATATCAATTCTGAGATCTCGTGACTACTACTATTCGAAAGGGCGTTAAAATCTGGTATACTTGGCTATACTATGGTATATGAAGTCCATCAAACCTTGCAATATCATACTGCCAATCGTCACATATCTCCTTTGTTTTTTCAAGATAAAAATTGGCGATTAAACGGGTTATACACAAACAATCAAAATCAAATACCAACATAGATAGGTCAACAGAGCAGGCAGGAGCTATCGGCTCATAAACAATTCTTGAAACACACACAAATAGCTCATATTCTATTCTTATTATCGGAATAATCAACCGTATTCTATTTATATCCTCTCTTAAGTGTTCCATCGTAAGTCACGTGTTTAACAATAATCATATATATTTTCGAACACATCTTGTGAACACATATCTACTTTTATTATAAAACTTCTATCTCTCACCGGCTCTCTTATAACCTCTAAACCAAATAATTTAGAATATCATTCAGCCTACTGTTGATTGGTTTAGGGGTGGTGTGGCAAGTGTTAGAAACTGTAAGTCAAATACTTATTATGATTTCCTCATGTGAATATCGTGTTTTATATGCGTATAATACATATTGTATATCTTACCATATATCTCGTTAATTAAAATCAATCTATACCTTATCTACATTATAAATCATTCATATCCACCGCCACACATTCGTATCTTCTACATCTGTGTGCATTATTATATCCAACATCATAACAAAATCTCATAATCAATAATCTCATAATCATGTCACCGCTAGCTTAGAGTATATTATTATACCGGCACACAAGATTAACACCGCTGAATAATAATAAATCATTACACATTAGAAGATAGATTTGGATCTCTCAACTAGTTTGGATAACAACCCGACAACATCAACTCTGCACGTGTCAATAATAAATCTCATCACATAAATAATAACAATCTATATAATAACACTATGAAATACACTAAACTCAGCAAAGAAGACAAAGAATTGAGTTATAAGTTGAGGGGTTTGAATCTTTCAGTCAAGGCTGCAAAGGAAGCACTAGAGAAAAGGGAGGCTGTCCTTATTTGTATCCACAACCCTGCTGGTTGTAGAGGAGAGTGTTTAGTTATTTGGGATGGTCAGCTAAGGCATAAAAATAGTAGAGCCTCGCACCTCAAAAAGAAGGGTGATATTATGTTGAAAAAAGTGGTACATTGTAATACATGTAATACACATAACCAGGACATTACTTTCAAGAATGCTGTGACTAATGCAAGTTATGAGACTATATTATTCGATGAGACGTCTGGAGTTGATATTGTCCAATTGGCATCGGTAGCTGCTCTTGATTCTTGGGCCAAGGAGAAGGAAAAGTGGATTAGACAACGCTATGAGAAAGACAGCAGTTCAGGTAGTGACGAGGAAAGCGAATCTGAAGATGAAAATGATGACGAGGAGTCAGATGTGGATATTATGGATACAAAGAAGCAAAAGAAGAAGGTTAAGTCCACCAACAAAAAGAATATCCACACCAACAAAAAGACAAGTACGAAGGATGATGACACATCTGATGAGGAAACCGATTATGAGGACGGGAAGGAGAATTCAACTGCTGCCAAACGTGGGGTTAATACAAATGACACTGCTAGTGGCAAGAGGCGTAGTGAACGTTTGAAAAGTAATGAACCCATCAATTTAGATGAGAGTAGGTTCAGTGAGGAAGATTCAGAGCGTGAAGATGAGAATATTACATACAACAGTCGATACACTAAACTCAGCAAAGAAGACAAAGAATTGAGTTTAAAGTTGAGGGGTTTGAATCTTTCAGTCAAGAATGCAAAGGAAGCACTAGAGAAAAAGGAGACTGTCCTTATTGGTATCCATAACCCTGCTGGTTGTAGAGGAGAGACTTTATTTACTTGGGATGGTCAGCTAAGGCATTTACAAAATAGAGCCTCACCCATCACAAAGGTTGGAGATATTAAGTTGAAACAAGGGGTACATTGTATTACATGTAATACACAAAACCGAGACTTTACTTTCAAGAATGCTGTGACTAATGAAAGTTATGAGACTATACTATTTGATGAGACGTCTGGAGTTAATGTTGTCCAATTGGCATCGGTAGCTGCTCTTAAATCTTGGGCCAAGGAGAAGGAAAAGTGGATTAGACAACGCTATGAGGAAGACAGCAGTTTAGGTAGTGACGACGAGGGAAGCGAATCTGAAGATGAGAATGATGACGAGGAGTTAGATGAGGAATCATTAGATGAGAACGATGATGAAGAGGTCCAATCTAGTGACGAGGACGATAGCAGTTCAGATAGTGCTGACGAGGAAAGCGAATCTGAAGAAGAGGATGATGACAAGGAGGAATCATTAGATGAGAAGAATGAGAAGAAGAAGAAGCAAAGTCCACAGAAGAAGAATAGCCGAGTGAGGTTGGGCGATAGTACCGCTGAATCAGCAACCGACAAGGCCGCATCGGATCAACTATTTGAAGAGGGAGATGAGGTGTTTGCTGCCTATTGGGATGATGAGGAAAGAGAAGGTCCTTACTCATGGTATCCTGGAAAGGTGAAGAGTTATCAAGATATCACTGGCGTGGGAAGGTTGTATGACATTGAGTGAGTTTATGTCTTTCTTTGTGTATCCGTCCAAGTTGATAGCTTATTCTTTCTCATTCTCTTCTCGTCATATACAATTTAGTTTCTATGATGGTGATACGATTAATTATCTTGGAGGTGAATATATATCCAACAAACCACCGGCTGTTGATCATACCAAACTGACCAGCGGATCACGTATTGTTGTATACGCTGATAAAGGGTATTGGAAAGCGACAGTTAAGGATCGTCAAGATGGTCAATTGCAAATACATTATGATGGCCTCAAAAAAGGTTCTTTACATTTTATTCCAGTGAGTGATGTCGTGGGTATGTTGGAAGAAGTATCAAGTGAGGAATCATCAGATGAGAACGATGATGAAGAGGTCCAACCTAGTGACGAGGACGACAGCAGTTCAGATAGTGATGACGAGGAAAGCGAATCTGAAGATGAGGATGATGACAAGGAGGGATCTGAGGAAGAGGAGGAGGATATTGATGCTTATAATCCTGACGAAGGCGAAGAAAACGGTCAACAAGGAGGCTTTGATTATGCCTTTGATGCAGAGGCAGATGAACCTCCCATCTTACCCAGAAATAACGACGGGGGTGGAGGTGGAGATGATGATTCGTATGTTGATAATAATGATGTGTTTCGCGATGCTCTTGAAACATTGCGGGATGGAGAAGATGACAACGTCAACGTCAAAATACATGCCAATAATGATAGGAACAATAATGTTACGAGGATGGGACGGGGGAGGAAATTATTACCAATTGCTACTGCTACTACTATTGTTGGTATAGTTACATTATTATTATGCCCCTTTGTTGGGGATATTATCGGGATTAAGAACCCTTTATTTGGTAGTAGTATTAAAACGAATAGCTCCTTATCCGCGCAGTTGGAGGCCAAAGAGGCAAGGCTGACACATGACATAAAGGAAGAGCAGACAAAGGCGGCAGCTGAAGAAATTATGATAGTTACTCCCGAGAATGATGATAATGGATCGGACGTCGAGGCACTCTTTATCTATTTGGTTATTCACAAATGTACAGATATTCATCAATCTATGTTCATGTTCACAACAGATGTACCCAGTGCACACATCGAGATTCAGAATCAAGGCAAGGATGAGGATACTAGCAAGTACGAGGCTGGGCTTCCTTCTTCATCTCCTTCATCTCCTTCATCGTCCTCTCAACCATCTAGTCACCCTTCAGTGCAACCAACGACGACCACTGCACCTTCATCTGTCCCCTCGAGCAATCCGACGAGTAGTGGTGTTCCCAGTTTGATGGTGAGTTCAAAAAGTGCTCATATCATGTGTCACAATCTTTCAACTCATGTGCCGTCAACTCACAAACTTCTACCTATCTCTTGCTATCTCTATCACAGCCGTCTGATGTGCCATCGATCAGCTCTCAGCCCTCGAGTGTGCCTTCAGCTGTGTCGTCCACAAGTGCCAAACCTTCATTGCAACCTTCCCAGTCGCCGACGGATACGATGATTCCAAGCTCAATGCCTTCCCAGTCTACTTCATCGTCCTCTCAACCATCTAGTCACCCTTCGTCATCCTCGGCTCCTTCACATAAACCGAGTGTCCAGCCTTCTGATTCGTTAGAATCTACTAAGAAGAACTCCAACTGCCTTGTCACCCCTGCTTCTCCATCAAGTATTGTCGAACTTATCCCAACACTGATTCCAACACTTACCACAAATGATAATGATATGATTCCGCCGGATATGAACTGTAAAACCGAGTCGACTAATATGAACCACCAGCCATCCCCATCTAAGTGCCAACTGCCAGGTAACTTTGCCGAAGCAGCTGTCTTGCCTGTAGTAAAGGTGCAGGAAATGAAGGAGTTGGAAGCATCATTGAAGGGGGAAGTTAATGGTTTGAAACAGTCTCTGAATGAGAGGGAAGCATCAGAAATTGAGCTTAAGGATGAGGTTTCAGACTTGAAAGATCAACTCAACGATGCGGCGAAGAAGTTGAATGATACAAACGATAAGACTCAGCAGCTGAAGGGAAGCCTCTTAGATGCAGAGGAGGAGCTTGGTAGGTCAGAAACCGAGAAGGATAGATTAGAGGAGACGATTACATCGTTGGGATATGATAATCAAGATCTACGAGGCCAAGTGGCACAACATCAAGCAACGATTACATCGTTGGGACATGACAATCAAGATCTACAAGCCCAAGTGGCACAATACCAAGCAACCATTACAAATAATGAAGGTCTGCTTGCCCAAGTGGCACAGTATCAGGCAATGATTACATTGCTGGGTTATGATAAGAAAGATCTACAAGCCCAAGTGTCACAACATCAAGCAAAGGCTGAACTGATCTATTTGATATTGGGGAGTCTTCTTCTTATGCAGTCCTTTCTTTTTATTTGTGTAATAAGGCGGAAATTGATTAGGTGCAGAGCTGACAACCGTGCCGAGGAGACTGACGTATCTGATTAGAGCGAGATGTACGTGGCAATATCAAAAGTAGGTGTATGCAATCTTGAGTAACTTGTAGTTACTTGTAGTTACTCTATGTTAGTTGCATTGTGATAAAAGTAGAAGCCGTGTTTGACAAATCATATGCATATCTTATATAAGTAGTTCACATGTAGATACCACAGGATCAGCACCTACCAACAGGAGATGCAGAAGTATTAGCTCTTTATGGATTACCAGCACATAGTCTGGCATATCATAAGGTATCTTGAGAGACTCTCCTGACACACTGACACTGACACTCTCTCTATCTTGCTCTTAGTAATAGCAGACTCAGAACATGTATGCAAGTCCCTTTACGCAATATTATGGAACTGTTCAAAAGTGTTCTGAGGGTACGTCGTGATAAATGCTCATCATGATCCTCATCATCATCTGTAGATGTGTTTGTTATGTCTTGCTATTAACCCTAGCTTCTCCTTGGATCTTCTTCCGACGTAATAACATAGGCTATCATAGTCATAGGCATACTTTAACAATAGAATAATAAGGTGTTTATGTTTACATACAATAATCCCCAATCATGAAAAACAAATCCAATCCAATCGGATTCAAATGCTGTAACCCCCGCGTGTCACACTAACAAAGAACAATGAACACTCGATAACTAAGATAAAAACACCCACATGAGACAGCCACAGGCTGCCCTTAATCCCCAGTATATTAGGCAGAAATACTACCACCAACGCAATAGCAATAACAAATAATGCTAATGCAAACGCTTCAGACTCCTCTTCATCCTTCCTAGCACAGGCAGATTCCTTCTCGAATTGCTCACGTTTCTTCTCGAACTGCTTGCGTTCATCCTCGAACCGAGCAATCTTCTTGTCGTGCTCTTTACATTCACGATTGTAGTGGGTTCTGAAGAAGTCGCGTGCTTGAGCAAAATCCTTTTTTTGGGCGTCGAGCTCATCTTGACGTTTCTTGGCATGCCGTTTGGCATGAAACTTAATTGTACGGCGACATCTAATGACCGTACTTGCAGCGGCAGCCTTGGCTCGATTGGCAGTACGTTCTGATTTGTCCACTGACTCCTTTGCTTCTTGTTTGGCGGCACGTACAGCATCTTGTAATTCTACTCGTACCCTTGTCAATTCTGCCTCGAATTCTGCCTTGTCACGTTCGGCTTGATCAGCGGCAGTCTTCTCACGCTCAGTCTCGGCCTCGGCTTGTTCAGTAAAACGTGTGGCTTCTTGCAACTCTGCTGCCTTGGCTTGATTAGCTTGTACTGTTGTATCTTGTGGCATTTCATCAGTTGAAGGAGTTGTCTTGGTATTGCTTGCAATAACTTGATCCTTCCCTGCCTCAGTCTCAAGAGTGGTGGTGGACTGATCGTTTTCTAGCAGAAGGGTGGTACCAGATTCGAGCTGTTCCTTTTCCTTCTCCTTTTGTTGTAACTGCTGTTCGCGCTCCTTATCTATTTCCAATTGTGTCTCACTTGATTTTGCAGCGGTAGCCGATTGTGTATTAGTGGATGAGAAAGAAGCCTCAACAGTAGAATGTACTACCTCGCTGTCACTATTGCTGCCAATGGTTGTGACAGCTTTATCAACATGTGTGGCTGTATCAGGCAAGTCTTCGAGAGGAGTGGTCGAGGATAAAGAGGAGATGGCACATGACTCCTCACCATCAAACTCAATCACTAAACCCTCCAAAGAAGATATGGAAGTGTTCCACGGGTCACATACTACCCTCTTAATCCACACCAATTCAATGTATCTTCTGTTGTTGTCTAAATCAGTTCCGTTTACACATTCATTAGAAGCATCATCGGGGAAGAGGTTGCAGAACCAATCAACTCTCGACTCAAATAAAGATGTAAGCTGCTTTTCGGCTGCTTGTAATTCCAACTGACACTTGAGGTGCATTTCATCGTTACCCTCGGCAAATGACTCTTCCATCTTAACTACTAACCCATTCATCTTAAGAATGATGGCACGAATTTGTTGATTATTTTGATGTACCAATACATCATAAGCTTCATTTGACAAAGCCTCTTCGGTCTCAAGAGTGGTGGACTGATCGTTACCTCCGTTACCCGAATTTGGTGCAATACTAATACCACTAACAGACATTGGTGACGGAGCAACATTATTCACAACATTCACACCGCCACTGTTAGGAATAGAATGGTTAGTATACCCTGCCGGAGCCTCTTCAATACTGTCACTCTCGTCTTCTGACATGGATGGCACGATATCTTTTGGTTCAGGCAAAGATGCTGTATGAAGGTGAGATGAGTGTTGAGATTATGAACATTAAGCGGCAAGGTATCAAACAAAAGAGAAGACTTACTCGGCATATACATGGACTCATTCAAGATACTTTCATCCAACGCACCAGATCTATACGAAGATGTCGTTGTTGGACAGGCCTCACCACTTGACTTCTCTACAGACACATTGGATGCCTCAACAGTAGAATGTACTAACCCGTTGTCACAATTGCTGCCGAGAATAGTATCCGATGAATTACTACCCTCTTGACAAACAACATCACCAATTGGAATAGTACCTGCTTTAGTTGGACTATCATCCTCTTCGACTTGCTGATCCGTGCTAGTTTCGGGGGGAGACGAATCGGTGTCAGTAGTAGTTCCATCGACATGAATAAGATACTCATTATTGGAAGGAGAAGAGGCAGCACTAGTATCCCCCTTGGGAGCCTTCTCTGGTGTCTTCTTACGTCGAAGTGATAAAGAGGCTTCATTTCGTTTATCCCATTTAACGTTGATTTGATTAACCTGTTCATTATAAAGATAGAAGTCTTTTTTAAACTCACTGACAGAATCACCGCCGAGCTTTATTAGGTTTTCACGAAGAATTTGTACCGGATCGTTACAAGCACGACTTTCATCAACACTATGTTCATCTTCTTCCGTGTTCCTCTTGTTTCCATTAACTTGTTCATGTTGTGTACTCTTCTTCTTGTGGTGAGCCTCTAACGATGATAGATTATCATCAGAGGAACCGGTATCAAATGAATCAGATGATGCTGGCATTAACATCTTCTCTTTTAACGCCAACTTCTTCTCCTCGGATGAATCTACATGCTCATCTGCCATTGATGTATCATTCTTCTTCTCGATAATAGCGGTTGCTGATGTAACTTCTTGATTATCTGTACCCCTCTGCTCCTCCCCATTGGTGCTAAGTGTTGGTATTAAGAGAGTGGATGTATTATAACTACTTTGATTCATTGAAGTCATACTATCAACCTCCCCAGTAACAACCTCTATAGGTGATGCATTTACCTGCTGCTGTTTTGTCATACGCTTACTATCATGTAACGCCTTGTCTTGTGACATTTCCTTCGAAGTTGACTTAGCTGAATTCAATAATGAAACATTCACACCCGTTGGTGGTGATAGAGTATTATCAGTGGTTGGCGATTGAGGCAAAGATGCAGGTGTGGCTGGCACCTTAACTTCGAGGGGAGACTTATACTTAAACTCCTCCTCCATTACGAGTAGTGATTCAACCTCCTCCTTAACCTCTTCCTCGATCAACGATTCCTCCGTCGGCGTATCGCCATTATCCATAATCAATCGTTTCTTCACAGGTGATAGTCCACCACTTCTCATTACACCTCCTCTTCCATCACCACTAGATACATTACTCATATCAACAATACCAACTAATCCCTCGTCGGTATCCTCGTCATTATGTAACATTAGTGCAATACGACCCGGTGTCGATTTAAGTTGATCAATTGATGATAATAAGTTCGTTAATTCATCTTCTTGATTCGATATTTGACTTTTTAATGCCGTGGGTATATAGTCGTCATGTTGTTGGGAGGCGGTTGAGTCCGGTACATCTTGATTGGTAGACGAGGGTGGTGTTACGGCTACCTCCTTGACTGGTGATTCGGCAGCAGCTACCTCTTCTTCTACCGTATTGTCTGATGATTGGTGATTTAGTTCATCATTTGTACTTGTGTCACGAATACTCATATCATCTTCATCACTACCACTATTTGAACTTGATCCAACACTACTGTCCCCACTGCCCGCGCCTCCATTTGCAGCTGCATGCACTAATTCATTCTTGATTCGTCTGATACTGTTATTGTCTAATCCGTGAACTCCCTTCCAGATCAATAATCGTGCCTCTGCATAGCGACCTTGGGATTGAAGGCTGCTGAATAATTTACATTTCAATTCGTATAATGAGTATAACTGGCCTTCGGCTTCTTGTAATTGCAGGTAAATTTCCTCTCCTTGTTTGTCCGCAGTATGTGACTCTTTCACCTTGGCACGTATTTCCAACACCTCAATAATCTTGGCTCTAACTTGTTGTTTAACCTTTATGATCATACCGATGCCAACAGTATTGTTATTTGGGGTGTCATCTGTTGATTCAACGGTTGTATTGTCTGGAAATTGATGATTCTGATCATTAACTGCATTTAATAGTTCTAGACTCTGTTCATCATCACCAATACCGCTATTACTATTGTCATTCTGAATAATATCAGACACGTCCAATTGATCCAATGTGTTATTGATATTGTTTACACCAAAAGTTTCATCAAAATTGGAGTTTGTTTCATTCATTTTTGGGGTATTCTCTAGATTTATGCAGATATATTATAATGTTTAAATTGCAGCAGCAATAGAAGGTTGTCATGCGTGAGATATATAAGAATGGAAGATATGTACTTAATGCCACAAAGCATCTTTTTACATACCCAAACCCCATCAACACAACAATGGAAAATGTTGACTTACAAGTTTCTTCTTATACCGTGATATGTGTGACCCACCTATCAACCTACACAACACCAATTTAACAATTGATAATATTAATAAAAACTGCTAAACAGTGCAAGGAAAGCAAATTAATGGTAGAGATATAGAGAGAGAGACGGTACATGATAATATAAATAAAGTGCATAAGATGTGCACAAAAATAATATATGATTTGTACAGCTATCAAGTTCGTTGTATATACAAACCCCGCACCACAGACGAGTAAAATAAACAAATAACACTTACCAGTTCTACTATATAAATAAAAACAAGTGATTTATAATATAGAGGGTGAAGAAAGTTGGGTCATGACTTAGTTATTTGAGTTGAACATACAGTCGTAGTGTGCACAAGCTTCCTTTATATATTGACTTACGTGCACTGCTATTCAGGGGGTGGTAGATATAATATATTAACGATAGTGATATAATAAATGATGGTGTGGACAATCTGTTAGATTGTTGTAGAGAGGCGTCTGCACCATTTCATTTGCCTTGCTATGCGCTTGTTATTGTGATTGTGTAATTTTGGCGATACACGGGAAAAAGACTAAAAATGCCTTTTGGCAACAAGTTAAGGTGGAGGCATAATGTAGGTGCTACCATAGTGCTTGATTGGCATTGTATATGTGCTTAACAGGTTGATGAACACTCATAGCATGATTGTAGGACCCTCCATCATACTTTTACAGCCCCATGTTGGCAGGTTTCATGCCTCAGATTTCGATGTTGAGTCAACTTTTGGGCAATATTAGGTCATCAAGTGGTACCTCAGAGATGAAGGATCAAAAGTGTCCCTCTTATAACTTATCAAGAATATCTGAAGGAGATTAAGAGTCGTTGGAGGGACGAGGCAGCTGCTTACGACGACCAATACAAATATATGAATACCAGGTAGTAGATTACAAAGTCTAATTTACATAATGCGACGCTTCACTCTCTCATCTACCACCTATCGTACTTTGAACACCCACACAAACTTTAAGCCATTCTATCATATGACGCTTCACTCTCATCTCCATAAATACTACCAGTATGAGAGGCAGAGAAACAACTGCCGCCATGGGATGAGACGGCGTAATTAAAACTCTTCAGCATGTCCATTGTGTCTCCATTGTCATTATGTGACGTGAAAGGATTGCTTGGCGGAGCTGGATACTCATCAGAAAAGAATACATCTTCTCCTTCTTGATGTTCGTCGTCATAGTAATCTTCCTCTCCTCCAGCCTGAGGGGCATATCTTTCACCCTCATTACTCCCATCCAAGCCTTCTGGTTGGTTACTGAAGAACCGCTCGTCCTCATCGTCATACTCATCTTCATACAAAGGTTCATTCTCATCCACATACTCTTTTCTTGATGCACGAAGCCTACTCAATGCAAGGACCGACGGAGTTGTACTAGCGGCAACTGATGACTGGGCCAAGCTGCCTTCATCATAATAGTCCCGTTCTTCGCTAATGATACCCTGTGGCCGGAATAGGGCATGCATCTTCCTACCATCAGTTGACAAGGGAAGACGGCTAACAAGGTAGTCGGACCATGACCGCTTCTTTGAGGATACTGCTGAAAGTTCAACTTGAGCCTTGGTAAAGGCAATGCGTTGTCGTCTGGCAAAGAGGGCTGGAAGATCCATCAACATTTCATATGTATGGTCAGCGGCCTGACGAACTTCGGCCGATTGGTTTGTATTCTTGGCATCTACAAAACTCTTCAAGTCATATATCTTTGATGCACCATCACAGCCTTCGGTAATGGCCGTCAAGGGCTGAATAGAAGAGAAGAGATATATGAGATGTGAGTGTCATATGGTCATACTATCAACAACAGGAGGATACTTACTCCCTCAGTCAGGAGGTTCCTCAGCAGACGGAGAGCCAATACAATGGAGGTTGTTTTTGTCTGTCCAAGACGGTGCCAAACAACGCTCATTACAACACTAAGGTTGGTGTCGCATTCATGACATGACTTGACCAGCTCAGACATGGCTAATGTGGCATCTCCGTCAAAGGGAGCGTCGCTTATAAGAGCAAGGGCCGTGGTCCTTGTTGCAACATGTCGTTCAACAATGAGGTGGCGTGTACAGCCAAGGACCGTCTTGGCAACAATCCGACGCACATTCAATAACGAGAAGTCAAGTCTATGAACAGACAAGTACTTTGAACAGACATCAAACAGCGGAATATGATCTGTTGCGGAAAGAAAAGTAGAGCAAGGTGATGTTAGGCTAAACACAAAGGAGAGAGGCGCAGACACAAACACATACACTTGAAACTTACGAGGCATGATGCTTGCTCTATCCCTTGCAGTCATGGACATATCATCAACACGTCCCTTGACGTGAGTAGCAAACATACTCGAGGCACTTAACTTTTGCAACACAATAAAGACAGGGCAGTTCTCCTTCTCCCCTAGCTGTTTCTTACGAAGGAGGAACTTCCTTCGGTCGAGCCAAAACGTCCCTTGTGTTTCAGACAGATACATTCCCATGTCACCAAACATATGGATAAAGAAGCATGTAAGAGCCGCACGTACATCTTCTTCTCCGCCCTCGTTCTCGGCCACCATACAAGCCTCAACTCCATTTAAGTCAATATCGTGAGAAGGAGCTTGATACCGTGGGGTGTCAAGTTCGTCATCTGCTTGATCATCCTTCTTACCTCCATCCTCACCATCCTCGGCACCACCCTGAAATGTAGACCTTATCATCTTTCCAAAGGCAACAGCGGCATCAACACTTGTGGCATATTGCCGTTTCTCCTCGAGGGACATGGCACGCTTAGCATTCGTTACAGTCTTCTTCATTGGATGTTTCATCCGTTCAAGGAGAGAGGGCTTCCGTTCCATCTTGTTTCTTCCGCCCCTCATCATGTCTCGATCAACGTTTAAGGATCGTTCAGATACATCCAACGCTGAGGCCTTATCGTTACTGTTACTGCCCCCATTCTTCTCATCCTGTTGCCACAATGTTTGATCCGCCTTGACAATCTCATCCAAATCTCTTGCTAAGCAGTCGGCTGCATTTGGTTCTGATTCCGATGACTTGCGGTTAACTCTCTTGAGCATATCAGGTACAGTAGTGCGGGGATTTGCCATACTTAATGTCTTGAGTTCGTTAGTGTCCAGATTCACACATAAAGCATCAGTGAGTCCGTCAATTCTTCCTAACCTTGAGGCATATTGATGTAAAATCCCGACAAGATATGGTGCCTTGACTGATAAGAACCGTAACATGTGAGGTGGTAGAACTGGTATCAGAATGTGTTTCCATAACAACAGCCCCTGCGCTAGGACAGATGATGCCGCACGAACACACATCGATAGACGGCTAACACTCTTGGAGATTAAGATAATTCGCCGTTCACATAATAGAGCACTAAGCAATCGAATGAAGTGACTTGGTCCGATAAACCGTAGAAGTGGAATGATTGGACAACTAATATCTTCCGGTATAGCCTCACGCGGCTGTAAGCATTCGAATCCAGGCTGGAGTGTAAATGGTAGATAGAACTGCAACACATCATTGTCCATTCCTCTGGCTTTATCTCGGGGACCAACTAGACCAAACTCCACCTTGTCTAATGTAATGCGGAATAAATCTTCATTCTCTTCCATTACCGATTTGGCGGTTTCACATGCCGACTTGCTCCCGTTGGAGTATAGGTTGGCAGGTGCTTGAGTAAAGTTTAGACTAAGTCCATGTCGACGTAACTCGGCATAATTTTGGACTAGTGTGGCATGCTGATTGAACAAGGCATGTAGGAAGGATCGTGTTGGATTCTGTGCCTTGGCATAACATCCCTTTTTGTTTACTTGAGCCTCGATTGCAATAGCTTCTGCCGTTCTGTGTTGTGTTTGGGGTTGATGAAGAGAGAGAGATTAGCAAATCATCATTAGAGGACACAAGATATGCACAAACCCAAACAATACACAACCAACAGTACACAAACAACTCACTTGAGAATAGATGAATAGAATCGTTCACCACCCATAGCCCGAGTCAACAAAACCATACACCGAGGTCTCCGACGACCAATATCCATCCTCATGGGAGAATCAACATGACTAGGTAAATATCGTCTAACATGTCCAAAGACTCGTGTCTTACCATCACTTAATACTAATGCAAATGTATGATGATGTGTAATGAAGTCAACATGATATACGTCATGTTTCATTAAGTTGGCACCGAATGTTCTACCGCGGGATGATAGTTTACCATCTCCTCCTCTGTCTCCTCGTGAGTTATGCCTGTGTTTAGAAAGAGAGGAAAGATGAACATCATAAGATGTGAGCAATTTGGTTGAGAATAGATTGCATCCCCAAACCACCCTTTAAACCAATCAAACCACGGCGTATACCTCGACATTAAAAACATACGACCCCACATATTCCATCTCTCTCTCTCTAACCCAAAATAGATACATCATATGCCAACAAAACCCCCCATCTAATAATAACAAATAACCAACATAACTTACCGTATCTGTTCCAACAACACATCACTACTTAAATCATTATACTCTGGAAATGCAAATTGACTTAATCGTGTAATATTATCAGCACTATACAATTCACATTGTATTTCATTATTCAAGGCCCCTGCGGGGGGATCGATAATTTGGGCTCTGTCGGTGGTGGTGGTTGTGGATGATTCGAAGACTTGTGCTGGATGTGGTAAATCTAGGAATAAGTCGTATATATTTATTGGTAATTGATTATTGTTTGTGGATGTGGAAGAGGGTGGCTCTTGTGGGTTATTAAATGATTCCATTGTTATTACGATACTATATAGTATATGTTTTTGAGATTAATCTATTGCAATGAAAACTTGCAACTAATAACTGTTTGCTCCTTGGCTCCCGTTTCAACGCCTGCTATATACAGCTTTAAGATATCTGTACAAATGAAATACAAGATATGGTATCATGTGAGCAAACGATTAGCATACATACGATATCGACAATAGAAAAGCAAGAGGGCTGAGGTAGACAATCATATTATCGGGAAATCTCAAATCTCTCTCTTTAACTCCCTCTGTATCTCTCAACTCACCAAATTAATGCCACCGCCGACAACACTGCTACTTTATAGTCTCCCCTATGATATAATATATACGCCCAAGTCGATATAGATCCGATAATTGAAGAGTAAATCAGAGCTAAATAGCGGTCATCATCTTTGCAGCAAAAATGACTTTTCCAATTCAGTGTGTCTCCAGACCACCACCACTCTAAATCTACATTGATATTCCTGTAAGTGCTCCAGAAGCCATAGAAGAACCAGGTACATACAAAGAAGCGGCGTTTCATATAATAAGTTTATTCTCCTTTCAAATGGTGGTGGGATTCTCTTCTTGATCTTTTTTGGTATCCTCCCCTCGCCCATTAATTATTCATCATTCATCAAATTGTTGTATCTTCTATATATCTCTAGAGAGTCTATCGTTTGTTGCATATCCCATCGGTTCGTAGATATACCACCGTATATTAATAATTAGATATCCTTTTGTTGAGTGTGGTCGGCGGTCGATGGCGGTACTTTATTAGTAGTAGTTAGAGATATCACATAATAGATATAAAATTGATCATAAGATATGAGCAACAACACATCAACAACAGAAACTACTTCATTAGTATGTGCCAATTGTGGCAAAAAAGGCAGTGACGTTACTAATACATGTAATAAATGCAAGTCGGTTATGTATTGCAATGCCGCATGTAAGAAAAGACACCGACACAAGCATAAAGAAGATTGTGAGAGACGAGTTGCGGAGCTGCACGATGAGACTTTATTTAAACAACCGCCTCCTAAAGAAGATTGTCCGATCTGTATGATACGTTTGCCAGCGAAAGATAGTGGGGCGGTATATGTGTCTTGTTGTGGGAAACTTATATGCTGTGGATGTATTCATGCACCTCGATATGATGAGAAAGGGAATGAAGTTGATAATCGAAAATGTCCATTTTGCAGAGCTCAATATCCTAAAACAAATGAGGAGATGAACAAACGATATGAGAAGCGTATGGGTTTGAATGATGCTAATGCAATCTACAATCGGGGGGTTGATTATTCTTTGGGAAAATATGGATTACCTCAAAATCATACTAAGGCATTTCAGCTTTACTGTCGGGCAGGAGATCTTGGTAGTGCCGAAGCATACTTTTGTATTGGCAAAGCTTATAGGGTTGGTGAGGGAGTGGAAAGAGATGATGAGAGGGCTAAATATTACTATGAATTGGCGGCTATGGGCGGTAATTCGCAAGCAAGGCACAATCTAGGCTTTATGGAGGAGGAGGCAGGCAATATGGACAGAGCAATCAAGCACTATATGATTGCGGTAGGAGACGGATTCAACATCTCGTTAAACTTTATGCGTGATTTGATCAAGATTAGACAAGCAACAAAAGATGATTACACTGCCGCTTTACAATCTTATCAGTCATACTTGGCTGAGATTAAGAGTGATCAGAGAGACAAGGCGGCGGCGGCTCATGACCAATGTAAGTATTATTGATATTGATAGTTAGAATACCCTCATGGAGTGGAAGAGGAGATACCAATGAAACTAGAGAGAAACTCTCGATATCCTGAATCTTTGGAGAATATGAAACGACTTTGCGGGTATGGGCATAGTCATAAGATAAGCAATAACATCCCTGAAACAATTTCCTAGTTTTGTATACACCCTATTTCCAAACCTCATTCGTGTACGTTTGTGGTGAGTATCATGACGGTAAGATGTTGACGTTGAACAACTGTCACAAACTTCGATAAAGTATACTATCCGAGTGATGGTGAGCACATACCGGCATCACAACTCCGTCCAACCTCCGGTAAACTTAACTTCTCCCCCTCTTCTTGCCTCTGCTAACACCCCTACCACCAGTAGCATTTCCCTCACAACCATATTCCCCTCTGGCTGCTGCTTGCTTACTATCCCCTACATCTATCAATGCCCGACGATTAATCAATTCATTGTTCTCCGCGGTAAGACGAGATGTTTCACACAATAACTCAGTCTTCAGGGCAGCCATTTTCTTCTCGTACTTCTTCTTATACTTTGCTACTTTCTGTTCATATTTAATCACTTTTTGTGCACACTTATGAGAAAGAACAGACTCAGTCTTCAGGGCAGCCATTTTCTTCTCGTATTTCTTCTTATATTCGGCTACTTTCTGTTCATATTCAGTCACTTTTTGTGCACAATCATGAGAAAGGACAGCAGCTTTTGCTTCATTCTTTGCCAGTGTACGATCAATTAACGCTTTTCTATCTATGTAAGATAGTAAATCCGGAGCCATAGGAATCAGAGCAGTATAGAGTTCACTCTGACCGTGCTTATCACTAATCAATGCAATGATATTTGGCAGGAGAATAGGATCGATATCTGCAAAGATATTACTGTATGAGAAGTCTATACCCTGCAATTGACAGAGTACCTTTCTCGTCTGACTGTTTAGTTGATACTCAATAACTTTTTCCCTACCTACTGAATGAGAGTTTTGATGTAAATTGTTCAATTGTTCCGCAGAAATGATATGTCTGTTCTTATCGTTACTACCACTCAAAATTACTCGTACCAATGTGTGGTTTGATTTATAAGCACTCTCAATTGAAGATACGTCAACTAAAAGTTTCAAGATTGCCTCGCGTCCTCTATTGGTCATGTTGTTGTTCATCAAACGAAGTACTTTCAACTTGGTATTGTTTTTGAGGGAAGCTGCTAGAATCTCTGCTCCCTCATCCCCCATACCCGTAGCGTCTAGATAAAGCTCTGTCAATGTTGATCCTTCTTTTTGTAATAAGTTTGATATTATAATGCATCCTTCTCTTCCAATATCGTTTTCCACCAAGTTAAGACATTGAAGATTTGGAAGTTCATATGTTTGTAATGATGAAATGTTTGTTATATTGCATCTTCTCATAAAAAGTTTCTGAATACATGTACCATGTAATGAACTAACTACTAACTCAAAGCATTCTGTGCCCATTTCAGTAAATCCAAGGCGTACCTCGGAAAGTTGTAGAGAGCAGGAATTCAAGAAGGGCATCATGCTCCTCACCCCTTCTATACCAAAATTGCTACCACATAAATTCAATACCTTTATAGAATCACTTTTAGTTAGCGTCCCAAATAACCGTGCCATCTTTTCCTCAGTTAGATCACAGAAACTTAGGGTCAGCCTCTGCAGATGAGTATTGTTTGCAATGTATCGTCCTAATAATTCCCATGGCATATTCGCAAATAGCTGTAAATTCACCTGGCTTTGCTCAATTTCTAAGTCAAAAGTACCAGGAGCATTATTCTTGATTTGACGAATCTTATGCCTAGTATAGTGATCAGATATTCCAGCTTGTCTAAATAATTCCATTTCCTCATCTGATTCTTCTTCTGATGATAACTCAGTTTCCTCATCTGATTCTACTTCTGATTCTGAAGATGATGAACTCTCAGAATCAAGGGTGTACTCAGAATCACTCGAACTACTCATGTTCTGTATATTTGCTTAGATAGTGTCTGTTGTATTATGCTGTACTTTACTGTATGACAGATACACTTCAATAATGAATAATGATGGTCACTTATTGCAATGAAATTTGCAACTACTATACGGTTATATCCCTCCTACGGTTAATTGAACTTATATATAATATATATGCGAGCACGATGATAGAGATATATATTGACGAAATAGTTTGAGGTCGAGGAAGTGATACAAGATGTGTACGATACCTTTTTGTAAAATCCTCACTACACAACCAATATCAATTTTTTTTACAGACTTGCAACTACTACTACCGATAAATCGTTAAAAAATGATCAAACGAGTGTATTATTAGTGTACTAAAGGAGAGCAATCAATATTGCAATAGCAACATCTCTCTCTCATGTCGCCACCTCTAGAGAGCTCATTAGTAATTTGATCAGTTTTTAACGCTCTTTCGAATAGGGGTACTCTCGAGGCTGTATCATCAATATTGACTGAGCAGTAAGGATTTTACAAAAAAGTACTGTTCTTTATACATATCAAGCTGATAATCGTTGCTCTATTACTCGACAAATCGATAAAACAACAATTATAGGATTACTTTAATAGCTAACAATTAGTTTATATTTTAATTGGCCCCGACATTTCTATTATACACTTTGCAAAGTGTATAATAGAAACTATCAATATACCAGATAAAATGAGTAATACAGATATCAACAAAGATAATGATTTATGTGCCAATTGTGGTAAGGGAGAGGAGAACAGTAAGAGTTTAAAGGCGTGCACGGCTTGCAAATTGGTGAAGTATTGCAATCGAGAATGTCAAATTGCCCATCGGCCACAACATAAGAAGGAGTGCAAGAGGCGTGCTGCCGAATTGCACGATGAGAAACTATTCAAAGAAGGAAAGTCAGAAGATTGTCCTATTTGTATGGTACGGTTACCTTCACTAGGTACGGGATGTGTGTACATGCAATGCTGTGGGAAAGTTATCTGCAGAGGATGCACTCATGCAGTTCAATCAAGGCCGATTTCTAAAAGAAGTTTGGAACCGAAATGTCCATTTTGCAGAATACCGGCACCCACTTCAGACGAGGAAATTATCAACAGATATAAGAAACGAGCAGATCTAAATGATCCAATAGGATTAAGTGAACTGGGACGTATGTATAAAGAGGGGGGATTTGGATTACCACCACACAACTATGTAAAAGCATTAAAATTTTATCATCGGGCAGGAGAACTTGGTTTTAGCAGAGCATATTACAACATTGGAACTGCTTATGATCAGGGCAGAGGAGTGGAAAGGGATGAAAAGAAAGCTTTACATTACTACGAACTAGCTGCTATTGGGGGGGATGTAAGAGCAAGGCATAATCTTGGATGTATGGAGGTAGAAGCAGGTAATATGGATAAAGCATTGAGGCACTTCATGATTGCAGTGAAGGGTGGGTGCAATGATACCTTGGAAACAATAAGGAAAATGGTCACGTTTGGACTTGCAACAAAAGATGACTATACGAAAGCATTAAAATCGCATCAAGAATATCTAGATGAGATTAGGAGTGATCAGAGAGACAAAGCCGCGGCAGCAGATATTAATTACAAGTATTATTGATTAGAAATTAGGATATTCTTTCTAAAAAGTACAATAAGAATAAGCAGAAAAGATAAAGAATACAACAAACAATTCATTCCTAGTTTTAATATTATTACACTTTCGTTCTCTCCCTATTTCCCCTTAATCCCCTTTTCATTACAATTTAAATCAATTACCTGTCCGTTGCATCGACGTCTGTGTTGAACCTCCAGCCCAAGGTGTGGTCACCTTACCTCTCTCTGTAGATACGGGGTCAGACTCAGATTCATCCCGTAAGGACCTAGTGCCTATGACGAACAAACCATCGTCCATCACTACCTTGTCATCTTTAAGGGAGATCAACCCTTGACTGATGTATAATCCAATGTTCTTCTTGATCAGATTAATGAAATCATCAAGCTTGGTTGGCTTGGGAAGCATTCCACTAGATCCACTTTCCAAAAACATAAGACGGTCCGCCTCGAGGAGATTACCAGTCAAATTAAAGATGAGGATTGGTGGCCGATTCTCGGCTTGTACCTCTGCCCTGATTTGACGAATAGCTTCATGGCCTAATAAGGTACCGTCTCCTTCCTGAATATCTTGTACCCACTTATCATTCTTGAAGTATGCTTGCCTCATTTTAGCGTTTGATATCTTATCACTCCCGAAACGAACAAACTCTGGAATATCCACATCAGGCCTTTCCATTGACTTCATTTCATCCCGGAGGCTCTGGCAGTAGTCAAGACTCAACTGCTGGTCCATTGTAACGATATGGAACCTTTCCTTACGACACATACGAAGGGCTTGCTCTCCACTCAAGGCTGTGTGGCATTCGATCACCACCCCAGGATATTCATAGGCAATCTTTTGATATATCATTGCTACCATCTGCCTCATGGTACGTTGATCATCAACAATAAGAACCTTTAACGATCCACTGAAGGAGACCTTGTACACGTATGCACCAAAATCAATCTCTTCACTATCTCCCATTGGATTTTCCTTATGTCTAAGAATGGCATCTTGACTTGCTCGTTGGATTGCACTTTGGAAGTAGATGAAGGTACCGGGTCCACCCGCGGGTACATGGTGAGCATGGGCAGGCTCCAGAGGGGATTCAATACGAAGACCAGCATGCTGATCATTATTTAGACTGGTGGAGGTCTCACTTAACGTTCCACCTTCCACCTTTACAAACTGAGGCCCATCGTTGCGAGGTTTCAAGGATGGCTCGGCAATGGTGTTGGCAATAAGATCTGCCAAACGAAGACCAATACCAGTACCCTTAGCTCCTCCGATAGTATCTTCTTGAGGCAAGGCATCACCAGTGGTAAAAGCACGCAATACTTGACGCTGTGCCTCTTGAGCAATGCCCGGTCCACTGTCAGCAACACCAAGTGTCACATCCAACCAATTAGGACCAGCTTCTCGAACGATACAAACCAAAACCACGCCGCCTTGGCTCGTAAACTTGGCAGCATTACTAAGCAGATTAGACAGGTACTGAAGCAACAGAACAGAATCACTAATGACATATGAAGCAGTTGCATCGGGTACATCCAACGAGAGCGTGACGCAGTGTCTCATGCGAGGTGATTGAAGAGCGGAAGCCTTCCTACAAATCTCTCCCAAATCAATTACCTCATGCTTGGGCAAGTAAGTGCCATTTTCCATCTTTGCTACATCAAGCATATCATTGAGAGTGTCAACTGCATGCTGGCAAACTAATCGTTGATGATCAGTCAACTCACGAACCCTCGTGGGGAGATCTCTCAAACCAAACTCATCATCTTCCTCAATGAGAGCAAGGTCAACAGCTTCAGTAGCTCTGTCTGCAAGAGCAAGAACTGAGCCTACTACATTACGAATCTCGTGGTAGACATGGGCAGAGATTGTAGCTTGAGCGGCAGTTGCAGCTTCGGCGGCTCTTTGTTTCATCTCGGCATCTCGTTTGGCTCTGGCATCAGTAATATCTTGACCAATTCCAATCACACCGATCGCATTATCTTTTGCATCACGACGAGTTGTTGCATTCAACAATACCTCCACAACATGGTCCCCAGATGTTAAGAGGGGGAACTCAAAGTTGGCTGTTTCGATGCCCTTCATTGCATTCTTGAGGATATTGGCTACAGAGTCTCGAAAGTCGGGCTGGACCAACTCATCGACGAGTTTGCGACCAAAAACGTCTTCATTTTTGAACCCTGTGAGCTCACTAACACACTGGTTCCATACATTGACCATACCCTCTGAATCTACACCAAAGATGGGGGCATTAGCTGAATCAATTAACTTAGAGAACTCTCTCTCTTGGGCAATACGCTCGGTAATATCCTAGTGAAGAGTGTTTGGAAGAGGGAGAAAGATAAGATGGGTTAGCGGAGTGTAAAATATGCCTCACAAAGATTGAGGGACACCTCAATGCCCATTATGGCAGTAGCTTGGTGCCATGAAAATGTGTCTGCCTCGTTTCCATCATGTATTGGTTCTGCTGACAACATGGTCTCTACCAAGTAAAGATACGACAAACAAATTGCAAGTTTACAAAAAAATCGGTATCCTCCAAAAGGTATCCTGCACAATAAATCATCTTCAATCCTCTCCTCTCTACTCTCTACACCTCTCTTTTCTAAACACAACAAGTCTCCTTACCTGACCAATGCCTTTAGAGAGAAGAAGGGCAAGTACATTGTAATGTGAGTACGTGTATCACAAGATGTGCACGATACAAGACAATTTACACGCTCAAACTATAATACTCACCGACCATTCCAATAATATTTCCATGTTCATTTCTACGGGTGGTGGCGTTAAGCAAGATCTCAAGTCTAACACCACCCTTTGTCATAAGTGGAAAGTCTAGTAGATAGTATTGTTAGATGACAATGTCCAAAAGGTTGAATGAGGTAAGAGGCAAGAATAGCATGGGTGAGATGTTATGTACAGGTCACAAAAGACGTCTCAAGGTACATGTCCACCATTTTAGAAAGATGATACAAAACCATCCTAGCTTGTACTCACCGAAGTTAGCAGTCTCTTCTCCGTGCAATGTCTGATCAATAACATCTTGAACCTTTTCTTGGTGCTCTTTTCGGATGAACTCCTTCACAAGAGAATGACCCATCACCTCTTCTGATGGATAGCCTGTCAACTTCATGGCACACTTATTCCACACATTTACGCGTCCTTCGGTATCAACACCAAAGATGGGAGCATTAGCAGTATCAATTAAACGTGTATATTCTCGTTCTTGGGCTAAACGACCGGTAATATCCTGCCCGATACCTACGACACCGATAACGTTACCTTGCTCGTCGCGACGGGTGGTTGCATTAAGTAGTACTTCCAATCTAATACCAGCCTTGGTCATCAATGGAAACTCTTTCAGGGTTTAAT
>Ga0214479_100014_pt1 | contig 100283 bp, 73 predicted proteins | sample M1_20Mar14CPVII9_5_FD_165054 | JGI IMG/M metagenome (GOLD analysis project Ga0214479, IMG submission 165054) | Marine eukaryotic communities from Monterey Bay, California, United States - M1_20Mar14CPVII9sort6BwellE14 | ecosystem: Environmental > Aquatic > Marine > Unclassified | place: USA... | reverse complement strand
GTACCAATTGTTGCTATTCATTACTAATGTAGTATCACCATTTACTGCACCTTGTTCTTTTAGAAATGTATTAGTCTTCTTCTCTCCAATCCAAGTAACATGTTGATTTATCGTTTCATCTAATGTCATTTGTATCCCAGTTTGGACTAATGATTCTATACTTGATGGATAGTATAATTCACGTCCAGTGAAGGATGATAGTAAGTTCTTGGGTAGGAGTGGTTGTGTTGCTGCTTCTAGTAATTGTTGTGATGGTTTGATTTCTTCTTCTTGAGTTGATGTGGATACTTGAGGCAGGGCTACTGAGATTTCCAAACTTGTTACACTTGCCTCAACATCACCAGTTGAGGAAGTAGTTGTGGATGGAGAAGAAACTTTAGTTCGTGGTTCAAACGACCTGGGAAGTATAATTGGAAACAATGGAGTTTCAATAATGTATACACCCTCCTCTTCCATGCTAGTGGAGCTGGTTGTTGAGGCTGATGAATCCACAGCCACAGAAGCAGCAGAGGAGCCGCCACGGATAGAAGACAGAGCGTCATTTGATATAGTCTGAGAACTCGTTGGCATGCAATACTTGACTGATGCAGTAGTATAACCCAACTCAATCTCATGTTGCTGCTGTTCAATATCCTTAGTACGCTGTTGCTGTTGGAAGAATCGACCAACTAATGGTATAATAGAAGTCTGTTGATTCCTCTCTTGATCTGTTACTGTGCTTTCTCCTACTGTAATGACTGCTGAACTCTTTTCTACTGCCGCAGCGCTCTTTAAATCAACCAATTCAATCGAGGTTGGATCATCAAGAATGGTACTAGATTCCAATGAATTTGTTATCCAGGCATTGACATTCCCTAGTCCTAATGTGTCCACAGTCTCCATTCTCATTTTACCCTTGTTCGAATTCTTTGTTACCACAGCAGTAGACTGAGAGGCCAGGTTATTAGCAGACCGAATAGCTCTTCTTCTTTTACGATGTAAACTAATTGATCTACCAACTCTTAGTATAGAATTATTATTATTGTCATTGGTGGACACATTTGTATTAATCCTACGCTGCTGCTGATTAGGCATGTTTAGTCTCCTATCGCTATTGCTGCCATTAACAGATCTTGTAGAACTCATAGCTCTTGTAGATCTCCGAGAATAGCCGTTGCTAAATCTAATTGTCCTACCACGAGATTGAGTAGAAGATGAAGTAAAGATACCATTAATATTCATGGCAGTACCAACTATAACTTGTTTTACTACTCGTATGGCACGTGTTCCTGGTATAGTTCTTTGTGGCTGTTGTAACAATACTGCTGCACCCTCTCCTTGAACATTAGCTATACATTGCAATGCTGTAGAAGTACTGCCACCGCCGCCGCTGATACTAATAGATGTAGTAGTAGTAGTAGGAAGAGAGGGTATATCGGATAATGAACCACCCCGTGGCACTGGACCGTATGGCACTAGTGTATTAGTTTTGGTGGCGGCCTTGCGCTTGTTTTTTGGAAATAATTTCCATAATCCTACTGTTTCACTGCTGCTATCATCTGCGGTTGTACCTATGGATGAGCTATCATCGTTTACACTTGAGGTGTATAGTCTTGAGCTACTGAAAGTGTTACCAACGGTGTTAATTGGTGATGATAATACCTTTCGAGGACGTACAAATGATAAGGTAGATTCATAAGAAGGTAATGTTAATCCCTTTACTATACACAATGGGTAGTAGTTGTTGGATGAGTAGGAGAGTGATAGGATGATGGCTGCAATTGCCAATGTAAATTTTGATGGATAAGAATTTCTTCTTGTTGTTGATGGCTTGTTGTTGCTGTTGTGCCGACTGTCGACGCCGGTGACTTTAGGGGTGGTGCAATTAGCCATATTGTTGAGGATGGTATTAACAGTAGAGGTTGGATGTGTGCTCTATTCGGCTGCCGTCTATGCAATAGATGATCTATCTTCATGTTCCAATCCATCAAAATCTCGTTGCACTTGAATGTCATATCGCGAAGTTTAATAGGGTTATGATATTTCATATCTTGTACGGTATTACCCTTGTCCCCTAATAACAAAATTATACGAATATTGAGTTATAATATTAATTTGCCTATTTCTACAGATGCCGGACATAAGATAGATTTGGCGTCTTCAAAATGAGATAGTACCATTTAGTGTAAATTATTATAGTGCGTGCAACAGGTTGCAATCACCCCCTCGATCTCATCTGAAGAGTATCGGAAAAGAGCTTAGTTGAAATGGAATATATGATATGTTTGTCTGAGAGTTAGTGAAGTCATAGTGTTAGTTCTATATCCGTGCAGCAGTATAGTCATAGTACATATCTCGTGATAGTTTGTATTTAAATTTACTTTTTGTATATCTCGTGATAGTTTGTATTTAAATTTACTTTTTTACACTCATCTTATGTTCTATCTTTCAATGTCATCTCTGGATGACAGGGGAGGGCGTAGAGTCAAATACGCTGCCAGACCAAAGAATGGTACATACTTGGCCACATTTCGGAGACCACTCAATTCAACATCCTCTACTCCTACCCCTCTTCGTTTCAAATCATCATCGACGAACCAACTCTGAAATAGAGCAAAGATTACCAGATCTACAATGAATGAGCTACCGACTCTATCAATACTCAATAAGTCTATGAAGCTATCATATCTGTCTGTGAAATCAATACCAAACTCTGTTTGACGAGCAAATAACCCCCAGAATATTGAGGCGGTGCCGACTCCACCCAAGAAACCACATAATGGTCTCCACTCGGCAATCTTGCCTTGTAATGTACCATCTATATCTTCCTGGTATGCCTGAGTACTCGTTTCTACACTTCTTGTGAATACATATGGTAGTAGGAAACCGCTAGTCAAGAACTGCATACCAATCAATATTGGACCAAAGGGTAGTAAGTTTGGTTTGTCTTTTCTTTCATCCGATAAGAAGCCAGCAAACAGTGCAGCCCAGGCCAAGAGGAGATTGAACACACCTTCCAACATTGGATGAACCACTGGACTGAATGGTAACTTGAGCAACGGAGCCACTAAGAAGAAGTTGAGTGACAAGTCTCGTACTTCTTCCCAAGTCCTTTGTTCCAATTGTAAAGCATTAACACCGGGAAGTATGCCCTCGGATATGAATAGCGTATATATGTACGCTATCCAAATCACTACCGGTATCCAACGGACAGGTTCTGCTTCAAACTTGGCTGATAATGTATTAATATAACCCATCTTTGGTGGTGCCTTCTCGGGTATCTCAAATCCCCTAGATATTAATCCAGTCCTTGGGTTGATAGTGTAGAATGAACATCCTCTTGTAAAAGCCAATGGATCATTATTGTTTTCAACATGCCATACCACACCAGCCTTTGTTGATGTTACTGCTATATCATCAACTACAAAGTTGAATGTATTCGGTAAACAATCTTTCACACGGAGTAAATGCTTTTCAAATTCATCTCGTCCACTGAAGGCATCATCGTATTGTAAATCTCTCATCTTGCAATCGTTGTCGAAGAGAGATGTTGCCTTGACCATATCTCGTTTGTTCCAGGCATCAAAGTATTGTTCAACACTACTACCTTTTGTTGTAGCTTCATTACTACCATTGACTGGAATACTCTCGTCACCAATAAACTTGCTAACACTCTTCAAAAGCTTCAATCCAGAATCGCCTGGTTTGGGCGAAGACGGTTCGGTAACATCGAACACTTGTGTAATCTTATCATCTTGATTTAGATTGTAGAATGAAATTGCCGTAGTATCTGGTATATCTACTTCTCCATTTGATGTTAGATGATACATGACGCATACTTTCGAAGTGCCATCTGAGTTGGTTGTTGATACAATATCGTCTATTGAAATGTTTTGCATATCATCATCATCTAATTTGAAGGATGACATCGCTGACGAACCAGCATGTAAGTACCAATGCTTTAATAATGCATCTTTACCCTGTATAGGGTTATAATACGAGGTATCAACATAGGTTATATCATCATCAAAGTATTGCAATAGATTAGTTGGTTGTGTTCGTGTATTTAGGGAGTTGATGAATGTTGTTACAATTTGTTCGGATGATGAAGAGCTGCTTGATGAAGATGATAACTTTGAAGGGTTGAATATATCAAGTATTGTACTGAATGGATCATTATTGTTGTTCATGTATAGACTACTAGTACTAGTACTTCTTTTATGAGAGGATACAACATGTTGTTGATAATATGACGATACTTTTGAAGAGTATCTTGTCAGTCTTCGGCCACCACTGAATGCAGCGGCACAGTGAAGAGTTGCCAATACTAGAATATAGATAGACATTATCATTATACTACTAGCATGGCTGTGGTTAGTGATATTGTAGTACCTAGAGAGTAGATAGGAGCTAGCAATGACTCATCGCCGACCATTTTAAAATCAAGTACCTACCTATTACCTATGGAGCGGATCCACCACTGATTCAGATAATATAGATAAATCCAATACTTATGCTACATTTGGTTATCATTGTGGTGGTATTATATCATGCTTTTGCAAATATCAGTATCATTTTGTCATTTGGTAGTGGTCAGGTGAGTACAGTTGAAAAGATTGGGAGTCTTTGTAACTAACTGGGATATGTTTGGCGCCATACATTCAACATAATAACATACCTTGACTACTACTAACATTCCATCTATTAGAGACAGGACGCCTGCAGCTGCCGCGTAACAAATAGCTTTATGAGACAAACCTCACTCCTTACAGCGTTTATTGCAAAGCCATTGTTATTGCATCAACAGAATAATACTCCAATTCATCAATTATCAGCTTTCTTTAATAACATGTCAAAACCAGCGGATCCATCATCATCATCATCGTTGAAAGATGATCTCGATCTCTCATCAATAGAAAAGTTTGCTCACAAGAAAGGAGATGCATTATTTGGTTATCTTGAACAATGTCAATTGGAATCCAGTACTCCATCTTTTGGAAGGTTTTTAGATGCAGGTACTGGTACACATTCACTACGATGGATGGCATCAATTATACATCGTGAACAATTATTAGCCAATTTATCGGATAACGGTGAATCGTCCGCGGCTCCAGACATATCAATGAAATCTTATGTAGCAATCACAGCCGATGAAACGATGAGGAAGAATGTCTATAAACAAGCCAAGGAATTAGGTATTGAAGATAAAGGTAGTGTTATTATTGGTAATTGGAAGACGGGTATTAAGGTCAATGAAGAAAATGGTGGTATTGAGTTTGATGATAGTGGTGATGCATTATTGCAAGGTGGACAATTTGATACTATTTTAGCCGATTACTTAGTCGGTGCGATAGATGGGTTTTCTCCATATTTTCAAGATCAGATCTTTCATCGTCTTGTAAAGCATTTAGCTCCGGGCGGAAGACTTTACATCATTGGACTTCAGCCCATACCCGATAGTGTTGACGGGGATGCCAATGTATTTTGTAAGATCACAAAAGTTCGAGATGCGTGTATCCTATTAGCTGAACATCGTTGTTATCGTGAGTATCCACTAGATTGGATTGAACGACATGTTAAAAGAGCAGGATTGAAAGTGGTTGAGTCTAAGAAATATCCAATTCGATATGATTTCTCTACAATGTTAAGACAAATTAATGTCGGACGGAGTAAGCTAAAGTTATTCCCCACCAAAGGACTGGGGAAAGAGATGGGAAGTGTCCTTGATGAATTAGAAACAGAATGTCGGGAGGTTACCAACAGGCAGAAGGATGGTAGAATAACATTGGGCTTTGACTATGTAGTAGTTGCAGAGAGAACCAAATGATTGAGGGTTGCTTTAAATTTACACTTGATGCTACTGAGGAACTTCTATCACTTATCACAAGCTGAGGTTGTGCAATTTTGCTCAAACTCTTTGTTAGTTTATCTTCTTGACACGATCTTCTAAAACAGGATGAATAACAGAATTACTTTGTAGATACTTCAATAAGATACAAGACATGTTCACATCCTCCCATGCTGGATTCTGTATACAATTGCTTTTCAACCAAGATGTACACCCTTCATTGCCCCCGGCTACAAAGCATGTTACTGCAATGAGATACTTTTGTGTATCTAATATCTCTACATCATCAACCGTGAAGGATTGGATACCAATATCTTCACTACCATCCGACTCTGTGGTAAGCACATATTGTAGATTTGCATTAGAAGACAAATGGGGATATGCGCCAGTTGGACCTCTCGATGATCCCATGAACTGTTGTGCCATGGCCGACTTGAGATGGCATCCCTCAATCTTTAAAACTTTCATTGTTCTTGCAAACGGTAACTCATTCAGTATGTCACGAACAGTAAAGATAGAGCCGGACTTATACAATCTATCTCCACGGATGAAACCTCCATTTATCATAGCCAACATGGGATAGTTATTGTCATTTGTATCACTCATGCTAGTTTGTAATACCCAGTGCATCGCATCGGCCACTAGATTTCCACCTGTAGCCTCTCGCCTGCGTACTGAGGACATTCGCGTATCCAAAGGCAGTGTACTATTATCATCTCCAATAGTTGCAATAACATCATCAAGACTAATGGTTGATGCAATTTCTTCTCCAAAGGCAATGTTCATTGCACTTTCATCCGTTTCTTTTCTATACCTCTTGACTATATCAGATGTGGTTGGATCTTCGGGTACTGCTGAATTGACAGCTTCCATCGTCCAAGATGTTGATATGGAAGTAACCCTTGCTGCATCCTTCTCTTCATCTGAGATTGTAACATCTAAATCAACACTACCAACCCAGTACGCGTTCATGCCACATTTGAAGATGAGTACGCCCCCCTCGTTATGCTTCTTCACTACTTCCACTTCTCTACTATCTCCTCCACTACAAATAGTATCCTCATCCTGTTGCTGATTCCGATGAATCATAGTAGCTAAAGGCTCATGTTCATGTCCACCCAATATTAAATCAACACCAACCACAGTATCAGCTGCTAATAATCGATCTTCTACTTCTGACAAGTGTGTAATTGCAACTAATACTTGTGCACCGTGCTTACGTAATCTGATTGCTGTACGTCTGGCAACTTTTATGATATCAGAATCAAATGTAACATCTTTCGATGGACTTGATATCTTGGGTGTTTGTTTCGTAACTAATCCGAATATACCTACTTTGATATTATTTGATAGGTTGTATAGTTTACCATTACCGCATATGTTTGGAAAGTAGTATGTATCCTCCTCATGATCTACTTTCTCTTGCAAATTGACATTACTTCCATCATCCTGTTGTTGTTGTTGTTGTTGTTGTTGTTGTTGTTGTTGTGGATAGTATACATTACTACCCAACCAATCAAAATTCGATTCATATAATCGCTGTTTTAATACTTCATCTCCATAATCAAATTCATGATTACCCAAAACAGCCAAGTCTATATTGATATTGTTCATGACATCAATTGCAACTTTTCCTTTACAATTAACTAATAGTGATGATCCTCCTAACACATCACCATTAACAACTGATAATACCGTTGTTGAGGTATTATTATCTGTAGAATCATTCTCCTTCTTCTTCTGATTGACAAGTTGTTTAATTTTGGTAGCAGCTCGACACCATCCCCCTCGCGGATGATCTGAGTTGTCATCGACATTGTCAAATGAGTAGACATCATTAACACATACAAAGCTTAGTCTATGATGTTTTACTGGCATTTTCAAACGATATTTGTCTTATGGCCGCCTCTCTGTCTCTTCACGTACAACTCTATTACCTACTCATCAATCATCTGAAACATGAACAACAATAACACAAAGTTTTCATTGAGGAAACTCCATAAAAGATAGAGCACCACCAATTGAAAATATAGCCTTATGTATTAATGAGCTGACTAGTGTATATTGGGAAATGACGAGGATGAGGTAGCATTTAATGTGCGTGATATAATTCAATACATTCATATAGTATAGGTATGATATGTCTAATGATTACCCGGTATCCTTTTATGAGACTTTTATGAGATGCCCGATTTTTGAAATTTCCCTATTTTAGGGCCGGGATGGTCTCGGACCTTCATATACAGAGCCTTTCTAGTTCACTGGTTGTTGATTCGCGGCAGGCGTTGGGCGCTGAGGGCTGAGATCGATATTGATGAGTTGAAGCTTTACAATAATGCCCAAAATATTTGGAGAGACAAACAATAACATTGCAGCTAATATGGATAACGAACAGCTATCACCCAGATCGAGAAAGCGTAAGGATTTATTGACATCTGTTGAATTAACAGACGACCAGATTGAGTGAGTTTCTGTGTTTGGTATTTGTTGTTATTGCAGTATATTGAATGATGAGTTGGTTTGCTATATTGCAATTCGATTTTTTTATGTGTGGATATACGGATAGGACTGTGTGTGTATATTATGTGATGTTAGACCTAGTACTAGATCTATATGCTCATTTTACAGTACAGTACTCATTAAATCATTTCTATATATTGCAATACGCACCCATACATCAAAAGTCTCGTACTACAAGATTTAGCAACAGAAGAACAACAATCCAATCTCTTAACAGCAACATTAGGGAAACAAACATGGTCAAGATATATAGTCGAAAATTATTTACAACATTATAAATGGTACAATCCCAATCTACATAAATCAGATGCACCAAACTTATCTAAAGGATGGGCATACTTTGAACACTTTACATTACCACGACGATTTGATAGTAAGAGTGGTGGACATCATATACGTGCACCACCGGGTGAACGGGAGGGTACCAAGTTATACAGTGCCTTTATGACACCACAGGAATCATTATCAGATTGGGGTATTGGTATGGGTATGTACTTCAGTTCATTATCAACACTTTGTATTATATTCATATTAGCGGGGTGTTTAAATATTTATAATATGATATATTACTCAAGTCCAGAGTATGATATATCTCAAATTGAATGGAATTTGGTTGATATGCTACACTTTTCAGTGGTTTGTACTGATAGGGAGTGGGTAGTTTGTGCTGATACTACTGATACAACAAATGAAAATGGTGTAAGTAGTTGTAAGAGTGAAGAAGCTTTGGGATATTGGGATTCTATATTTACCAATTCTTATTATGGAGTTACCGAGGATGGTACTGTACTCATCAACAAGACGACGTGTAATCCGGCCACATTCAAACAGGGAATGGTGAACTATGGCACGCTCATGTTGTTAATACTCTGCATGTCACTGTACATGTGGTACCTATCTAAAAGGGAGATACGATTTGATGAAGATAATACATCAGCACCAGATTATACCGTGGTAGTGCACAATCCACCACAGGACAACGACAAGGCATTAGATCCGGATGAATGGCGTGACTTCTTTGATCAGTTTAGTGATAAGGGTGTTACATTGGTGACCGTGGCATTGAATAATGAAGTACTATTAACCAAATTGGTACAACGTCGAAAGGATATCAAGGCACTCAAACGTTGTTTCCCATCAGGTATGGATGTTGACATTGATAACGAGGGCGCAGTAAATGTTGCTGTAGAGAATGCCAAACGATATCGAAAGGGAGAGGAGGAATCCCAGAATTGTATTGCCAAGTTCTTCAGCTCGATCTTTCTTCCTATATTACGTCGGTTGGGCATCGCCCTTACCGAAGAGACACTATGGAAACGTATACGGACAACTACTGAGGAGATTAAGAAGTTACAACAAGAAGAATATCAAGCAGCCGCTGTGTATGTTACTTTTGAAACCGAGGAAGGTCAACGCACCGCTTTGGCAGCACTCAAGGCTAGCCAAACCGAAATCATAACAAACAAACCAATCACGTTGGATACATCATGTCTATTCCAAGAGCATGTACTTCATATTGAAGAAGCTCCTCCGGTAACAGCCGTGAGATGGAAAGATTTACATTACACAAGAACCGGAGTATGGTTACGGGTGATCATATCCTGCATAATTACGTTTGGCCTAGTAGCTTTTTCGGGAATCATTCTAAATCTTGCCCGTACTAGGGTGAACACGATCCTTTACTCAATTCTACTGTCAACATTCAACTCCCTCATTCCAGTCATCGTACGGTTATTGGTATCCTTTGAGAAACATTGGGATGAAGGGAGCATGCAGGCTAGTCTTTATTTCAACATCACACTCTTCCGATGGGTAAACACGGCAATAGTAACAAGAGTGATCACTCCATTCCTCGTGACCCTTGGAGAGAACAAGATTGATCTCGTAAACACGGTGAATGCACTGATGATCTCTGAAATGATTATAGCACCACTATTGAGGTACTTTGATTTCATGACAATTGTCAACCGTCATATCTTTGCACCACGCGCTAAGACTGAAGAGGAGCTTTTCAGTTGTTTTAAGGGTGGTTGGTACAGTTTGGCAGAGCGCTTCACAGACTTCACCAAGGTGCTTCTGCTCTGTACATTCTACTCGGCAGTCTATCCTCTCATATACTTCCTCGGGGCTGCAATACTGTTTGGACAATACTGGATGGACAAGTTCTTGTTGCTTAGATCATGGCAGAAACAGCCAAAGATTGGTGTAAAGACGGCAGAGTTTAGCCGTACTTACTTCAATACAGCCGCTATTCTACTCGGTGCTATATCATCTGCTTATGTCTATGCTCGTAGTCCATTTACAAACTTGTGCAGTTGTGATATCAACGACAAGGAATGTGGGGCGGTACCAGATACTCAATTCACCAATGTGCAATTGCTCAATGGAGAAACGACAGACATTTCCGAAGATGATTTAAGCAATGAGGTATACTACTTTTGTAATCAAGACCAAATTGGATTCCCCCCAATTCCATCTGCTCAAGATACAAACATTTGGATGACAGAAGATCAAGAGAGATTGTCGAAGATTTATGGCTGGACAGCTTTTTGGCTACTGATATTGTATTGTGTATTTGTCTTGGGGTGGCGTACCATACTAACCGCTCTATCTCTCGTCAAGGGTGTATACAAGGTGAGCATATGATAAGTATCTTTGTCTTCTTCTAATATTATCATCCGACTCACTCATATCCATATAATCATGCGTCGTTTATCAGCCAAGAGGTGTTGATCAGCACAAAGATTACAGTAGTTGTATTGGATTCGAGACATTTGGTTACATTCCAAGATTAGATGTGCCAGGGTTTCACTTCCCTCTGCTTTGTGCCAATATCGATGACATCGATGTTAAACTAATAGGTTGGAAAGACCCGAACTGTCAAAATGATACAGATGAACATCGAAACTATGACGATCATAACTTGATATTTGATGTAAAACATGACAATTTACATCGATCACGAAATGAAGCAGCTACCGACACCGAAAGTGAGGTCAGGAGGGAAAGGAAGAAGAGACCAATCTTTAGTATCATAAAGCACTACCCACCGGCCTGGGCACTCAAAGCCAAGATTGCTGCTCTTGAGAAGAAGAAGTAAGATCTGGTAGTGGAGATAGACAAGGATGTTAGCAATAGTGAGAGTGAGATCCTCTAACTGTCACGACTTCTCCTGACCACAGCTTGAGTATAGCCAAAGAAGAAGAGAGGAGTGAATGATGGCATGAGCATTTACAGCAAGATGCTTACCTAATGTATAATCTAAATCATCACACCCTTGGGACGGTATCCTTTTGTAGCCTCCTCTATCCTTATTTGGCATAAGACAAAGAGACTTAGGCTTTGGTTGATGAGTAGTGTCAGTGTACTACTAGTTGATTACATTTACAAAGATTTCATCTTGAGACAAACCTATTCTATATCCCTCTATGTCTATACAATACAAAACTTGAGTCACAGACACAGAGCTTTCAATGTCATCGCTAAACCTATTCTAATTATTCAACCTGTTCTAGTATACAGTACAAAACTTGAGTCACAAAGCTCTCAATGTCATCTCAAGATATTCATTAATGACACATTGATGCTCATGTGTTCTCATCTCTTTACATAGCATCCCGGTTATGAGGTTCTTGTAGCATCTCTACAAAGTCAGGTCCTCGTGGTACTATAGAAAACTTGTTCAGGTCGGGATGAGAGCAATAGTAATGCTCCTTAATCTGATGCATATTAACAGTTCCAGCTACTCCTTTCATTTGATATATCTCACGGCAGTAGTTTAGAAGTGTTGGTGAGCTTGCCACTGATCGGGTATTACATTTGAAGTAGACTGTATAGACTTCGTCGAACCTTAGAAGTGTTACGAAGAGACGAATGTCTGACAAAGTAAACTTATCACCGGCTATGTATTGTTGTTCAGACAGAATCTCTTCTAGTCGATCGAAGGACTCTGTAAGCTCATTAATAGCTCTATCATATGCCTTCTGACTCTTTGCAAAGCCACATCTATTTGTATAAGAAGAAACATAGTAAAGGTGAGCATTAGAAAGTGAGGAAGTAGTACCATAGTCTTGACGAGTTGCAAGATACTTCTACTTACCTATACACTCCATTGTTTATTGCCGGGTATATCCATTCGTCAACCTCTTTCATCTTTGATATCAACTCCTTCGGTTCAAGATCAATATCAGGATTCGCAGCCAGAACATTAAACTCTGAATTGAGCATACGTATAATCTCGGAAGATTCATTACTAACTATTGTCTTGAGCTTCTTATCAAACAATATTGGAACGGTATACTTCCCTTCTGTATCCCCAACCTTTTCATATACTTCTCTAATACTCCGTGCATTAAAGTGTGGATCGGGCATGTTCTCAGGATAGGATGATGGAAACGGTCCACCAAGTCCTATCGAATTGCTAATTGGTTGACCGTCTGGATTTGCGAATACCCAACCGCAGTGCTTGTCGTCGTCATCTTTGGGATTAGTCCGTTGCCATACGGGCATGACAATAGTTATCGATATGACATCTTCTAGACCTTTCAATGCTCGTGTAATGAGTGTTCGATGAGCCCATGGACAGGCAGCTAGTGATTGAAGAGGAGATGGGGATATGCAGATGAGACATGAGAGAGGACTCGTCGTTATATATCATTTAGCTTTACACATTCTATACTCACCTGCAACATACAAATGGTATCGATCTTTCTCTGGTTGGAATGTTAATGAATCTTTCTTAACCCAATTACGCCATACGGCATCAGTTCTCTTGAATGACCCATCAGAGCCCATCTCTGTTCATTGCAACGATATAGGTATGACGATGACGATGAGATGATCGATTATGTGCATATTATGTTAGTAGAGGTGAGAGATATGAACTATTGCAATAACATCAATATACAATTGCAATTGCAATATACTTACCATCGAGAGCTGTCTTGACAATCATATTAGGTGGCATACTTGCAATTGCAATGGTAGAGAATCGAGTTGTTGATGTTGATGAAAGTAGAATTAAATTCTTGACACGAGATGTGAGCATAATATGATACCGCCAATTTATGATTGCTTTTATTATCTACAACATACTGGCATGGTGGGACGGCGTTATTCTTCTATCGGCTCCGCTATGCTCTGATTGAAGAAGAGTTGATGAGCTGTTTTTACAACCTCGCCGAGCTGTGATATAAGTCAAGTATGTAAGAATAGAACCTTCTCAGCAATATTACTAAAAATGCAGCATTGGACAAGATTTGACTGACTCATTGCATGGTACCAGACTCATTGCATGGGGGTGTTCAGGTGTAAAGTTTATTGAAACAGATCATCAGGAATACAATATCATGTGTCGTCCTCCTACATCCAAGCAGCTAGGCAAGAAGGCTTCAATCGTATGGTCATCTCTAGTTGAACATATCATTAAACTTACACTTTACTCTGCATTTCTAATCCATGCAATTCAATCGACACAACGATCAACAACCAACTTTTCTTATGCAGTAAACATATGCATTAGTTTAGTATCATTAACTTTAATCAAATCAGAACTAACAGTACTAATTCAACGTATACAACGAAAGTTACCACCAGGCTATCTAGGTTTTCCCATCATTAGGGATATTAAATTCATATTATCCACAACTAATGGTGGTGTACAACAATCGTTAGATTATGCACGACGAAATTATGGTACAATGTTTAGTCAAACCTTCTTTGGCCAAACCAATATAGCAATGGGCGGACAAGATGATTTACTTTGGTTATTCAATAATGATCGTAAAGCATTTACTGAAATTGCATGGCCACCCAACATTGTGATGCTACTCGGTCCCGGAGCGGTTGCCAATCAAACAGGAAAGTATCATCGTGTCCTTCGTAGATTATTGGAACCATATTTTGCAAACAAATTTGTGACCAATTACTTGAAATGTATGGATGATACTACATTACAGAATTGGATGATTGGTCAAGTAGTGGAGAGTATCAATCAAGTGAAGTATTTAAAATGTATGCTTTGCGATTGTTTCATGTTAGTTCATTTGGACGGGCCGATGAGGATGTTATTGCAACATTGCATGATGATTTCAAAACCTGGATTGGTGGATTCATGGCTGTTACAGTGAAACGTATCAGGGGTACTGCATTTGATGAAGCAATGAAAGCAAGAGATCGAATCTTGGATACTGTTGATATGCTCATTGATGACTTCATTAAAGAGAATCCCGAGGAAAGTGAACGGGCACAAACTACCATTATTGGAAGATTGATATATGGCAAGGATAAGGACAACAATCGTATGATGACACGAGATGAAATGAAGGATAATATATTGAATCTAATCTTTGCTGGACATGATACAACATATGCCTCGATATCGACTTTGCTGTATCATTTGAGTGAGAATCCAGATGCAATGGAGGCATTAGCCGAGGAGGTATCTACATTGAAAGAGCCTTTGGACTCGGATGAATTGAAGAATGCACCGGTGTTGAATGCATGCATTCATGAAAGTTGGCGTATGGATCCACCAGTACTCGGCAGTTTCCGTAAGGTTGCAGATAAGGATGTTCATCACAAGGGATACACCTTTGACAAGGGTACAACATTCAACTACAGTATCCTAATGGCAACTACTGATGAAAGTTTATACAAGAATCACGATCAGTTCAACATGAAACGTTTCTTACCCACAGATCATCCACGATATGATCCTCAAGTTGATTCGAATATCGATCCTTTGGCAGGGCGTACAAATTACCCAATCTTTGGTGGCGGAACTCATGTTTGTTTGGGAAAAGCCTTTGCTCAACTCGAACTGCGTGTTCTGGCAGCTCGTATGTTGAAACATTATCAAGTCGAGGTACAGAATCCAAAGAAGTCGTTCTTCCCTGTGAATGGTTGGAATGTTGAGTTCAAGCTTACCAAGAGGAAGGATGTATAAAAAACAAGTAGTCATACTCACCCGCCGAGAGAGGAGCAAGGAGCAATACCGGCAGGGCTTTGTATAGAATGTCTATAAAATAAGCCAATAGGACGGTTTATCTTTTACCTTTTCTTTCGTAGAATGTTTATTTGATGATATTCTAGACTGACTATGAATCTGTATTACATAAACTGATACTCATATTACGTCTCATTCAATTGGTGGTGTAGTCGGTGACTGTATACCTAACAGAGTTTCTCATTATTTCATGAAAACTGATATTTGTTGTGTGGACTGAAGGTGATTGATAGTATGGATTCCTCTAACGATAACGCCGCCGCTCTACCTTCAGCTAAGGCTGTATCATCCTCTTCTACATCTACTGCCGCCGCTGTATCAAGCTCTAAAACAGTCTCTGAACACTTAGCTCAAACACTCCATACTCTCGACCAACTAACAACAATATTCTCCTTTCCTCACCACCTGGCCAAGTTAGCAATTGATACCTGTGGCCCAGAAGACATAACAACATGCTATAATTGGATATTAGATAATCATAGTAATGAAGTAGAAGATTGTGGTGGTCCAGTCGTACCTATTAATGATTGTCCACATATTAATAATCATGTTAAGTTTGCAATTATTAATGATAAGATGCAACTTATTACAACTGACAATAATAATATTGCAACTGATACCAATAACAGTGGTAGTATGAGTAGAAGCAGTTCATTAACAAATTGTTGTCAAGAATTTACCAACCTATGCTGTATTGATGAAAGTAGTGATATAATGACAGCTAAATGTCAATATTACAATGAATGTAATATGAAGAATAAACGTACAGGGAGTAGGAAACGATTACGTAGTGAAGATGAAAAGGAGAGAATTGGACAATTAAAGTGTGAGGAAGATTATGAAGATACTTGTACAAAGGTGGCAGGAGACGGGAAGGAGAAACAGTTAACTTGTCCATCAGGCGAAAACTGGATTTGTTTGGAGTGTGGTGCATTAATGTGCTCACGATATGCCAATGGACATGCCAAGTTACATTATGAAGATACAAAGGACGAAGAAAAGGCAGCAGCGGCAGCTGGTGGTGGTGGTATTGGTGGCGGCGAGGGTGGAGGAGCGGCAGTAGGACACTGTATTGCGGTTAGTTTGGCAGATTTAAGTGTTTGGTGTTATGACTGTAACGCTTATTTACATCATCCAAAGTTGAATTTGTTGACAAAACATTTGGAGAGGATTAAGTTTGGTAAGGATGAAGCAAAAGACAGTGGGGTTGCAACGAATGATTTAGATGAAAGTGGGGCAGCAAAGAAGGCGGCAGAGAGTTCATTGGAAACTGTTAAGCCATCACCAATCAACAAACGGAAGAGTCAGCCAAGAAAACTACCCCCAGAACAAATCGGTACAGATGTCATGGTATCATCAACCCAAACTCTTCCAAAACAAAAAGACAGTGACGATAACGACAAGAAAATGGGTGGCAATCAATCAGAAAGTATCAATAGTAATGATAATGACAGTCGAGTTGATGAGATTAATTCATCCGATGATGAATCAGATGAACAGGCTGCCATGATTGCATCACTTCTTCAAAGTGAACACGGGGAGGCATTACGTGCCTATTTGGCTAGGTTTGAATCATATGACACATCTGACATGGGACAGTGTGTACCCATGAATATGCCAAAGCCGCCTACTTTTCCTGACGAGGTAGCAGACTTTTTACAATCACCCATGTGTAAATCAATTATTGTTTTGGCGGGGGCTGGTATGTCTGTCTCTTCAGGAATTCCGGATTTCAGATCAGCTGGAGTGGGATTATATGATACTTTACGTCCTGAGTTATTAACCGCGTCGGAGTTGGAACAGGCTTTGATTGAAGATGACCCGACCTTGGCACTTGACAAAGGTATGTTTCTCGAGAATCCACTCCCCATGCTTGAGACCAAACGAAGTTTCATATTAGGTACATATGAAAGAAAGTGGAAAGCAACACTGGCACATCGATTCGTTGAAATGTTACATACTAAATTGGGAAAACTCACGAGGTTGTATACACAGAATATCGATGGATTGGAGTTACAGACTCAATTACCTAAAGAAAAAGTTGTACCGGTGCATGGCACCATGGCTGCTGCCGCTTGTGAAATGTGTGGTGAGGAAATGAACTTCGATGAGTTCTGTGGCAAAGTAAGGACAAATATCAAGGATATTACAGGTCTAGATTATACGGCTCCGGCACAATCAACTCCAATTGTTTGTCAAGCATGTCAAAATCCAACAATGAAGCCAACGATCGTTTTGTTCAGAGGCCAAATGCCTGCAGACTTTCATGTGAAGGCCGCTCAAGACTTGCCAGATTGTGATCTGTTGATTATCATGGGCACGTCTTTAACGGTAGCGCCTGCAAATAGTCTTGTGTATCGTATCCCACCAACTGCTCTTCGTATCGTTATAAATAATGAGCCAGTTGGTCGACGATTGGGTATCGATTACAGTGAAGACTCTCTACGAGACGTATGGGCTAGTGGATACACGGATGAGTCTTGCCTAAACTTGGCAGAGAAGATGGGATGGTTAGATGATTTAGCCGGTATCGTAGAAGAATTGCCTGATAGTTCGGCAGAGCTTCTTAGAATACGATTGGCTCAACGACAAGAGGAAGATGGAGCTCTAAAGACCGAAGAGGAGTGATAGTTTTAATTTGTACAAAGAGTCATTGGGCAGATTGTAGTGTGTAGATCATATAGATAGAGGCAGAGGATTGTATATCTAGCTAAATAGACTGTTATCTCAACTTTAACCCAAGTCCCCTCCCTTTGGCACTAGCGAGCTTGCGTTGGAGTAATGATGTTTCATCCCCTGATTCTTCACTACTACTTCCTATACTAATAACCTCCTCTACTTCCTTCTTATCTAGCCAGTCTCCTGGCTCTCCAATTCCAACTACTTCCCTGCTGGTGGTATCCATATCATTACCCTTCCTGCGCTTCTTCTTGTCTGATATCAACTTTACTACAAGGCCTGGATGGTTCTCCGCCGCTTTTCGAACATGAGGTGGCATAGAATCTAATTCATCCTTAATATCCATATCATCTAACTCCGAGATTTCTCTCTTCTTGCTCTGTATCTTGACCTCGTTTTCCCATTCCGCTGTCTTCTTCTTATCGCCCACTTCTATTTTATTCGGCGAGGGGGTAATTGGCATAGACTTTCTGTTGTTTGTAGTGGATTGTTTTGTTGCAATTGTACCATTTGTTGATGATGGCTTATCGCTCTCCTCTACTGATTCTTTTGCAACAGCAGATAAACGAGATGACTTGCGTCCAGACTCTTCTTCTTGTAACTTTCTTGCCAATTCATAATCGGCTGTTTCTGAACGAGTAGTCTTACGACTACGTCGAGGCATACTTGATGCGATACGATCTTCCTCATCCTGAATCTTTTTAGCAAGCAATAAATCATTCCTATCTTGCCGTAATTTATCTGCAATCTTCCTACCCTCTATACCTCGCCACAATCGTTGGATATTTGCAGCTACTTTCCTCTTTGCTCGTCGTTTTTGACCTAATTTAATGTAGTATTCCACCATTGTTATTGTATTGTTAGTTAGTGTAATGATGTGTATGATGTTCCCCTTTTCCTCCCCCCAAAGATACCAAAAATATTTGTATACTTTGTCACAAGGATAAGATCTTTTTAGTACAATTCTATATGAGAATATCAACTATATATTAGAGAACAAAGAACATATAACTAGGCCATTGGCGGTTGCCACCTAGCTTGTTGACAGGGTGTATGATATATTATTGTGGACATAGTCAAACTTTTCTCAATCATGCAAATTTGCAAAGCGGTATCCTTTTTCTCTCCCCGGTCTCGATCTTGATGGCTCGTGATTCGTGATGGCATACAATCATGCTATACATATAATAAGATGGAAGAAGCAGCGCATATCATAAGCAACGACAGTGGTAAGGTGGTGGTATCCTTAGCTCTCTCAATAAAAAGACATAGTTATCATTATTACACAAAATATTATACATAAAAAGATGATGGCAAGAGATGATAACAATGTTATCTCGTACGGCTCTCTCAATAAGACGGAGGTGTCATTAGAATCAAATCAAAACATTTCTATCAGTCATGATGTCGTCAATCATGGACATCCATATAGTGACGGACCAGTTGATACAATCGTTAGTGATAAGAGATCAGATAATAATGTTACATATTGGAGTTTAATCAGAGATAATGAAGGTTTTAGATACTACCTCATGTCATACTTAGTCACACATGCCGGTGAATGGTTTACATACGTTGCAACTATAAGTTGTATTGAACAGATCCACAATTCAAATGGTACTATATCAAGAACTTCTATATCGATACTTGTTTCATTACGCCTTCTACCAAGTGGTTTGTTTTCATCAATAGGGGGAGTACTTGCAGATACATATGACAGGAAGCAGATTATGTTCATGTTAGATTTGCTTGGATCATTAGTTGCTTTGTTGTTTCTTCTCGCATACCATATGAAAAGTATCACGGCATTATATATTGCAACAACATTACAAATGAGCGTCGCTGCTATATATGAACCATCTCGTAGTGCAATAGTCAGTATGCTTGTTGACAACGAAGAGAGTTTAAAGAAAAGTATAACAATTTCTGAATTAGCATGGAGTGTCATGACTAGTGTTGGATCTAGCTTGGGTGGTATAGCAACATCACGCTTGGGGGTACCAGCTTGCTTCTTCATCGATAGTATTTCATACTTCATAAGTGCACTACTGATATACAATATCCAGGGCGATAGCTTCGTTGCAACGCCAGAATCCAAAGCCTCATCGGATACAAATGATGGATTCTTTAGTAGAACTATAGACGGGTTTATATACCTTAGATCAAAGCCTTGGGGGGCATTTGTATTCCTCAAGTTCTGTGCTGCAATGATTTACGGAGCGAGTGATGTATTGAATGTATCCTTCTCGGAACGAGGAGACGATGGTGCTCTTGATATGGACAGTAGCAGTGAACGTTTAGGGTTACTGTTTGGTGCTGTTGGAGCAGGCTGTTTCTTGGGGCCTGTTCTTGTTGATAATTTCACTAGTATGGACCGAGTCCAATCAATTGAAAGAGCATGTATCTTCTCATTTGCTGCCATGACTGTGGGCTGTTATGGATTGTCTAATGTAGGCGGATTTCTATGGGTTTGTTTGTTCACTTCGATAAGATCAGCTGGTTCGTCTATAGTGTGGATACAATCGTCTCTTCTGCTTCAAAAGTACTCTGCTAATGACATGCTTGGTAGGGTGATGTCTATAGACTATGCCCTGGCAACTCTTAGTGAAGCTTTCTCTGCAATGGTTGGTGGCGTTGCCCAAGACAGATTAGATCTATCAGCTGAGAATGTGTCCTTTCTAATGAGCTTGGTAGGGTTTGCAACTTTTATAATATGGAGTATATACCTCACATTGATACGAAATTAAGATACTTAAGATACATATAGTGGTGCATTGATAGATATTAGCTTAAAGCTAGCTACACTTAGATAACTGCTTCCGACTATACTTGATTATTGTGAACTATAAGTAATAAGAGAAGAGAGGCAAGTGTTAGATATAATATGATGTGTGGCCGATATTACTTCTCACACCCTATTAACCTTGAGGATGGGAAACCTTAGACAACCAAGAACTTAATGTTGGGTCCTCGCAACTCACAAATGAAAAGATTGGCGAATGCTCATCACCAAAAAGGCGAGTATCAATCATGCAGTTCACTATCCAGTCCAATATCAGTCTCTCCCAAGCGTAGTTCTCGGAAGCCAATCGGACTGGGGCTTTGGAAAGAATTCACCCGAAGGTAAAACTGCCGCCGCCTTGGGAGATGAAGGCCAATGCCAACTGCGACACACGATAAGCGATGCTGAATAGCCTACTCAAGAAGTGTGCCGACCCTCAAGTCAAGTGAATGATACCCTTCCTCTAGCCGACGAGAATCCATCTTATCATTTGCAGTGTGGCAAACTGGATAGCTGGTAGGATATGAGACTCAAATTGTCTAGCCAACTAACCAAATGCCACACGAGAACCCGTTTTCTCCGACATATAATAGACTAATAGAAACTTACGTTCTCTCCTCTGTACTCGTGCTATATCTCCCAACTGTTGTGATAAGAGCGCGAAATGTATTAGTATAACCTTCCATGAGCAATAAATAAGAACTGCGTAAACACCAAAGAATGTGCGGCCAATGTCTCCTCTACACAACATCAACGTTATCAGAGCCTTTTTTATCATCAGCCGCTTCTTAATAATGACAAGTCCAAGAATAAAGTGATCTGGCAATATAATTGGTCTTCTCATCATTTGATATTGGGTTGTTTGTTTGATAAATGAAAAGATGTATTGGATGTCATTATGAAAAGAGGAAGTATCAATCATGCAGTTCACAATCCAGAGTTCCGTCGCTCCAAAACTCTGTGCAGCAAAGCATAACTATAACTGACAGAGCACTTCTACTTCTGGGGCGTCTGATGTGCACGCCTTGGCCTGGTTGCCAGGGAGCTTTACATGCCTGTCAAGATGGCATCAAATCATTGTCCAACTTACATCCGTATATCATGCTCCCCTACTGATTCGTCTAAGAACCCCCGAAGGGTTAACAGACGCTACAAAGCAGTGGTTGCATGAGACTAGAAAGCCACGTTGGGTTACCAACAGTCTGGAGACAACCCGCAAGTGAAGTGAATGATACATCCTCCTTTGCAAATAAACATCCATCTTTTTCATTATGCCTTGTGGCAGGCATGAAATATTCTGGTATGAGTTGCGTTAGCAGCCAGTATATTTCAAAGAGATATGCCACAATAACAACCCGTATTAACTCTCAATATCTTCTCGATGTCCAAGCAACAATAACTCATACATAACATAAACAATTTACTCACATCATATGCCACTTCCCAAGTAAATGTGCATATGATATGCACATCTCATTCACCATCCCTTCTTCTTCCTACTCTTTTCATATTTATTCTTCTTCTGAACCTCCTTCCAATCCCTATCCTTCCATTCACTCAACTTCACTTTAATAGGTCGACTACCTAACCAACTTTGATCCATTTCACGTATCGCCTTGGCACAATCTTTAGCATCTAACAAACTAACAAATCCATATCCTCTTGATTTACCATCTGTTTTATTATACATTACTCGTGCCATATGGAACGATGGATATTTCTTAAAATGATTTTCTAAATGTCCCTGTTTTAAATCTTTGGCTAAGTTACCGACGAATAAACGAAAGTCATTTGTTGGCCATTGGACTAATGTTGGATCTTGCCATGTTGTTCCTGCCGCGGAACGGACGTGTACTTTTGTTGGATCAGATGCTTTTGCTATATTTTGATTATTTGGTGGCAATGGTGGTTGTTGCTGAGTATTATTATTGGTAGTATAGTTGTTGTTTGGCGGAGGTGGAACTGCAGCAGCTTGTTGCATAGGAAGGTTGCCGGAGGGTGGTGCTGATATTGAAGTTACAGGAACAGAAGATGCAACAATAGACTTTACAGGTACTGATGATGCAACTGATACCTTGATACGCTTTGCCGGACGTTCCTCCTCCACTTCATCTTTTGATGGCTGTTTTGTTGCTATAGAAGTATCAGCCTCATTTTTATCCTCCTTATTTGCAGCTGTTGCTTCCTCTTCTTCTTGTACTTCCTTCACGGCATTATCGATATCATCAAAGAAGGCATCTAGATCATCATCTGCGTCCGCCATGGTTAACGCGGTGGATATATCGACCAATCTAGCTAGCACTAATAATTGAAGTACAATATTTAGGCGCAGCTCGCTCAACTCTCTCAAAAAGTCATCACCACCACCAATTGAAAATATAACTTTTTGTATTCAGAATTCAGCACATTATTGGGAATGAATGATGTACGCCCATGTACTGTGTTGTGATATTATTATATTACATTTATATAAATGATACTTATCTCCTTCTCTCTGTGTCCGGTATCTTTCAATCCCCGCGCGGTATCCTTTTAGTTACGACTTCGTTCTCTTCATGTGGTCTGAGATCAATGTAATGCTCTGAAAGTCAAGGATATACCTCTCACACATCTTTTCTATAGTTGGTTGATACGGGAGCTTGCCAATCAATGTACTTGTATCATAAATAATATAGTAGGATACCCTAGGTCCAAAATTTCAGAATCATTTGTCAGTGTCAGATGTATCATTAGGGCACAGTGAGATGTAGGGAGGAAGTATTAGACATAAACTCAACCTATATTATAACACTGATTTACAAGTAACATGGTACTTAAAGTGTACCTCTTCACTCCCTATTTCCCTATATCCTAAACATGTTCATCCTCTTTATCTAGAGTTAGAGGATGATCGTCAAATTTGTCATTGTCGACTGCAGTAGCTGCCCCATTTAAACTTTCCGTTGTTGAGCCTTTCGTACTAGTAGTCAACTCTCCGAGTTTATGTGCCGATTCCACCCATTTCGTGTATTGTCGTCCCTTGCCCTTAGCTACAACTCCAAGCTCACCTTCATCATCATACCGTTCTGTCATTCTAAAGTCATAATTGGGTGCGTCCAATAACATACGATAAGTAACGGGTGATATCTGTATCTTCATCTTCTTCGATGTCTGTTCCATTCGTGCAGCAAGGTTGACAGTATCACCAAATAAAGTGTACTTGGGCAGGTTTGTACCAGCAACTCCTGCAACAACTGATCCACTGGCCAGACCAACACGGATGAAAACTTGAGCCCCGGATGATTCGACTCTGAAATTCTTGACAAGTTCAATTATATCCAAGGCAAAGAGTGTGACTTTTTCAGCGGCGGCTGGCCCTGTGCATCTCTTGGGACAGCCTCCGACAGCAAGATACGCATCTCCGATAGTTTCTACCTTGAATATCTTGTGCTTTTGTAAAACTTCATCAAACTTCGTATATAAGGCATTTAACATTTGCATCACTTCCTCGGGGCTCATCTCAGCCGACATGCTAGTGTATCCTACGATATCACTGAAGAAAATAGTGACCATATTATACTTCTCAACAACTGTACGACCTTTCCGCAACTTTCGTATCGCATGGGGAGGTAATAACTTACCAAGGAGGCGTTCATGTTCCTTCTTCGAGACCAATACCAAAAGCATGAGAATCATGAATGCAAATGCTGCACAAAAGACAATGGGATAAGCCCATTTCTTATAATTGGGTGAGAATCCATCATTATATCCAACACTAATAACCCAATCATTATCTCCCGTATCAAGACTGAGTGTGACATTATCCTTTTCAATCAGATATGACTTGGCCGACTCGGCAATCGTGACAACATTCGTCTTCCCATCTTTAATATCTGTACGTGTTAATTTGAATTGACTCTTCTCCGCTTCGAAGTTCTCATATATCTCGCTATCATCCTTTAATGTTTTCCAGTTCAACAACACAACTACAAATCCCCAGCAGGGGTATTCAACGTCGTCTACGACCATGGAATGTTTCCATGGCTTAGGACCTTGATTTGGAAAGTTGATTGCTAAACGGGCAATGAATGTTTCTCCCCCTTGAATCAAGTTCAATGGACCAGCTGTAACCACGCCCGGAGCCGGGACCGTAGCCCTGGCAATACCCACACGATTAGGATCATTCAGTAAATCATGTCCCCACGCGCCCGTATTATTCATACACCATCCACCTTCAAAATCCTCACAGTTTACCATCGGATAGATCATTGATACAACACCCTTGGGTGCCAATTGTATATTCACTAATGCCTTACCTAATCCAGAATTTGTCTTAATTCCACTTGCAATACTATCAAATTTCGATTGTATTGCTTTACCCTGTTCAGTTGTAAATACCTGTGACATATCACGATGTGTTACATTCCGCATTGGATCGATTGGTGCACCATCAAAATTACTACAATCCTCCATTGATGGATCGCATCTATCACCAATTAACTCATCCAACTTGTGAAATTCTGGCAATTCTTTAATAAACTGTGCCATCGTAAATAATGGTACGAATGCATTCTCCAATACCCTAACAAAAAACAAGTCCGTCTGTTCCGCTACCGCTAATGCTGTCTGTTTCCGACTATTGGTCGCCGCGTTATCGAATCCATATACTATTAACAAGCCACAGATACTCAAGACAATAAATAGTATTATACATGGTACTAACACCGAGGGGGTAGTTACTGCCGTTTTTAATGTAATGCCCATCCATTCTATTGATGATTTGATATTATGTGATATGTATTGCATATTGCATAGTACCTTCTTCTCATCTTCTTCATAATCAGATTCGGATAGTAATGATTGTGATTCCCATAAGTCGGACTTACGCATAACCTTGGACCATAAATTAAACTGAGACTGGGAGGAAGACCGTCGTGAGGCTTTTGATGATCTCGTTGTTGTTGTAGTGCCGTCTCCTTCTGTATCGACACTGTCTGCGTATGAGACGCGTTTGGTTTGGATGATACGTTCTTTGATATTGATGTTGTTGTTGGTAGTAGTAGTATCATTATCTGATTGTAATGTCAGAGTATCGCCATTATGTGTCTTATCCGTAGGTCGGCGGTGTTGAAGTTGTTCATCAGATTTATCATCTTGTGCAGTAGAAGATTGAGCTGGGGAGATATTAGCATGATCATTATCATTATTATTAGACGATCTTTCTCCCGATCTATCGCTGATGTTGTTGTCCTCCATATGTACTATCTTATTGCAATCCTACCTACTAACATATACTATTTCAATGAAGGCAGTAAGTAATAGAGATTTCGAAGTTTCAACTAAACGACCTCACAATTATAAAAGGAGCAAGAATCATGACACGAAGAGTTCAGAAATGGATAAACCGTGAAAAACTGATCTAGAGAGTATGTTGATAGTATACCAATCCTCTCCAATCCTATCTTATGGTAATCGTTGCAAAGAGGCTTATTGACATCATTCAGTTTGCAAAAACTTCAACTTCATTTCTACGTCATATATCACCACCAATTGAAAATAGAAACCTTCTATGAGCCAATCACAATACGATATAGGGAGATGATGGGGACGATTATCCATGAAGGTAGTATTTGATCTGTTGTGATTTACGATATTAGATTGATATCGATACGTAAGTCATAGACTCTCATAATATTATTATTTGCTCATTCTATCATCTATCTCACCTATTCTCACCATCACTCCTGCTTTGTTTGAGATCCCCCGCTGTAGGCTGTAGGTATCAAAATAAAGAGAAATGGATCGTATTGCAATAGCCAGAAGGGCTCTAAACAGTACGTCTTCAAGTAGGCGTTCATTTCTGAGCAGATCTGAAGCTGTATGCTGCAATAGAAATGCATCAATTTTGAGCACAAGATGTGCTCATCCATCAATCATTCATCGTCAATTATCCTCTCTACCAACCCCATCTAACTCATCATCACTACAATCAAAAGAAGATAATGAACTAGCAGTAGATCCATATGCACACCTACTACCAATAGACTATACAACCTCATCAGTTATTACCGGTGAGGAATCACAGGAGAGTTAATGTGGTTTTGTTGTGTGTTATTGTGTGTTTAATGTTAAGACTCGGCCATTCGAATACTTATTTGAACTTAGTTGGACTTTTATTTAATTGCCTTTTGCAAGTCATACGTGCTAACAGAAGTTACTCTCATCTCTCTTTTCATCTTCATGAACCGTGTGAAACGCGCATATCTTTCAGATATTAGAAATACAACTATTACCAAATCAAATGGTCCGTGCTGAGAGTGGTGCTATGCTTTACATGACTGATGGTGTACATATGGAAACTAGTATGGGATTGGGCGGTAGTAGTAGTGGTGGATTAAGTGCTGGTTTGACAAGAATGATGACTGGGTAAGACAATGCTTTGTAGAGTTCATTGATCTAGTGTATTTGAATATGTACTAATCTGATGTTCCTTTCTCCTATGATACCATGGCATAATATAGACAAAACCTAATGGTATCAGACTTTACATATAAAAAACAAGATGGATCTGGCACAATTGCATTAGGTACTGACTTCCCAGCAAAGATATTACGATTTAGTTTAAATGAATATCCAAATGCAAAGTTAGTTTGTCAAAAGGGAGCCTATTTAGCTGGTAGTCACAGTGTTGCAATGGAAATGGCATACACCAAAAACTTTTCTTCTGGTTTCTTTGGTGGTGAAGGTTTTATATTGCAAAGTTTACAGGCTACCAATGTTGATGGTAGTGGTGATGAGACTGTATTTCTAAAGGCATATGGTACAGTAGTTAAGAAGGATCTGAAGGAAGGCGAAACACTACGTGTATCATCTGTTTCGTTAGTTTGTATGACTAGTGATACTGATTATGATGTTAGTATGATGCCTGGTGAGTAGTGTTTTACATCTTTTCTGACTTGTTTGAGTTGTTGTTTCTAATGTCAATACTACGCATCTCATCTCATCATTATGAAGGATTCAAGAATGTAATGTTTGGAGGAGAAGGGTTATTCGTCACAACATTGACCGGACCCGGGAGTGTCTGGTTACAAGGCATGCCTGTAGATAGAATGGTGAGTGAAATAGCAAGGCATATACCCAGTGGAGGAGGAATTGGATTGGGTATACCGATTGGAATGGGCGGAGGAGGTGGCGGAGGAGAAGGAGCGGCAGATGACATGGCCGCGGGAGAAGCGACCGGAGAATTGGCAGCCGAGGGCGGAGAAGAAGATTCAGTAGATGCGGATCGGAATACCTTTGTTGCATCGTCTGGAATGGAATCATCGTCAGATCCAGAGTCATCAGAATCTTTATTTGGTGATGCGGCATATGGAGGTAGTGCACCAGAGCAGACAGATACCACATCATCATCTTCTTTTGGTAACGAAGACAGCTTTTCTAGTACTTCCGATGACTTTTCAAGCAACGATGATAATATGCCCGAGTTTGAAGAACCAACCATGACAGAGGAGCAGTTTGAGGATGACGGCACTACATTTTCAACATATGACGAAGGTTCTGAATCAACAGCTGGAGATACAGAAGGAGTTGATATGCCCACCGATGATGAAGGATCGGGTCTTTTCGGACAACTGTGGGATATGTTTAGAGACTTTACAGATGATGATTAATAGGTAAAGCTGCTTAGATAGAATCACGAGTGAAATGATTGTGATACCCGCTAATAACCCGTTCACGGATTACCTCAGTTCCCCCTCAAAGACATGAAAAAAGGCCGGAGAGAAGCCACATTGTTGCTGAAAGTGTCAGGTGTTCTTTGACACGAAAGATATCAACACCATAGTTTGTTTCTATCTATTTGACTGCAACTAGCCGAACATACTTCGATTAGATTTAGATAAACTCTAACATCATGCCTAAAACTTGTGCCAACGACAAATGTGCCTGTGATGAAGGCTGTGCCTGCTGCCCAAAGGATAAGTCTAGCTGCTCATCGTGCATGTGTTGCAAACCTCGAGATGAGGGGAAGGGATGTGGTGGATGCTGTATTGATGGTACCCCCTGCTGCTCTTCATGTGGATGTGAGAGTGGTAATTGCAAATGTGTAAAGGATTTTGGTACTTTGCCACACTAAATGGAGATTGGAGGAGATTGGAGGTGAGGATGATGTGTGCGGGGATAGTTGATGTTGATAGTTGATGTGTCAAGAGGGGTGGATTTTAGGGCGGAGAGTTTGTACACTGATGATGGTACACTGATGATGTTTCAACATGTCAAATAAGAGGCGAATGGGGAGTGAGATTGAGAGAGGATATGATAGCTCACTGATTCGGGCAATTGATCAAGAGAATAACACAGGAAACAGTTGTGTGGACTTAAATTAGTAAACATTTCATTAATACCTCAGAAAATATGGTACATTTTGAACTTTTGCTTTATATACCACTTACTTATATGGTGTATGCATTGAAATAGATGGTACCACAGCTTGTTGATAATTGATGTGGTAAAAGACTGTGGAGATAACTAAGTCATAAACATTCTTTCATATGTATTGCAGCATATGTATAATATGATAATCAAATGATTGATAATGTACTAGCTTATGAACAATTGATTTGATTCACTTCTTATCAGTCAGCCAATCACAAGGAAAGAGTCTTTGCACACCAAGTATGCTTGTGGGCTCCCCTAAATGAGCAGTTATACCCCCAGTAAAATTATATGAATAAAACATACATGTAATACTCTTCTTGGATCGACTAGTCTTGAATTGTTTCTTCTCTGGTTCCATGTAGACCATAGAGTAATGATATGTTGTAACTTTTGGTGGGTAGTAACGTAACTCAAACTTCACAACACAATCACATAATGGAATGTTTAGAGACTTCGCTTGTTCCAAAATAGTTGCTGAATGATCAAGGAAGAGCTTGAGTTGAATCATATTGTTGTTGATCTCGAGTTCCTCCATTTTGGCAGCAGCTCTTTCATTATCTGGTGTTATTATTGGTAGAACCCTGCCTTGGAACTGACCAGAAATCACAGTATCTTTATTGCAACAGGCATGACTATGTCCACTCAACCAATCAGCCCTCTGACATGATCTTGAGCAGTATGTCATACGGTTACATCCCCCGCATTGATATCTTTCTTTTCTGCTGAGAGATTTGTTGCAATGGCAGCAGTTTGCACCGTTTATATCAAGGATGGACTTGATCATATCCAACAGCTCTTTGCACTTGACATTGTGAATAATGCTTGTATCTAGGTGATCCAGCTTCTCTTCAATATCTTGCCTCTCGTGCCTAATTGCTTTCCAAGTTTTCTTGTGTAATGCAACATCATGTATAGATTTGAAAATACCCTCAATATTGCGGAACAGAGTTGATCGTGTATCACCTTGAGAGTTTGTATGATCCCCAAATCTCTCAATGAACCTCAAGCACATCTGAACTAACCCAGCACGGATGGCAAATGCAAAACGGGTATCGCTAGGGTATCGTTTAGACACTTTGGATCCCTGAAATAACATGGAGATCACCATGGGAAAGAACACTAAGCTTGTTGTAGCATCCTCACGCTCCGCCAAGCTTACCCCAAAGCCTATCATCCCGACAATTACACTCTTATCAACACAATCTTCATCTACAATCAAATGATGAAGAGTAGATAAATTTTCTTTATCGAATTCTATCGACATTCGACGGATTAATCCAACCACAAACGAGACGATGCTATTGTCTGGTAGAGACACCGGTGTAGAAGCGATAGTTTCCCGTAGGCTAGGCATATTCTTCGTCAAGTAGCTTGTGACCAATCTCCCACAGCTAAGTATCATTGCCATATCGGTATGACCTATTTCATCGAATAAGTCGGGACAACTTCCTGTGTACCAGAAGCTAGCCCATTGAACAATTGATCTAACTAAGCCCTCGTATTCTATAAGAGCAGTAACAGCCTCATGTTTTAAAGGATCATCCGAGTTGGCAGCCTCATTTAGAACAAGATAAATAAACTGCGAAAAGATTTTTAACGACTCCATCCAGTGCTTCTTGCTTTGAAAGAATAGCATCTTCTTATCATCACACATACAATTTAGGAGAGGGCCGATGTTTTTGGCAATTTGTAAAATATTACTTGATGCTGATGTTCGGAAGAGCGAAGTAATCCATAGTGATGGACTTCTCAAGTCCCCATCAAGACCCGCCATAACTGATCCAAATAAGTCTCATGTTCACAGCGCTGTAAATGGCCGAGGATAGATGCAACTACTTTGTCAGTTTGAACTCGTGAAAGGGTGTAATCCCCAGAAGAATACATTGCGGTTGCGGCATCATGACCCCTCTGAATCATGGCAACAAATTTTGTAGGTGACACTTGATCTGAGATGGATGTATATCATTACCACCTTCTCCTGCTTTAGTTTTGGCAGCTTTACGTTGTTTACCTCTCTGCTTTTTGGATGCTCCCATATTATTGCAATGATTTGTTTTGTATACCTCTAATGTTACTCTCTGATACAACCGATGATATGATACCAATATAAACTACTAACGTAATACACCCCAATAGTAACGAGCTACTAGTAATACCCGCCCTAATATCATCATCATACAGTAATTGATAACTACCACCACCAACTGCAATCCTCTAAAATTGTACAAGATTGTTTTTTATTTATATGTTATTGTCAAGTACCGCCGCCAACCGCACAACGACGATGTAGGTCAAACTAGTACCTGAAGAACTGCTAATGCTGCCACCACCGTCGACAAACTCCTGCTATACTGTAGGAGGAGATTGGCTACTGAAACTAAGCGTGCTTTGTATCATTTGACTTTTGACTTTTGACCTTGTTTTAGAAGTTTCTGAGTAAAAAGTAATTGTAAGATGAAACTTCTTAAGTTAAATAACCAATAACCTCATTAACTTATTACCATTGCCAACTATTGCCAAGCAATTGCTCGCCCATCTACCATATCGTTCACTTTGCTTGCCTACAAGTGTATTATCTCGATTATTTTGAGCGGTTGATTGGATACGAATCGATTTAAAGGCATATATTTTTCTATTTCTTAGTCATTTGCAATAATTTTCAATACTTTGCATTGGCCCTTCATTTAATCAATTCTATTAAGAGAACAAGAGCAACGTTAATGCATCCTGTTCATTTAGGTAATCATATATACACAATGTCAAAATCATCGAATCATCAACAGAGATCGCTGCCTACGAGCTCACTAAACAACCAAGACAATTCTGCAACATCAATTTCGATTGAGGATGATAAATTCGCAATATTCGAACGATGGCTCCGTATTAATGGTGCTCAGTTCCCTATGCTTGAACTACGAGAGTATGATACATCGCCTACTACTGCCGCCAAAGTTAATGATGTAGTGAATTTCTCCACTTCCGAAGAGAATGTAGCAGAAGAGAAGAAAGATAGCGGTCCTGACTCTGAACAAAAAGGAGTAGCCCGTCTACACATTACCGACACATCCCCATCCTCTTTATCTCAATTAGCAGTAGAAGATGACGGATCAAAAGAAATGAGAGGAGTACACGCAACACAGTACATACCACCCCAAACTAAATGCGTCTCTATACCCAAATCATGTCTAATAACAGTCGAAATGGGACAATCCACACCCATTGGACGACAAATACTCTTAAGTGATTTAGAATTAGATGCACCAAAACATATCTATTTAATGATTTATTTATTATATGATAAAAAAATCAATGGAATAAAAAGTTTCTATGCACCATATTATAATATATTACCAACAACATTACGTAATATGCCAATATTCTGGACTAAAGATGAATTAGAATTATTAAAAGGCTCTCATATAGTAAATCAAATTAATGATAGAATTACAGCAATTAATGAAGATTATAACAATATACTATCGGTCATTCCCGAGTTTAGTAATATTGCTACAAGACAAGAATTTCAATGGGCAAGAATGATAGTCTGTTCTCGTAACTTTGGTTTATTGATTAATGGTGTACGTACCTCGGCACTTGTTCCATATTCTGATATGTTAAATCACCTTAGACCACGGGAAACTAAATGGACATTTGATGATAATACACAATGTTTTACGATTACTACCTTGGGAAAAGGTATTAAATGTGGTTCACAGGTTTATGATTCGTATGGACAAAAGTGTAATCATCGTTTTTTATTAAATTATGGGTTTTGTGTTGAGAATAATGTTGAGATTGATGGTTTTTGTCCGAATGAGGTACCGTTTGAGTTGGGTTTGGATTTAGTAAATGGGAGGAATAGACGGGATAGAGAAGTGGTGAATGAAGAGGAGGAGGATGACAAAGATGCCGAGAGAGAATGTTGGGAGAAGAAAATTGCATTCTGGTGTCGAGGAGATCCTGGTATGGGATTATCATCATATCATTACTTGTATGGTGAGGGTGCCGTGGGTAGTGGTGGAGGTGAAGGAGTGAGTGCTTCAAGTAGCGGTGAGGGATTGCAATCGGCTGCTACTGCAACGTCCACATCACCATCATCGACGTCCACTAATATCATGCAAACCATGGCAAGAATGGCAGATGCCTCAACCACAGCTGCCTTGACTGAAGCTCGACGACTATCTCATCCAATAATTTGTCCTTCGAAACGCATCAGGGTATGTGTATCAAACAATGAGAATACACGTATTCTCTTTAGCATGCTACGAGTACTATCCTGCAACTTGGCAGAGATTAATCGGATAAGTTTGGGTGGAAGACTCAGCAGTGGTGGATTACCATTGACTACTACCACGGCTGCACAACGATTGTTTGGTATACCCGCATCAGTATCTGGTTCGTCTACATCGTCATTACGGACTTGTCGAGATATACGATATCCCATCAATCTACGGAATGAACGCAAGGCCATGGAACTTCTCCTTGACATCACGGCATGTTCCTTATCCAAATATCCAACATCACTGGCACAAGATAATGCCGATCTTAATGATGAGGTGGCATATCCCAAGTATAGTAATCGACGTAATGCCAAGCTGCAGGTACGAGGAGAGAAAGAGGTTTTGCATCACTTTTCATTATGGGCACGTTCTTCTATACATGTGATTGATATCATCTCACATGAATTAGAGATTGAGAAGGAGATGTTAGTAAACGCCTCGCTATCATCCATGGTACGCAGTGCTAGTGATGGTAGATCTGTCGAGGTTGATACGAATGGGGTTATAGCACCACCACAGAATGAAGAATTGGGATATGATTATTTGATCCAGGCAATGGAAGATGATGATGACTGTCATACGACCATTCTGAGGTATTGTTCAGATGTCTTGGGTGCTGTGAGAAGAGATGAATTGAATCGTATTGCTGCCCAAAATGTTGTAGGATAGTAGAGAAGGAGAGTAGGCACATTTACTAGGTAGTCAAAATTGATGAGAATGTAAGTTCAATACATATATTCTTCCTATTGATTATGGCTATTGCACAACTGTGGGTAATCTAACAATAACTACCCTTGAATCTTTTCTTCACCACTAGTCTTCATCTTTTTAACAGCATCTTACAATAGCAACGTAACCAATAATATGCTCACCAAACCAACATAATGTTTGTACACAAGATACTTCACGAGCCAGAGAGTGGTTGGTGTGAGGACATAGCCACTCAAGACCCAGCGGGCTAACATAACTGCAAAGCGAGCATATGTATTCTCAACTTTCAAACCATTCAACCAACCCCGGGTAAAGTTGAGACAGAACATGATGATGAAGAAAGCAATACCCAACTTGCCTTTCATTTCATTAACTAGTTTCTTTCCACCCATTAATTTGGCTGCACTACGGTTTACCATTACACTGATCAATGGAGATGCAATGTTAAACATAGTAATAACGACAAGTAAGATGAAGCCAAATACCTCAGTCAACAGAGCAAAAGATGTCGACGAATCCTCCTTCGCCGCTTTTTTGGCTTTGGTATTAGTAGGAGGATCAATACCAACCTTCGATTTCGAATTAGAGGGTGTTTGATGAGGTGATGTATTGGTAACCTCAAAGTCCAACTGCCTTTTAGTAGATGATCTCCCGCTGCTCTTGGAACGACGAGATGATCCACCAGATATCTCACGAGATACTGCCCTAAAGTGCCGGGGACTTGATGACCTCATAAGTCGTGGGCTTAGGTTCAGGTTCGTTTCAAGCTTTGCCAAGGCATGCCTCTCGGTGCTGTCTTCTTTGGATGTCATGCTTGCTTTTAGTTATGATTGTATGATACGGTAGAGAGGAGAAGCTACAGCTACCCGTCTTCCGTCCATTCGTTGATTTTCCCGAAGAAGAACGAAAAGCTTTCTTGTGATGCGACTAATTATCTAATCGTTGGAAAGGTTTACAATTGTAATCATATACGACTTTCCTAGCTTTCAAACAGGTTAGGTTTACTTTCTATATACAAGCAGCAAGGCAGGACACCCATGAATATAACCCGACTCTTGACAGTCTCATCTCTCCTATTGACCTGATTATCATCCAACAGGTTTACTTTCTACACACATATATTTGTAGCAAGGCAGGACATGTATCAATAAAACAACTCAATCATCTTCTCTTCTATTGACCTAATTCCCAAGGACTTGCAGAAGGATCAACAATCCTACCAGACCTAGTCGAATCTGTTACGAAATTGAAATTCCCTATCAAGTCTTCAATAGCGTACTCTCCATTCAACTCCAAAACAACAACCTCATTAACACTAATAATAGTCTTTCCATCAGCAGGATTTGCACCTAGTTCCGTAACATCATTTGCTACTATCTCAATCTTATCACATGGGTTCTGTGTAAAACCGAATATGTCAGTACACTCGGGCTGGAAATCTTGAATACTAGCTCCTCCTGCAGTGCCTGAAATAACGAAGGTATCGGCTCCGTCACCACCAAAGAGATAAGCTTTACCACAATTTCCCTGAGGGTAAACCAAGACTGTATTATGATGATGATGATAAAGGATGTAGTGTAAGAAGAGATCAAGTCAATGTTGTAATGTTGTACGTGTGGCCAAAGCAAACTTACCATCGTCACCGTAGTAGCCATATACCTCCACAATAAACCCATCATCTTTACAAGGAGCAATTAAAGCATTGTCATCGTAACCAGTACCAAAGACAATGTCTTCAAACACATCTTGTACAGGTTCGTCACCAAGATTAGCGTCGGGCTGAAAGATTGTACGGAGGTACTGTAAGGTCAAATGACCCGTGCGTGTGCCCATCTCAAGACCCTTCATGTTACCTGAGATGAAAGGAAGTAAGAAGGAGGGAGATTAGTATGGTAGTAGAATAGATAAGGTACATATCATATGCACAAAGTTGTTTACCTTGCATGAAGTGGATACCTCCTAGTAGTCGGGAGAAACCAGCAGCATCGGCAGCTTCAGAGAAATACTTATAGCTCAAGGTGGTATTCTCATTACCATCATCTGGGTTTCCGTTAAATCCATCAACCAAATCAAATCTAAGTATTGGAAGCAAGCAATGTGATTAGCCAAACAGCACTATCTGATATCCACAAATATGACACATGATGTGCACATAATACTCATGACAACATACATGCACTCACCTTGACTTGAATTCTTCAGAAGTAAAGTCAAAATCATTCGTTTGAAGGAGATTGCGCATCACAGTTGCAGCGGAGGTTGAGAAGGACGAATGACCAGAGGGGCAATCAGGGAACGGCGGGACAATGTTCCTTCGTAATTGATACGGCCGCCAGTGACCCTTGTCGGCAGGTTTGGCAGTTTGATTACCACGCCAATCGGGAACAGTTGAGCCATCAAATAGCTCATTAATGACAGTGAAGGGGCGGACACTATCGTAGTAGTACTTCATTTCCCAACTTGCAATGCCAGCATCATAAACGGTAATGCATACAGCAAGTATGAGCTTCAAAGATTGCTCGACGTTAAGACCCAAGTCTTTAGCAATCTTTGTAGCTTGACCAACCCACCAACCCGGTGGATAGGGGAACTCGTCCCCAAGCTCCCAGTATTCAGAACTTGCACGGCATTGAGGACAAACCGTATCCTGTTGCTTCTGGGACAAGTCAACGACTTGTCTTGCCTCGTCAACCATTTCTTGGTTTATGGTACCATCGACATTATACGGACCAAATAGACCAGTACGAAGTTGGCTTGAGTTCGATAAAGATATGGTTGTTACACCGCCCCACTGAGGCGTGAGAGGGAACTGTTGTCCTCCATCGGCCGCAGGAGGAAAGATACCGTAGTTACCCAATAATTGGTACGTTTCGGTAAGACGAACTTTACCGGCTTGAGGTTCACCGTCGTTTATAAAAGGCTCGAAATTACTAGCCCTGTCTGATCCAACTAGGTCACCAACAATACTGTTGATCTGAATGTAGCCTGGGTTGGGGTTTTCAAATGCTGTGGTAGCATTGAATGTGACAAAGTCAGTAACCCATGACCCATCTTCAAAGTTGTATCTTGCTCTTGGGGATTCAATCTGTGTCGAAGGATAGATAAATATATAAAATAGAGAACGGAATGTTGTGTTAGTTATGTAGAATGTATTATAACAGACATATCAAATCCAAGATCAGCAATACTACTTACCACAGGTACAGGTAAAGCCCAGCTTTTAACTTCATATCCCGACGTATCCTGATAATCATTGTCATAATTACTCCCATCAACTGTAATCGCTGTCAATATAGCAGTCGAAACTGCCTGTGACACAACTGTAGCCTTATCCAACCACTTTGTATTGGTTCTCAATGCTTCGAATGCAGCATTACGTATCTCAAATGCCTCGGTTATCAGTTCCTCTAATCTTGTAATGGCAATTTCGGGAGGATTGTTACAGTTCTTTTTTGTTGGATTATCTGGGAGACATGGAACGTCCTCCAAGTACTTTTGGTTAAGCAATACGTGGCCCATTTCCATTATAACTGTATGGGCAGAGTCATCTATAGGGAATGACGTATGCAAGTTGAGAATGTTGAGGATGATTATGATGTGAGTTATAGAACATTACAGACATGAGACCAAAGGAGTATATGTATCATAACTTACACATGGCATACAAACATGCCAACCTTTTCCTATAATTAGACAATTCGGATGTTGTATTACGAAGACCCAAACCATCAATGTCAATGAAGATGCCAGTTGTACCATCACGGTAACATGCCCATGCATCGAACAATGCTGCCTGGACATGAAACATGAAGTGACCTGTAATAGTCGGTCCACTGTGGATATAGAGGAGATAGAGATGAGAGAATGGATAGTGTATGAGAGGAGAGGAAGACTACATGACAACACAAGACCACAAAGCAATAATGACATAATGAATCAAACAAACCCCAAACGGAGGAGCTATAGAAGGACGTACCGTTCCGACATCGCAGCCCATTTAACACTAAGGTCAGCGTATTCAACACTTGGATTAAAAGCATCAAAATCAACTGATTGCAATAATCGATGTTCAATATCATCTTCATCTAGCAAATCAGCAGTAGTAGCATCAAAAGTTGACGATGGCGTCTCATCATCAACATTACTACCGATCCTTGCATCGACGACGATACCACCACTGCCGAGTATTGCAGCGGCCAAGGCAATCTTTACAATCTTCATGATAATGATGATTGATTGTAATGTGTTATGGATATAATCGAGTGACGATTGGTATTATCAAACTTTTATGAGGCCTAGATGTGTTGCCAAGTTTTTTTAAATACAGCCAGTGAAAGCAAGTACATCTCTACCACGCAATGAATTGTCTCGAGCAAATCACTAATCAATCGTATTCAGCTCATTCTATCCGTTACTACAACACCCCTCATCATTCTATATTGTATTACACATATTGCAATACTAGTCGTTACCATCTTGATTGTCTCGTAATACAATCTATAGTAAGGATAATTGTTAGTATTGATGATACACATGATAAAAACGCTAAGCCTTGGTAGGGCTTAAGATTTTGAATAGAATTGCCGCGTAAGAAAATCATTATATCATGTGCCATAAAGTGATTGAGAGGTTCTCATCCTATTGTTTATGTGTATCAAGTCGACAATATAATGATATGAGGTGTGGTATCACTGGTAGTAAAGAGAGGGCAGCAAATATGTGCAAGTCATCAACAAAAATGAGATTGAATACCGCGAAAAGATACCGTGCCATTTAAGTGAGTGAAAGGTATCCTAGTAGGCCAGCACTAGCCACCATAAGTTTAACCAACCATCGGCTCTTTACTATCTAATAATGATACTAGACATCTTATCGGGAGATTGTATTTGTAAGGACTCAATCTAATAGTGCTGTTTAGAATCTCAAAACACAAATCATGGCAAAAGGAATATTCTCACGTGATAAAAAACGAGTAGTACCAAACTCGACAGAGAACACTCAACTTGCAATAGAACTTCGTGAAAGTATCAACGGCTCATTAATCAATGTAGGTGTATTAAGTGCTTTGCTATTGGCATTAGCGGGAGCAATATATGTAGACCCACCTGAACCTCCAGGCCAGTGCTTTGGTGAGAACATGTTATTAGCTGAGATGGTTATTGTTTGGATGTCAATGGGTATGTTCTTCTTTAGTACGATATCGTCAGTAGTGTTATATATGGATATTGACGGTATACCTACAGACATGTTATTACAGCATTTATATAATAGTCAACTCTTCTATAGTATACCACATGTTGGGACCTGTATTGGCATATGTATGACAGCAATAGCATATGGTATTGATAAGGTGAACGAGGTGGTTGCAAACTATTTGTATTTGGTATGGTTTGCGCACCGTGCTTTGTACTGGCTATAGTAGTACTTTGGTTAGTTTGTCGGTATAGAAGAAAAAAGTTATTTCGAAAGCAGAGAAATACAACAACAGGAGGACCTTTGACAAGGCATCAACTTGGAGCATCTTTAATAGCCACTTGGTCCGATCGTGTACCAACTACTGCCGTTTCTGATGACAATGAGGCACCTGAAGAGATCAAAAGTGAAGAGTTAGATAAAGATGATTCATACAAGCAATTTGTTGATAGTATTATGCCGAGGGGACAAGAGAGATAGTTGGTACACATATGTACGTTGATTACTTATCAGTTTGGTATATAGAGAGTTGCAAGAGAGAAAGAGCTTTGCAGCTGCATGCTGAACAATGAATAGAACATCTACCGTCTGTTTAAGATTCTACTACTCCATTCCACTACTCCTCTATTACTCCGTCTATTATCATTATTCAACTTCCATATCTAATCCACACACAAACTCTCTTTCACGGAAACATATATCTATCAGAAGAGCAATAACTCTTCATAGTTCATCTCCCCAAACTTTCGTTTCGGCACCCTTCATCTTCTTCTGTGTATGTTTCTTTTTCTTTGGTTTCTCGTCCTCTAACTCTTCATCATCTCCCGATTCATCGTCAGAACTGGCATCATCACTACTATCATCTTCCGAGTCATAATCATCTTCTGAATCATCTCCAGCATCTCCAGATGCCATGTCGTCACTGCCTTCCTCCTCATCATCGGAAGCGATTACTGCCGCCGAGAGAGAAGTCATTAATGCCTCGTGGTACCTCCAAGCCGTATCCCATTCATACTTGGGCATACTATTCATCAATTCCTTATCTTCCTTCAATGTTTCTTCTACTTCCTTCAACCGGATTAGTTGTTTGCCCATCCATTCAATATTGTCTGGAAGAGGTAATTCATCCTCTGGACGGGGTGTGTAATTATCTCCAAATGTCAACACCAATGGACCATCATCCTCAGGCCTTTCTAAACAAAATTCAACATCATCCCACTCAGGTCTTTCCTCTGTACCAACATTCATACTAAATTTCCAATACTGTGGATAATCTTCAACGAAACCAAAGATATCAAACACCTCACTCGTTCCATAATGACTGTAGGAATCACAATTTTGATATGTCTCATCATGCCAACATTTATGACATCGATTGTAGGATATAATTATCTGTTCGCCTGGCTGAATATCACGGATAGCACGAAGGATGAAGGAATCACCCTTGTGTCCTGGCTTTTCGGAGATTGTATTGAGTAACTTTGGATTGTTCGAATGATTGTGCATATCATAGAATGGTACCATTAACGTATCCTCATCACGGGATGTGAATTGATAAAAGGCTGCTCGGGCTAATGGTGTGTCTTCTCCACCACATTCTCCAACATATGTATCAATGAATTCTTTAAGATGTTTTTCAGGTGGTAATCCTCCCTTGTGTGGTTTTCTCCACATTGATTCTGATTCACTATCTTGAAGAGAATGACCTTGGATTGTTTCCTCAAGAAGCTTTCGTCCAGCGTCACTCCACTCGGCTGGTAACAGTCCACGAGGTTGATGCTTAAGATAGTTAATATATGGTGCATGCTTTGATTCATCTCCAAGTTTAAATTCTTCATACATCTTATGAAGAGCTGTGTGGTGTTTTGGGTAAAATTGGTTAGGACAGATGAGTTAGTAAGGTCGAAAGCTCATACGAAAGATGAAATAGTGGCTTGTCTTCTCACCTTCACAACTCCAAAAGATATTATCAGCATAATTATCTGGTTTAACAATTAGGTCCCTATTAATATGAGATACAAGCAAAGGGTTTAGAATTGAGACAATAAAGTGCACATCACATCACATGCATGCACCAATACCTAGCACACCCCAAACCAATCACAAACAACAACTTACCAAGGAATTCTACCAACAATATCACCATCCTCAATCCCATCAACAGTACCACCCTCTTCCAATGTTTTAACAAATACACCACGATATTGACCAGTGGGATCTAATCCAATACGTGCATTTGAATGTATTAATCCACCATTTGAATTAATCCATTCAATTATTGCTTGTCCTCGTTCTTCTTGTAGGATTGCTTCTTTTGATTCTTCATTGTTTGCAGTTTTTGTTGTTGATTCTGTTTCTTCAGTGGTATCTGATGTATCTGTGTCATCATCTTCGGCCGCCGTTGCAGTTGTAGGTACACTCATATTCTTCTTATTCCTCAATTCAGCAACCTCCTCTTCATCCCGAACTACTGCATCATCTTCTATACCTAACATACGTGTTAGTGTCTCCTGTGCTAATAATGATACTGCACTTTTATTAAATTCACCATCGTTTAATGCCATTGTTGTTGTTGTGGCAGAAGAGGATAGGAATAGGAGGAAGGATGTGATGTAGTGGACCATTGTTGCTGTTTATGTAGGTATGGTATCGCCGTATCCGTATGCAGAAAACACAGCTCAACGAATAATATGATCACGTAGATAATAATTAATTACCGCGCCCAACTCTATACTTGGTATACTTGCGAATATCACCTCTTGATAGCTCTTATAAGTTGTTTGCAACGTCGAGTTATTTACTTTAGAAGTTTCATCTTATACTTTTTACTCAGAAACTTCTAAAACAAATCTCAAAGTGTTGCTAACAAAGTCAGTTATTATATCTCCTCCTCCCAACAGTATAGCAGGAGTTTGTCGACGGTGGTGGCAGCAGTAGCAGTTCTTCAGGTACTGTTTTGACCTAGAACAGTGTCGGCGGCGGTACTTGACAATAACATATCAATAAAAAACATTCTTGTAAAGTTTTAGAGGATTGTGATTGTTATCAATTACTGTATGATGATATTAGGGTATTACTAGTAGCTAGTTATTATTGGGGTATATTATTTTAGTTGTTTATATTGGTAACATATTATTGGTTGCATCAGAGAGTAACACAAGGTATACAAAAAATCATTGCAATATAATATGGGAGCATCAAAAAAGCAGAGAGGCAAACAACGCAAGGCAATGAAAAGTAAAGCCGCAGAAGGTGGTATTGGTGTAAATATATCAGATCAAGTTTCTCCTACAAAATTTGTAACAATGATTCAGAGAGGAAACGATGCCGCAACAGCAATGTATTTTTCTGGAGATTATAATCTTTCACGAGTTCAAACTGACAAAGTTGTTACGTCTGTGCTTGGCCATTTACAGCGCTGTGAAAATGAGACATTTGATAATGTATTGGCTGATTTGCGTGGAAACTCATTCGGTGGTGGTGCTCATCTAGGGGGAGACTTGAGAAGTCCATCACTATGGATTACTTTTCTCTTCCGATCAGACCCAAGGTATATGGTACAAATTGCCAAAAACATCGGCCCTCTCCTAAGAAGCACTGGATGGAGTCGTTACAATCCTTTTCGAAACTTATTTATCTTTTTCTAAATGAGGCTGCCAAATCGGATGATCCTTTAAAACATGAGGCTATTACTTTCCTTATAGAACACGAGGGCTTAGTTGGATCAATTGTTCAATGGGCTAGCTTCTGGTACACAGAAAGTTGTCCCGACTTATTTGATGAGATAGGCATAGATGATTTCACACTGATTCATAACTACGGGAAAGTATCTACACGACTGTTAGTAGAAGGTAGACATAGTCTTCGAGAAACTATCGCTTCTACACCGGTGTCTCTACCAGGAAAATTTACCGTCTCGTTTATGGTTGGACTAACACGTCGAACGAAGATGCCATTCGAGGAAGACTATTCATCGACTCTACACCATTTGATAGTAGATGGAGATTGTGTTGATAAGAGTGTAATTGTCGAGATGATAGACTTTGGTGTCAACTCGGTCGAGTATGAGGAGGCTACTCTTGTTGCTAACTACATGTTCTCCATGTTGTATCAGGGAACCGTAGTATCTGAGCAATATCTTAGTGACGCCCGTGTTGCCTTTGCCATTCGTGAAGGGCTGATTCAGATGTGCTTGACTTTTATGGAGCGATTCGGGGATCAGATAAGCAATCAAAATGATATTCGAACGAAATTGTTCTCTTATGTTGAGGGTATTTTCAATGCCGTACATGATGTAGCATTACATAAGAAATCTTGGAAGGCAATTAGGCACGTGAGGCTTGACATTGAGGAGAGGTTGGATCACCTAGGAACAAGCATCATCCACTATGTCAAGTGCAAAAAGCTATTAGATGTGATCAAGTCCATAGTCGATATGAATGGTGCGCACTGCTGCCATTGTAACAAATCCCTCGGCAGAAAGGAAAGATATCAATGCGGGGATTGTAATCGTATGACATACTGCTCAAGAGCTTGTCAGAGGTCTGATTGGTTGAACGGCCACAATCTTACTTGTTGTAAGACAATTACTACTGATAATAAAATTGGTCAGTTCCAAGGCAGACTTTTACCAATAACAATACCAAGTAATGAAAGAGATGCATCGAAATTGAAAGAACTCGAGATCAACAACAATATGATTCAGCTCAAAGTCTTCCTTGACCATTCATCAACTATTTTGGAACAGGCAAAGTCTCTAAACATCCCATTGTTTGATTGCATTGTGAAGTTTGATTTATGTTGCTGTCCGCCAGAAATTACAACACTTCATTACTCAGAGTGCTATAGCAGCTCCCAAAAACATTATGAGGCTAGTCGATCTACGAAGAATATTACATGCTTGTACTATTCGTTCAACTTCATTGGTGATGTTGTTGCAACAAGTCATTTAGAACAAGACATCGCCACGCTTCTTGCTGTACAAAGACTCTTTCCTTGTGAGTGGCTGACTCATAAGAAGTGAATCAAATCAATTGTTCATAAATAAAGCTAGTTTACATATCTGTCATTATTGTGTACACTGAAAGTTAACACTGCCTAGACTACCATAGTCAACACTCACAGTATCACCTTGCTTCAATAGTACCAGCTTATCAATGCATACTCCTGTCGATATGACGTCTCCTTTCTTTAGTATTTCTCCACGTTTGGCAAGTGAGTTAGCTAACCAGCATAGGGCATTGAGTGGATGTCCCAGTACTTTATCACCCTTTCCATTAGCGACTGTTTGTCCGTTTACTTCAAGTGTACAAGTATGCCTGTCAAGATTATCTAACACATCACCAAATGACCCATCACCGCTGTCAGTCAGTTCATGACCTAGAACTAAAGCGCCATGACAACCGTTGTCTGCAATGAGATTTGTTGCACCGACAGTCTTGAAGGATTCTAATGTAGGCATCTTATAAGCTGAGGTAGCCAATTCTACGGACGGGACGATTCCTCCAACCAACCTTTTGATGGTTTCTGGTGTGTAGACTACATTGACATCTGTATCCTCTTTCATTCTTAATCCTAGCTCGGGTTCCACGATGACAAAACCGTCTTGTAATCCTAAGCTTGGATCACTAATTGATATTGTAGCATCGGATGAGAATGTTGAATGTGAATACAAATAGCCATAAAAAGGTTCTGTTACTGATACAGAATCCTGGGCCATCTTACTTGTGGCCGCAATCTTTCTGCCGATAACCTTGGTGTTATATTCAGCTATTGCGGCATCTCTTATAGCATCCTGTATCTGATAAGCATCATCGATTGATTTGGGAGAATGTTCACTACTAATATTGTCTATCTTGTTGTTTATTGATGATGCTCTTCGTGACGATTGTATCTCATCAGCCGCAGATAGATGTTTCTGATGTATCTTCTTTCCTTTTTGAATATCAAAGAGGACTTTACCTACCGTCTTTCGGTTTTGCAACATCTTCGTTCCTTCTATAACACCTTGTCTTGTAAAGTCAAAGGTTTCTTGTATGTTGATATCTAAATGACCATCTTGTACCATTTCAAAAACGTCACTACTACGTTCGACGACTTCTTCACGAGTTTGAATGAAATCATGTAACTTTGGCCGAGTTATTGTTAGACTACCGAGCTTTGACAGCAGTAGAGGATTTATGTCAGGCGGAGGACCCGAGGCATTACCAAAGAATACAACTGATCCTCTTGGCCTTAGACATTGTAAGCTTGTCATGGCGCTTGCCTTTCCAACACCATCATATACTACATGAGCTCCGTCGTTGATTGAAATTGGCCCATAATTCGAGGATAGGATTGATTCGTCATTCTCCTTAGCATACTGTCTTATAATGTCCCGGACTTTGTCGGGTATCCGATCCCAACTCTCATCTTCATTATTAACATCTTTGGTTATAACAACATGATCACATCCCTTTCTCCTGGCTATTGTAGCTTTTTCATTGGTTGAACAGGTGCCAATAACATGAGCTCCCTTTTCTTTTGCCATTTGTACTAATATCTGTCCCGTTCCACCAGCGGCAGCATGTACAACTACCCAGTCTCCCTGTTTGATACAATAACTATCATGTATAAGATAATGTGCAGTCAATCCTTGTACTGCAGTTGCAGTTGCAATATCCAATGATATATGCTTTGGAACAGGCATTAATCTTGTATACTCAACGGGAGTATACTCTGCATAACTCCCAAATTCTCCCTCTTGAAGGTAGACCACCTTATCACCAACTTTTACATCTTTAACATTACTTCCAACTTGACTAACTACACCACCACCTTCACATCCGACTGTGAAAGGTAACGGTAATGGATATAATCCTGATCTTGTATATGTGTCATGAAAGTTTAACCCTGCATAGTGATTCTCAATAAGACACTGCGTAGAGCTTATTGTAGGGATTTGAGTAGATGTATTCAATTTGAGTTTATTCTCATTACCAACATTCACTTGAATTGCCAGCATAGTAGATTGCAGTGATGTTGATGTGCAGGAGTATGTTCTTTGAGTGTGTATCAATGGATTTATACGCCGAGTATGGAGTACTCCTCTTGTCATCATCATAGATAAACCAAAGACTAACATGATATCTAGACATGTAATCTATCAGTAAAAAAATCAATGTGAGGTGTATCCTTCTTTTACTCTTTGACAAACTTCATCCAACCAACACAAATCGAAACAGCATTAATGACTGGTATATTAACACCAGTGGTGGTATACGAATAGCTTTATTGAGGCACAGTAGCACGCATCTTTGTCTTACTTTCACTGCGGCAGGCGGCAAAATTACTATTAGGATACTGCGACGGTCTACAACGGATACGGTATGTTTTGATACATATTGCAATAAATACGTCTATTTCCGAGAGTATTTTACTAATGGATGTTGTGTTTGTTGTTGTATCAATTGTCGTGGCAGTTGTAATGTTTATACTGCTGGAGGTTGTTGTTGTTGATACATTAGTAACTGTTTTTACTGATGTGGTTGTTGTTGAGTTTGTTGGAGGAAGTGCCAATGGTTTCAATACGGTACGACCAACGAGTTCTACCTTTTCAAATGGGAAGGGAGGCAAGGCTGGAAGTAGATTACAGCGTTTCTCGTGGTGACCCCAACCAATCAAACGGTGTGCCATTCGGTTAACAATGTAAGTCACTGTAACCTCACGACATGCAGCATCAAAAAACTCGGAAAACGATCTCCAACTCTTGTTCCAAATTTCAGAAATGCCCATAATCTTTCTCGTTGGAAACTCTTCACCATCAATCATAACATTCATCCCCATTGCTGGATGCTCGGCATCGAATGCTGTGTAGGTATCCCACGTAATTTCTACACCCGTATGCTTGCAAGTATAACCATTGACATGTAATACTAATACTACCAAATATGCATATTGTACTCGTTGACGAAAGCCATAACTACCCTTGCCATTCCTCATCTTGTCAAATGTATCAACTGCATGGCGTCCGGCACAGGTAGGATGGATTCCCTTTGCTTGTTCTGCATGTTGTTGTTCGTTGAGATTACAAGGTTGTACCATTCGACCATTAGAATGACGTACTGTAGCCTTCTGCTTCTTAGCCTTCGAATTTTTGTGATCCTCATCACAATGAATTGCACCAGTGAATAGTGCACCCTCAATCTTGCAAAATTGACAACCAGGGTAACAAGTCTTGCCCTCTTTATGCAGTTTAAGGATCTTCTCCACATACCAATCATAATCATGTGTCTTCTCCCAAACCTCATCCAACAACTCTGCATCCTTCAAGAGTGTTAAAACTTCTTCCTTTCCATGCTCCCCTACGTCGAGTATTATTTCACGAAGTTTAACCATGATGGAATTATCTAATTGCCACTTACGCCATAATTTGATGAGCTCATCAGTATTCCGAGGAAAATCATCATATTTGCGTCGTTGACAACTCTCCCACCCATGCACTTCCTCAATTCTTATAAACATATTATCCGGCGGTATAGTAAACCGTGCACGCATAAATACCAAATGATATAACAAGTTCAGCCGTTGTGATGAGTTGTGTGGGAGGGTGTCATTCTTACCAAGTAGATAATGCGCGGCAAAGTGTAACGGTACATCATCTGCTGGTTGTTGGTAATGTTGTGGATTGCGTGGTAGGTTCGAGAATATACCGAAAGTAATTTCATCCATTGGTACTACTTGCTCAATACCGATATCTAACATAAAAGCCCTTGGTCTTTCACGGATAGCTGTTGGTATTGGATAGCGTTTTGGTTTTTCCTTTTTATTGTCCTTAGGTGTAGTAGGGCTATCAGATAATTGTCCACCTTCAGGACTTACTACTGGGAGACGTCGTTTTGTTGCAGTAGTGGGTAGTACCGCAGAAGATGATGTACCCTGAGGAGTAGTAGGGTTTGTAGATGTAGATGATACATCAACATCAAATAAATTTTCATAATTAATAACTTCACGACGATGTAATGAAGGTGGAATTGGTGGCAGCGGTAAATTCCTAGTATCAGGTTTGATAGTGTATGTTGGCCCTTTATAATCGGGTGTTATTGTTCTGGTGATTTCGTTATTAGTTTTAACCTTGACATATATAGCCTCATGTGAAGTAACATTTGATGATGATACGGAGTTGACGATGATAGACTTTTTGAACTCATTTAGCATAAATGATTCGATCTTCTTTCTTTCATATAAAGTATTCCTGGCGATAGGTCTAAATGAATATTTTTCTGCATGACATTGGCCATCCGCACCAACAATAAATCTCTTCTTGTGTAATGAGGAGTAAACACCATAATTGGGAGATGGTGTATCAAAAGTTGGCCCTGGTCTAAGGTTTCCTACAGACGGCGCTACAGCGGGTGAATTGTGATCAATATGATCGACTATGAGGTCATCATCATTAATCGCGGGCGGCGTACTTGTTGCTATATTGCCGTCCATTATAATTATAATATTCTCTATATGTTTATGTTAGTACACCTCACCAACTCTCATGGTATGTAAGGTGTAAGAAAGCAAAAAACGGCCAAAGCCCAGGAACAAAGCCCAGGAACAAAGCCCAGCAAGAGTACTCAATTTATGTTCATACGATACGCAAACACGTTGATCTTGGTCTTGAAAGTAGAAAACCAACAAAATTTATAGCAACGTCACGTTGTTAGGTAATGAGTGCCAATTAATTGCGAGGATAGTAGAAAACGCCCCAATACACTTAGAAGCATAGATTGGTATATTACAGAATAGTATTTTCCAAAATGAGGACCTTCCAGCAGTCGTAATAGACTGCATATCAACTTAAACTGAGATTAGAAAAAGAACATAACTTGTGCATCGAATTTTTGCATTGCAACAAGCAACTCAACTCATATTATCGACTCCGGTAATACCATCTATTCAGCCATTAACCAATTCAAGAATTGAGATACGAAAAGAAGCCGTTTTTGGTGCACGAATTTCAATCAAGCGACTTTTAATCAGCTCCGAATTACTATAATATACTTAATCAATAATAGGTATATCATGCCAATCTACACACAAGAATATACCGACGATGCTATACCGTCTCAACAACAACAGCAGCGGGAACGGTCCAATAGTATCTCACCCACAACCTCAATGGTGGACCTATGCTTATACTCTACTCAATATCCTACTAACGAGCAAAGTGAGCCACTCAAGGAACCTTCGAATGAACCTACACATCATCATAAAGTTGCAAGTATAGACTCATTAGCATACACTGTATCAGGAAAGTCCGAGTTTGTGTTCTTTGTTGTGTGTTATGGTTGTGTTCAATATGAAGACTCGGTTCATTCGAATACTTCATTTGAACTTAGTTTGTCTTTATTTGATTGCCTTTGCAAGCCGCATTTAACTAACATATGTTGAATATCACTTCTCTTTCGTCTTCATAAACTGTGAAAAGCGCATCTTTTTAGCTGAATCTGACAGTACATTACCTACCCATAACCATAAATCACATCAACATCATAGACAAATTAAAAGTTCAGATTCTTTGTCATTAACATATACCAACACTTCATCGGAAGATGAAGTATTGGTTGACTACTTGTCTTCATCGGAACGAGAAGAGGAGGAACAACAAGAAGATGTATCAACTAATGAGTTTGATCAAATGATGAATCGAGGTGCATATCTTCGACAGTTGCGTATGCTAGCGCTAGCTGACGAAGAGGAACGTCGTCATCAAGCTACTGCTGCTTCTGCTGCACGACTTTGTCAATCTGTAGATTGTGAAGAAGAGAAGAAGGAAGTAGATTCAATTATTGAAGAAGAACTACAAGATGAAATACAAACACTACCCAACAACAAACGTCTACTAAACTATAATTCCTACCTGATACATCAACGATATTATGATGATTTAAAACATGCCGATATACACTACATTGATTATGGAAATATATACAATTCTCAAGGTGAGAATGGTGGACAATTGGTAGTTGAACAACGAAAGAGTTTAGGTAAGGGTGGATTATGTTGGGATGCTGCGTATTGCTTAGCTGAATTTGTTATTAATCGAGAAGAAGAATGGAGTGCTCAAACATTAGAAGGCGAGGAGAAGAGGAAACCAACGATTGTCGACTTAGGAGCTGGTACGGGACTATGCGGATTAATGCTTGCCAAGGCTACTAATAGTCATGTGGAGATTACTGAAGTGCCCGAGCTTGAAGAGTTAATGGCTGATAATGTCAAGCGTAACTTCTTTGGAGAAGATGATTCGTCTTCTGCAGATGATGAGATGATCACTGGACATGATGGCAAGGCCAAGGGTACCATCTCAAGTAGAGTATTACGATGGGGTGTTGAGGAAGATTATGTAGGTGCTCCATATGATGTGATTGTTGGTGCTGATATTGTCACATCACTATATGATCCTGTAGCACTAGCACAGACATTGTATGACTTAAGCCACACAAATACACGGATATATATTTCAGGCAAGTCAAGATTAGACAAGCCACATGAGATTTTCAACACTGAGATGAATCGATTGTTTGAAAAGGTTGAGAAGGTTACTGAAGTTAACAGTAGGCTTCGAAGTCCCGGTGTATTTGTAATCTGTGCAGAAGGAAAGCGATAGGTACTAGATGATTAGAATATAGAGAGATTAACTTAACCTTAAGAAGAGAATATTAATAGTCTCGACCTGAATTGACAATTGACAATCCTTTTTTCACTCAATCTCACTCATAGACAAACTTGAATCTCTCCTCCATCACAACCAAGTAGTACCAACTGACGACATGGCAACAGTGCAATGGAACTGATATTCAATTTGTTAGAGCTTGGTATTCTATTTCCTTTATAATCAGCCATTACAATTCGGCTCGCCGCTACATCATTCGGCTGACCGTCTTCTTGAGGCTCTTGTAAAAGTGACATGAAGACAGCCTTCCGTCCCGAAGCAGCACAGAGGAGGAGGTTACTTTCTCCTGGTATGGATACTAGGCCATCGTTGTTAAACTGATGAGATGTAACATTCATGGTGAGTTCTTTACCAGGGATGTTGTAAATACTGCTAATCTTGGTCGGGGGTGTATTTGTCAGATCCCATAACACAGCCGTTTTGTCACCACTAACAGATAGTAATCTAAACTTTGATATAGCGGCCAGATATTCAATAGACTTTGTATGACCTTTCCAACAGCTTAGAAGTTCACCTTGCCGACGATCAAAACAATGAATATGCCCCATTCTACTACCGATACAGATCCAATCTGAATGAGTAGTGACTGATGTCAATTCAAACGACGCTGTAGTATCGTCGTTGTTGTCGTTATTGCTGTCTTCTTGAGTTTCAGTTTCCTTTTTCAATGTTGATGTGTTCCAAGTGAGTCTTCTAAACATCGAGTCAGTTGTATTATTGATTGAATCGAATTGATTAGAGGAAGCTGAATTTTGACATCGAGTATCGATAATATAGAGATGACTTGTTGTAATAGCGGCGCATTCACCACTTGATTCACTTAAGATCTCTCCAGATCCCGTTCCCTTGGCAAGCAAACCGAATCCGATAAAGTCACTGGTAAGTGAAAGAGAATTGACTGTCGCTTGTTCGAAATTGTACAGATGAAGACCACCATCACATACTAAAATGTTGTTATGATCATAGAATTCAATCTGCTTGATTGAATCATTTCCAATCTTCTTCTTCTGAACTAACTCTGGTGGATGACGTCTTAAATCAAACAATAGGATCTCACCAGCACTAGTTCCAGTAACAAGCAAGCTCTCTGGTTTATTAGCTGACATGCATGTAATGTTAATCGGCGTTTCAGTGTCTGCTTCTTCTAATACAACAGAGTCTTTGTCTTTGAGAGATGTACAGCTCATCATTCTCGGCTGCCATAGGTATCTGACAATACCCTCTTCACTTTCTACTCTGTGTAGTCCTATCAACCAAGCAAGATCTCTCTTTGACTGTGAGTATTCTTCTTCATCATCAGGCGATTGAGTGACAGTAGTACGGGAAGATACTTCCATTGCAAGATGGCTGATAGACGATGATGACTGTGCCTGTTCGACAGGCTTTGTTGATGATGTCCTTTTCGGTGCACGCAGTTCAAACGCATCTCCTCCAATCGATTCGTGTATATCGTCATATGATTCTCGCTCTCGTACCTCATTCTCTTCTTCTTCTTCTTCAGGAGTCTCACCTACTGCCTGGGCGTCTGGTAATACGCTTTCTTCTTGAATACCTTGAGCTTGATTGAGCCAGGCAAGGAATCTCGTTGAAGATTGACAATGTACGTCAAACAGCTCAGCTCCACAAACAGCCTTCGCCTCCGTTGACAACATATGAGCGACGGTAATACCCGGTAAATCCATAACGTTATCAACATCGTAAGATTTGCCGCCTTGAGAAGCATCATCATGTAAAGCCATTGTAACATAGTTATGTGTCACATGAGCACAAAAGTTGTCTACCAGAGCCAATACTTCATAGGAGTGTGATGTATCTACTTTTATAACATCACGGATGAGGATACCCACCTCTTTCAATAAGTCCTTACTTGTATCAAAGCTTTCGTCTGATTCTCTTGTTGGTTTGGATATATATTCAAATGATGTAACTAGAAGCTGAAGTAATGGCAGCCCTGAACTTGAGTTGAAGTAGTACTTTACAATTGTCTTTGAGTCAATATGAGAGAGACCGTTCCGAAGAAGCACCGTCAGATCTCTTAGGGTACAAAATGAATTAGAGCGGAGTTGTGTTGGGATGATCGTACGAAGAATAGGTTTGCATATAAGGTTCCCTACTGACTCCTCTGGTAGGAATGGAAGTAGACTCGTCAGTGATTGGATAATTGTATTGCCTTGAGAAGTTGTTGTTGATCTACCAATGTTCAATAGCAGCGATGGAACCACATACTTGCAACATAGTGATGAGCCGAGTGTTTCGTCTTGAATCAGTAACGATGGATATATTATGAAAGTGGATTGTTGTTGAGTGGTAGATGAACGACATAATTGCTCAATGATGAAATCAACTACCTGAGTTATGAATGCCTCTCCAGATGAGGCAGAGTACATTGCTTTGAGTAATGGTATTGACAACAGCAGCTTGTTCAGCTCTTCTGTGATGACTTGATGCTTGTGTGGATTGTCCGACACATATTCTATAATCTTTTCAAAGAAGTTGAATAGTGATGGTACAATCAAACCATCTGGGAAGTCATCCCGATCATTGAGGTGAGATAAAAGGAGGAAGCGCACGAGACAAAATCAAGCACAAAACATACCTGAAATGTGACCTCTACTCAATGAAAGTATATACTTGTGAAATCTATCAGTGAACGCAGAGCCTATAATGGCACAGCCTTCTATAAAAGGGTCGATGCATACCAATGGGTATAAGATTGTTGGTAGAACCAAGCCAAGAGAAGCACTTGAGAAAGACTCGAGACAGTGACCACTTTGAATTATCCTCTGCACTTGTTCGAAATTGGTGGATCTTGACGTGGATTCATTATCATCTAGAGTATCCAAATCTCTTTCTCTTCGTCTAAATGACAAGCTCTGTACTTTGGATAATACTTGGTAGGCTTGTTTGAGTTGTCGTGGAAAAAGAAAATCATTTGAAGATTGGCGAATGTCAAGAGTACCTCTCTGTAGCTTGTCGATTGCCTCGTCAACCGATTTACTTGGGATGACTCTAGTCGAAGCATAACAATCTCTTAGCAGACTACCAAGGGTAGATATGTCTCTCTGTCTTCTAGATTCAAAGTCATCGATACTGTCACCATCATTACCAATCAATGGCGTATCATCTTCTACCATATTCTTATTACCTTGCTTGAATGTAGTTCGTATAGCTGTGGCTACTATCTTTCTTATCTCATTGTGTTTCTTTGGATGTGGAGCAATAAAGAGTTGAACAAACTGAGTCCGAGATGTTCTCATATTGTTTGTTTCACCAGTAGATGAACTTGCAAGAACTGAATGACAGTTGCCTTGACATTGATCTTGACATCCTCCATTGCCATAAGGAATGACAGATAGAACGACATTCTTCTCGTCAACTGCTCGCTTGCCAGACAAAGCTTCACCGAATGTCAAATCGATCCATTGATTAAGTTGACGACTGACATGCGCACTTTCCAACAGACTCCTATGGTAACTTATGAATGAATCTGAGATGTCGTTACACCAATGTGGTAAAGCCAGATCATTCATGTCCTCGTGTCTTGAATGAAAGATATCTGGTTGTAGGTTAGACATGTAAAACTCTAGTGTAGCTTCATCCGGTGACAACTCATACATTGATTCAACACTACTTGGATAATGTTGTCCTATGAAATCATCTCTGACAATTGCCTTTAAATGTGAAATGGGGAGAGCTCTTGCACGATAGACTGTATAAGTCAACTCGCAGATACTTTCCGGTACATGATGAGGTGGAGATGCATGCATGTAGGTATGATCTAGTTGATCGTCACCCTTCTTGAGCCTAAAGCGTGATTTGGATAAGTCTCTCCACGGGCTACCTGATGCACCAACTTTACCCTGATCACCTTCTAAATCTATTTCAGATGTAAAATCCGTTACCCATGGAAGAATTGGTGGATTGGAGTGATCTCCCACAGTTCTTCCGGCCGCTGCATTTAACATCATTAGATAGCATAAGTTGGTGAGCTGTCCTCTTTGCCATTGTACTGTCAGGACGTCGCCATAACCAGGATAAGGAAGTATTGTTTGGTGTTCTTCATTATTCAACTTGTCAGACTGAGGAGAACCATTGTTGTGGAAGATATTCCGCCACTTCCTTCTGTTTGGACTTGATTTGCCTTCCTCAATAGTCTCTTCATCATTATGGGTTTGTATTCTACTAGCCTTGTTACTCTTTTGTATATTATTCTCAGGCTTTGGCTCGGTAATAGGCACCACTAATCTAACCCAACCATCGTCTTGAATGAATATCCGATCAGGTGATAACTGTTCACCAAGAGTAACTCCTCGTGAGTGGCAGTAGCTTACAGTATTAAACAGTTGTAGAGCCAAGAAACGTATCCGAAGATCAGCAACATCAGCACGATAGCAAGAACCAACTTGAAATAACTTCCAAGGTCGTCTTCGACGTAACTTTGGAGGAGGTTGGTCAATAATAGCACGTGTGGCATCTCCAATCTTTCGTAAGTCATTCAAGAACTGATTTGGCATTGGCGTTGGTGTATCTTCGTCTTCTTCACCCTCACTATCTTCATGAAGCATATTCGGCTCGGAAGGTGAGTCAATACCCGCACCTTTTCTCCATCCAAAATCAATAGATTTGTGACAAGTGCAGAGGGTATCGTTTTGCTTTCTACCGCCGCGGAGCCAAGGAGTCAAACCCTTCTTCTTGGAAGTTAATGAGCCTACAGAGTTAGTTGTCAACGGTTCAACCCCATGCCCTTCCATTCCAGGAAACAATGGCCGAGTCAGAAAATCATCCGTCCTTAACAGCTCACTAAGTGATCTATGATGTGTTGGTGTGATATCAAACACTGATACTAGTGATTCAGACTTGACGTTGTTGATCAGATCAGGCGACGTCTTAGTTGTTTCAGTTTTATCATCATTCGAAGTGTATCTCGTACAAGATATAAGCGGTGCTAGACCTGGATGTAGAGCTTGGTATAACTTATAACTACCATCGGGTGAGAATGTATCCTCGGAATCTTTCTTTCTTGATGGTAATATATCGATTGTTTTATGTAGCAAATTCAAGCTGGTATTATCTAACCCCGTTGTATGAACTTCTTTTGTATCTATCTCTTCATCATTCTTATCATTTGATATACTAACATCTGTTGTGACCAATAGAGGTAACTTTGCATGAACAGCGCGTCCTCTTTTGAGGGTGCAGCTCAAATCTAATTCACATTTGCTAGTAGTTGGAGAGTCCTCTGGAGGTGCCCATACCCATGATATTAATGTATAATCAGAGTGGAATTGTTTCATATTCTTCTTCTTGTGCTGTTCATCTCTTATACCTCTGTGTTCTCTATGCACCGATTCTGCAATATGATCATCGTCATCGTCATCAAATAATGGATCACTTGTGGGTGATGATAGCAGTGAATTAAGTGAGGCCTTCATTTGAGATTGAGTTGCCGATTTAGGTGGCGTCGATGGTACAAGTCCATTGTGTTCTGATTGTTTGCCGAATATACCTCTTCTCATATTAGAAACTTGTGGCGGCTCATTAGACTTTCTGGATTGATTTGATGCATCAGTTGCATTCTTCTTATTTGGAGAAGAAAACTTTGTAGATGTATCTTCTTTTAATAATGGTCCGTAGTTTGGTGGTGCAATTACAATTGGAAATGGAGTAGTTCTCTTTTGATGTTGTAATCTACGTCCAGCTTTGGATATACTACCAAGCTCAACCTCAACTTCTTGACCAAATATTTTAATTGGTTGCGATGCCAATACTTTTGATGCACCATCACTCCCTTCCTCGAATGTAATGGTACCAATACCACCACGAGATAATGATGCAGTTAATACTTGCCCGAATAATGAAAAGAAATCTGTTAAATTATCTTTATCAACATCCGTAGGAAGATCTTTAACAACCAAAATGTTGGCGTTAGTGGTATTAACACTTGATTGTTCATTTATTGTTGAGTTTATATCATTATAGTATTGATCATCTAAACTTTCAAATGAGGTTGGTTGCCATGGATGATAGAATTGAAAGTTATTCTTCATTACTTCTAATTGTATATCTGTTTGATCTTTGGTGGATATATGTGTTGACATTATGTACGGACGGTGCATCAACATTTTCATCGTTTTTGTTGCAATAGATCTGGTATCCTCGACTTCCTCATTATCCAAAGGCTGGATCATAGCTTTTATATCGTCTACCAACTCCATCTATGAATAATATATAATCATTGATATATCAATAGCAGCGGGTGTACAATAGAGGTATAAATGAAGTGATAGTTGACAGCTATCACAATCCATCAATTTCGAACATGTGAGTTTTGTGCATATGATATGTGCACATCAGCAGTTTTCTGATTTACCAAGACTTTAAGAAACTTATATTGCATTTATATCTCTTATCAATCGTTTGGTTGGTGGGTAATATCGAAGACACCACAATTATATTATTAAACAATAGCTTGCTGTTGTTCCATCAAACATCAATGTTTTGAAACGGGGTTCTTACCCAATCTTTACTAGTTTGTATTAGTGCTTGGCGAAGCGCAGCAAAACAGCATGCAGCTTTTGTGATAAGATGTCTCACCACGCTGCCAATCTCTAGCATCAGAATTTGCAATGGTATAGCAATAGCAACAATGGTAAGGAACGTATAGATATGAGAGAGTATATACTTCAGTATACTGATTGCATAATATTAAGCACATCTTCATGTAATGGTGAAAATATTCGATTATTCATCGTCTGCTACTGCCTGCTTCAGTTTAAGTTTCGTCTTCGAACATCATCATAAGCGGCGGCGGCTTGGCCGGTCTATCAACAAGCCTCGGTCTTGTCAAACTTGGATATAATGTAGGTAAGTATATGTCTATTATGAAAATAACAGTATATAGATAGATGAACATTACATCTCTCACATTCATATACTGTTTCTTCTCTCGGGTATCCTTTGACTTTGACTTTAGACATCATCGAGTGTAGAAAGGAGTGGCTACAACAAGGATCTGCATTCGGTTTAGCTGCAAATGGTCGTAAAGCATTGAAAGAGTTATTTCATTCACCAGAATCTTTAGATGCTTTAGCTGACAAGGGTATCTACATGAAAGATTATGATAGCTATCTTCTCGTTTGGTATATGATACGAGATGCACTATTGGAAGAAGTAGAAAAGTCTGAATTGATAACAATACACATGGGTAAGACTATTGAAAGCTATGATGACAGTACTGATGATTCACGGATAGAAGTAGTAATCAAAGATGTAGACAGTAGCAAAACAAGCATACTGAATGGATCTCTACTCATTGCAGCTGACGGAGGTGAGTAGATGAGCATATCTTGTGCACATTTCTATGCACTTCTTATAATACATACATACTATAGTCTATTCGAATGTACGAGAACTAGCTGGTCTTGAGCCGGCAAAGTATGCAACCAAAACTAAGTGGCGAGGTTCGATATCTCGAGTACCCGAGGGCTCCATACTTGAACAGTTTCTAGACAAGGGAGTTGTTCCGTTAATGACAGATGAATCAACAGAAGACTTGAGAAAAGGAGAATGTATTCTAAACCTCTTCAACTTTCATCCAAAGATTGATAGAAAGATGACGTTTGTGATGAATGCTAGTGTTGTTGATGTTCCAAAGGGTACGCATCCAAGAGAGATCTTCCGCGAACATATCTCTAATCCAACTCATTTGCAAATCTTGGAGGAGATATACAAATTAGCACATGATAGAGAAATGAAGTATCCATTGGCAATGGCAGTGATTGAGCTACCCCAAGATGGAAGTAATGGATGGGGAGGTAGCGGAAGAGTAGTGCTTGTTGGTGATAGTGCACATGCTATGAGGCCAGCCTCTGGACTTGGTGGTGCTTTAGCCTTTGAAGATGCTGTTGTACTATGGCGTCTCGTTAAAAGTAAAGGTAGAGATTCTCTCAAAACAAAACAATCTACTAATGCTCTGGTGCATGAGTTTGAAAGAAGCAGATATGATCGAGTTAAAACGATTTGGGATAATCAATGGGAGGTCTCTGAAGGCCAGTACAAGAAAGGAGCCGCTGATATGGAATGGTCTAAATCTTTTGCTGAGTGGGTAGCTCGAGGTGTTTAATAACTTACTGTTAAAACAAATAATCTCTTAATCTTTCCATTATTCAGAGTTAGAGAAATAAACGCCTGGCTGTTACTTAACCTACCATTCTAATACTAATGTCTTGTGATATATTATCACATTATCTTTACACAACTACATCCATTCTTTACACTACTATACCCATTCTTCTTTACACTATACTACTATTCAGCTCATTTGTTATGTACAATCTGGCCATGTTTTGCAGCCAATTTAGTCAACTCAGTTTTATCTGGATTCTCCCAACTGCCGTACTTATCAAAGTCCGAATACATTTCATTGGCATGTCCTCCCGAAGCAGTGACACTGACAATCTCCCCTCCTTCCTCACCAAAGTAGTACCAGTGAACCGTATTGGCAGGAATATGAACAAAGTCACCGACATGAGCAATCCTCTCAAGCGTTGAATTATCCTCTATGATATCATCCTGTTTCTTAGTACCATAGTGTACTGTCCCTTTAGTAACGAAGAAACTTTCATCCCATGAATGGAAGTGTTGACCCGGTCCTTTCCCTTTTGTACCATCTTGATGGAATATCTCATGACCCTGCGTTTGTTCTTTTGTTGCTAATGGGGAGATGTTGAATCCGGCGATATCGTAGGGCTTTGGACGAGACGATGCATCAATGTTGAGAACTTCTTGATTGGAAGTAGTAGATGCCATGATTTGAAACGATGATGAAGATAACCGAGTTGTAGAGAAGACCGTGGAGAATGCAGTTGTTTGATCGAGTGCTAGTAACGATAAAAGAAGAATTTGTTGCAATTGCATGTGTGATATTGTGAATTGTGATATTTTGTTTTTGCTGTTATGTTTTGATTTTGATATTGTTATCGGAGTGATGTGATTATTGGATTTATGAGATGAGGAGGAGAGAGGCTTACACCATCCACCATCTTGGGTCGATATGATCATGGTTTTGATTTGTCTTTCAACAAGATAGGAGGCAAGATAGTTGAGTCCGCAATGGCATTGGTGTCGAAAATATCTTTCAATACTTTCAATACCACAAAAAGCTCCGTTGCGCAGCAATTGAGGGGCAATTGTGGTGAGTAAATAGAGCTACTAGATGTTCGACAAGATGTATCCATCCATAGCAAAGAACAGTATTGCACTGTAGGTGCTTAATTACTTCATTTGGTTGATAAACATAAGATAAGCATAAGATGTGATTAAAGAAAATGATCCGGTGTGCTCGGCCGGCAAAACAAATGAAAGAGACAATCTGAGTATGATAGCAAGACACCAAGGAAGACCAAAGGGCCTAAGTAGTTATGATGTGTGATGCGGATATCTCTTCTTCATACTATCATCACAATACCCGGTTAGAACAAATATAATATACTATCACCATCATAATACACAATTAGAACAAACAGCATATAATCGGATCAAGATACATACACAATTTACATCAAACATTACAGAAAACGACATTATATAAATATGAGATATCAACAATACTTTAAGATAGTCATATCCATACTTGCAACAAATCCAAGCACTGGATATATCACGACACATACAACACTACCTATTATACAAACACATAACAACAATATGCCAAGATACAGTCCTAGTTCAGATGGTATCTTACATCAAATAGACGGAAGTAATGATCAGATGAGGATACAAGACGCCTACTTGCAACAATTTCGACAAGTTGGTGACCCTCATATGGATAATATAATTTCATTTGCAAAGCATGAACGAATCATATCAAAAGTAACAGTAAATTATATGCAAGAAGCCTATAAAATGAGAATAGAACAAACATCACCTTCCCAACAAGAAATGGCAAACTTATATGCTCATTACTCTCAAGTTCCAAGCTGGGTAGACTTTGAACAACTACAACGGGGGATGGACGTATTCTTCAAGTATCTCCCTGCAGTCAGTGCTAGTCTCTTCTTCCGATCTCTTATATCAGGATTTTGCTTCCCTGGCATAACAGAAGTCTTGAATGAAACAGCATACCTCGGCAAGAAGAACAGCAAGAAGAGGAGTGGTACCTCAAACCGCCGGTTACTTGATACAATTACATACGTCACAGCAAATATGATATCAGCCGAATCACTAAAACCGGGAGGAGAAGCATGGAAATGGGGTCTGGAAGTTAGAGTAATTCATGGTAAAGTTCGACACAGATTGCTGAACAACAAGCAGAATAAGTGGGATACTTCCAGCCATGGCGTCCCGATTAATCCAGAAGATATGTCAGCTACGTTACTTGGATTCTCCCAGGCGGCAATTCAAGGACTTGACTGGATCCTTCCCATCATGTCGTCGGCTGACAAGGCAGATTACATTGCCCTGTGGAGATATATTGGCTGGTTGGTAGGAATCGATACTAGAAACGACAACATTGCACGACCCGAGACGACACTCGATCCTTTGGGTGGTAGCTCAAAACAGATTGAACTCATCAATACATGCATATCTCAACATTTGATCCAAACAACTGATGATGCCAAGAAAATGACAAAGCATATACTTTCGAGTGTTATTGGTCAAGATAAGGAAACGTCGTACAAACTCCTTTCAGTAATGTCACACAAATGGTTGGGGAAAGACTTTGCAAGTGCCCTAGATATCTCTATGACGAATAATCTACTTCTCAAGTCCATGGTGGTTGTACATATCAATATGCTTCGGTTGTATATGATAGCAGTGACAAAGTTTCGGCTTATTGGGCAAATAGCTGTGGATATGAACCGAAGGCTTACTTTGTTTGCAGTCAACACTATGAATGAGAGACGGAAGTTCAGACGCTCGTTTCTGGATAATAGAAGGGGAGAAACGAGTCGATGCCCAATGGCCAAGTTCATATCTTTAAAGGAGGATTAGTATTGTTTGATAAGTAGGCATAACATAAAACAAGTTCAGAAAAAACCTTTACATTCATATCATCCTCACAACATCTTCCTCATAGCTAGCAAGAGATCGACTAAATCTTGCTCTTTTCAATTGGTTTGATCCAGTGACAAGAATAGACACGAATATGAAAGAAGGGCGCAAATCTTTTTTAGGCTAGAATCAAGCAAGAATAAATGTTAAGAAGGAGACAGTTGAGAATACCTTTATTGAATATCAGAGCATATTATACAAATAGTTGCTGGTGTTATTACATTGGTAAGTCTGTGCTTGTGTGTGAGGTTGAGAGGAAAGAGCATAGCAATTTGTAAGGTATGATTTAAGTTGTAAATTTGTTTGCGAGATCCCTACAAATTTCAACATATGACCAAAACTTCAAAGATGCGATATGTGATAATAGAACAAGCAGTGCCGCCGTCCCACTACAACAATAATATGATATGTACTGGATGGCATGCATAGTCCATAGTAGTTTATCATGTTGAAACCAGCGGGCGGCGGTGCCGTTCAGTTACTTCAGAAAACAAAGAAAAGATTTTTTATGACACATCATGTGCACAAATCATCAGATATAATCAGATATAGCGGCACTCTAACCTATCTATACTCCAATCTCCTTTCTTATACGACACCCTGAAGGCAACAATAGATTTAAAACTCTAAACGCTAACACAATTAAATGATTGGTACCTCCATCCAGTTCTTCTCACCATACGACATTGCCGACCTCGGAAGCGGAATGTTCTTGATGGGGCTGTTCAACCTTAAGCTTGCCGCGGCTTCTTTTGGGATTGGATTAATCGGTTGGAAATACCGAAACTTCATCAACTATATCGTAAGTTGAAACATATATTTGTGCCAGTAACAGTTTTTATATATGTATATTATATAATATATTCTACATAAAATTATCTTTCTGCACTTAAACTTGATCCTTTACGTCGTGTTAGTATCATAATATCGTTTGCAACATAATGCGAATTAGATTATTCGTTGAGGTGGTATGCAGATGCTCTTTGGATCTTTTGTGGAAGGTGAGTGTGTTGTGGCGTGTGTATGTGTGCAATTATGTTAGAGAAATACATCTAATCATAACCCTCTGATAATGACAATGATAAACGCCACTCGGTATAACCAGTCAATCATGGTAACCTTCAGCTTCCTTGCCACTACATCTGCTGTTTTGGATTCAACTTCTTTGGGACGAAAGGGAGGGTATGTTAAGTATAAAAGAAAGAGTCGTATCGGAAGCAATAAGTTATTGAAATACTTAGTTCTGTTGTTATCCTTTGGTGCTGTGTCCGCTGTTGCTGATGGTATGGAGGGGGTAAATACGGCAAAGAAGAATACTGATGGTCCAATGAGTTTAACTGACAGTGCTAAACAATTGGATGAGGTATCGAGAATGCAACTCCGTGGTAACTTAAACCCCTCGGAGGCAGTTACTCAAAACAAGGTCATTCTTGATTCGCTATACGATCATTTAGAAAGCATCAAGGAACAAGTTGAAATTGGAGGGGACGGAACAACTATTGCTTTGCTACTGGAGTCTGTTATTATCGATGCTCAAGCTACTGCTGAATTGATGTCTGAAGACGATTCTAGTTATACCAACAAAGATGATAAATTGGACGCATTGGCATTACACGACAGTATTAAATATATGACAGCCTCTCAAGTTGACTCCATGGCACATGCTTTTACATCCAAACTCAAGGAACTAATGAAGAACATTGACGATGCTTTGAATGTGGTTAAGGAGGCAGAGCTATCTATTTCAAATGAGGGGGGTACTAGATATCATCGTCGTGGCACTGCAGAAGAGGAATGGAATGAAAGAGACTTCGAATTTGGTAGTCATGGTAAAGGAGATAGAAATGATTATTGGAAAGCATTCAAGGCTAATAGTGGGATTAACATTCCACGATCTTCGAAGTTGTCAAAGTACGGCAAAAGAGATTATGTCAAGTTGCCTAAGCTCAAGTTTGTTGATGAGTTGAAACAGAAGAATGGAGATCAGAGTCAAAGCCGCCGTCTACAAGAAAATCAAGAGAAATGCCGACCAGAATGTGATATTGAAGATTTAGATTGCAATTGCAGGCGCCTCTTTGAGTGTACACAGGCACTATCTTCTTACGACTTTGTTATGCTCTTCGTTGGCGGTTATGTAAGTACACACATCTTGTGACTTTCTCACTTTATCCCAGGAGAATCCATTCTAAATACATTCTTTCCTCTTCTTCTACACAGGTCGACAAAGATCCAAATAGTGAAGGGTTTGCAACGTTTGGTGGCAATAGCTTAAGTAATATCAATTTGTTCGATGCCGTGGATGATGGGCTTTCATCACATATCAAAGATATTCAAGACCTCGCCAAAGAAGATCAGGTGAACACGGATAATTGTTATGCCGTCCTTGAAAAGTTTCGTTCTGCATGCAACCCTGAGGTGGATTTTTGTGACGGGCCAAACCATCAGACTTTCCAGCTATCTACAGAACAAGTTTGTGGTGCAGTTGACTCTCGGACAAAACTAGATGTTACAGCCACTGCAAACTTGTTTGACTTTCAGAACTATGCGGTACCTCAACCTTTTACTGGTACAAGTGAAGTCAAGCATTTGCGTAATGAGTCGGCTGTTGTTTGTTGCAAAGATGACATTGGAGATGATGATGATGATGACAAGTGGTACCAGAATAAGGAGTATTGCCCATTTACCTCAAACAGCAGCGAGGGCATGTTTTTGCCATATCCAAGTGCAAAAGAATTCTGTGAGGAAGATGAGAAAGGTCGACTTTGTACTAAAGATGAGCTCGAGAAGAATTGTGGGGATGATTGGTCTAGAGGGAAGTTGGTTTGGTCATCAACAGAGGCAGCAGATGACATATTAGTTTGTCCAGCCATCAGTTCTGACATTTGTAGTGAATTTGTGGTGGAACTTGACAAGATATATGGCTTGAATAATACCTATGAGCATAACCGAGATAACTTAGGTCCTAAATGTGGGGAAGGATACGAGTTAACAGAGGCTGAGTGCAGAGAGGCCGGAAAGCAGCTAAAGATTGGACAAACACGAGATTTCAAGGTTGGCAGATGGGGTCACACTCCTTGTGAATGTTTCTTATGGGGAAATCAACTCCATTACAATATTGGAACAACCTGTGTTGCATCTCATCCCCAATATATTGGTAGTAACAAGGGGATTGTGTGCAAAACAAATAGAGGCAATCCAAATCCAATGAGAGTGAATTCATTGCTGCCTATTCAATTAGATTTTACAAATATTCATTTCCCAGTTGACTTTGATCGTGTTCTTTCATCTAGTGGAAGGCAACTTATTGAAGGGTATGAGTATTACAAGCATAGAAAAGTGTTCGTTACATCACAAACTTACAATGGTGACTTGAGAGAAGATAAATCTATGAATGGCTATGAGTACAAAACAGATTTCAAAGGCCCTAAATGTCCTGATGGATTAGGATTGACAGCGGCTGAGTGTGAAGAAGCGAGGATCGAGCTAAATCTTCAAGCTTCCAAGGTGCACGATAGGACAAGAGCTTGGACACCATGTGGATGTTTCATGTGGGAAAGGAAGGGTGATGACGTTGGACCACTTCGTTGGGATGGCGGATCGAATTGTCTTAAAGATGATTCCAAAAAAGATCAAGTTCTTGGAATGATCTGTAAAAAGCCAGTAGACAAGTCAGGCATTCTTGGTGCCGATGCAAAATGTCAGGCTCTTGCAAATGATGCTGGTCTTACTGGAGATTATAAAGCATGGATTTCTGATCGAGGGAACAGTCCAAAGTTAAACTTTGCAAACTTTAAGAATGATGATATACCCATTTCCTTCCAGCTTGTGGACGGTACCATTATTGCTCATAACTGGGATGATCTGTTGGATGATTCATTGCAACACCCAATTAATATGGATGAGAATGGGGTAACAGTGGACAGCCCTTATTTAGTTTGGTCCAGCACTAGAACAGATGGCACTCATTATGTGTCTAGTTCTGGTCGCAAGAATTGCGAAATTATTGACCCAGAAAGACCAACTTACACACAGAGAACCGGATGGGCTTCTATCTTGGGGAGCGGAAACACAGGTAATGCTCAAGAAGCTGGGCCTCCCTGGACAGCACGAGACCCCGCGTCACTTTGTTCAACAGAACGTCGACTTTACTGTTTTCAACAGAATCCTGTAAGTATGGGTATCATGTACATTATTTCGAACATATCTAACCATTGTATTGACAATGCTCCTCCAAAAGGTACTAGATGTATTAGATAGCCAAATTGAAGGAGTTTGTGGTGCTGCATTGGGCCCACTGTCAGAACTGACACGAGCATGTGATGAAAGTATGGATTTCCTCCTTGGCAAAGAAATGTCGACCGGAACGCTTGCTTCAATTGCCAAGTCAGTTTTTGGTAAGAAGTACATTGTAACACAACTATATAATATATCATCACCTGCATCTCACTCTTCATCATGGCATCCTCTTCTTTTCAATCGTCACAGAGGTACCAGATGAACCGTTTATACCAAAATGGGTTCCATGGTACTTAAGTCTAGTCGATACACCGACAATTGAGCGTAATCGTGCCTTTATGGATAACTATCTTAATGTTACAAATCCAATGCCTAATCCAGGCTGGCTTGATTGGTATCTATCCATACGGGATGATGAAGGCTTTACTCTGCCAAACCCCAATGGAGGAACATTCTTCTGTATTGATCAAGATGACCCATTTTCAAGTGCTACTCTTCGAAACTGCCAAGAGTCGTGGCTATATGAAGCCATCAACCCCTACACAAGTCGATATGAGGCGATTACTTATCCGAGTGATCTTTTCCCTTACAATAATACCCGTTGTGATGACTTCCCGACATGTCATCTTGATTGGTTATACACTTCAATCAATCCCTTCTCCGATAGTGGTACTTTCGAGGCGGATGCTTATAATGAGGACACTGTTCAGAACATATGCGGTGTCGATTATAATGATGCTGAAAGTAATTGCAATACCAACGAGGCTTGTCCTTTCAATGTATGTCCAGAGGGATTAGAATGTTATGCAAACGTACCCTGTCCAGGCTCGGGGCAACCCCAACAGCAACCGACCAATCGACCAACAATGGTATCAACTACTAGAGTTCCAACCCCTGAGATCAATGAGGGATGTGGACTGTTCTTTGACTACTGCAGGCAGTCAGATCCATCGTTAAATCAATGCCAACGTTTCTGGAAAGATTGCCGTGTCCAGCTGAATGATACTTATGCTTACTGGGAGTATCCTTTACCCAACTGTACAGATTCTGATATATCCGAGGTTGATATTGTGACTTGTCCTAAAGAATGGCTTTACGAAGAAGATAATCCATATGAAGTCGATGAGAATGAAGCGTGCTACTATTTTTTCAACACTTGTAGGGAAGAGGCCATTGGACTAGACTCGAACTATACTGAATACCCGATTGAGTTCTGTGAAGGTAATTCGAGTCTGACATGCAAAAAGGATTGGCTTGAGCAGGAGGTTAGCCCCTATTCAGAGGAGAGTAATAATCCAGACCCTGCATGTGATAGATTTTGGAGCCATTGTAGAGATCAACTCATACTTCAATACCCCCGATGGTATTGGCCTCTTCCAGGGATACCTACAAGTTTTGAACTTATGCCTGGTGAGTCAAGCAGTATATATATTTGTTTAGCCCAATGCAGCTAACTATCTTCTTGTCTTCTTGTATGTTGCTAGGTTACTGCTGTTCGGACACCCCTGATAATAATAATAGGAAGTATTTCGGATCTACGGTAAGTGTATGTCGTGTCTAATCGTTTGCAACCCAATATCCTTATCCCATCTGCTGTCCTTAATTGACCCAAGTATAATCCAGTTCGCAATATGACATGTCAAAACGATGGTCCTTTACACTCATGGTTATCACCTGAAGCATGTTCAAGTGCCAATGGTCAATGGTTCAGAAACCCTTGCTACAAACTTCAACGATGTATTGCTGACAGACCGGCCAAAGGGGATCCTGACTTTAATGATCAATTTGAGAAGTGGGTAAAGGATGAAGATATGGACATTTTCAATCCCTTTGATCAAGAGGAATGCTCCCAAACTCGTGAAGCACTGGGATACGACAAAACACATTTGGATGATGGTGCAGTCTGTGAAACATTCCATGAGTATAAGTGCGATCCATTCTTTGATGATATTGCATACCTTGCAGATGGTGCCGGTGCAGCTGACGGTCCGCAACAGTTTGTACAAGTTGTTTACAAACCCAAAGAGTAAGTGAGGAGTTTGCTATTTTTGGTTCAGCTGTCAAACACGCTCACAGCATGTATTCTCTTTATTACATACTTCCAGGTACCCCCCTGACAAGAAACTGGTCTTCGATCCGTTGCCCGAACATACATGGACTAAAATTGATCTTCCCACCAATCGTGAGAAAGATCACATCTTAGCCTTGAGAGATACAAAGATTGCGCTGAAAATATATCTTGATAATTTCAAAGACCTCAGTGATTATGCAGCATCTGTTGACACAATTACATGCGAATCAATACTCCCTTTCTTACCCGGCCCAGTTCTAATCATAAACATCTTTTATTACCTTTGCAAAATACAGGAATTAGTGTTGCTTACAGTTAATTGGGTTATCAAAATTGCAATCAAGTTGAGGTAAGTTTTACTTCTGTTGAGTTTAGATCAGCTACCAGGAATTCTAATCATCCACCTCATCATGCCCCTAGTTTAATTTCAGTGGAAGCCGCATATCAAGATGCTACTTTAACTGCCGTAAATGAAATAAAAGAATACAGGTGGATTGAAATGATATATATCAATTTGAAAAGTTTAGATGGATGGTGAGACACTAGTAGCTGGTTGGTATGGCACCCGCCAAAGGCCGAAGTTCTTTTCTATGCTAACACTCTCTCTCACCTATCATATCCTCAGGGCCGATGGGGCATTGAATACTATAAATCAAAACTTAAATGAACAACATTTGCAAATGCGTACAGAGTTACAAGACAGACATACAAATATTGTAAATGATGTGAACCAATACACAACCTGCAGTAAGTTCTCAAACAGTTCTCTTTTACTATGATTTCCTTTGTTCCCTGTTACTCAATGGATCACTTTTGCCACAACACAAAGTTGTCAACTTTCTTGGCATTCAGATCTTTAATGCATTGGAAGGTGCTGAAGCAGGTCGGTTAAGTGAGACGTGCTCAGGAGTGTTGGGGCTAAATCCGAATCGTCGTCTTACTGAACAAGAGAACCTCCTCCCTTTCTCTCTTGACGTTGTCTTCGGGTCGGATTCTTTCCCTAAGCAAATAAGCCAAGTACTTGTACAGGAAGATAAGATAAAGGAGACCCAGCTCAAAATGATGGCAAAAGAGGATGAAATTATGATTGACGTGGACCGTATTCGGGAACGAGCAAACGAGATGTACAACAACCAACAAGTCATGATGGATACCCTTTCTGATATACAGGAGGAACTCGATATTGACCAAAAGGATTCCAAGTCTAAAAAGTCAAAGAAGGCCAAGGGAGAGAAGACAGAGCAGTCACAAGCTGATGGAAGTGATCTTTTTGAGCGAAGACTCTCGGGCATTGAAGAAATGGTGACAAAGATTGAAGAGATTGTTGCGTCAGGTGTCAATGAGGTGAAGACTGAAGTCAAAGAGTCGATTGATGAGGCGAAGACTGAAGTCAAGGAGTCGACTGATGAGATCGTTGATCAAATGAAAAGCAGAGTTGAGAAGATTGAACATAAAGTTGATAACATGGAGAAGTCCATTGAGGATATCAAGGAGATGCTGTCTCAGTTGATTATGAAGGGATAGTTTTAGTTGTATAGTTTGTATATGTGTTTGGGCATTAAATGTCCAGTGTAGAGTATAATTCTTGCTTGTTATTACAGATTTACCATCACACTAAATTTACAATACTACGAAATGGAAACTATAACCTCCTCTTGCTCCTCCGTCTTCTTGACAGCCTTGTTCCTCTCATTACTGCTAATGGTATGGAAGAGTGCCAACTCCTCCGCTTCTAAATGCTTAATCACATCCATGTCTGAAGTAGTTTTTGCATCCTTCTTTCTATTCACAATCTTTGAATAGTACGATACTTGACTCCTCGTACCCTTTTGGATTATAGTTGATGCAAGACGAGATTCCCAATAGTTATATCCCATTGTACCTTTAGGACATATTCCTCCTTTACTACAGAACTTTGTGCCTGCATTATCATAACAATCTATCTCTCCTTCTTTCTCACAACAAGCTTCTTCACATGTACCTTCCCAATCCTTAGTGCCATGACACCTCACCTGTCCCTCTGGACACGAACATCCACCATTCTTAATCAATACACAACTGTGTGGTTCATAATTCTCATCGTAACACGTCGCTTCATCATCACGACAACATACCTTGGCACAATGTCCTTCAATATGATGTGGTGAGGATGATCGTCTTTGATTTTTAAAATCAAACTGATCCTTAAATAATACCTTATCGGTATTACACTTTTGTTCTCCCTCGGGACACGGGCACCCACCTTCATCAATTTTAGAACACCATACATCCCAAACAGTCGGGTCATCCTTATCTTGTCCATGGCATCGTTCCTCTACCCCCCACTCGCAACATACCGTATCACAATAATCTCCATATGTATCTGAATGGCATTGCAATTCGTTGAAGTAACATCTGAAATAATATGTGGTGTTTGTGTATTATGTCAGTTATGTCGTTAGACGTTAGAGGTGATAGAAAAAAGAGCTAGCGATACAAAACATATGAAATATACTCACGGGCAGGTTTCACCAGGATCAGCACACGATAATACATCCCGATTCTCATCATGACATGGTGTTTGTGTTGGTGTGCAGGTTGTCATATTAAATGGATGAGGTATTGGTGTTGGTGCTGTTGATTCATTGCTTGTGTTTCTTTTACGTGATTTACCAAAGATATTGGGATTATCCTCATCGTATTGTTGTTGTCGAAGTGATGTACTCTCTGCTCCTTTACTGACGACTGCTATGCCAACTATGGTTATTAGTTGTATGGCTCTCATTTCCGCAGACTAGATAATATTTATATATCAATTGTTGCCGCTCAAGTGAATGCTCTGAGATGCTGAGCTAGGGGAAGATCAAGCACTATATAATACACAATAGAACAAAACAAACAATAGGTAGAATAGTGGATTAATCCTTATACTGAGCCACCACGAGTTCAATGATCACACTTTGATTTGCCATCTCTTTATGTCGGTGGGTGGTATCCTAATCCACCACCAATCGAAAAATCAATAACAACTGATCCTATTATTGTTAGTATACCTTCAAAGATGCTATATATTGAAATAATATATCATACTGATTGTTTTTAAAGCTGCGAGGTCGAATTGATGTAATCAATATCATAGTAAGGTATAGATACTACCTTTATTTCATAATTTGCAAACTAAATCAGATTTTCCGCCTTTTTGGAATGATTGTGTGGCGCCTACTGTGCCATCAATAAAGCTATTCGTATACTACCACTGTTGTCAATAGATCACTTTTCAATGCTATAGCTGATCTAAGTGTTATTTCGATTGTGGGATGAAGCAGAAGAAGGATACCCGCTACATTAGACATTGATATTAGCCATTAGCAACATCTAATATGTCGGAGAGAAACCTCGGTCAAGAGATGGAACATCTCAAACAGAGATTAGATGCATTAGAAATGAAACAACAGCAATCAAAGCGATCTATACCCTCTGCAAATACTAATAGTTATGAAAATGAAGATAGAAAGTTTGGTAGACAAGAGAGTGTTGCAAGTGATCAAGCAATCAATTCAGAAGCTGCAACGTCAAATGTCAACAAAATCAACAGGCGGGGTATATCCTGGAGTGATTCTAAACCAAGACAAACTATAGATACGACATCTGCAACATATCGTGGCGAACATGGTGATAGCAGCAACAACATAGAATCCAAACCACCAATGAGAAGGATCAAATTCCTAGATCATCATATTGCAGAATCAGACGGTGGGAAGAGTCCATATGCAACAGCAAGTTTAGCATCCAATATTATTAGTGGTAGTCCACAGAATAGTAATATGAATGATCGACGATATACGCTACCTCCTGTTCCACCTCCACAACAACAACAGGCTGATAACGAGATGGGTTTGATGGGTACATATAATGATATCAACAACAACGATGGCGACAACTCATCATACTCATCATCAGTATCAAGTGAAGAGGCATTATCATTCTCAGGATGGGCACGTGTATTCTTCCAAGCACGACATGCACGACATGCCACACAAGTGACATCCGGTGCTACATCAACAACATCTCAGGATACATATCTCTACTTAACAATCCATTCCACAGCAAACGAATTACGTATATCCAATACAGATGACAGGTGGAAACCACCATTGATTGATCCACCCATACCATTGAAATACTTTTATGCAGTAAAGGTACCCGGTTCACATTCGGGTGCGGCCTTATTTCTTAAGAATGATACTCGACGATTACGAAAGTATATATTTCGATTTGAATTTATTAATCGTAATGTACATCAACCACCACAACGGTATTTACAGTTTATTAGGTCTGGTAAGGCTGCAAAGAAGAGTATGCGTAAAATGAAGAATCCATTTCATAAGTTAAAGACTGGTAGTGGTCATGGTGTTGGTGGTAACAAAGAAGAACGGAAGGAGAATATAAAGGCCGATAAGCGTCGTGCACAAGATGCATTTGCTGCACATTTAGGTACACTAGACGAGTTACTCCGTGAAAGTGATGAGGCAGCTGATCGATTTGTGGAATGTATTAATACCAAGAATGAAGAGGAGGAGGAATTGGCACGAACTCAACGATCACAACAGAATGATATATCGGGAAGTATGATGAGTGAAAGTTCAAGACGGAAGCGTAGTAAGCCACCTCCGCCATATTGGGGTAGCGGATTCAATCGTCCGTCAACTACTGATAATGAGAATAACGAAGATGATGATAATGTTGATTCGGATAGTGATTATTCCGAAGAGGATGATGATGAATTGTATTATGATGATGATAATGACGATGAAACGTTGTTTGATAAAGTGCAAGTATCGACAGAGCAGACATTGGAGACTTTATGGAATCATATTGTAAAGTAGACTACCTATTTACTTCATGTTATATACTTTGTGATCTACCCCCTAATCCGATCTCATTTGTTCCAGGCACTATGATTCTGAGATATTCAGTTCCCTCCCAGTTTAAACGCCTTCTCATGACGATAAGGGTACAAGATATGGCAACACATGTTCGATAATAATATCAGCTCCACAGCCAATACGGCTCTGTTCTCTAACAGTTGATTCCTCATGCTTGCGTTTTCTCCCTACCATTTCATTTATCTTATATTTCCAAAGAACAAGTTCAATCATTGAAGTAGCCTCCTTCAGCCTGTGGTATTCATCCTCATACTGGGCGAGTTTGGTCTTAACCTCGGAAATGAATGCTCTCTTTTGAATAATACTACGCTGATGGTCAGAAGAAAGTTTCGTGATTTTGGCCTTCGTGATATCATCTCGCCATTTTTTCAAACCGATTGCTTTCACACGCTTTGATATACTTAGTTGTAGTAGAGGACCAACTGCCTGGCAGATCCAATTATAAGTTTGAGGTCCATTAACAGATACATTCTCAAGAACTGTTTCCCAATCAATAGATTCCTCGGGAAAGTACTTTTCCTGCAAATCAACAAGATTCTGAACTCCATCGATTGCACCCACACCACCCAATGTTTCTACCATTAGATTCCAATTCATTTTGTAGTTAGGATAGTTGGATTGATAACTTTTTACCAAGAACTGTATAATCTCATCAGGTGCCTTCCCCCATATCGTATAAAGTAACGGAGATGCTCCCCACCTATCTTCGGTAATGAGATTCTCGGGGTACTTATCCACTAACACCTTGTATAATTCGATATTCTGCGATGTTGAGCAGGCAAGTATGTGTAGAGGCGTCATACCCAAACAGTCTTGCTCTCTACCAGTCGGGTCTGTTTTACTTCGTCGTCGACTAATCCTAATATCTGTTGCGGTATTCAGTTGATCAGTTGTAACATTGTTATATGATTGATAGTATAGCATCTTGTGAACTGGTAGATTATCGAATCTACATTTCAGCGCATTGAAAATACCCGCTTCTGATCCAAACAATTGCTTCAGATCTCTACAATCCATGAAAGTAGTATGAATGCGGAATCCATAATCACTATCTGGCAGAAGGAGAGCCAAGTTGCGTAAAGAATAGCATCCAATAAAAAAACCCTGTGTGACCATAATTCTACGATGGGGTATCTCGAGTGAAAATAAGGCGGGGCAACGGCAAATCATTTGATTAACTGAGGAGGTTGTGATTGATGCAGGAATACGAAACTGTGTAATTTTACTACCGTAAAATGGGTTATTACCAATCCTCTCTAAACCATCAGGTAGATGTATGGACAGCAAAGGAGCATCACCAAAGGCCAAGTGCCCGATATTTGTAACAGTGGAAGGAATACAAATGTGTTGCTTCAAGGATGAGCATTGATGGAATGCTTGATATCCAATTGATAGAAGGCCTTCACATAACTCAATCTCCTTCAATTTAATGCAATTGTTAAATGCATTTGCGGATATTGCAGTAACTGAAGGATGGATACGGGCACGAACTACATCATCTGGTACCGCCGAACCCTCTCCCATGTATACAAATACTTCCTCGGTATCGTTGTTATTGTTAGACATATTGGTGTATTGTTTTAATATATAATAATTAGATGCACCGACTTATGTTATAATTTTGGGCTCTGAGAAAATGGGCTTGTCAGCTTATCTAAATTCACGCTACCGTTATCAAACTCTGACCATTTGAAAGAGCATTAAAAGATGAAGTAGATCCTATACTTTCAGTGTATGAGATGATGTATTGCAATACTAATAGCCTCCGACTCACAGTTCGTAAATCAATTGTGGTATCCTTTAGGATACCTCTCCCAAAAACTATATACCCCTGTTCTAATTGAACATTATTACCCGCCAATTATAAGTAGGAACAGTATAAAAAGTTGTAGGGTATCATGCAAAATATTCTTTTATTATCCCTAAGGGTACAATTTGCTTTACAAATAAAATAAGTAAATAGTTGGTGATTGGTGGACTCAGCTATTGCAATAGTTAAACGTTAAACGATATGCCACAACAAAGAGTAAATCAACTTACACCCCGACGTAAAAAGTCGGATGGTGGCGTATTAGCACAATCATCATCTTCGGCAGCGGCTACTACTACTAAACAACAACAATCCCCACACAATAAAAATTTGCAACAGAATGCCAATGATGAAGAGCCGACCCGCATGATTGATACTACTAATAAATCAACTACTGCTGATAAGGAGATGAAAACTAATGATAACATGAGTACTTCATCCTCTAATACTACCGAAGAAGAAGATAATAACAGTAGCAGTGATAGTGATAGCGACGATGAAAGTCAAGATAGCGAACAAAAACAACTATCAAATTCCAACGCCACCACAAACAACACAAACTCTAAATCATCACAACTAACATCCACAGAACGTGACGAATTATCCAAAACATTAACATTACCACCAAATATAAATCACATTAATGAATTATCAGATTATGAAATATTAAGATTACGTAACATCCAACGGAATGAGGCTAAATTGGCAAGTTTGGGATTGTTCGCTGGTATTACCAGCAAGAACGGCGGTGCTAATAGTAATAATAAAGGAAAGAAAAAGAATACTTCACCAAAGAGTGCAGCGGCAATCAAGGCAGCGAATACACGACGGCGTAATGCCGAAAAGGCAAAGTTGATGATTGAAAATCATGAAAAATGGCAACGTTCTCAACAGCAAATTTCAATGGAGCTCAATGGAGGAGGCAACAACACTTCGTCAAGTACAACTGCAATATATGCATCATTCAAAGGCAGCAGCACTTCCTACTACAGATCACAACCATCCCGTACTGCCAAATCCAAATCCATATCCTACACTTCTTCCCCTCAACACAAAACTACACCAAAACGTATCCAACAATGGCATACCAATCTCTCCCTCTTGAAAGCCTACCATACTCAACATCAATCATACAATATATCCCGAACTTCAAACAATGGAAAGTATAAACCATTGGCAGATTGGTTAAATCGACAACGTATACAATATAATAAATATAAGAATAATGAAAAACATACATTGGATAATGAACGGGTTGGGATGTTAGAGGGATTAAATGGTGTTTGGTGGAAACGTACCCGTGCTTCTACTTCAAATGGCAGTAGGAAGAGAGAAGTATCATTTGGTAAGAGTAGAGGAAAAGATATTAATATTGCACGACAGTTATGGAGTGAACGTAATCAACAAGATGATATTATGTCGTCATCATCAACAGATGATGATACAAGTATATTGGATAAAATGGAACGTGAAGTATATAGTGATTCCGAATCCGAATATGGCCGCCTGAGTCCTAAAAAGGAAGAAGATGTTGGTTCATATTATTATGATTCTTATTCAGACGAGTATGAAAGTGATAAAGGTAGAAGAGGAGACGACGGCATGGCAGCAAGGAGCAGAAGAGAGTACGAGTCTGAAGAAGATTCACGTGAAGAAGACTACTACAATCAAAAGCTAACACCCACAAAGAAGAAGAGGAGCAACTCCACGAACAACACGACAAGTAAAGGAAAGAGCTCTTTGGAACAAGTGGCACCTCCTGAGAAAGTTAGTCATCATATTAGGTCACCAAAAAGGAGAAGAAGAAAGTTGTCAAAGCGTCGTAAGAGGTCAAATGAAGACTACTACGACCAATATGATGATGACAGACGACGAAGATCGTACTCGCCACAATATCAGTCGGCCAGGCATCATGAAATGGATAGAAGACAGCGCTCCTCCTCGTCTAGTAGACGACCATTCTATCATGACGATGAAAGATCCTTAATGTCAGAAGAAGGTATAACCTCACAAGAAGAAGAGGATACCAACAGCGCTTCATTAATGATTGAAGAAGAACATTACATACGTCGTAGTAGTCAAAAGAAGAGGAAACGAGTAAGACGACGTAGTAATCATGATGACGACGACTATCATTATCACAGACCTCATCGTGGTGGTGGAAGTGAACTAGTAAGACAACAAAAACCAATGAATGAAATTATAATCTCACCATCTAATATTGGCACTGCTGTTGCTGCTCAATCAGCAACGACATTGTCAACACTTGAACGTAACAAGTTATTAGCCGAATATGGAAAGTTATATGAACGTCAATGTTATATTTATGAAAGGAAGACGAGGTTAGAGTTGGAGTTAAGGGCGATACATTCTATGTTATTGGAAAATAATCGTAAGAGTGAGATGAGTAGTGCTAATGTTGGAATGATTGGTAATGGTGGTGGCGGTATGTCAATTGGTGGTGATAGTTTGGTTGGGAGTTTGGGCAGTGCTAATAAGCTATTGACTGTTGGAGATAAATGAATTGAATAACGCTATTAGGTATACAAAGTATTAGTTTGAAGGAAGCGGAGTAAAGACATGAGTACTGTTGAGATCTAATTATATAAAGAGAATCTTGTACTCTATTAGTCTACTCTATTCATCCAACCTCAGCTTTTGTCTCTCTTAGAAGGGGACCTGGGGATGATCATACACTTCCTATCGCCCACTCATTAACTTTTCTGACCCAGATACTAATAGTAGATACCGAGTACCCAATAGATTCGCGGGGCTTCTTTATTTTATTGCCTTTTTGGGCTTACCTAATTATTACTCATTATATGTTATTTTAGTGATAACCCCGGTATCTTTAGTACTGTATACTACAAATATAGTTAATTTCTAATGATACCCCATTATGCTACTACCCCTCGGGGTTAGTTATACATGGGTACTTATTGCATTATCAGCCCTAGTGGTGCTCGGTTATTGTCTCATTAAAGGGGCTCTCCTCAAAAACCATGCCCAAAAATAACAATAACGAGGCTGTACATCTCTTCATAATATTTCATCTACAAAGTATTATCAATATATATCCTACTATCCAATAGAGTGCTCTATCTGATTGTTGTTATATTATCGTCGTCATCTCAATTATATAGATCGACATACTAACACCTCACACAACTCACAACTAAAAGTCTATCCAACCACATAAAACTTATTCAACAAACTAAACAACTACACAACTAAACACAATGTTTAAAACACTAGCACTAACAATAGCCCTCTTCGGATCAGCCGGCGCCGTCGATTGTTCACCAGAATGGACAGGTCTACATTCCAAGGGTGACTTAATCTCCTATACAGAAACAGTAACCACCTACTATTGTTGTTATGACTCTGAAGACGATGGTTGTACAATGGGCACACCAGGTTGTACTTGCAAGGATGTTACCAAGTTAGCCGCCCCCACAACTTGTCAAAAGGGTAGATCTCAAACAATGGTTGAGGATGAGTCACATAATTATGAATGTGAAGTTGAAGCGTTCTGTAATGATGCTACCTATCAGCCTGGTAATACACCAGTGGATTATTCTGCAGCAGCTTGGGAGAAGGATGATGAACAGTGTGATGTAAGTTGTTGTTGTTTTTTTTTATATCGTTTTTTTTTTTAGTGCCCCGCATACACCCGACTAAAATACTCACGATATAATATCCCCTCCTCCTTCACTCACCACCACCACCCCCTCCCAGCTCCCGATTGTTCCGGCTCCCGCTCCCGCTCTTTGGAATACTGCTACACCCGAATGTCCCCCTCTGTATGAGACTGCCCTAGCCAACGATGCCATTGGCGAAAATACAATCGTATCAGTCGTCGAGGGTGCTTACAACATCGTGTACCAATGTGATGACGGAGTAAACTCCCTATTCTGTTCCATGACCTCCTATGAACCCGGCAGGGGTAAAAATCAATTCTACACCGATTATTGGACCGACATTGGTCGATGTACCGGATCACCTGGAGATTTAGACCCAGCCGACTATCCCGAGAATGAGGGATTAACTCCCCAAGGTGGATGTCCCCAAGAATATGAATATGTCTCCTCTCAAGATAATTATAATGCTGGTGATAAGGTATCCGTGAATAATATTGTTTATGAATGTAAGAAGGATGCCGTGCCTGGTCCCAACTGTGGACAGGCCGGGAATAAACCTGATACTTCTGCTGGGGATACAGCATGGACTAAACTTGGTTCATGTTCGGGTACTATTGAACCAACAGTCTCCCCAACGATTGATATGTTGAATTATCCCGATGGTATCCCCGGATGTCCCGCACCTTATGAAGAGGGTACTGATGCACCTGATTACGAGAAGGATGATAAGGTATCCGGTACAGACGAGGTTGGTGATGGATATTACCAAGTATACAAGTGTAAATCCACTACCAATGGACGATGTGGTCAAGCGGGATATGAACCAGGTGTAGATGATGGTCGTAATCCACCCGCTTGGACTGATGCATGGGTCGAAGATGGATTATGTCAGGGTACGATTTCACCCACTATTGCACCATCGTTTGATCCACTTGATGTTGCCGCTGGTTGTCCTGATACATTAGACTTCCCTAACACAATTGAAAAGGGTGATATGGTCTCCGTGGACTTATCAGGTGATGTTGAGATGATTTACAAGTGTAAGGTAACTGGATGGTGTCGATCTGATGTCTACGAACCTGGTGCCGACCCTGATTATTCAAGTATGGCGTGGGAGAAGATTGGACCTTGTACTGGTACCTACGGGCCCACACCCGCACCTCTAGATTGTTTTGATACAACGAACTACAAGTTTGGTAGTTGTGCAACAGGTGATACTAAAGTTGATGTTACTCTTCCTTTTGGTTTTGATGTTGATGACATCGGTAAATGTCAGTGTACCGGCGTGGACGCTGATGGTGTTGCCATCACTGAAAAATGCAAAGAAGGTAGCACTGGCTGCACATGTTCTACCGGACCCACCGAGACCTGTACCTATTTCCAAGAGGGACAGGGTGGTTGCGCTTGTACTGCCGTCACACCCGCAGCGACAGAAGCTTGCTCCCCTGGTGATGGATCACCAAACTGTGATTGTACCTACAGTGAGACTGGTGTACCAACTTGCACAAGGCCCGAAATTGAATGCGTACGTACAGGAGATAAGATCTGCACCAAGGCCTCAAAAGAATGCGAGAAGCTTGTTGCTTCTTCATCTGGTGATATCCCCATTACTGTTGAAGTCGTGGAATATGACGAAGATACCGATTACGACGCTGGGAGTGTTATTCGCATTCATGCCAAAAAGTACAAGTGCAAGTCCTATCCTGCAAGTTTGTGGTGTAAGCAAGATGGTTATGGGCCAGATGATCAATATTTCGACCTGGCTTGGTCTGAGGATGGATTTTGCCCCACCGTTGCACCAACTCCTGCACCGACAGATCCTCTCCGTGTCCGTTATCTACGCGGTGAGTAGATTTTCCGACTTCTCAGTTGGGAATCCTCATGCAAGATTATGTAATTCAAGATTTTAGAGATAAGACGCCGTAGTCTCTACATTTTATAGTATAGATATACTCAAACTTGTACGACTCTCCCATCAACTTATCACTACGGGAGAGACAAGACTTTGAGTATCATGGGATTGGGGGAATATAGTATATGGTAGAACACTGTGTTGTAATATAAAAGAAATGAGTTGATATTAAATCCTAGTTTGTACTAAACCGTGTTATGTTTAGAGTAAGTAGAGAGACAGAGGCTCGCTTAGTATTATCTCCTCATCTTGGACTTTGATCTCATTGAGTATCTAATACGCTTATCATAACCGAAGTAGCACCAAGACATTCACCATCATTATCTAATACCTTTAATGCCTCCAACTGTACAACTTGCTTATCATCAACATATATTAACCCATTCAATGCTAATATGAATAAAGGAGGAGCATAATAAAGAAGTGTATAAGTTTCTTCATTTACAATGCAATTTACGAAAAACAAAACTTACAATCCATGACAAACTTTGTTAAATTATCAATATCAGACCGATTATTGTAATATTTACTTGGTGAATTTGATTTTAATCGATTAGGACCTGGCTTATTGGATATGAAATGTGATTTAGGTCGTTTCATTCTGAATATTATTGATAGTTTGAGAAAATCTTGGGAAGAAAAGAGTACGGATGGAGTGGTATTCTCTTTACTATTATCTTCGTCGTCGTTGTCGTCAAGAATTGTGGGATGATACCGTCTAGGTAATAATTGTAATAAACAATCTTTGAAATTCTCTTGTGCAGCTTTCGACGGGTTGTATACAAATCCACGTGCAGTACGATGACGAATCAATACTCGTGGGTTTCCTCTTATTGTAAATTTTATACTTCTTGGGCTATCTAGGTTTATGTCATGTAATTGTAGTTGATCACGAAGTGTTTTCTGTTCTCCTTTACTTTCTCCTTTTGTAGATAATATACCGGAGGTATGTATTTGATCATTTGCTATAATTATGAATGGATCATTGATATCATGCCAATAATTTGGTTGTGCTATAGATTTGCTTCTTTTAGTTGGTGGCTTCTTTCTTCCGGCCGCCGGAGTTGTCACAATCGGGGAAATATCATCGTCAACTACTTTACTATTACCATTGACTATATCTGATACTATATCTGACTTCTTCTTTGCCATTGTTGCAATTCTACAAGTACAACTTTTGCTCACCACAAGTTTGTTTTTATGTATGTTGTTTGATATCTTGTTTTGTTGTATTGCAGAATGTGATTGTGTGAAAGCCTTGCATATGTCAACGAGTACTACGGCCACCAAAAGAATAGCTAATTGTATATCGTGTCGTCTTTGTATAAATGTCATGATGCTATATTATATCATTGCAAGTAGGTTAGTAGGTAGTAAGTTGATGCCATGGCATGACATTTCACATTTCAACTCTTTTACGGTTCAATCGCCATATTTCATGAGAGTGTGATGGCCTCTCGTATCCGCCATCCGCCAATGCTAATCAGTCTGCCGATAAGAGTGGAGAGCACAGCTATCATGTATCACTCACGACATTGCATTGGATACATCATTCGGTGGCGTAACTTCTACCGTCGTCAGAGTATTGGTGTTTGTAGTAGTATTAGCACAACATCTTTCTCAAATTTTGATGTTGCATATCATTATCCATCAATTGGATTGCAATATCAAAGTAGAGCACTATACAGTATACTCTCTTCTACAATATCATCATCTCATATATTGATCAGCAATATGAAAACTCGTGCATCGTCACCTACAAGCAGATGCTTCTCATCATTCTCAACTACGGCATCAATCAATACTAAGACATATAAATATGGATGCACAAACCTAAAAGATCGGCTACAACTATCTATATTAAAACCAAGACAATCTGCCGAGATTGAAGATGAATTATATTCTAAAATCAACAGCACTAGTAGTGTTAGTGAAGATGGAAGTGAGGATGGAAGGGAGGGTCGTTTAGTTGATCCAATACTAAACAAACCAATATCAAGGAATGGATTAGATTGGATTAAATCTGTTAGTGTACCTTCATCGTTAGTCATTACTATTGACAGAAGCAGTACTACTAATGATAATGGAATAGATGAGAGTGATTATTCAATAACAATTACTCTTCAACCACCAACATTATTACATCCAAGGTTAGATGAGTTATCGTCTAATGTGGCACAAGTTGTTCAAGAGGAGATTGTTTCATTGATATCTAATAATCAACAGCGCTATACTACCTTGTTTAGTAGTGATATAGAAATGTCAATGGTACGTCCTGATCAAGTTGGTGTTAAAGTCATCATCTCACCACAATCTACTGCACAATCATCACAACATTCATCAGCTACACTAAAATCATTCACCTCTCAACAACAACAAACTAAAGTATCAAAAGCATTACAAAATATCAAACACTTCATAGCAGTATACAGCTGCAAGGGAGGTGTTGGTAAATCAACAATAGCAACAAATTTAGCATATCAATTATCTAATATGGGTGGTAAGATTGGTTTATTAGATGTTGATGTCTATGGACCGTCATTACCATTGTTGGTGAAACCTGAGGATGTAACCGTACGTCAATCACCAACTGATGATAAATCTTCAGCTAGTAATGATAATGATACCTCAATTGACATGATTGAACCAATAATACATAATAATGTGAAACTAATGTCACTAGGGTATGTTTCACCAACAAGTGGCGTACCAGGCTCGGGGATAAACTCAACATCCGCCACTGTCCTTCGTGGACCAATGGCAGGTAGAGTAGTATCACAATTACTCAAGGGTACCAATTGGGGTAATCTGGATATATTAGTGTTGGACTTACCACCTGGTACGGGTGATGTACAATTAGAGATATGTCAATCAATACAATTATCGGGTGCCGTGGCAGTTAGTACACCTAGTAAGTTGGCATGGAGTGATGTTATGAAGGGTGTTTCAATGTTTGGCCAATTGAATGTTCGAACGTTATGTGTTGTTGAGAATATGTCCTACTTTGAATGTGAGGGTGGTGGACGGCATTATCCGTTTGGTAAGGCCAAGGCATTGGGAGATAATGTTGATTACAAGCATAGTGAAGATGATGAGAGTAGTGGAGGTAGCTTGGCGGAGCATTATCTACCAGCATCATCACATGTATTTCATTTACCGATATCGTCGAGAGTGAACGATGCCAATGATTCTGGTATGCCATTATGCTGTGTTGATGATGATGATGATACAATGGAAGAAGAAGGAGGAGAAGAACGAGCAACATTTGCCAAGCTTGCTAATGCAATATCAACAGATTTACTTCTCCTACAACATAATCAAACTCCATTATCATCAAGATCATCACAACAGACTGATTCAAGTGGTAGAAAGAAGGCTGTACTAACAGTATCAATCACCGAGGCCGGTGAGGACACAGAGTTCGATGTACCATTTACACAGTTAAGTGTTGATAATGAGTCAAGAAACTTTACTGTCCGATTGTTTTCAAACGACGGTGGGTATCAAAAGGTAGTTTCTGGTAGAGAGTTGAGATGTCGAGACCCAAGGACTGGAGAAGTTGATGAAACATTGGCTAAAGTATCATCAGTACCACAAAGTGGTGGCGGATGTGGAAGTACTACATCAACTCCATCAGCATCATCAATGGTACAACATCATACAGCTAGTATTGGTTTTACCGACCAGCATGATGATTTGTTTCCTGTCAATCTTACAAAGAAGGGGAATTATGGATATGAAGTTGAGTGGAAAGACGGCTCTAAGATCATATACTCCCTGCTTTCCATTGCCATGGCTGCTGGAGGGAAGGCTAGATAGTACTACTCGCTTGCTTATAACATAGATATTATAAGTAATCATTAAAGTTGGATCTCTTCCAAGGCTTCATAGTATCCAAGGTCTACTGCTAAATCAAGCCATGGTTGAGCTTTCTTTGGGTCATCTCTTTTGTATTCTTGGTAAAGGTTCCAAGCCGCCTCTTCACTCCCCTCATCAGGAGCCATAGAACTAGCACCCTCCCAAAATGATATAGCCTTTATTCTGTCCTTCTTTACGCCGATTCCATACATGTGACACCAACCTAGATTGAATAAGAGAAGCGCATTTATTCTTCCACTGTCATAACATGCTTTGTATAACTTATACGCGTCTTGCCCGTCATCATTCGACTCTAGCAATGCTCCCTTTTTGTTCACTCCGGTTGGATTGCCAACTAAAGCACAATATTCTATCAACTCAATGCCCAGTGCTACATTCCTCTTCACTCCTATACCTTTACGAAGGCATCCTCCCAACACAGCACAACCATCTAAGTGTCCTTGTATTGCAGCTGCGGCATGGAACTGAGCTGAGAGTTTGGCATTTCGTGTAACACTTCCGAATCCACTATGCAGTAGAAGAGCATAGGAATGTTGTGCATCTGGATAGCCTAGAAGTGCTCTTTCTTTGAAGTAATCTGCTCTATCTGAGAATGCTCTACTAGAATTGAAAGGACACTCTCCTTCTAACATTGTCATATTGCTCTGTGTGTCTAATATCATTGGTATTTTCAGCAATTCACTTGTATCTGAATTATTGTTTGTGGTTGTTGTACAATCCCAAAGTTCATTTGCTACTGATTGGATCTCTTTTAGAAGATGTATTGGTATTTCCTTACAAGATACAGTCGAGTAGCCATCAACATTTTTCAATGTTTGAAAGTGATATCTATTAGTAATCTTGGTATAAGCCGACGGAGGAGGAAGAACAAAACCAATCGAGAGTTGCAATATACGACAAGTAAATAGGAAGAATGTTATGGACAGTGATGTCTGATGTATATGGCATATCATGTTGTGTCGACTATCCACCAACTGACATTGATGGCTAAAGTTTTTGCAATTGATATCTATGGTGAAAGTTATTTGTGCATATATGATGTGAGTGTTTTTTACTTCTTCTTTCCCCATATGTTCAGAACTCCTTCTTAACAAAGTGCTATTCATAAAGGAGCATCACAATAATGTTGATAGATGAGATAAGATTGGCGTTAGTGGTAGACAGAGCTCTATCAGCCATATTATACTCTACTCCATTATCATACTAAGTAGATATGGCGATCAAACCGTATCCATCAACTACTTCAATCGACTCAAATCACCTACTTTCATCGGCCACATGAAGACGCAATCATCATGACATTTATACAAAGACGACACGATATACTATCAGCTATTGTTTTGGTTGCCGTAGTACTCGTTGACATATGCAAGGCTTTCACTCTACCTACTGCAATACAACAAAGCAAGATATCAAACAACATACATAAAAACAAACTTGTGCACTTTGATGGATATAAAACAACCACGGCATTACAAAATGGTATAATAATAGACGTACCAGATGATTTCTTCACAGCAACCTTCTTCTCAATCGGACTATTCTACTCACTAGGTAAAGCCTACAATCGATACCTATTAGAAGAAGTAGCATTCGAACAACGTAAATTTGAAGCACGTGAACGTAAATTACAAGAAGATCCAACAGTAAGTGAATTAGATGTCCGACGTGAGGAAAGTATGAATTGGCCAAGTGTATATGCACGTAAATTTCGTGGTGAGGGTGAGACTTATGTTAATGAACGTAATTCTAAAGATGGTAGTAGAAGGGAAAGACGTGGTGTTGCGGTATTGGATCGAGAAGATGATGAATTAAATGAAGATGAATTTAATTCACAAATGACTGATGAGGAAATAAATACATTCGAAAGTACGTATGGTGTTGAGTATGATCCATATTATGAAGAACCGTATGAAGAATCAGGTAAGTATACGAGTTTTTTCGTATTTGCAGAATGAGTTGTATTTGTGCATAAGATATGTCATGAATCAGATACTAACCTCCTCCTATCCCCATTTTTCTTCTTGAATAAAATCTATATGTTATATGAACCTTACTTCTCATTCCCCTCAGAATTACCAGCAGGAAAGTATAAAGAAGATAAAAGTTATGGTGATAGACGATATGAGAATGGTGAAATATTCTATAAAGATGAAGGTAGTGGATTATTCTATAGACAGGGTAGTAGACCTAGACAGAAGAAGTTTTGGAATATGAATTCATCCTAAGAAGAAGAAGAGAAGAAAGAGGGAGATTCAGTATGTGTTTGTTAGATGTTGTTGTTTGACGAATTGGAGACTGCAAACAAGTGTATTTAAGAGCAGTAGATAGATTCTAGAAACGTGTGCTGGAACTGGTTAAGATACTTAACCGAGTAAATGAGTATAAAACTAATTTGGCAGTTGAGTAAGCGATACTAAAGTAATCATTCTCTATTGAAACCATTAATTCTTCTTATTGTATTCGTTGTGTATTAGGAGATATAAACTAGGCACTAAACAATCTGCAACCAATAATCGCTGAAATGAACCATATCAAAGCTGCAACACCACAATATATTGCAAAGCCTATCCGTTTACTCGGTGGTTCAATTAAATCTGTAGCAACTGCAGCATATATACCACCTAGATAATTCAACGTGACCAATAAATGAGTACCAACAATAGACCAAGATGCACACTTAGACGAGATCGCTGTTCGTCGAGTACCTCTTTGTTTCCATCTAGATATTAATATAATTGTATGTGTAATTAGTACTGTAAGGAAGGATACAACTCCTGCATCAAAACTATTTTTTATTGTATTGATAATTGCCCATATCCAAAATATTAAAGATATGATAATGAATGATATACTAAAGTAATATTGCTGTTTGGATTTTGATGTATTGTTGCTTTGCATCATTTCTTGTGATGTGTCCAGGTTTGGGTCTGACATATGTTGTGATCTGTTCATATATATTAGATAGAGAAACGATCATAAACAACGCAATAAGCTCGAGCTTTTATGGTATCAAAGGTAAGGAAGGAAGGTATCATTGATGCTATGAGTAGTGAGTTTGACATACAGTAGTGAACATGAAGGCTGAAGGACAAACCAAGTTAGTAGTAGGATACCGGAGATATCTTTTTTCTGCAAGTAGTAGTAATTGAAATTGATTGGATTTGATATAGAAGTTGTATGAGTTACGATACCTTGATACCATGACAAACTACATATTAGGAAGCCGTATAATCCAATCAATACTACCAACAATCATCAAAGATAATATCGAAGTTGCCACGTTTTTTGCAATACTAACATATGTATTGTTTTTAATAAATTGGTTGGTAACAACTGATTGGATTGAAAAGTTACATTTATTTTCGGGTGCTACCTGTGCTATTGGTGGTGAGTACTATATAATATGCTGCGTGATATACTGTATTGTTTTGGTACACAAACTGAGATTCACTCATCATTCACTATGATATCAATACATATCGACAGTCTTCTATTTGCATTACTCGGAGGTAGCCTTCTTGGCAAAGTATGAAGGGCCATTCATTGCCTTATGGTGTATGTTACTATATTATCATTACTCAACATGGAAGAATAATTATGAACGTGTTAAGAATGAACTTAACGGCAGTACCGTATCAGCATCAATGAGACCATATCAAGGATCATTATTTAGATTTTTCATTATACATCCAACCACGAAGAATGCATCCAATCAATGGAATCCGCCACCATTTAAGAATACGATACATGTACTATTAATAGCTGGATATGTCTTTATATTAGGATTACATTGTGCAGCCTTCTTCACGCCATTACATTGTCTTGATCCCGTGGGTAGTGAGGGATTATCAATACTACAAAAGATATCGTTACACTTTACATCAACAAGACATCATAGTTCAACATTATTATGTTGTAGATATAATTATGCCATGAGAGGTTTTGAGACACATCAAATGAATCGTAATTATTGTTCTGGACGTGTTCGTATTGCATTCGCTGGATCATGGAGTACAGGCAAGACATATTTACTGGGTGGTCTTCTTGGGAAGAATTATAGTACGGCCCAGTCGGCACCGGCACCTACCACTGACAAGTTTGTTTGTATTGCCGCTGGGGCACCATATTCTAATCCAATACATAGTGATGATTATGAACAACGAAAGAATTGCGAGATTATGGAACATGTGAATGATGTCGTTCGGTCTAAATGTGGAGGACAGGCCATGTCAAATGTGTTAGATGTTGCCGATACCAATACAGAGTTTGGAGACTTTGTCTTTTTTGACATGCCGGGATGGCAGACTGAGTATGGGAATGATTGTGTATATAACACATACTTCCATCAGTTGATAGATAAGGTAGACTTTACATACGTCGTATGGGATGTCCATCATGGTAAGGTGAGTAGAACTTAATTGTGCACAATGGTCACAGACCACCCTTTGATCTGGGTATTCTATGTTCTAATTGTGAAACTAGTGATGAATGTATGTATAGACGACATACTCACTTAGCCGTGGATTGGGTTGACTTGTGCATATGATGTGGTTTTGCAATTCCACTACCAAATACTAACCACCCTCCCTCCCTCTCTTCTTGGATAAACTTTTGACCATTGAACTTCTGACTCCCTAAGATCGAAGATGACTTTGCCGAGTTCTTCCGAAACAAAGCTCGTGGTACAAACTACGAATTGATATACAATCGATACAATCGAGATAATGTTGATATGTCCTTCCTTAACCAACAGTATGCAAAGATGAGCACTGGTCAAGAAATCTTATCAGAAATGTACACAACCAAAGTTCATGAAAATAATACACACTCTGCATCTCAGTTTGAGGAAGATATATTACACCTCCGATCGAAGATAAAGAGTGTGAATCAGACAGTCCATGACAACCGTAAGAAGATGATGAAAGAGAATCTACTTCTTTATCGTAATAAAATGAGTGGAATCAACTCTCTTCGAAGATTGAAGATATGTGATAGGTTGATTAATGAAGATTTGAACTTGCATGTTGAGCCACGAACATATCACTGGCAATGGATGGGGCTAGAACTTTAAATGATTCAGTAACGAGTTGCGACTGTTATCGACTCTATGTAAGATGACTCATTGAAGTAACAGCTGTTTGGTTGACAATCATCTTCTAGTTTTTGTCATCTCTACCAATCAAATAAATATATGAATCATATAATCACACCCAAGTTAAGATCTTCTTCTATCGTTCCCCCCATTTCTACTGTTTGCTCACAACCTTCTTATCCCTCTGTTCTCGAGTCCTCCTTCATTCACTTTATAGCATACCCCTGCCAAGGTAAGCCTTGACAACATTCCTAGCCACTGCCACAGCTCCCGCCGCTACAATCAATGTAACACCCTTGACAATTCTCCTCTTTCCACCAGGTTTCTTTGTTTCTGCCACTTCTGTAGATGCCACTGCTGCAACCTCCTTCTTCTCTTCTTCTACTGCCGGTGGTGCAGGAGGAGAAGCCTTTGAACTCATCTTATCCTTAGTTTCTTGAACACCCTTCTTTTGTACCTCGGCCTTTGCCTTTTCTGTACTAGCTAATAATTCTTTACTGGGAATACTTGCCTTACCTGGCTTTGCTGTAACTACTGGTACTGATGGTTCTGGTTCTGGCTCTGGTTCTTTCTTCTCCTCCACTACTGCTGCTGCTTTTGCTTTTGTTTTCTTTCCGAAAAATCCTTTTTGTGCAGGTGTTACTTCTGGTTCTGGGGTTTCTACAGTCTCTTCTTCCTCAACCTTTCATAAGATCATTTTACAACCAAAATATTAGATCAGTATCATGTGCACAAAACAACATTATAAATTACAAAAACTCTTACCTTATCCAAAACAGCCACGGCACTACCACCTAAAACAGCTAAATCAACATTCTCGGTATTATCTGTCTTATATTGTCCTTTACTATTCGAGTTACCCATTGCAATACCCAAACCGACCGGTAGGATTAATGCTAATTGTCCTATAATATCAGCATCAACTGCTGATGAAATTAAGTATGGATCTGATACAATGTTATGAGATGTTGTTGACGATGCTCGTGATCGTTGTTGTTGTGTGTAGGATGGGGTGGGGGTGAATGCACTAACAGAAAGAGCATTGGATAGTAGGATGACAGCTGCTGATGTTGTTTTTGAAAACTTCATTTTTGTTGTATGTATCTTTCTATGTTTTTATTATGAAATGGGCAGCTATATGTTCGTATTATTCTTCTCCCAACAAATGATAGTATTATCCAGTATCTGCAATCAGATATCAGCGCCGCTACAACCCTCCAATAGTTGTAAATAGTAGAGGAGGTTTATAGATGAGTTGAAGTTGATGTGACAAAGATACTAAGACTAAGATGGCGATAAAACCGTCAATCTCGAGCGAGTGAGCGAGCAAATACAAGATGTCGAGGCAAACAAAGCAGAGCCAGATAGAGCCGAGTTGCTCAGGTTGTGAGAGTAGAGATGATTGGCCAATAGTTCTATAGCAAATAATAAATCTTGTTTTTGATTAATTTAAGATTTGGGTATTTATAAACTTGTCATAATAATAATCTTCAATATTTTATCAGTTATATTACAATTACTATGACAGCTACTTCCTCCGAAGTTGTCACGGTTACTACCGATGACGGTGTCAGCTTATACTTGGAGACTACTACTGCAGCATCATCAACAGAGGAGAAAGATTCTACTATAGTCCACAATATCTTATTCGTACATGGATGGTTAAACTCACGACGGTTCTGGGATAGGAATGTTCAAGAGATAGCAAGTAGAGCTCCAAAGTCACGATGTATTTGCTACGATCAGCGATACCATGGCAAATCATCATCATCATCATCTGCATCCTCTTCTTCGCTCCCTTCCATTCCACTGCTAGCAAACGATCTGAAACAGGTAATTGAATTTCTAAAACTTGACAAAAATAACAATGATACATCATGGTTAACTCTCATCGGCTCCTCTATGGGTTGTAATGTTATATGGAGCTACATAAATGAAAATTACTTGGTATTATCAGAAATGAATAATGTAAAGCTAGTTTTCATAGACCAATCTCCATACATGTTCAAAGCTATCGATTGGAATCACTACAACAAAGGCATACATGATGAGGCTGGAATTAAATGGTTGCAAAACTTCCTTCAGGATGATAAACTTCAAACATTTACAGATTTAAACGTAAAGAGTAGCTCTGCAATACCATTGCCTAATGACATTCTTAATATGTTAGAAGGAGAAACACAGAAATGTCTCCCAGCATTAACCCAGCTTGGTTTATTATTTGAAGATTTAGTCAAAAGAGATTACAGAATGATTCTTCCACAAATTAGTTACCCCGTCTTAAACATGGCCGGTGGTGCTGAAAAATGTTATACTAAAGAATCAGTGTATAAAGTTGGCTCGTTAGTTCAGGATGGAGTTAACATTACTCATCCTGATGCTGGTCATTGGTTATATTTAGAAGATCCGGTGTGGTTTAATGAAAGGATAGTTCGATTTGTATTAAAGGGGCAGAGATATTAACGGTATATTATAATGACTAAAGTATCTTCATCTTTACATAAGTTACTACTTTCTCCTCTTAATCTGTGATCCATAGGGTATCCGTTTAACCTATCACTCCTTCATCAATCTCAACCTGATTTCATATCTATAAGACCATCCTTTGATCTATCGTAATTCGAGAGATATTTGTGTGAAAAAAAGATACCGTTTGTACTTTCAGTTTACCTCCCCGTCTTGGCCGGCGGATTAAATCCATAGCTTACAAACAGTGGTGAGTGGATATTCGTACACGTATATGTTATATTGTGAGGTATTTGAGTGACAGGCTAGGAACTTAGAATCTGAAGGTCGAGAAGATACTTATTTAATGTTTTGCGCATTGCAATGCCACTCGATATTATTTTTACAACTGATTGTTGTTGGTGGTGGTGGTGGTGGTGTTAATGCCGACTGTGCTAGATCTTTGTCACATATTTGTTTTGTTAACTTCATATGTCATGTGTTTTACCGCGGTGGTAATACTTCTGTATCTCAATTAATACTAATTCATGTGTACTAACATTTATGATAATATTTATGTTCTCCTCACATAATTTCATGTCTGCAGACCAAACTTGATATAATATGGCATCAGAAGAAGAACGTGCAAAAATTCTAGCAGAATACAAGGCTGCTGCTGCAGATGATGATGATAACGAGGTAGACTTTAACCCTGCCAATTATGATTCCGAGAATGATGATGAATTTACAGGTGACGAAGAATCATCTGATGATGAGGAAGATGCAATTGTCGATCCAGTGGTACTAAATGGTACTCTATATATCAATGATGAAGGACGGATTATTATTAGTGGTACATGGTGTTTACAATCTCAACTTGTCACAGAGTCTCAAGACTTGATGTGCACGAAACCTGTTGTGAAGCATCCGAAATTCAAATTAAAGAGTCAGGATAGAGTTTATGGAACTTCAGGTCCATCATCACTATCACAATCTTCAAATGAAGAGAAAAAGTCACGAAGGAGTGTATTGTTTGATATTCATCGTCCTACATTGTCGAAACTTCCGTCTACCGATAGTAGTAATGATGACAGTATACCAACTCGCCGTACAATGTGCTTTGACGGATTCTTCTTACAACCACCATCACCTTCAGAGGCTGATGCATCGACAGGTGAAAGCAACGAGAAACAGCAGGACAAGAAGATTAAGGAACGAGATGTTGAAATCTGTTTTACCACCGGAAATGATACCTCATCTTATAATGTGGTAGGTAGGGGTTATAACGAGTATGGACAGTTTGTGCTATCAAATGGTATATATACCCCACCACCGACAGATGCCATTAGTGGAACTAGGGCTAAGATTAAGGTTATGAAAACATATGGTAGTAGTGGAGATATTGGTGGCACCAAGGAAACTACCCGAAGTGGTACAGTAAAGCGTGGTCGACGACATAATGATGATGATAGCTTTGATGATGATTTTGATGAGAAGGCTGATTATGGTGAAGTTAATGAGTTGTGTGAGGATGCAGGATTGTCAATTGAAGAGCTGAGGGCCAAGTACTACGGTGGCGGCGGTGGTGATGGGGACGATGACGATGGTGGGGGTAAGGTAAAAGCTACTTCTCCTCAGATGAAAAGGGCAAGACTTGAAGAGGATGACGACGATGAGTGTGGTTTCTAAGTACTTAAAGGAGTAGGAATTGGGATAGGTGTACCTTGATGTCTCTTCTCCATCTTAGTGCTCTTATAATTTCTTCCTCATTGACAAAATCTCCAAATTCTTCTCTCCCATACTTCGACCATTACCATAACCAACAACTATCCACTCACCGCTCGGATGAACTGCAAGTGATACAGGAGATCCATTTGATAGTGGTATACTTGCACAGATACTGCGGTTGGCATTCATCTTCCGCCCTGCATTCAAGTTTGCTAATATAAGACCATCCCCTTGATGTGCTAAACCATCTTGATCCATCGATGAAGAAGAGTCAGTCTGAGATGAGGTTACTTTGCCATGATCTTCACACAAGATGTATTTATCCTTGGAAGGCAAAGTATAACGCTTTGTTTTTACATCTCCCAGCCATAGCATATTACTACTACCATCATTACCGCCAACGGCTGATGATGAAGGCACAGATTCATCTGGCAAACTAAATTGAAGAGCCATCCCTCCAAGGTTACCAAGAGGCTCATTCAATGAATTGAAACATTGTATACGAGGCGTATGATGAACAATTTTTAACTGAAGACTAATCTTTGATAATGCATTCGTTGCCGAAGAAGAAGATGATGGCAAACTAATTTCAGCTACGAATACCCATCCACACTTTACAACTATACCGACTTTGTACCATGTAACGTCTCTATTCGATCCATGTCTAATTAACGATAGCTGATGACCTGCCATCCATCTCCGATTAGGTAACCTTGCCTTGGAGTCAATCTTGGCATACTCCCTTGAGGCAAGCTGATGTATATCCCACGATGCGGCAATGGTAGGCGAAACTGACGTTGAAAATGCCTTCCGCGTGATTCGATTTGTATCCAGTAGTGCCAATGATGCTCCATTTCCGGCAACTAGTACAAGTGGCTGATGTTTTGGAACTTGCTGTTTCTGTCCCTTGGCATTGTTGTTAAGTGAAGTCGAAGAAAGTAGAGGAAGTGACAACAAATCACAAACACCTTCACCATTCCCAAAGACGGAAATTGACCATTGAGACTTGGCATTACTATTATTACCAATCGTTGGTGGTATTGTCCATAGTTGAACTGTGCCATAATTGCCTCCTGTAACGATTTGAGTCTTCTTATTGGATTGTATGAATATCGATTTTAGTATACCCTCGGAAGAACGACTTGATGGACGGCCATGGGTCGTTGCTGTTGCTAGATCTAGACCTCCAACGCGAAGACATGGTAGGGGAGACTTGTTACTTGCTATATCATAGATGTGTACTTCACTTTGATTACTGTGGACGATGATGGTTGGTGATACGAGACATTGAGAGATCGTTAGCTACTGTTAGATAAGCATTCCGAAACATCGAACAACAAAGGAAAGACATTCTCAACAAAATCAAGATAATGCATATGACACAATAAACAAAGTAACTCACGCAAATGAAACTAATAAATAATCCTGATTCTCTGGACACCACTTTACACTACTAATACGCGGTCTATTCCTCCCTTGTCGTGATGCTAGCCATGTTTTGCATTGAAATGATAGTATTGGGTTAGCCAATGATGGTATGATGGTGCTCTGTTGTTGTTGTTGCTGTGACTGCTCGTCTGAGGAGTTACCAGTTTCACTTTCTCTTCTCGGGGCATTATCAGTCTCATCATTTTTTCTTCTCGAGTCTTCTCTTACTTCATTTGTGTCATTCAAGCCTTCCATCTCCTTATCATCTTGATCCTCATCATTCTCTTGTGACTTCAAATGCAACTTATTAACCTCATTTCTCTTAGTAACATCTAATGAATAGACATCATCAAAGTCATATATACGTATATTTCCCTTGTCATCACCGGTGGCTAGTAGTATACCATCCTTATCGAATGACATGGTTGTTATTTCACCAATATTATTGTTGTTGTTATTGTTTGTTGATGAGGAAGTGGAAAGATTAACAGTATTTGATATATTGTAATGTTTCGATGAATGTACATATTGCCTTATATTATTTGATATATATGTCTTGTTACCACCAAGATATGTTCGTTGGTTCAATGTAGATAGTATATTTGTTTTCTTACTATTACTGCCATAACGTGTGGGTAGGTTATGTCCAATTATAGTATTGTTAATACCAAATTGTATTCTATTCTCAAGTTTCATTTGCTTCTTCATTTGTTGTTTTTGTTGCAATTCTTTTGTAATATCAACGTCTTCTTGATCCTTTGAAGAAACTATATCGGCATCTAATGTTGTCTGTACCTTATTATTACTTGGGATGTTGTTAGAGTTGGCTAATAATTCATCATTATCATCACTGAAATAATCAATTATATCATCATTATAATTAACATTACTCTTTACATCAATACAATTATCATTTATTGTTATAGACTTGGCTGATATAAAATTGTGTGACCGTTTTTTGTTGCTATCATTATTAATAGTGGTGCTGGAAGTACTAGATGTTGTTGCAGTAGATTTGACCAAGAAGGAATGTAAGCCAACCTGCTTCTTATCCTTCCTCTGCACCTTATTACTATTAGTATGTTGTCTGGGTGCACCATCATTACTAGCCGCAGGCTTATTTGTTATAACAGCCAACTGTGATAATGCCAAACTTTCATCATCACTACTGCTATTATCTAGCTCTTCTTCTCTAGTACTATTAGTTTGTTCTTTTTGAAGTCTTTTCCTCTTCTTCTTAATCATCTTACCATTAGTATTAGTATTGGTAGTAGTAGCAGTAGACTTTAAATGATGGTGCACCATAATATTAGTTTTCGTTTGCAACTTTTTAAGTTTCTTCTTAGACTTTGACTTAACACTAGCGCCGCCAGCGCGACGAGATGATTTGGTACTGTTGCCATCGTCAATAAGAGGTAGACCGAATGATCCTATATCATTGTTAAAGTCCATCCTGAGAGAGAGATAGCCGCCGTCCAACACAATACATAACAAATAAGTGTACGTTTCAGATTATCTTTTAATACGGTCTATAGCTCACGACAAGGTACTCAGTACGCTATTGCAAAGTTTGAGGCTGACAAGTGTCAGACGGCGTTGACGGCGGTCAAATAAACAAGTATGTTGCGCCGCATAGTACCAACCCTACGCCATACGGCCAATAATAATGCGGTACGAGGATTCAGCTCCTCAAATGTAGACTTGCCACGCATAACCGAACGTCGAACATCAGAAGTCGGAAGAGGAGGAAGAGCATCCGATGCTGGTATTAAAGTTGCCGTGTTTGGTGCTACGGGATTTTTAGGACGGTATGTTTGTAGTGGATTGGGTAAGTAGTTACTATTTATTGTTGTGTTGTAGGTGTAGATGCATTGATTGTTTAGGGGTGTTGTTTTGTGGGTTTGTTTGATTAGTTTATTTGAGGCATTTGCGAGTTTTACCTGCAAAGAATACAATACCACTAACTCAAATAACAAAGGGTTTATGATTAATGCATTCATATGGAATTACCGTCTGATATATTTCATTGTTGTTGATGTTTATATCCACGTGATAGTATCGTTTGAAGATAATTCTGCGGCTTTAATGAGGCTTTACATCATATTATTTTACTGTTTTGATGGGAATATTCTCTATTTCTAACATCAACTAATCTTATTAACATCAATAAATCCCACGCTTACTACAAAAACATACATACACAGGTTCCAATGGAGTATTAACCTACATCGGTTCACGTGAAGATGAATTCGCCTACCGTCACCTCCGAACAATGTTTGAGTTAGGACGTGCAAAATATTCCTTCTATTCATCACGTGACAAACAATCCATGGCTGACTTAATTGCCGATGCCGATATTGTTATTAATATGGTTGGTAAATATTATGATACCAAGGCATTAGAAGATACTGATAAATTCCCATATTTGAATTATAAGGTATCAACTAGTGTACATGAAGCGAATGTGACAGTTCCTGCGACTATTGCAGAATTATGTAAAGAATTACAAGTTGATAATATGATACATGTTAGTTCTGCCGCTGCTAATCCTAATTCAGTAAGTGAATGGGCACGTACCAAGTATGAAGGTGAACAGGAAGTGCTTAAGGCATATCCATGGGCAACAATTGTCCGTCCTACACAAATGTTTGGTAATGAAGATAAGTTATTAAATTGGTTTGCCAATATGGCAGCACGATTTCCCGCAGTGCCATTAGTTGACGGTGGACATGCATTAACTCAACCCGTTTGGGCTGATGATGTCGCACGGACGATTAATCGTATTATTGATGATCCTGAAAAGTTCGAGGGACGTCGTGTCGATTGTTTTGGTGCACAGGATTATTCGTATAAGGAATTAGCTAAATTTGTGTATGATATTACAGAACAGGATCCGGTCTTGGCGGATATACCCGCGGAGGTTGCCAAGTATAGTGCACAGGTCCTTCAATATGAGGGTAGTCCAATGTTAACTCCTGATATGGTTGATTTGATGACTGAGGATTACTTACCAGAGATGACAAGCGAGGGGTATGCTGCACAGAAACAGCAGGATAAAGTGTTTACCATGGCAGATTTGGGTGTGGTGGCAACACCAATTGAGAAGATTGCATTCAAGTATTTGCATCGATTTAGAAAGGGTGGTCACTTCATCCTTGCTGAAGGATACCATTAAGAGGGTTGATGGTTGGGATTTGTTGTATGAGCTGGGGGGATGTTGGTAATGTAAAATAGATATTATAGAACACAAAGAGAGTTGTTTCCCTCCAAAAACTACCACATACGTCTTATCAAAACATATCTTCTACTTTATACAAACTGGTCACCGTTTCTAAACAACAGTCTGTTCACTATTCAAAAATCAACAAAATGTTCTACCACGTGTTCAAAGATTATGCCTCAACAAGCTCCTTCTCCTTCTTAGTCTCGGCAACAGCAGGCTTAGGGGCAGGTCCTAAGATAGGTTCTGGCATGACAGATGAATGGTGGTGTGAAATCTTCCACTCTCCATCCTCATAGACGTAGACAAATGAGTAACGTCCCTTGACCTTATCTCCAGTAGCACCCATTGTGAACTCGTAGATACCAGCATCTTGACACCAATTATGTCCGATGGTAATCTCTCCGCTCTCAATCTTTCCTTGGGGCTTCTTCTTTAAGAATCCAACAAAGTAGTCCTTGATCAAAGCATAGTCAGTTCGTGGAACGTCGGAAACAGTTGGAAGAAGGACAGCCTTGCTAGCATATCGCTTTGCAACAGCATCAGGTGACTCAGTTGCCAAAGCCGAGTTCCAAAGTTGGAAAAGACCACGAACTTCCTCTTCAGTAATTGGTTGAGGCTTGGTACCCTCGGGCATGACACTTGAGTGATGTTGGGAGATCTTCCACTCTCCATCCTCAAAGACGTAAATAAAGGTGTATCGCCCCTTCACCTTATCTCCAGTAGCTCCCATTGTGAACTCGTAGATACCAGCATCTTGAGCCCAGTTTGTACCAATGATAATATTTCCGGATTCTATCTCTCCTTGGGGTTCCAACTTTAAGAAGTTAGTGAAGTAGTCAACGATACCAGGATAGTCAGTACGAGGCACATCACTAACAGTTGGTAGAAGAACGCCTTCCTTGGAGTATCGAGCTGCAACCTTGGTTGGTTCACCAGTAGCTAAGGCATCATTCCATAGGCTGAATAGTCCACGAACTTCATCCTCGGTAATGGGTTCGATGGAAGATACAATTCCCTCGGGCATGATGGAAGAATGGTGATGTTGTATCTTCCATTCTCCATCTTCATAGACATAAACAAAGCTGTATCTTCCCTTGACCTTCTTATTGGTAGCTCCCATTGTAAACTCGTAAATACCAACATCAGAACATTTGGTACCAATGGTAACATGACTTTCTAATATCTCTCCTTGGGGTTTCAACTTGAGGAAGTAAACAAAGTAATCATTAATACTATCAAAGTCAGTTCTAGGTACGTCTGACACAGTTGGTAATAGTACACCACTCTTGGCATATCGGGCAGCAACCTTCTTTGAATCTTCAGTTGCTAAAGCTGAGTTCCAAAGTTGGAATAAGTCACGTACTTCTGATTCAGTAATTGCTTTACCCATATCCATCTCCTCAGGCATGACACTGGAATGATGGTGTTGAATCTTCCAAATACCACCTTCCTTGACATAGTTGTAAGTGTATCTTCCTTTGACTTTGTCTCCGGTAGCTCCCATAGTGAACTATAGATAGTGATGATAAGGTTATATGCAAAAAATTACACATCTTATGAGCAAAACATATCTTTGTACATAAGACATACCTCATAGATACCAGTATCAGAAGCCCATCCATCACCAATCTTAATGTTACCATCTAGTATTTCACCCTGTGGCTGCTTAAGTAGGAATGAATCAAAGTAATCCTTTACTGAGGCAAAGTCTGTACGTGGTA
>Ga0214479_100013_pt1 | contig 101694 bp, 67 predicted proteins | sample M1_20Mar14CPVII9_5_FD_165054 | JGI IMG/M metagenome (GOLD analysis project Ga0214479, IMG submission 165054) | Marine eukaryotic communities from Monterey Bay, California, United States - M1_20Mar14CPVII9sort6BwellE14 | ecosystem: Environmental > Aquatic > Marine > Unclassified | place: USA... | reverse complement strand
ATCTGAGGCAAGAGAACCGCCAACAAGTGGACGCAAAAGTGTGATGGAGGGCCATACAATGGTGCTGATGGTGTCCATTGTCCTTTCATATACATATACAATGGCAAAACATCAATATCTAAGAAAGAGAGTGATGCATGCCTTTGCGCTATGGCCATACATTGTCCGGCAGCCGGCTCGATTTCGAAAATCTGACCCAATCTGAGGCAAGAGAACCGCCAACAAGTGGACGCAAAAGTGTGATGGAGGGCCATACAATGGTGCTGATGGTGTCCATTGTCCTTTCATATACATATACAATGGCAAAACATCAATATCTAAGAAAGAGAGTGATGCATGCCTTTGCGCTATGGCCATACATTGTCCGGCAGCCGGCTCGATTTCGAAAATCTGACCCAATCTGAGGCAAGAGAACCGCCACCAAGGGGCCATTTATCTTGTTAGTAGAGTCTCCATCCTGCTATATTCTTTTGTTTTGACAAATGAGCAATATTGAAGCTCTTTTATGGTTGCATATATCATCATACACCAAATTGTATGCAGTTTTTTGAGTTTTTTCATATTCATAACAAAGAATCCACAGTGGTGTCATAGTATATTATTAGGTCTTACAAATGTGTTTTGAGCTGTCATCTTTTTGTTCTATACTTAAAAATTGTTGTTTGATTATTGTATATTATCCTATGTGATTGCATACCACTGCTACACTTCCACTCATCTGTGATACAAGTCAAATATGGGGCCTTTTTTTGGTGTTTTCTTGTGTTTATCATGAACATTTGGATGATATTATTCAAGTTTATCATTAGAAATAGACAATTGATATATAGGAGATCACATTTGTCTATTGAGCCATCTCTTACATACTAATATTGACGGCACTACAGTGAATTTAGTGCCAAAACCTCATGTGGAGTGAAGTTTGGGGTGGCATCAAGTATGTTCTTTCTTGTTCATCGCGAAGCTATCTCACTATAGAACTTATTATGTTGAATGAAGTTTCTCAACTCTCATAGCAAAACTATCAAGGTAATAATACAACAAACAAACGACGGCATAAAGGGTGCCAACATATCACGTATGGAGAGATAGATATTATATTAGGTATGCAGAACATATAGTGGATAGATAAGAATTATCACTGATTATAGTTGGTCGGTACTTTTAAGATAACATTTGATACACCAACAACAAAATTGCAACTGTTTACTACTGAAATCAATCATGGCAAAAACAGCCATCCTTGAAGTACTCGAAAGCACCATAGGACGGTATGTACTAAATCTTGACGCCGAGTCACTAAATGTAGCAGTATGGTCAGGTAAAATTGAACTCCAATCACTCCAGCTTGATGTAGCGGCAGTGAATTCTGAATTATCCCGTAGAGCACATGAGGCACCAAACTTGGCATCACCATTTCGTGTCTGTGAGGGACGATTTGAGAAGGTACAATTAGATGTTCCATGGGCTCGACTTAGTAGTAGACCGGTTGTTTTTCGAGCTAGTGGATTATGGGTATATATGGAACCACATGATTTTTTAAAGGAGGATATTAATGTTGAAAATAGATGGGGTACAAAGGTTCATAGTAAGAAGAAGAGAAAGGATGGTAAAGATGGAGTTGTAGAAGAACGATTAACTTCTATTAGTAGAGCAGAGGCTAATCGACAAAGATTGAGTGCTGTTAGAATGGCATGGGAAGAAGATGAGGATGGATCAAACAACACGGAAGATGAAGATGAAAGCAGTAATTCTTCTTCTTCATCGTCTAGCTTTACCTCGAGATTAGTACGGCGAATTATCGAAAACTTACAAGTAGAAGTAGAAGATGTGCATATTGCCGTGCGTGGATGTGGATGTGCTGCAGGATTAGTACTTGGATCGTTATCATTAGTCACTACAGATGCTAAAGGTCATCGTACATTTGTCGATAGAAAAACAAATGCCAAGAATCCAGCGTCTTCATTCTTATACAAGGAGTTATTAATATCAGGATTTGGTATATATTTGCAAAATGATACAGTAACACAAGATTCAATGCAACGACGGATGATTAAGATGTCAGATAAGGCGGAATATGTATTAGAACCACTAGATTTTCAGGCCAAGCTGAGACAATCTGATTTAGATCATTGTGTAGACTTTCCAAAGTATTTGGTACATTCAAAGTTATCATCATTATCAGTACAATTATCACGGAATCAACTAGAATTAGGACAGAGGTTGGCATTGGCTGTGTCACCTAATACAGAAATACGACCACTCTTCCCTGAGTATAGACCATTGGATCCTGTTGCTGGTAATGCCAAACAGTGGTGGCGATATGCAATACGATGTATTGGCAGATTAAATCGACATCGTTTATGGATTGAATTCTTTGTAGCATTTAGAAAGCGGAAGGTTTATATAGAATTGTACAAACGAAATGCTCATGCAGATAGTGCACCGTGGTTGGAGAAACTGAAAGTATCAGACCGTGCTGAGCTCGCTGCAATTGAGACCGATAGATCTATATCCATTACAGGTTTGATGCATTGGAGAACTATTGCCGATGCTCAAGTTGGTAAAGAAAGGGAGAAACGAGCAATAGCAGCGGCTAATAAACGGAATGAGAACCAGGGATATGTGGCTGTACAAGCAAAGACTAGTAGATCGTCTTCCATCAAATCATCACTGGCATCTTCATTATTTGGTAGTACACCCAAGAGAGAATCATCCCGAAGAGAATCATCTGATACATTTTATGAGTGCTTAGATGATGATAATAATGATGCACCGATAACTTTAACACCAGATGAGATGAAAGAATTAGAAGAGCTTGCAATGAAACGAGTTGATAGAGGTGCACTCACTAAGGATTCAATGTTTTGTGATATCAACTTCGCCATGGGATCGTTTCAAGTTAATTTATTAAGAGCACCTAACCAACCACTGACATCATTAGAAATGGGGATGGTGTCTGCATCATTCAAGGCAAAGGCTGATGGTAGTTTCACATCGGGGCTCTCATTACTGAGTTTGGAAGTTATGGACAGTGTAACAACGAATACTTTCTATCCAACAATATGCCGCAGTTTACAAAAAGCAAATTCTACCAAATCACATGCTTTCCAGTTCCAATTAAAGAAAAGCAAGGAAGGGGATCAAGAGGTAGTATTGAAGATGGTAGCCTGTGAGATTGTTGCCTCACCCATGTTGTTATTTGCTATCAAGGAGTTTTTTAAACTTCCAGAGGCGGCCCAAAGAAACAATAGCACTAGTACTAGTAGTACCGGAGGCCGATCCAACCCCATCTTATTCGAGAGTGTAAGTGGAGATGAAGATTTATTCTTTGATGCAAAGGAAGGCATGTCTACAATGATCTTGTCACCTTTGGCTAGTACTGCAAAATCACATTTCAACTATGAAACACCGTCGAAAAACATACATATTTCCTCTACTATGAAAGACGGAAAGGTATCAGATAAATTGTCCTCTGCTATAATGGATGCCTGGAATGGAAAGAATCAAAGAAAACAAAAGTGGAACATAACAGCTGATATATCAGCCCCAATTCTCATTCTACCAGAGAACTGCACAGATCCTAATGCAACTGTACTCATTTGTAACTTTGGTCGTTTCAACTTTACCTATGGAACAGAGGCACTATCTCCCGCTGTGGTAGAATGGTTTAATTCTCGTCAACGTGCACATAGGATGGACTCGGAAATAGATCATTTGAAGTTGGAAATGAATGACTTATCTTTCACAATTAGCACCGTAAGGGAAGCAGCAAAGAAGAGACTTCATGAAATGAATGTTGATGATGTCTCTACTAGTGTTATTGAACCAATATCGTTTACACTGGATATTGGATTAGAACACACTATATCCGCTGGAGATTGTACCGCACGAACTTGTGTTGTCGGTGTCCTCCCAGGAATAGCATTAAGCCTTGCGCCGTCACACATTACTAAAATACTTGGGGTAAGTGCTATTTGGACATCAAACTTATCTAAACTACGAGGAGAAGTTCCCGATGGTGCAGGTGAAAGGTCGACAATGCTCTCTGGTGTTGACGAAGAAGAAGAGGAGGGAGAGATTGGAGATCCAGACTTGGAAATAATGTCTAGTGGCTCTGGGATATCCATCCTAGATGGCGAAGAGGAATTGCCAGTTGCTACAAGTGGGAACGAGTCACTACTATCAAGAAAGGATCGATTGGAATCGTTGCTTCTTTCAAAGCAAGACAGCAGTAGATCAAATGCTGTGGAATTTGTTCATGTTTCACTTTCATTATTGAAACTATCATTGAACATGTACACTGATCAGGGTGATGGAATAGAGGCTCATCTGGTATCCGTATCGGTATCATCTTCACTAATAACAGACGGAACATCCAACTCAAAGTTAACCATGGGTTGGTTTTGGATCTTAGATCGATTGAAGTCTGAACATCAATTACCACGACAACAACGATTGGTTTGTTACTCAAACCTTCCAAGACCTGCTTATGAATATGCACAAAATGATCAATACACATCAATCATGAACGATTTGACCGAGCAAGGTGTATTCAAACCAGGGTATAGATCAGCCGATCTTGCAGATATTAGCATTATCAAACTACCCATCAATAAGGCTCGCTCATATCATGAACAAAACAAGGACTTTTCTCCTGGATACATGCAATCTATTTCAAATGTATATAAAACGACAGTTATTAATGCAAAGTTCACAAGCCTCTTTGTCAATTGGAATCCACATGCGATCAAGACTCTCTTTGCAGCAAAATCAGATGTCCTGGATTTTAAAGCAAAGGCTTATTCAACATATGAACGCATGTCTATGTTGCATAAACAGCAGGATCAACGACCAAGTATAGGTGACAAGCAGCAAATAGTTTCAGAGACGGAGATCGACAACTTGGGAGCTCATTCAGTTTTCATCTTAGCACAGATGGAGTCGTTTGAAATATCACTGAACTCAGCAAAGGATGACCTTCCGCTCTTTACACTGACAATGTCCAAGTCAACGATTAATCACCACTCATTGGAAGATGATGATATAAACTCAGAGATGACTATAACGGTGGGCGACTTTCGCATGGAAGCAAGCCCGTTTGGAAGAATATTGAAATCATATAGAACAATATTAGGTCTCGCACCCAGTGCCTCAACGAGTCTGCTTTCAATAAAATACGGCAAAGGTACACATGCTGTTAAGTCATGCAATGTCGGAGGTGCAGATAAAGTGTCATGTGAGGCATGTGCAGAGATTGTGTTGTCTCCGATGCGATTTGTGCATATCCATAGTCAAGTATTCACTCTCATTGAGTATGTTTCCGAGGGAGTGTTTGGTACAATTGCAGCGAGTGTTGCCTTGTCGGCAGCAGCGGCAGCAAAGCAGGTTGCGAAAAGTTCACAGAATGGAGAACGTCTATTCTATGTTGTTGCATCTGGCTTTAACTTTGTAGTACCCCAAGCTGCATACTCAGAGGAGTACTTTTCATTTAATGCTGGTAATTTCAAGGCACATTATAGAGTATTTGAGGATGATATAGGATCTGAAGCTCATGTTTCCTTGAAGGATGTGTCGATGAATTGTAATCAAAATATGCAAATGGTACATACACCGGTGAACATGTCAGTCATTGTCAAGATGAAACCACCACTATTACAAGGCTTGACGGAAGATGAAAGAGCAACAAGAGTCGAAATGTCAATATCTCGTATCCGCTTATTGATAGCTCGATGTCATTATGCTCAAATAATGCATACAATAGATTATAACATCGGGGAAGCAGACACTTTTCTCAGGGCCGAAAATAAAGCTCATCAAGTTGATAATGCAGCTGTTAACGCAATACTAAAGACCCTAAGCCATGCGGGGGTAGAAGCCGTTGATGTAATTAAGAGGATGTACATCAATTTCAACATACAAGAGCTTGCTGTTGAGTTCTGTGGACTAACGACAGATGATCCTATCATGTCACTCGCTGCTGTTAAGGCACATATATTGATGAAACTAATCCCTGACGAGAAACAGACGAGGGCATATGTCACTTTGCATGACCTTGTTTGTGATGATAGACGGATAGGTTCTGCTGATCGCACTTTTAAACGGATAATAGGTCGAGCAAATGTTAATAAAATATCAACCTCCTCCATAAAGATGAAGGATCAAGGAAGCGAATCAGAAGTATTCCTTCTCAACTATACAAAGTATAGCGAGGATGAATCCAGGGATATTGAAGTAAAGATCGGTTCATCTCAAGTTGTTGTTCTACCAGATGTTATATCTGATATGTTGAACTTTATTCAGGTTGCACCCTATCCATATCAAAGATCAATAAGCCGTGCAATACGACCAACTTCCTCAGGTGTAATATCACCTAAGGGATCTGCCACAACAATGCAGGTGGTTGTTAATGACTATGATCCAGACGAGGTCGAAACTAGTTATGAGATGGGTAGTAAGTCTGGGTTGCCAGCATTGAAGAAAACAAATTACAAGATAGAATCATCAAATATGCGGCTCGTACTTGTTGACCTGGGAAATATAGATTCATCGGGGCCATTTGAGTCTTCGAAGAAAGCCTCTGCACTCACAGAAACGATTGTGCTTCAGGGGAAAATGCAGGCAAAGTTTGACATGGTTAATGATAGAGCTAGTAATTTAACAGTGGAGAAAGATTATCGAGTTGATGCAGAGCGAGTCGAAATATATACCGCACAAGGCTCAAGTCTGCTCCATCCTGTACAAATCTTGGAACCTGCCAAGTTTGCTATATTCTACTATCAAAAGGTTGGTAGTGGAAGCGGTAGTAGTGCATCACATCTAACTGATGTAAAATTCGTTACTCTGTCTCCAATTGACTTGACAGTATCAATGCAGAATGCAGCGCTGGCAAGCACACTGGCATCGAGTATTTCAGATTCGTTTTCAAGCGACAAGGACGGCAGAGATGAAGACGATGAGTTTCACTCTCTTTCGGCGACAGATGCCAACAGGATAGCAAGACTTGACTCTGCTTTAATGAAAGATGACGACGAATCAACCCAATGTCCCAGTGAACACATGAGCAATGTATCAGTTCATACCGGGAAGCAACTGCAGTCAACAAGACGGATAATCAAATTGAAACTTACTTCTCCTGAGGCGACACTTACTGTTACAAATGACTTCCAAGGTTTAGATGAAGCCTTGTTCAAGATATGTTCATTGAATACTGTCTTTGGCGGAGAGATTAGCTATCCTGGTGTTTCCATTCGTGAAAATCCATGCTTTGGATGCAATATCAATACAAGGTGAGCCCTTGAATGGATACGAAGATTGGATACACAACTATGACACACACTCACATAACTTCTTTCTTGTCTTTTGCAGTATCCTAGCCGATTACTTTGATGCTGCCAGTAACCGATGGGAAACTCTTTTAACATCCCCCTGGGAACTGACATTCAATGCATCAAGAGCCCCGGAAACACGGACAAGATCCAAACGAATGTCTACAACATTTGACATTGAATCAAGTGAGTGTCGTATATCATTTAGTGAACACTTTTTGGTGAATGTTGGTGCTGCAAGTCGAATGTGGTCAGTGTACTCGGGTGCTACAAGACAAGCTACTGTATTAGTCGAAGAGAGTGTAAAGGACGATACTAAGAAGAGACGACTATCAAGAAGTATGGCGGCTCATGCAGCAAGATCACTTATCACTACACTACCTTATGCGATTGAGAATCATTCGGGTATAGTTGCTTCCTATTCAATCTATGACAACCCCACGACATTCCCCTTGCCAACGAGTACTACCCAATTCTTCCGATTTGAACTGTTTCCCGAGAGAGGTTCTGGCGGAATGAGGACTTATGGACAAGATATCAAGCATCCTAAATCAATCACATTGTATGTCGGAGACACAGAAATAAGAATCAAAGATATGGATCATGAAGTGAACAAACCAAGAATTGCACATTATGTTCATGCTTTCCGTGCGCATGTGTTCGTGAAGGTAGTGAAGCGTGGAAACTCAACAGTCCTCCATATTAGCAGTCATGTAGAAATGCACAGTTCATGTTCAATGCCGTTCCAGGTTGCTGTTATTGGAGATGATAGCGTTCATAACCTGGGAGTTGTAACGAGGTCACAGAAGAGAAAGTCCAGCGTTCGTCGTCAAGGGTCTACATCTTTGTTAAAGGAGTCAGAAGATCTCATGACACATTCAGTCTTTGGTCTTCCAGCACCGTTGTTGAGGAGTTTCTCTGGAGATACGTCTGAAACACTTTGCCTTCAGCTTTCTCCAGTCCTTGAAGAAGATGACACCGAGAGTGTTGGGTTGGTCGGGATGTTTAATCTGCCCTCTTTGCACAGTCTAGTTGAAATTGCCAAGTCAGATGAAACCAGAAGAGTCACTCAGGTTATATGCTCTCCCTCGTCTCGTGGAAATAATAGGAGCTCTTCCCTTGCGGCAAACATTTGCTGCAAAGTATCATTAGTTGACAGGTCACTTCCCTTTGTGGAACTCTTTATTGAACCTCGGGTTGTCCTACAAAACAAGCTGCCCGTGAGCTTAGTTCTGCGCACCCCAATGCCATATACATTCATCTCTACTGATTCAATAGAAACTGAGCATTCAGATGAACTTGAAAATGATCCCAACTACACCACTCATCGACTGAAGACACTTGATTCAGTAGAAGTATTTACACCAGGTCCATCTATCGCAATCTCAATGCGATGTGCAGATTTACCAATCGGAGGTACATCGACAGATTGGGTAGACGGGAACTTTGTTGATATACCACTGAAGGGCAAGATACTTGAACCGCTGAATTGTACCTTCCCATTTCACTTAAAGTCTCTTGATCGATATGAGTCTTCTCGTCAAGTATCAAGTCGTAGCAGTGGTAGTGACTTTCATGTGCTTGATGCTGAGGATGTAACACCAGACCTTAAAGAAACCGGCAAGAGGAATCACAACTCATCTAGTAGTCCTGAAGGCGTGCGCACAGTAGTATTCATCGTTTGTAATTATGCCGTTGATCACACGGGTACTCTTTTATTTGAGAAAGTAACCTGGAGAGGAGATAGCTCAAACTTGAAGTCAATCAACTCGTCATCTCTTGTTGGATCACCACCATACAGTGCCTTCTCGTCTGCACATCACCGACGAAGGGTATCTTTACTACCCTCATCGGACTCATTTATTCGGCTTGTAAAGTTAACCATGGACGGAGATGAAGGCATGCGACGTACTGTTCCATTTAGGGTAGAAGATTGTTCCATCGATGGGGGCATCGATGCATTACCAATTCTATGGGGAGATACTACTCCTTCGGGATACTTTGCCTACAGACACCTCACTGCTGAAGGGAGCGAGCTACACGTTGTACCAGAGTTTGTGATCTTCAATGGAAGTAAGCATCATCAAATTTGCGTTAAGCAACTTGCTCATCCATCCTTTATGCTTGACCCATTGAAAATATCACCCATATCGCGAGATAGAAACAATTCCATTGTGGTACAATTCGAAGTTCCATCAATTAATGGATTAACTGGCCCGGTACAGATTGATAAGGTTGGTCTCAGGATTTGTGTTGCCAAATCTAAAGTCACTGGAGAAGCATTGGGAAGTCTAGCTGTACAAACTGTCACCGGGGCAAAAGATTCTCGTCTTGTAATAAAGATTGGGGCACTCAACTTTCGAGAATCAGCGACGAATGAAGTTCGTCGTTCAAGTAGCCTATTCAAGTATGACTTCATCAGATTCCGTATCCGTTGGTCTGAGATGCGTGTAACACTCAAGGATACAGAAGAAGAGATGAATGAAAAGTATGAAGAAAATAGAGCTGCTATACGAAAGTATCTAGAACACCACAAGGTGAATTCTGTAGAGCTTGAAAGCAAACTTGCCGAAGCTCGACATGACTACAATGAACAAGTTGCCAAAGTTGACAAGAAGAAGGAATTTCCAGATGTTGCTCAGATATTACTAAACCGTTTCACCGTAGATTTCCAGCGTATCTTCAAGGAAGAAGACTCAAAGCCTCATGGTATGGGTCTTCCATCTAGCGAACGTGCTCAATTCTCGGTTGTTGTGCATAATGTGAGGGTTACCGACTGCTCTCCAAATACTGCAAGCTCAATTGTATTTGATTCCATGTCCGACAAGAGCTTTTTCGATTTGTGTGTGCGCACACGTGGCCCGTTGAATGCCGACTTGATAAGAGTGGATCTATGTGATCTTAACCTTGCATATGGCGATGGAAAGGCTGAGAAGATTGTGGTCAACACCGGCGAAGACTTTGTATGGAGACTACTTGATATTGCAAATCGAACTATGCTAGCGACTGCTGATTTAGCAGGCGTTGACTTGGATTTAAAGTGGGATGATGAAGCAGGGAAGTTCTCAGTTGCTGTCTCAGACCCAAGATTGAAGGATGCAGATGATTTAGATTCAGGTATGTCTCTATTGTTTATTGTTTCTATGTCTATTTCACACCTCTCACAACAACTACAACCTTTTGTCTGTGTATTATAGACGGCAACTACCGTCCACCACGGAGTGATAAGCTATATGATGTGAAGAAGCTTCGGGTTTCTCCTTTCATCCTTTTATTGAGTTTCAAACGCCAGCCCCAATCATCTCGATATCAATTAATTAGGGGATCAAGTGGAGCTAAGCTTACTAATTACTTCACAACTAGATTAAAGTTCACAATAGACAGAGCTGATCTTCGTTTCCAAGGATACATGGTGAGAGATATAAAAGGACCACCAGATCGCCTAGCAGACACAATCAAAGCCGTATATACCACACAGCTCAAGTCTAAAATGGTAACTCTCATGACTGCCACTAGCTTTCAAGATTGGAAGTATCTAACAGCCCGAGATTCAGGTGGAGAGGAGTTCATTGAAGGTGATTTACTGCGCATGACTGGAAACCTTGCTGGTAGATCAGCCAAGTTTGTCCTCAAGAAGTCTGGAGACTACATCGGTGATTCTCTAGTGAACATCACCGGAACTATTGGAGGTGGTATCCAGGATGCAACAGAGTCAGTAGGGTTAGGACAAGTTGGTGCTGGAGTTAACAGTGTAGTATCAGGCTTAGGAGAAGGCGTCAGTAGTAGTGTTAAAGGTGTTGGTACTGGTGCAGGTGATATACTTCGAGGTGCAGGCAAAGGCATCGGTCAAGTAGTGGGAGGAATTGGAGGAGGTGTGCAAATAGTTGGGAAAGGTATTGCTAAAGGAAATGTATCAGAGGTAGGATCTGGGTTCAATACAATGGGGACAGGAATCGGCCAAGGCTTTGAGACAGCCGTTGAAGGAACTGTAAGTGGAGTATTTTCAGTCGGGAGAGGCTTATTCTCTGGTGCCAAGTCTGTTGGTAAAGGCATAGGCGGTGTATTTGGACAAAATGATGACGAGGATGACCGGAAGCCATCTTCAAGGCGAGATTCAAAACAGCGCAGAAGATAACAACAGCAATGAACAAAGCGAAGTAGTATACTTAAAACTTAGTGACTAATCTTCATTACCAACTTTCCCTTCATATGTCCTGAGCCTACAAGATCAATATATCCACCTTTTTTATTTGATTCATTCCAATCACTCTGTGTATCATCAAATGCTTCGTTCAGCGGAACTAAAACTTTTCTCTGTTCTAACAATTTCAATATAGTAGACATCTCCCCAGCTTGATCTAGGAAATAATTGTCTCGAATACTACTAAAAACAGTTTCACAACATACCGTGCCTGACTTGAAGAACACAAAACTAAGATCTAGATTCTTTATTCCGTCACCTGCAACTACCAAACAGATCTTCCCTTGCGGTCTGAGCACTTCTGCAATTGATTCAAAAACTTGTTGTGTAGGTTCTGGAAGATGCACGTTATCGCAAGTTATGATGATGAAGAGAGATGATATTAACATATATTAGTGCATGTGGGATGTAAAGGCAATCAAATAAAGGCAAACAAAGTTCAAATGAAGTATTCAAGTCACCGGGACTTTATATTGAACACACGAGTAAACGATACTAAGCGGACTTTCCTGTAAGACAGATGATGTGGTCACAAGAACCCTTAGGTCCACTTCCCAACTGTTGTATCTCTTCATGTTTGATTGTACGATTACAACCCATTTTCTTACACCAAGTAGCTGATTCATCAGATCCTACAGTACAGACAACATCTAGTGAAGGATAAGTAGACTTGGCAAGAGAAGTTGCAAAGCTACCCACTCCTCCTGAACCACCAATAATTAGTAATCTCTTGCCCTCTCCATTACAATTTGTTGTAGGAGAACTATCACTGATTGGCAATCCAACTTTACTAAGACTTTCAAAAGCAGTACAACCAGCAATTGGAATGCATGCCGCTTCATGTGATTTGATTGATTCAGGAATTGTTGATACTATACGCCTATCACAACATATATACTCAGCATAACTACCATCCTTGCTTGGATTTGCAATAAATACGACCCGTTGATTAAGTAAAGAACGTGTTTCATCGTCTGCTGTTGTTGATACCTCCTCAACAATACCACTGCCTCCGAAACCAACAATATAGGGAGTACGATGAGGTGGAGTTTCAACACCATCAGCTTTCATATTCAATTTATGATGATCTACTGGATTTAGATCACTGTATTCAATCTTAATTAAAACATCAGTAGATGTTTGAGGTACTGGCTTTGGATGTTCTTCTATAAAGGTTAAGTTTCTCCTCCCAAATTTGGATATACCGAGAACTTTCATTCTTCTTCCTTATACAATATCTTTAACTGTAACTAATTAACACTACAGTCTATTTCCCAAACAAGGTATAATTAGTGGGTCAATCAGGTCATTCAATATCATAATTATTACATTCAGCATTCGTCATTCAGCATTCATTATACTCATCTTCACTCCTTAGGTAAGTACGTTCTATTTGTATTTTATGTAAGGATACACCTGGGAGGTATCCTCTGTGAAAGCGAGTGAGTTGGCTGGCTGCTTCATATTATATATGACCTCAATATATGATAAAGATATAATAGTACTAATGTGCTTGCAATTGCTCTAAGTATCTTTATCCAAAGGATAGGATACCGCGATGAGTTGTTGGGAAAAGGTGACGAGCTAGCCCACACATACTCCCCTTCTCCTAACTAGTACCGTTATGTAAGTTATGTTGCTATTTCTTTTGTTTCTTATTGCATGGATCATTTCCTCCTGGTTTGCACTTCAAGAAGCAAGAAGAGTTTATACCAGTATAATACTCTAACGATTGAGATGTCGACGAGTTAGTATTGCTTTCCAATTGTATCTCAATATAGTTCAATGATAGATGATCAAGTACAAAGTTTCGTATCTTCTGTGTATGTGCATCATAGAAATCTCTCCAGTATGTTTCATTCTTCTTTCTTTGAGTTAGCTGGACCAAAACCACACTTGTCAACCCAATTTGAAAGTATTCTCCCTTTCGACCATTTAGCAATACTTTTATACCAGTCTGTTGTATTCCTTGTAAGTAGAATGAGAGTTGCATTATAATACTTTGCAATATGTTCTAATCCACCATTGTGAATAGTCGGATAGTAGCATAAACCAGGTCCAGTGGTTCCTATATCGGAGTATGCCAAGTAGTTGGCATATCCTCCGCCAAATTGTTGTAATCGGCGTCTCTTCGCACACTTGTTGAGTGGAGCTACGGGACGACTTGTACTATCAGCGAAGTAGTTATTCCTTAGACAGTCACCTATCCTTGTTTCTCGATCTCGTGGCAAAGTATCGTATGTATATTCTGTAAAAGTATGTGTACTCTCGACACCACCGCAAAGGAAATACTCGTTCAAGGTTGTAGTTCCACTTTTAGGTAAGTTTAGAACAATAATAGGGGTCGGTAGATCATATCGTATCGACTCTGTCTTGTCATGTATCTTCCGAGTAAGCGTAAAAGTCTTCTTCGCTTTCATCCAAGGCAATTCAATACCATTTCTTTCTTTAAGATCAATTATCTCTTTCATGAACTCACTACTCGGTTTTATACTACTATTGGTATATAATTGAGGTAGCGACCATGGTAATACTCTATTCTTTACCCCAATAGCTTTGTTTCTCTCCGTTTGATTGAGAAAATAGTAATTGTTATATCTAAAGTGTTTGAGCTTAATTGCAAATTCATCATGATTTACTTCTTCGCTGCTGCTGATATTATTAACATTGATATCATACGATAATGCTTTATTTGTCAATCCAGCAAATGCTAGTGCAGTATCGAGTCGATTGAGGCGCTTTATTGTGTGAGAAGAAGCATCCTTCTCAAGTATGTACTCTGCAAATGATGATATGTTATGCCGACGAGTTGTCTCAATTGATGATATATCATGTTTAGATACTGGTGGCGTTGCATATGTTGTGAGTGATACATTATTATTTATAGTCGTCACACTTATACTTGATATGGTATTATTTCGATTCGTTACATTTGATGATACGTTTACTTGCCCAGACAATGGTGCATTAAAGTACTCTAAATATCCGTGAACATAACTATTGTCCGGGAGATAAAAGTATAATTGTATCACGCTCGTTAAGACGAGACAAATAATGAATACCCCTCGTATTAATAGATTAGTAGCCCACATCCTATAAGATATAAGAGATACACCAATGTATTATAATATTATAATCTGCACCTAGTACATTCTAACAGCCAAATAGAAGTCATAGCGTGCTTCTTCCGGTATCGTAATTGCTTTGCTTGCATGCTGTTGTAGTATGTTATTACATCGGGGCATTTCTGCAATATCACTAAGTATCCACCGGTCTTGTAAGGATACACCTGAGTATACTCTCAATATATCCACCTTTTTTATTTGATTCATTCCAATCACTCTGTGTATCATCAAATGCTTCGTTCAGCGGAACTAAAACTTTTCTCTGTTCTAACAATTTCAATATAGTAGACATCTCCCCAGCTTGATCTAGGAAATAATTGTCTCGAATACTACTAAAAACAGTTTCACAACATACCGTGCCTGACTTGAAGAACACAAAACTAAGATCTAGATTCTTTATTCCGTCACCTGCAACTACCAAACAGATCTTCCCTTGCGGTCTGAGCACTTCTGCAATTGATTCAAAAACTTGTTGTGTAGGTTCTGGAAGATGCACGTTATCGCAAGTTATGATGATGAAGAGAGATGATATTAACATATATTAGTGCATGTGGGATGTAAAGGCAATCAAATAAAGGCAAACAAAGTTCAAATGAAGTATTCAAGTCACCGGGACTTTATATTGAACACACGAGTAAACGATACTAAGCGGACTTTCCTGTAAGACAGATGATGTGGTCACAAGAACCCTTAGGTCCACTTCCCAACTGTTGTATCTCTTCATGTTTGATTGTACGATTACAACCCATTTTCTTACACCAAGTAGCTGATTCATCAGATCCTACAGTACAGACAACATCTAGTGAAGGATAAGTAGACTTGGCAAGAGAAGTTGCAAAGCTACCCACTCCTCCTGAACCACCAATAATTAGTAATCTCTTGCCCTCTCCATTACAATTTGTTGTAGGAGAACTATCACTGATTGGCAATCCAACTTTACTAAGACTTTCAAAAGCAGTACAACCAGCAATTGGAATGCATGCCGCTTCATGTGATTTGATTGATTCAGGAATTGTTGATACTATACGCCTATCACAACATATATACTCAGCATAACTACCATCCTTGCTTGGATTTGCAATAAATACGACCCGTTGATTAAGTAAAGAACGTGTTTCATCGTCTGCTGTTGTTGATACCTCCTCAACAATACCACTGCCTCCGAAACCAACAATATAGGGAGTACGATGAGGTGGAGTTTCAACACCATCAGCTTTCATATTCAATTTATGATGATCTACTGGATTTAGATCACTGTATTCAATCTTAATTAAAACATCAGTAGATGTTTGAGGTACTGGCTTTGGATGTTCTTCTATAAAGGTTAAGTTTCTCCTCCCAAATTTGGATATACCGAGAACTTTCATTCTTCTTCCTTATACAATATCTTTAACTGTAACTAATTAACACTACAGTCTATTTCCCAAACAAGGTATAATTAGTGGGTCAATCAGGTCATTCAATATCATAATTATTACATTCAGCATTCGTCATTCAGCATTCATTATACTCATCTTCACTCCTTAGGTAAGTACGTTCTATTTGTATTTTATGTAAGGATACACCTGGGAGGTATCCTCTGTGAAAGCGAGTGAGTTGGCTGGCTGCTTCATATTATATATGACCTCAATATATGATAAAGATATAATAGTACTAATGTGCTTGCAATTGCTCTAAGTATCTTTATCCAAAGGATAGGATACCGCGATGAGTTGTTGGGAAAAGGTGACGAGCTAGCCCACACATACTCCCCTTCTCCTAACTAGTACCGTTATGTAAGTTATGTTGCTATTTCTTTTGTTTCTTATTGCATGGATCATTTCCTCCTGGTTTGCACTTCAAGAAGCAAGAAGAGTTTATACCAGTATAATACTCTAACGATTGAGATGTCGACGAGTTAGTATTGCTTTCCAATTGTATCTCAATATAGTTCAATGATAGATGATCAAGTACAAAGTTTCGTATCTTCTGTGTATGTGCATCATAGAAATCTCTCCAGTATGTTTCATTCTTCTTTCTTTGAGTTAGCTGGACCAAAACCACACTTGTCAACCCAATTTGAAAGTATTCTCCCTTTCGACCATTTAGCAATACTTTTATACCAGTCTGTTGTATTCCTTGTAAGTAGAATGAGAGTTGCATTATAATACTTTGCAATATGTTCTAATCCACCATTGTGAATAGTCGGATAGTAGCATAAACCAGGTCCAGTGGTTCCTATATCGGAGTATGCCAAGTAGTTGGCATATCCTCCGCCAAATTGTTGTAATCGGCGTCTCTTCGCACACTTGTTGAGTGGAGCTACGGGACGACTTGTACTATCAGCGAAGTAGTTATTCCTTAGACAGTCACCTATCCTTGTTTCTCGATCTCGTGGCAAAGTATCGTATGTATATTCTGTAAAAGTATGTGTACTCTCGACACCACCGCAAAGGAAATACTCGTTCAAGGTTGTAGTTCCACTTTTAGGTAAGTTTAGAACAATAATAGGGGTCGGTAGATCATATCGTATCGACTCTGTCTTGTCATGTATCTTCCGAGTAAGCGTAAAAGTCTTCTTCGCTTTCATCCAAGGCAATTCAATACCATTTCTTTCTTTAAGATCAATTATCTCTTTCATGAACTCACTACTCGGTTTTATACTACTATTGGTATATAATTGAGGTAGCGACCATGGTAATACTCTATTCTTTACCCCAATAGCTTTGTTTCTCTCCGTTTGATTGAGAAAATAGTAATTGTTATATCTAAAGTGTTTGAGCTTAATTGCAAATTCATCATGATTTACTTCTTCGCTGCTGCTGATATTATTAACATTGATATCATACGATAATGCTTTATTTGTCAATCCAGCAAATGCTAGTGCAGTATCGAGTCGATTGAGGCGCTTTATTGTGTGAGAAGAAGCATCCTTCTCAAGTATGTACTCTGCAAATGATGATATGTTATGCCGACGAGTTGTCTCAATTGATGATATATCATGTTTAGATACTGGTGGCGTTGCATATGTTGTGAGTGATACATTATTATTTATAGTCGTCACACTTATACTTGATATGGTATTATTTCGATTCGTTACATTTGATGATACGTTTACTTGCCCAGACAATGGTGCATTAAAGTACTCTAAATATCCGTGAACATAACTATTGTCCGGGAGATAAAAGTATAATTGTATCACGCTCGTTAAGACGAGACAAATAATGAATACCCCTCGTATTAATAGATTAGTAGCCCACATCCTATAAGATATAAGAGATACACCAATGTATTATAATATTATAATCTGCACCTAGTACATTCTAACAGCCAAATAGAAGTCATAGCGTGCTTCTTCCGGTATCGTAATTGCTTTGCTTGCATGCTGTTGTAGTATGTTATTACATCGGGGCATTTCTGCAATATCACTAAGTATCCACCGGTCTTGTAAGGATACACCTGAGTATACTCTCATAATGATGATTAATGTATCGTCTCCTTCTTCAGTATTGATATGGTATCACCTCAGGATATAATAACTTAGTAGTTTTTAATAGTATCAATGCGTTTGTTCAGTGCTTCAAGTATCTTTGCAGCACTATCATCATCAACAGCAGCAGCAAACACAACACTAAAAACTGCTGCTTTTAGTAGTCATCCAATGAAACGTGTGGCTTCACCCACATTGGCATTTGCATCATCATCTATAAAACGCTCATTTGGTATATCATCATCATCAGTAAACATGTCTACTTCTACCAGTAACACAGAAGAAAAGAAGACTAAACCACCAATGTATAACTTTTACAATTCATTATCACACTCATGGATAGAACAATTAACATCCGAAGATCCAGAAAACTTAGAAAAATCATTAGCCTCTGGTGGACGGTCATCAAAAAGTAGACCAGTATATAATGGACATTATGTCAATGTTCGTCCTACACCACTGAAAAATCCAAAGTTAGTTGTACATTCTCCTGAATTATCATCTGAGTTAGGATTTGGTATTGGAGAAGAAGAGAATGAATCATTTATCAAGTATTTTAGTGGTGACGTTGATGGTGCCTTTGAGAACTTAGACATGTCGGATATTGTTGATGTAGATGATTCAGGTATGAAAAGTGAGAAGTCTATAGAAACATGGGCTACGCCGTATGCATTATCAATTATGGGTAAACGATACACAAACAATTGTCCATTTGGTACCGGTGATGGTTATGGCGACGGCAGAGCAATCTCTGTTGGAGAGATATTAGTTCCAAAGGATGGCAAGAAAGAGGGAGATATTATAGAGTATCCACAATCTGCATCACGATATGAATTGCAACTCAAAGGTGCCGGTCAAACTCCGTTCTGTCGAGGTGCTGATGGTCGTGCCGTTCTAAGATCAAGTATTCGTGAGTTCCTAGCAAGTGAGGCAATGCATCATCTCGGTATATCAACCACACGTGCTCTATCACTAATTGTAAGTGAAGATGGTGATACAAGTAATAGGCCATGGTACTCTGATAATAACAACGCAAGAGAACTGCCGTCTATGGATGATCCACGTCTTGCAAGATATGACGAAAAGCAACGAAGAGAGATTATATCACAGTTAGCAGCACAGCAAAAGAGTGATCCAGATATGATGGTACAAGAGAAGAATGCCATCACAACACGAGTGGCTACTTCATTTGTTAGAATTGGTCACTTGGATTTGTTTGCACGACGTGTTGATATGTTATCAATGAAATCTAAAGACAACAAGGATATTAAACAAACATCCCAATATCAAGAATTGGAAGATATGATGTGGCACGCTTGTTATCGTGAGTATTATAATACGGCATATGCTCCATATTATGAAAAGAAGGATGCCAAGAGTGCTGCACTTGCCTTGCTGGATGGAGCCATGAACAATATTGCAAAGATGGTAGGCGGCTGGATTCGTGTTGGCTTTGTACAAGGCAATTTTAATGCCGACAACTGCTTGGTTGGAGGTAGGACGATGGATTATGGTCCATTTGGTTTTCTAGATATATATGTAAGTCGATGTTTGTGTTGAAGAAGTTCATGTTGTATGTCTAGACTCGATCTAATCTCACACCTCTCTTGTCTTTCATCACAGCACCCACTTAGTGCAAAGTGGACTGGATCGGGTGAGCACTTTGGTTTCATGAATCAGCCTAACGCAGGATATGCCAATTTTGCTGTATTAGTCGAAAGTCTACTGGTTATAATTGAGGCTGAAGGCGGCGATGCAGACGAGGTACGAGATGAAGTATTGAAGAAGGCTCAGTCTGCCTTTTCAGATGCAGTTGATGTTGCTATTAGAGCCAAGTTGGGGTTAGAAGGAGGGCCACCGGAGATGGACAAGTTTGCCGATGAGCTTTGGGGTGAGATTGAACCACTTTTGCGAATAGGACGTGCAGATTGGACTTTGTTTTGGAGACAACTTACATATGTGGCTGCAAAGTATACTCCAACAAAGAGAGGAACCGAGGAATGTGATTCATCAGACTATGATGGCATGATGATGACGTTATTGGGCGATAACAGTGATGGCACATATCCATTTTACGACACTCTGTCAGATGAGAACCGTGCAACTCTTCGTACTTGGATTGAAAAATGGCACAAGACACTTACCAAGTGCTATCAGACGAATGCAAAACAATCAGAGGAAGTTACACCTCCTGAGGAAGTTATGAGATTGGCCAACCCAAAGTACACATTGAAAGAATGGATGCTTGTAGAGGCATACACAAAGGCCGACGCTGGCAAATCGCCAGGCAACCCATTTACACTGTCAGGCGATTACTCAGGTGTGCATGAGTTGTTTGACCTGATCAAAGACCCATATAGTGAAGGTACATCTGAGAATCACAAAAATTACTATCGTCGAGCACCGGATGAATCTCTGAAGGCTGGAGGAACTGCATTCATGTCCTGATCTTCATAAGCGTGTAAGATGGGGATAGATGGACATCCATTCCCCGCTTGCTCGCGAATATAAAAATGATCGACATGGGAATATATTTGAGAGGTTTAGGTTATTGAATGACGGATGATATTGGTTGATGTTGAAAACCAACCTAATCATCCTGACAAAATGACCATTGAATGAGCCTCTGTATATATTCCTGTAACCAATTAACCTAAGATGTATATACTACTGAGACAGCAAAGAGCTGCAAAGCCTACAATACACTACTCTCTCCTCTCTTCTTTCAATCGGTACTGGTGTCGTATAAATAATTTGCTACCACAATTTTTATGTAAAGTGACGATGACGACGATAGGATGATGTTATGACGCATTAAACCAATATACCATACATTCTATTATCATTATTAGTAGTAGAGGAAGATCATTCCAGAAGAGTCATATATTATATCAGACAAGAGTTATATGATATGTTCATTCCAATTAGTATGCGTTATTTGATAGTTCTATCAGCCACCATCTCTATCAGTGTTAGTGCTTTCTCCACTACCCATCATCGTTCACATCATACATCATGTTTATCAATGGCTGGCATGGGTATGTCGTCAACATTATCGAAGAAGAAGGGCAAGAAGAATAAGAAAGGAATGGGCAAAACAAAATCATCTTCTGATAACAAGAAGAAGTATGATGTTGCAAAGAGTATGATAAAATCAGAGAAACTTTAACCCTAACCCTAACAACAACAACAAATCTTGGTATGAAAGTCTTGGCGGAAAGGCGAGAAATGAGTTTGTTGGCCCTATTGATTTGATATCTGTTGAAAAAGCTAGTTTGCTATGCAGTAAGGCATTTAAAAGTGCTGTGGTTGGATTAGATCCTGAGTTAACTATGTCTTTTGTTGCGAGAAATCTAGACTCTAGATAGGAAGTTAAGTATAGTGCACATATATCTTATTTCATTATTGTTGTTTGCTTCAGTAGTTGGTTTTTGACTTTATTGATCAGTGGGTTTTATAGGAGCTTCTTCTGTTCCTCTCTCCCCCAATCGTCCTTGCTCATCTTTATCTAACTGCTCATATGTCTGTCCCATCGCTAACTTATTTGCTTCTTGTTTCTCCCCGGGCAACAATTGTTGCATAACTGCATAGGTAGCTCGAACAACATCTTCACTTGGTCCATTACCGCCATTGTCACTATCCAACTGGAGTCTCTCGAGTGCAGGACTGATACTGGTTGCTGGTGGATAGTATCCTTCTGAATTAGCAATCGTTATAGCTTCAAAAGTCTTTCCAGTAGCCTCTGGAGTCGACAATAAATCAACGAGAATCTTAGCTACATCCTGTCTGTTGATTCGGCCGACAGCAATATCGCCCTGAGAAAAGATTGGACGCTGATTTGGTGCCCATTCGTCATTCAAGCCGCATGGTCTGAAAATGCAGTAATCAACTCCACAACTTCTTAACTTCTCTTCACTCTCCTTCTTTACACCCAGTATGCCAAATGGATTCAATCGAACAATTGGAATTGCGGCAGCTCCCTCGAGTTCAGTCTTCTTTTCTTCACTCCAATCAGGTCTAGTAACACCAGCTGAGCTCAGCATGATTACTTTTGGAAGAGTATCTTCTCCTAACTTGCGTGGAGAATCTTTTGCTAATGCATCGCCCAAGGTCGTTACACCCACCGCATCGATTGTACCTTTTGCATTGGTTGCCAATCCTAGTACAGCCTTGAGCTTTGTAATAATACTTTGATCTGGCGAATCACTAAATCCTGTAGCTGCCCAAATGGCTGCTTCACACTTATCTTCATTTAAAGCAGCTGTGATATCTTCTTTATTTCCCAAATCTGTTTGCCTTATAGTCAATAGACTATTTGTTGGATCAAACATATCATTTGCTTTGTCAACATCTCGCACCATTGCCTGTTTGTTGTAGCAAATGCATAAGAAATGAGATATGTACTTAAAGATATGGAGAAAAAAAATACACATACATACCAATACAGGAACATTTTGTTCAAGCAATTGTTGTACAACGAATTTGCCTGTACGTCCTGTAGCACCAGCTACTGCTACTCTGCTCACCAACGACGACAAGGCTGGTTTGGTAGTAGTATCATCACTGTCAGATGATTCAGCATAAAGAGTTGTTATTGTTGGAGTCCGTATCTTGTTGACAACGGGAGATTGAAAAGCATTTGTGTAGGATATTGCTACCGCCAGAAAGGCAAGACGATTGAGAGGTATCATTCTTCTATAGATGACTTTATCACACCAACTCTATCGCCAGTGCTAATTAATAGAAAACTAACATTGCAATGAGGTGTTAGTTTGTTGTTGAAAATATCTTTGACAGAGCACGGTATCCTACCATGAGAGTGTAGTATGTATCCGTCAAAGAGATTTTTTGACTGTTCTTCCATTCTAGTCTCCCTCCACCTAAAGCAGTGGCGCCCCTTTTAGATACATCATATTAAAGAGTTGTCGTCGTATATTACTAATAGTGTTAATTCAGGGATGTATATTTGTAACAATCGGCGGTATCCCAGATGTTGTTCATTTCTTCTACTATTATGTTTGACAACATTATCAAAATCAATATCTGCTTTTCAATTACAAACAACGGTAGTATCAAATATCTACCATACAACTCATATCACTTCAAGTTGTCTTTCATTGACAAATAACGATGATGCTATAGAGGATATTAGTGGTAGAAGCATCTTAGAATCAAAAGCAGATGATGGGTTTGGCGCATCAGTACCATATGTTCCTCTGAGTCAACGCAATACTAATGGGCAGAATACTGATGGCACTAAAGATAATACATTATCTTCAGTAAGTATATCAGATGGTAGTTCGACTTCAGTAGTACTAAGCAATGAAGAAGAGTTATTAAAACAAAGCAGAATGAGAAATATAATAGTGGCAGTTTCATCTTTTGCATTTGCATTATTAAACTATGGATATCACTTTACACATCCTGTAACTGCTATTGAAATTCTATCCACTATGCAAAAGCAAAGTGCCCCATTAACTGATATTGGTAATAATGGTAAACCAACAGTCATAGACTTTTGGGCACCGTGGTGTGGTAATTGTAAAGTAGCAGCTCCAACACTTCAAGCAGTGGAAGAAGAATATGGGGATAAAGTTAACTTTATAATGGTAAATGCGGATGATGCTAGAAATGGACCATTAATACAACTTTTTGGGGTCGACGCGATTCCCCACTTGGCACTGCTTGATGGGGATGGAGATGCTGAGACTGCTCTGATTGGGCCCACAAGTAGAAATGTATTACGAAGCGATCTTGATGCTCTATTGAATAAAAATTGTGGTACATCAGTTGCAACTACGATGGAAGAGGATATTCAGACTGCTACACCAACGATTACAATATGTCAAACTGGCCATGACGAGTTACCTTATAAGATGTATGATGCATTTGGAAGAAGAGACAGTAGAAGAATCAACTTTGTTGAGGCTATGAAAGATTAATCAATGTTTTGACTAACAAGATAGAGGTAAACTAATCTAAGATATGCTATAAAGGAAACTATGACAATCTATTGCTGTGCTTGTGGTATAGTGGGGCGAGGTGATAGCTCTACACATAATAAAGACAAATCAACCCCGAGCGGTATCCTTAGGCTTTTTTCAGTCGAAAGTACAATATCACCCCTTGCAAGCTCTTACAAGCCCTCTCTAGAGACAAGAGTAGCACAAACAAACCCTTATATATACTTATAAGATATCTAGTTATAATTTGGTGCGGTAGATTTCCACAGAGGATACCTATATGAGCACAAGCCAACAAAGTGCAGTACGAATATTATTTTTACAAACCAGCCTCTCCAAATATTTACACAACACAAACAGAACTAAATCATGGGGATTATAATGAGTAGAATGTTTGAATCCCTATTCGGGTCAAAGGAGGTTCGTATATTAATCCTCGGTTTAGATAATGCAGGGAAAACAACAATTTTATATCGACTACAGAATGAGAGTGATGAGGCAGTACAAACTATTCCAACTATTGGATTTAATGTCGAAACATTGCAATATAAGAATATAAAGGTGAGGAGATAAAGGATAGAGAGTTAGGAATATGAAGAGGGCTTGATTTAATATGTGCTTATATATGATGAGAGTTGCAATCCTTATTTACTCATATTAATGTCTCACAATATTATATACTTCAACTCAACATGATATCAGTTTCAAGTATGGGATTTAGGAGGACAAACATCTATTCGACCATATTGGAGATGCTACTACCCAAATACTGATGCTATTGTATTCGTTGTTGATTCAGCAGATGTAGAACGTATGAATGTTGCCAAAGGAGAACTAGCAGCCATGCTCGAGGAGGATGAATTACGTGACTCCATACTCTTAGTATTTGCAAATAAACAAGATCAAAAGGGTGCATTGAACGCACAACAAATTAGTGATGCATTAGGATTACCAGAGGTGCGGAATAGACAATGGAGTATTCAAGAGACGAGTGCATTGCAAGGTAAAGGGTTATTTGAGGGATTTGATTGGTTAGTTTCATGTATCAAGGGAGTAGAAGGAGAATAAAAGTATGAGAAGTGAATACAAGAGTGATTTTAACAACATATAGACATGGGATAGTGAAATCGGGTAGTAAAAAGAACATGAAAGAGTGATTCGACAATGTATTCTTTGGTGGAAATGTCGACAATCGGGGGTTAATGTTGTAAATACAAGACGAATTTCAGTAAAGAGCCTTTTTGGACGCTAAAGAATACCTGCTGACTACAGCTCGCTTAATTCCAATGTGTGTGTAACAATATTTGTGCTTTGTGTTGTCTCTGTTTGGAGAGATAAGTTTAGCAATTGATACTACTTAGTTTCTACTAATTTAGTTGTGTAGTAAGTTGCTGTATTATCTTGTTTCAATTTGATTGTACTTAATTGGATGCTTAGTGTCTAATTTAAAATAATAGTAACGTCGTCTTTGTCTAATCCACTGATATCAACATGAGGTTGATGTTTTTATTCAGACACAAGTAATTTGTTATAAAGATTCCACCACAATCATTAAACCATATCTGCCTTAGCTTTCTCGATCATCTCACCAAGTTCTCCACTTTGATACATCTCGATCATGATATCACTACCCCCAATAAACTCTCCGCATACATATAATTGAGGAATAGTAGGCCACTGTGAGAAAGTTTTAACACCCTGACGAATTTCCTCATCCGCTAATACATCAACTGAATGAAAGTCGATATTGTATGATTGTAAAATTTGACATGCCGAATTGGAGAATCCACACTGAGGGAATAATTTAGATCCCTTCATAAAGAGTAATACTGGATTATCATCAACGAGGGCTTGGATTTTATCTTGAGTAGAATAAGAGATTACATCATCATCAGACGACATTTCTAGAGGTGTTGAAGTGTATCTTTGTACTGCCCCGACGGAGGATGAAACGGGTGCAAATGCAAGAGCACCTGATGCAGCCGATAGAATGCTTGCAATGAATAGAATGAAGTAATTCATATTGAGAGATTGCAATAAGGAGAGAGGAGTTATTGTAATAACGAGTAGTGGAGCGTATCAGAAGCGGAATTCCGGCGATACACCGGCTAGGATACCGTTTACACTCTCTTTCTCCTTCTTCGTATGTTTATCTTCTTCTCAGGTTCATACTAGCCAACAGACAGAGTATAATCCTCCACTGCAACATGGGGAGGTTGAAGCGGGTGCTGTGTACGACGGTAGCCGGTATCTTTAACCTTACTTGGCTCAGCTCTTGGCAGTGACGAACTATGTTGAGTTTGAATACCTAATGCCTCTCTCTCACTAGGTACTTCTTCTAGGAGTCAGAATAAGTATATGATCCATTTATAAGCTTTTTGTTTTAGTTTATGGCACTGCAATAGTTGAAACAATCTTTTTAACTCGTTCCAAACTATGTGCATCTAATCCTCCACTACCACCTTTAATTAATGCGCAATTATCAGGCTTATATGGAGGATCAACTCGTATTTCTTTTAGTACTATTATCGATTCTCCCTTCCATACTACCTCATTACATGCTTTTAGTAGCTTGTCAAATACTAATTGACCTTCAGGGGTGGCCTGATAATAAGTTTCATATGATGATGAATGTGTGTGAGATGAATACAGTAAATACAAAGGCTAACATATGCTTCAATTCCACTAAATACACTGCACTCATCAAAAATAGCAGCAATACCTAACAATACCAACATACAATAGGCACACACACATACACACTCTCTTACCTTTTGATTGATGTGGCTGAAACTCTCCTCAGCAAGTCTTATTGCCCTCTTTTCACGTTCCTCCAACGCCTTCCTACTAACATTCGGCAGGGGTAATTTTAATTCATCTAAATTACCCACACCTGCCAATTCACGTAGTGTCGCATCATCCTTATCATCACTACTTATTGTCTTTTTTTCTAATACACATGAGGCATTCACAACTGTAATTTCAGATGATACAGTTGTGTGTACACCGGCCGACTTTTTCAATACAATTACATTTGAAATTTCATCAGTACAATAGATTAATCCACGAATGGTAGTACTACTATGCGTACCCGGTGATAGTTTCAGTTCCATGAGGGTATTAACAGGATAGGTTGAGGCTAAATTGCCACCTGTCATATTTTTCGCCATTATATTCGGTGATATAGCCGATGATATAATATAACCGCACAGGTCCGAAAATAAAGGGATTAATAGGGATATATAGTATCAATACTCTTGCAAGGAGGCGTGACGAGGCCTTACCAATACAAGTTAGTTGAACTATTATCTGACCACCTTTTGCAGTAAAAATAAAAGTGAAGGATACCGCGTCTCCCATTTTCATCATCACATTTTCAATGGTTGCGATCTATATTGCGGTGCAGTTAATCAGATATCAATATAAAGCGTCGTTTATCCAGTTATATCAATCTAAGTGAGTGTTATTTTGACAGTGTTTATCGTGCTATGTGATTTTATCCGGTCTCGCAGCGTTTCATTTATTATTTATTGACCGATACCTACTCATCATTTTTTCCCTCTCCACACAATAAATTATAGCGAGGTAAACACCCAAACAATAAGTATACACAATGAGTAGACTGCAAGAATTATCACCAGACGCAGAGGTAGTGTCCGGACATGCGGCACTAGCCGTTAATATGGCCGCGGCCAATGGATTACAGAATGTACTCAAAACAAATCTAGGTCCTCGAGGTACACTCAAAATGCTTGTTGGTGGTGCTGGACAGATTAAATTAACCAAGGATGGGAATGTATTGTTGCATGAAATGCAGATACAGCATCCTACTGCTGCGTTAATAGCACGTACGGCTACGGCTCAGGTGAGTATTAGATTGTTGTTTGTGTAATTTATTGGGATATAAGCGTCATTTTTTTTAATATGCCACCATTCATTTCTAATCCTTTCTTTAATACCAAATAATTCACCCCCTGCAAATTATAACAATCACTGATAATTACACTACAATACAATTCACAGGACGAGGTAACAGGTGACGGCACAACATCCACTGTTCTTTTATGTGGTGAGCTTCTCAAACAAGCACAAAGATATACCTCTGAGGGATTACACCCCCGTGTAATTGCAGATGGATTCGATATTGCTCGTGATGCTACACTCAAATTCCTGGATGAGTTTAAGATTGATTATTCCAATGGTGATAAGAAAATTGAAGAAGATCGTGAGTTGTTACGATGTTTGGCATCTACATCACTCAAAACTAAATTGGAACATGAATTATCTGAAAAGATTGCCGATGCGGTAGTAGATGCTATGCAATGTATTGTTCCCGAGGATACTACCAAGTCACCAGTTGATTTGAACATGGTTGAGATTATGACAATGCAACGTAAGATGGGTACTGATTCACGATTTGTGAATGGTATTGTGTTAGATCACGGTGGACGTCATCCTGATATGCCCAAGGTATTGAATAATTGTCATATCATGACATGTAATGTAACCTTTGAATATGAGAAGACGGAGGTACAGAGTGGTTTCTTCTATTCTACAGCAGAGGAACGTGAAAAGCTAGTTGAGAGTGAAAGGAAGTGGTTAGACGAACGTTGTCGTCAAGTAGTTGATTTTAAACGATCGGTATGTAAGGAAGGAGAAAGCTTTGTTATGATCAACCAGAAGGGAATTGATCCATTATCATTGGATATATTCGCCAAGGAAGGAATCTTGTGTCTGCGTCGGGCAAAGCGTCGTAACATGGAGCGTTTGACATTAGCGTGTGGGGGTTCACCAATCCATTCTGTGGAAGATTTGGATGCCAATCAATTGGGCTGGGCTGGTAAAGTTAGTGAGGTATCATTGGGAGATGATAAGTTCACATTTGTTGAGGAATGTAAGCACCCCAAGAGTTGTACGTTATTGCTACAGGGTCCGAATGTACACACTATTGATCAAATCAAAGATGCCGTACGCGATGGACTCCGTGCCGTCAAGAATGCTATTGAAGATCATGCTATTGTTCCAGGAGCAGGGGCGTTTGAACTTGCTGCATCAATGCACCTTCGTGATACTGTTGCAAAGGCAACGAAAGGAAGGCCAAAATTGGGTGTTCAGGCATATGCCGAGGCACTTCTTGTCATTCCAAAGACATTGGCTGAGAATTCCGGTTTTGATGTTCAAGATTGTATACTCAAATTGACCGATGCCCGAGAGGATAGTGGATGCTCAATGGCAGTAGGATTGGATTGTTCATCTGGTGATCCCATGATCCCTGCCGATGAGGGAGTTTGGGATAACGTTCGTGTCAAAAGACAGTGTCTACACCTATCGACCGTGTTGGCATCTCAGTTACTACTAGTGGATGAGGTCATGAGAGCTGGTAAGCAGATGGGGAAGAGTGCTGGACCGGGTCCTGAATAGAGACGAGGAGAAGACTGCTTGGGGGGTTCTTTGATAGATTGCTTCTACTTACTTCTCTAGTGACAGAGACATATAAGACAGTCGTATTGATGATCACCCATTTACTGCACTCATACTGCACTTCTACTCTACCCTACCCCGCCAAATCATTCTTGTAGAGTAGAGAATATAGTTTAGTTTCCTCATCTAGTGTTTTGGTCAATGATGGAAGCATGTGTTATTAGTTTGAAGTTTATTCATCGTATGTCTATACATTAAGTTTACATTCTACACACTACACTATAATTTATGCAGTCCTTGCCACCAAACTGTTACGCCGCTTGGCTTTATACTGCAATCTAGTCTTTTGGAAAGCAGGCAATTTCACCTGTTGACCATCTTCTATGTTAGCAGCGGTTGTTTTATCCTTCTTCTCCTTAGCACCAAGAGGAGACGACTCCGAATTAGATTTGACAGGTGACGAATCACTCGAGGAACTACTATTCTTCGATACTGCCAGGGATGGTAATGCTTGTATAGATTCAATATTACCGAACTCCGATGACGTTGGAGTAGTTGATGTATTAGAAAATGAGAATGGTAGTGATGGAATATCCTCAATTTTAATACTGAGTTTAGTATCCTTCTCTATCATCATATCAACATTCAACAACGTCGGTCTTGGTTTCAATCTAATGCTTGGTATAGGTCTAGATGAGAGGGATAGTAATCTTCTACTTTCCATATTCTCCTTACCATTATCATATGTAGATTTCGATGATGATGCTGTCGACGATGACGATGATGGTATCGATGATGACGAGGGCAAGAAGGTGGGTATGTTAAGATCCATCGCTGTGTGGCTAAATTGAAAGAGCCTTGGTCGTTTGTTTGCTCGAGGCGGTGGCGGTGGAGATAGTGATGGTGAATAATATGGTAAAACATCAGAACTAGACGGTGATTGATGAGTAGAGATACTCATGATATGATTTGATTATCTTCAATGAGGATAGTAGTTATGTTGCAATGCAATAGAATAGAAGCTGCAGGATTATGGTTTGGGTTTGAATAGCTGCAATGGTTTAATAGCTGGACACGATTGTTTCTGTGTACGAATGACAGCGGAGTATGGCTTCCTTTGATTCATAACTGTGTTCAAAGACCAACTAAAATTTCATTCTTGGCCACATCCCACAAACTGTATGCAGTTTACAGCTAGCTATGCAGTCTTTCCCTATTTGTTTGCAGGAATAAGCCTATTTTTGCACCCCTTCAACCACCGTACGATTTATGCATTCACAGCTAACATAACACTCAGCTCAGCATTAAGTAGATTGAAGTAGGGTAGTAGGTTCAATGGAAGTTTGTAACACGTCAGAGGTTGACACAGTTCTTCTTCCGACTCTTAAACCATTGTACAGCATTGTGCTCGAGCAACTTACCTACCATTGTGGACTAATAAACACATGCAAAACATAGTCATTATTCATATTCATGTCCACTTTGCTTTTGATATTGATTGCCAACATATCCCCGTCTAATCATAATCCAACATGGGCCAGATCGATCAACAACAATATGCAAAGAAAGTAGAGAAAACATCCTCTACTGATGTTACGATGGGAGACTCTTTTTCATCTCTATCTCTATCATCATCAATCCTCTCTGCAATAGGCCTCGGTCTTGGCTTTGGTACCTATGGCATATGCGATAGTCTAACCATGACCAAGCAGAAGCAAACAGTTCGTCTAAGTGGTGACGATGAAGACATAGGAGATACAGTGATGATGGATGAAGACGAAGACGAGATCGATGTAGCATGGCGAGAATTTGATTGCAGTTGGGAGGATGTCAATGTCAAGAAGAAGAATGAAAATGATATGTTCAAGCTGTCGGTATCTCCGAGCCGAAGAAGCGGTGTCCGTCGAGGTCATCATGACGGATCCACTACAGGAACTTCAATCAAGATGATTAGTGTCCCTACCAAGTGTATCGATGGACCATCTCCAAAGCAGAGTATTCCTCGAGCGGCATGACATACTATGAGTTTGCCATGTATATTGCACTGTTTGAACATAGATGTACATTAGATAAAGCTAATCTCAATCAAGATGATGATGTTTAGTTCACACAAAAATAGTTTATTAATCTTTAGTAGTTGCAATACACAGAGCATTGCATATATGTAATGAACCACACCAATAGCTCACAAGAGAGAACCACAAACAACAAGACTATGTTCCTCTCCAAGAGAAACACAGCTTTCTTAGGTCGTACTCATTCGGATACCTTTGGAAAGGATCTTCATAGCCTCATGGGGAATGAAACCATCCACAATTGAGATCTTACCCGCTACAATCTTTTTGTGAAGCCCAATTGTGTTAGCCTCATATGAGTTCTTGAATGCAAATCTTACAACGTGACATGGCTTATCTTGTCCTAAACGATGAATACGACCAGCTGCTTGAACTTCTACTGCTGGATCTAGCGATGGTTCTAGTAGATATACACGAGATGCAGCTGTAAGTGTAATCCCAACATTACCACTCCGAAGAGTGATCACGAATACTGCAGCCTTGCCATTTGATGTATTCTGAAAACTTCTGATGGCATCATCTCGTTTGTTTGAGCTTGACGACCCTGTGAATTGATGCACATCATAACCATCCGCTTGCAGTCCCCGAACACACGCATCATGAACATCCAAATGTTGAGTAAACACAACAGCTCTCAGTTTTGGTTCACTTCTACGATGAGTAGCTAAGTCATTCCTCAAGGCAACAATCTTAGTGAGTTTTTCTGGTTTGTAATGTCTCTTCTTCTGTGTAACAGCTTCAGAGAGACTACGGTGATCCACAGACTTTAGAACTTTGGCCATTTGAGGGACAAACTGCTTCTCGGCAGTGAATCTCTGCGCTCCCATGAGGTGCCGAGAGAATGTTGATGCCTTGGCGTTGATCTGATTGAAAGCTAAATCTTCATCCCGAGTCATTGTCAACATGATTGTTGACGTAGTAGATGGGGGAAGCGCAAGTGCTTCAGACCCATTGATCCGTTGAGACTTTGTATGCCTAATCATGAATGTTTTCATCAAGTCAACTAAAGCGTTGAGACTAGCTTCCGTCGGCTGGCGGTTAAAGCTTGATATGGCAGTATACAATGGATAAAAGGGGCTTCCAGCGTTATAAAACGAATTAGTACCTGCGATGAAAGATATTTGTTTGGTAATCTCAGTAGCTGAATTTGTTGCCGGCGTGGCTGTTACGCCCCAACGAAGTGAGGAAGAAAGGAGATTAGCACATTCGATTCTTGCTGACGGGCCTTTGAGGAACAAGTGAGATTCATCTTGTACAACACGATGAAACTCAAATGAGGACGTGACTAATGGTGGCCACTTGAAGGTGGCGGAAGACAAGATAATGTCTACTCCATTGATACCCAAGACGTCATTTGTCTTTGTGAGATCAATTGTTGCATTCGTCTTCTTTCGGCTCTTGTGAAAAGTCTTGACAACAAGGCCAGGACTATGCTTTCTCACTTCATCTTCCCACTGACCAATAAGCGAAACCGAAGTCATGATGACAGTAGTTTTGATCTTCAGCTTCTTTGTTGGCAAAGCCGGAATAGCTGCAAGTTTGTTCGCCTTCACTTGGAGTAATACTGAGCGCTTGGCATCAAATTGTTGCTGTATAGCTGGATCAATATCGTCTTGATTGATACCATAACCTAACCCAAACGTTTCTCGCAAGGTTGCTACTTGCATGTTGAAATCAGCATTGATCTGTTGACGGGTATCGATATTCTTGTTGTATTGATTGCATCGAGCAGCAATTTGCTGACTTGTTGCAAGTCCATTGGGAGCAGGTTGGTTAGTCGCTACCAAGGCGAGTGTAACTGCAGTTTTACCCATTCCAACCTGAATGTTTGGTTATGTTATAGAACGCATGTGGAAGTTAGAAAACAAAGTCATACTATCTGACATCTCTATAGCCTTGACATTTTCTTACCTCATCAGAGAGCCACCCGCCTCGATTATGAGTCCGTTCAGTTTCTACCATAAACGCAAGTGACTGCTTCTGGTAATGACGTAACGAGGTACTAAATCCTCTTCCACTCGGCGGCTGCATCTCAACGGGATGAACAGTTGTGATTTCAGAGAGGAGCTTGCTTATTGAAAAGTCTGCTGAACGACGTGTTCTTGACAACTGGTGAGCTGAAGGGGCTCTCACAACAAGTGGACGAGCAGCAGCAGCAGCAGGCGGTGGCTGAACTGGAGCAGCCTCAATCTCACGGGCACGACGCTTGGCTAATTCCCTCTCTCTTCTCCAACTTGGATTTGAATGAGTGGCTTGACAGTGTTTTGACCACATTGTACAATCTTTGGCCGGTTTGTCACACACATAGCAGTAGCAATTCGAACAGTGAAGCTTCTTATCCCCACTAAACGGATGCGTGACGCAGTTCTCCCTTGAGTGTGGGAAATCTGCCAAAGCATTACTCCCTTTGCTAGCTATAATAGTAAGCTCCTCATCTTCATCATCATCTTCATTACTGTTCTTTGTACCCGAGTTGTTGTAATTATTATCGTCCTTTAGATTTCCCTTACTGGTGGTAGTATCACTAGTAGCATTTCTCCATACTGGCGCCATTGGAACTTCTAATATGTCTGGGTCTAATATATTCTTATCACTCCCCCGAGATGCAGCTGCTGTTGCCGCACCCCCACTCTTCTTTCCTAATGTGTCATATTCTTCATCTTCATCATCTGACAACAAACTAATAATTTCCATCCCAGTGGATAGCTTGTTATTGGAGGTATTACTTGATGCCTTCTTCTCTAGTTTCATTACTTTTTGTTTCTTCAAGGGAGATGCTGTATCATGATTTGTAGAATCTTTCAATGCACCATTAGTCATTGAACTACTGTTGTTGTTTGTTGAACTACTGATGTTTGTATTGTCCCTCTGCACTACTAAATTACGCTGCACCTGACCAAACATTTGAAATAATCGAACCCAGCCATCAACACCTCCCTCAATGTTCGACAATTTAATACCGTTCAACGATATAATAATATCATCTACCATTAACGGAGAATTGGACTGGTTGGACTTTGATGATATAACACAGTTGTCATCCTCACTTATAATCCCTACGCCTAACGGACCGGGAGGTATGGTAATATTGATTGACTGTGCCATTTTTGTTATCGATAATTTCGTGTGAATTATAATGTGTGTTGGTTCTTCTTTGTGTCAATTATTGTATGATGTACGTATATTATTGTTGGCTTTACTTATATACTGGAACAGGCGGATGAATGGTAGTAGGTTCAATTCTGTTTAGTTGACTTTGTTTCGCAACTGGTTCAAGTGGCAACACTCTTACTGTGTGTCGTGTTAGTCTGTGTTAGTGTTGGATTACCTATGTTGGTTGTAATAAAATTATAACCAAAGTCAATAAATAAATAACAGCGTAGCCTAGTGCCGCCTGCCAGATAAATGTCTAACAAGCTAACACGTGCGTGTATTAACCAGTCAATAACAGTATACGACACGGTTGATTAATTAGTAACGGAACTTCACGCCTTGGTTTTGAGGTGAAGTTGTTATCGTATTTATTGTTGCTATGTAAATAAAATGTCGAGTGGTTTACTCGCTTTTCTATCTTGCGGGAGAAAACCACACTACTTACGGGCTTATGCAGCAGGGCGGCTGGCAAAGTATTATGTTACCAATTGAAGGTATATATAAGAATACAAATCTTAGACTTACTTGCTCATTCTATTGTGAAAGAATATAGTGAGTAATACACTTTCGATATCGCTGGCTTCATTGACAAGACAGTTGTCTTCTTACTCGGTTTCTAAGTGATTTATCCGGCTCAACACACCTCGTATGTCGGTCTTCGAACCATTCCTAAACCTCGAGAGTACCTTTGAACAAGATGAAATGAAAAGATGATATAAGTATGTGAACACACAAAAAGTCAAAAACATAAATAAGTACTTGACAGTACAGGTATCTCCAAATCATCATCTTCAGGATAAGAGTTGTATAGTTCAGACAAATAATTTAAACAGGAACAAAGTTTTCTGCATCGGACCCTACCATACGACCTTTTGAAGTATGGTAGGATGTGTCCTGAAAGCGAGCTAGGTTAGGTTGTCATCATAACTATACACCCACCCCTTTCCCTGAAGATGACTTGGACTGGTTGATTGTGTTTGACATATGAACTCACCTCTTGAGATGGAAACACTTCGTACCTTGATCATGTGTACCAGCTCCAACTGAAAGAGAAAGACAAAAGAGAAGGAGTAGAGGTGAGGTACAAGGATAGAGCAGATAGGTTATATCAAAACAAATCATATATCTTTTCGATCATGTACAATAACGTTTTATTTGAATGATTCTCGTCACTGAAAATTCCGACTGGGGCGGCATACACTCAAAGAGTAAAATCATTTCGAAAGGATAAGATAAATATGTGTACCTCGTACTCAAACGTACCTTGGTCTTGAGTTACACTCGGCGTTCTAAAATACCACCGCTGTCGATGAAGTGAACCTAACCGGAGAAGAGAGAGAAAGTATTAGTATATTGTAAGACAAGAAGGCGTCAAAGAAGTCTCATCAAAGGCCAAAGGAGAAAACAAAGAGAGATCAGTGTAACTATGACATAAAAAGCCAACATATACAAGTAAATGAATAGAGAAAAGAGACAGAACGTCCCATAAATCTTCCCTATTCAAAGCGATATTTAATCACTCTTGCTCTGAAAGTATTTAAATGCAGCAATGTGCACATCATCATTTCCCCTTTTTTGCCTTTCTCCCCGTGTTAAGGATACATAAAACATCATACACACATCATACATAATTATTCGATCAGTAAATCAGAGACATTATTCATCAGGCACCCAAAAGCCGATAAGCAAAAGGGTATCAAGAAGGGGAATCCGAATCCATCTCGATATCATCGTTTCGAATATTACATATGATTTGTATCTGATGGGCGATGGGTGCAACACATCAAAAGATAACTTACCAGTCTTGATGGATGTATAAGCCGTGGGCTTTGAAGATTTCAGTCGAAATTAATGACGGATTGAATATCAATTGCAAATCATGATGGGTCTTCTTTCTTTTCTTCTTCGTCCTCCTTCTGCTGCTGTTCCAGTTGCAAATCATTAGCATCAGTACAACATTTAGTCCACGCTGCAATCGCTAGCGGAAGACAAGCAGGTGTTTCTGCTGAAGACTCTTCAGCATTATTATCACCAGGAGAAGAAGTAGATTTCTCACTATTGGAAGCAGCAGTATCATCAGAAGAAGAGGCCTTGGCAGCACGGATAGAATCCACACATGATACTAATTCCTTTTGTTCAATTTGGCAACGAAGATCACATGCTGATGGCTCGACTTGCTTTGCAACTGTTACTTTGCCATTGCCGCCATCGTCACTACTACTATCTACACCATTGCTTATTGGGAACGACCACATTATATCAAGGAATAGGTCTAAACTAACTAACACATCAAACATCAATATTGAATCCAACATTCAACTGAAAAAATTTGAGTGGCTAGAAAAACTTTTGGATACCTATCTATGGCATTGATCATTACTGGTGTTCTATCGACATACGGCAATAGGATGAGCGAGACAAAGCAACAAGGCAGAGGCAGTGGTAGAGGAGGTGGGGGGAGAGGAGGTTCTGGTGGTAGAGGCGGTAGAGGCGGCCGCGGAGGTGGTAAGAAGGAATCGATATTAGAACTCGCTAAGGTGAGTAAATGATGAAAAAATGAAGGTGCATCATCATACTTTCTGACTTCGAGTATGAGTGTAAATGTATATCAGGTTTACAAACTGCATCTAAATAAAACACTAATACATCTTGCATCTCTTCCAATATCACGTATAACATTAAATATCAATCTATAACTAACAGCTGATAGATTCCAATGTTCGTGTAAAATGTTTAGGAGGGAGAGAACTTCGAGGGGCATTGCGTGGATATGATGAACTTGTTAATTTAGTATTGGATGATTGTGAAGAATTCTTAAGAGGTAAAATATATAATTGCTGTTATTGAGTTTGTGTATGTATATGATACTTGATATTGATACTATTTATTACTTCTTGTCTTTGGACTCAAATCATTTTGTGGCGATTGGGAATTGAAACAACAACTTATTCTATCAATAACATTGGATTTATTGGATGAATCCATATATTTATACACAATATGAAATGACAATCCAAAACAAACAACAATAAATAGATCCTGATGATCCTGAACAGATTACAAATCAAACACGAAAATTGGGATTAGTTGTCATTCGTGGAACACAAGTTAGTTTAGTCTCCCCAGAGGAGGGTACTGAAGAGATTGCTAATCCATTTCTTGCCGGAGATGATGATGATGAAGAGGAAGTGGAGGCAGTAGCAACAGAGGGTTAAATACATACTCTTGAGTATATTATTATCTTCTGTCATTTTTTTTTTAATACATAAAAGCATAAAGAATTCGAGATGCATGGTTAGTTAGATAGATTAAGTTAAATCTACTACTACAAGAAAGACTATCTATGTTAGTAGTTGTATCAAACAAAAACAATGCTAGGTATATCCAGCCTGACTGATTGCGCCTGCCCCACCACTGCCACTGGCTATTCGATATTAGACCGTAAGGATACCATGTGGTATCTTTTTATGAGAGGCGCGCACACGATGATGTCAAGGGTGATGAGTAGATGAGAGAGGTTGATGAATAGCATCATATCATATACTATTGACATGGGGAAGAATAAGAAGAAGTCCAAGGCTGCAAAGGCCGCCTCTACTCGTGGCGTTGTAGGCCCCAATTACTTTCAATTCCTAACAGGCATTATTGCAAACAAAAACATATCTTTGATATTGGTTGGAGAGAGTCACGAAGATGCAATTGATATCACTCGTATTGGTGGTGGAAAGATAAAAGAGGGTTGGATATCGACAAATTATATTGATCTAACAGGTGAAATGGTTGGCAAGTTTGGTAGTGTTGGAGAAGATGAAGTTATAAGATGTGGCATTTGCAAGAGAAATAATAAACTGTTACCATTAGGTAAAGCTAAAGAATGGGGGAATGATATAGGCCGCCAAGAGATTGAGTATATGGAACCAGGTCGTGAAATGGTATTGCTTTGGGTACCAAACAGTGATGGTACGAAAGGTAGAACATTTCTAATGGAGTTATTCATACATGAAGACAGTGATGATGGTAAAAAGAAGGACACAAACTCAAGATCTCACCATCCACCAGAAGTGATTGAGTTATTGGATAGTATGTCGAGTGCAATGAATCAAATGGGAGGTATAAAGTCACTATCAAAAGCCGTGAATGATCTCAAAGCTGATGGCAACACCGCATCATCATACACTCTTTTTCAATGGGCAGACTTGGATGAAGAAGCTAGGAGTATGAATCACCGACGTCTCTTGGGAGAAGATATAGAAACAACCGAGTATGATGAGTTGATAAACAAAAGGAAGTCAAAACGACAGAAAGCAGATAATCTCTGGACGTTTGATGACTGGTTACTTGAAGTCAAGTCAAAATTGGAAGGGGGCAGCGGAGAAGATACTCCATCATCGTTGCATCTATTGTTAGAGGCACCGATACCACCCAGTGAAGTTGAACTCTGCAGGGATATAGTACCAAACTTTGAGCACACACAAGCGGCAGACTGCATTCGATGTCTATCACAAGACTCTGATGAATCGAGTATAGATCAGCACGATCCTTCTTGTGATGGTTTCGGAGGCTACATTCCTCACATTTATAGAAGATTGTTGGAGATTGAAAGGGCAGAGGAGAAGTCATTCTTACATTGTGTAGACTGTAGAGACTTGGGTTGTCAACACGAGACGGAAGATATACACTCAAAGGAATGGCTGGATCTTCTCGAATCAGATGAGAGAGACAAATTACTTGGATCTTCTCAATCTGATATCAAAAAGCATGCCCATCATAAAGATGGGAAGTGCCTACCTGATTGGAACTTATCACCAGAGGAAACCGAGATTGTTAGATTGCGTGATAGTGGTCTACTCAAGAGTGATGAGGATGAAGAAGATGACGATGAGCAAGAAGAGGACGAGCTTATCACATTTCCGTCCTTTGAAAACTTTCTCAATGTATCTGAAATCCTTTACTACACACCACACATCAAGATATCATACGCACCATTCCTTAGAAAGGTGGTGAAATCATTTGATATATGGAACGCTTTCTTTTTTGAACTATTCTTTGGAGGTACTATCAGTGATGCCTTATCCATGCTTGACCTATCTAGTATCAATGGACAATACTTACATACGAGGTCACCTATAATGAAGTTCTGGAATGCTAATACTGGAGAGTATGAGTTTCACAGAAGATTGAATGAAGAAAATAACCTTACATTGCCAATGTTACCCATCAAAGCGTTTCTATGTGCACGGGGAAGTAAACCAGCAAGGACGTGGTGTTCAAACATTTTTGCTAGTCTTCTAGACTCAGACTGCAAAGACTTAAATGCTATGGCTAAAGATATCAAAGAATGGCTAAGTGCCAGTATAGCAACTCAATGCAAAGACCCGAAAGAAGCGGATAATGAGATAGGAGGAGGAGACTGGTTCCTAGCCTATCTTAGAGAGTGTCATCGAGATATTTATGAAGATATAGATCGGTCTGATCCAGAGGATATATCAAAAAGAACTAGTATACAAGGCGAGACAAAGAAGCATAAGATTGGAGCTATAAAAATCCCTAGCTGTGTAGATGGCTTTCAAATGATTTCTGACGAGTTGGATAAGCCAAAGGATGAGTCAATTATGAAACTTACAGTATCTCGAAACTCTGAGGTCATGTCAAAAATACTAATTGATATCTACATGAACAATCTTGTGGATGCAGCAACACTAGCCAAGATCGCACAACTCATATCACAAGAAACCGAGAAAAAGAATATCACCATTGTTTGTTATGCAGGTTCATGTCACACTAAGAAGCTTTGTGACTTCTTTATGCAACCGAATTATAAGTTCAAGAAGCGCATATTTGCTGGGAAATATGATTGGGAGGAGGAAGAAGGAAAGATTATACATCTACCACCCGAGCTTTGGGATCTCAAAAGTTTGTTTCGCTAAGTCGTCATAAAGTAGTATAACTTAACTGGTTAATATACTATATATTTGCATCCATGCAAGCATAAAACTCTGGTTTTGAAAACACTCTCCTCATTATTTGAAACACATTATCCCTCGAACCTTGTGGGTAGTATTCAGGTGCAATCTTTCGAAGCTCGCCAAGCCGATGGAGCGGTATGGTAGGGAAATCATGATGCTCACAATGATAATTTGTGCCCACTGAGAAAATGAATGAGTAGAGTATGTGAGATTTGAACGACTGCAACGATATAAAGTTGAAAAGATACAATCACAATACTTACATGTCAATAATGAGTACCATCTACCAGCATATGTCGATGACGAAGGTATACAGCTACCAGTTTGTTCATCTATAGTAGACCCGTGATTGGTCACAAACATTGCGCAAGCAGGATGAGGAGGTATACTCCACAGTGTCTCAGATAAGTACAAGAATAATAACGATTTCCATCCAGCTAGCTTCCATAGTAATGCTCGTACTGCTACTGCACACCGACAATACTTCGCACACTCTTCATGAAATTGTTGTGGTTTGTTTGGAAAGAAGTAGTTTCGTCCCGTGATTGCAACTACGACATCATTCATGATGAGCATCGCTCTTTCATACATAAAAGATGATGTAAATAAAAGAGCATTTCGTATTGGACGGCCTTCTTTCCATGCATTGAAACCTGTTTTACTAATAGACATGGTAACTTTCTTATCACCAAACTTGAATGTCGGGCCTATTTCACCCTTTAATTTCATTCTATGTGCCACAAACAATACATCTCCGTCTTCAAAATCTTTCAGATCACTCTCAAACAATTGCTTTAATGACGCTGACTTTTCATCTCCCAATGCTTTATGATGAGTTAAATGTCCATACTTGAGATATAAATAATATCCAAAAGCACTCGGCATGGATCCCCAGAACAATAACATATCTTGTAAATCCTTTTTCTTTATTCCGAGAAACTTTTGTTGTCTCTTCTTTAATAACGAGCCATGTAACAAATCATGGAGTATCTGTAATGTCCATAAAGAGAACATAGATCCAGGGAATAAAGCCAATAACATTATTTGATATGGATGCAATTTACCACTAAGCAATGATAGTCCAAATAAGCATGTATTGGATAACAGTAGGAGTGATAATGCCAATGTGTGACTACTAGAATCACGTTCTAATGGTGATATTTGATCACCATATTTTGATGACATTTCACGTCTTCTATTTTGATGCCATTGTGCAGCTGGAGAGAATACTGATAATTGTTTATTGTTTGTTGAGAGAGATGTTACTACCACAGGCTCATCATGTATATGTACATCATTATTATTAGTTGCAATTGTACTGTATAACACTGTTTGTATTTTATTAATCCGGTCTGCTCTAATGAACGTTGTTGGTGCATAACAAAGAACATGTGAGTATGAAAATAAGAGAGTAAGTATCCACAGATTGCTCCTCTGCCGCCGCCACCGCCTACTGATGGTATCATTGCTCCCCATGATGATGCCCGTTACTGATTAGTTATAATATTATTATATTACCACCAGCTGACTGAAGAGAGAGCGCCTCTGACTACCTATGTATGTATGGTATCTAGTGTTTTGTACAGTACAGTGATTTAGGGCGCTGTTTAGCACTGAGGCGAGCGCAAAAAAAATTGTAGGTAACTTAGTCTCATTTGGTTACTCTCAGCATAGTTTATGTTACAGAACAGAAAAGGTTAAGACTACAAGTATTCCAAGTCGCCACGAGGAGGAGGAGGTTGAACATGAAGATGATGGTATGACTCCACTAGTCTTGATATTGATGACAAATGTTCGTATCTCCATTGGTTTCAAAACAATATCAAGCATTGACTTATCATCGCTGGATGCGGTCATTCCTTCGCTATCATTCCAATCAAGCCGTCTCCTCTCCCAGTCTGCTTTATCTTGATTAGCTGAGAGAGTCTTCTCGGTGACTTTTATAATGTCATGGTTAGGAAACAGGTCTTGGAGATTGACGCGTACCGGAGTTGAATAAACATTACTCTCGTTCATATCATATTGATGAGCCAATCTTATTAAGAAGGAAGATGGATCATCATCTAATGCCGCATATGTCACAATCATTATATTATCAGGCAGTGACTTCTTCAATAAGGACAATCCAGGTTGACGAAAGGGTATTTGCACATCTTTTGAAGCTGAGGCTACAAAAACTTGAGGTCTGGAGAAACTCTCATCCATACGAGATCGAGCTTTTGTTGCACCACTGCCTTTACCTCCAATCATAAAGCGATGTGTGCCCTTGATGATGATACCGTCGCCAATTCTAGTAGCATTACCATATGGAGGACAGGCTGTTATAGACATAGTTTCATTTAGCGGCTCACCAACTCCGCGAGCATCATCTGCCAACAGTCTTCGTTGTATCAAAAGCTCTATTGAACCATCAGATATAGATGATCCGGCTTGCGAGCGGTCGGTCAAAATAGTAAATGATTGTCTTTCATTCTCAATGAATGTAGCAGTGTTGACTGGATAGTAGTTTCCAGCTATTGTCTCAACATAAGGATCAAAGTCTGCATCATATCCAAACACGTTGGAATCACTCCTCTTTCGTTTCATAAACTCTCTTCCGTTGGCATCGGTATAAAATATACCATTGTTTTGGATTGTAGTTGTATACCTTGATACGATCTCTTTACCTATTCCATCATCAATTGGGATAGGGCCGACGACGTATTCAACTTCTACATAATCCTTTCCATCAATTATTCTAGTGATCTGTTTAATCCATTCGTCAAACTCGGCATGAACCTCCGTAACTAAATCAGTTTTATATACTACCGTCGTGCTAGGGTCAGCTTTTGGTGTAATGACTTGAAATTGGTCTGCGGTTGCTGGTCTGAAGATGTAAGCACCCCCATTCTGCTGCGGTCTCTTATATCCAGATGACCAGCCATCATCTGATGTTGACGCAAACTTATTGTCAGTTATTGGTGGACTGTCTTCTTCACGGGCGAATGCAGTATAATAGCCGTACTCTTGTACAAGATTGACGCTTGCCCCACCTTCTCGCTGTTCCGTGATGAACTTGATAGCACCAGTTGAGCTGTAATGAAGAGGGTAATGTGGGAAGGGGTATGTGTCGTCAGTTTCATGTTAGCTGAGACAATGTTTCTACCTTTAAAGAGATGCCAACTTACCTATCAAAACCAACCGAGAGGACTCCATTTGATACAGTCAAGTCATCAACGGGTTGCTCGGGTGGCAATTTGGTGTTTGTAATACGAAAGATACTCGCTCCCAATGGCGGTATATCACTCGCATTGAAGTATAGACTTAACTGAGCTGCACCATCAATCTTTGCATAGTTTTGATTTGGTATTAAGCTCGAAGAGACTTCAGTCCAAACCATATCTGGTTGAAGTTGTTCCACCAAGTAACGATTGGCCATATCGACAGGCAATGGTATAGCTTCAGTTCGTCTTCTCGCAAGTGCATTATAAACGACGACATACATGATAGCATCCTCTTCTTTCGATGCCGCCTATGTATCATGTGATATAGATAATTCAGTGAGTATGATATACGAACAAGAAGGGCATGATACATTGCAATCTCACCTGACTAACATCACATATAGTTTCATTCAGCAAATGACAATGGCTGAGATTTTCTAGCAGATCTGTATCTATTCCAAATAATAACTTTCGAAGGGCATCAGTAACAAATGAGCCAGAGTCACTCATACCTTTTGCAATACGTTTTGCATAATCATATGCGACATGCTGTTTGGAAGTTCCGGTTACCGCATCATGATGTTGATTTATACCCATTGCATCATCCAACGAGTATAGTGGACTCGAAGTCCACGAGCTCTCACTATCATCATTCGTCTGTTTGCTTCCAGTGTACAATGTCATCATGGCCTCAATCTGCCGTGCTGAGTGTAGAAAAGAAGATCCAACCCGCTCCAGTCTCTTGAGACCTTGTCTGCTTGAAAAGTAGCCAGCCCAGTAACAATGGTCACAATCTGCATATGGAAAGAAATCTCCAGTTTTGGGTTTCTTCTTCCATGTCGCTGGATCATATTTTGATGCTTTATTATCATTCACTCTTTCCTGTTTTGAATCTGCATACTTGCAGTTTGTATACCTCTCAGGAGTTGAGTAGAATATATTCAACTTATCAAACCGATTTCCAAAGACATTAGATACTTTAATAGACCCATTATTAATGAACCGATTTGTTGCCTCAATTAATATGTCCATATTTCGAAAATTCGTGTCTGCCTCAGCATAGAAGAAGTCCATGCCCATTGTCAACATGATGTTCCTACCCTTGGTCTGATTAGCCTGGATTGCTAGTAACTTTGTAAAGTTTTGTATTCTCTGAAGTAATACGGCATCTGTTAGATTGTCTAATGTCTGATCTTCCTCACCCCATTCTTGACATTTCACATCGAAACAGAATCCCGAAGGACCACCATAATTACCAGAATAACTTCCTGTCAATCCCCAAAAGACAGAGCTATTGTAAGTAGGCGATGACCAAATGCCTTCAGCCTCCGCTTTCTCCTTTCGAAGTTCTAAATCTACATAATGTATCCGTCCAAAGTATAACGCATCAAATCCAACTCCACTTGTCATTAAGCTTCCTTGTGTAGCACTGTGACCAAAGGGATCAAGCTGCCAACCCACTGTTGGTACAACACCCAATTCCTTCTTCAAAAAAGTGTGTCCTAATGTAGTTTGATCAATCATACCCATATAATGCGAATTGGCTTCGTCGTGCATACACCAGCCGCCATTTGAAATACTCCATTGTTTCTTGGCAATTAAATGTTTGAGTAATTGTCTCCGTATAACTGATAAAGAAGTATACCATTTTGAAAAGAATTTAGTCTCGACGTATGTGAAGGTACGTTTCTGTGTAGTATTTGTATCTGATAGAGCTGATAGGACACTATCAAGAATCTTTTCCACATGTGCATTCTGAATAGTGCTATTTAAACCATGATAATACTGATCTACAGTCTTTAACCAACCAACATCATCATGTGTATGAGGTACTAAATGGACATTGATAGTCTTTTGCAATGAAGGTGCATCATCAGATATCAATGGACAATAAATATCTATAGAGTCACCACCCGCTACGATGACAGTAACCATACACCATAGTACTATTGATATAACAATATGATCCATCTTCCTCTATGGTATGTAGAGGTATTACTAATCAACTTTTGATATCTTTATGTCTTTGCAAATGTGCAGCCTAAGACAATATCAAAGATACCATTACTATATGCCTCACTATCAATAAGTTGAACTAATAAATCAAATCTCAATAAAATGACGCTTCCCTACTATCCCCTGTATCTATCGCTCTTATTGAGTGTTTGTCTTTTCAACACCCCTGTATTGTCATTTATAATCCCCACAAACAGATATCACGTTGGGATACCAAACTCACATCAAATAATTAGGATATCTTCGACTCAAAGATATCTCTTTGGAGGAGTAGGTGGTGGAGCTGCTAAAATACCAACCTCTCCAAGTGCAAGAGATAATGATGCAATCTCATCCATAAAATCAGCTATTGGAAAGCCAAGAAACACATCATGTAAACTTATCGAATGCGAGTTTCCGGCATTACAGCAAATTAATAAATTAGGAGATGGATCCCTCCGATCTTCGATTGAAGCTGAAGATGCAAATGTAGCATTTGTAAATAAGTTATATAATTCATTAGAGAGGGGAACAGTTAAAAGTAGTATTGCAATTCCTTTCATTGGCCCAGATGTGACTGTAGTTTTAAGTTCGTCGGCCTCTAATGCATTAATTAACAAGGTACAAAAGAAGATAAAGGGAGCTACGTTATTTTCTTTGAAGGAAGGTATACCACAAATGGCGGATAAGAAAGGTGTATATGTGTTTCTTACACCAAGTTCGCCAAAGGATTATCAAGCAGCAAAGACTTTAACAGAGTATGGTTGCACGGCTGTGCTAGTAAACGGCTTATTCAAGGTATGTATATTCTTTGTATTTTGTAATATTGTATATCACATTATTTTCATCACATCTTATGCACAAAACTTTATAATTTGATTTATATCAGGATCAAAAGTCTATACCATCTGAGGCTACAATGGGGTACTTTGTGAAACCTTTAACATATAATTCACAAGTTGCCGGTTATCTTATCCGTGCATATCCAAGCTTGTGGACTGTACTAGATTCGCAATCAAAAGCTGTCTTAGGATCATTCAGTGATGAGCAGATATTAGTTGACAGAACCAATACTCCAGATTTGAGAGAATCAGGAAGATTGGTACAGAAATCAGTAGATGAAAGAGCAATCAAAGCAAGGGGGTAAAGATGTAGACGGTGTCTGGGGGTTTGATTCAATAGAGTATTAAAAGTTAAAGTTTGCATCAATAGTAGTTGGAAACAAGTATTAGTTTTACTATTAAAGTGGTAGTATCCAACATTATTGAATCCTTCACCATTTTGCAATAACAGTATTAGGTGATTATTGAAGTTTACTTGCGTTGGTGACGGGGTACTCTAGAATCAACTGAGTTGAAATCAATTGATTCCTTCTTTGCCGCAGTTTGCCATTCTTGAGTCTCTGTTGCTGCTTCCAAATGTTTAGCTTCTTCTTTGGATAGGTGCGTTGTTCGAGTCGCAACTTTGGTGAGAAGGAGGGAAGTGTTTACAGCTACTTTATTGGTTGTCTCAGTCTTTACGGGGCTGTATGGTTCACACATGGAATCATCATCATCGCAATCAAAATCAGGAACATCTTCCATCATCTTGGTATCCTTAACAGTATCATCTATAGTCATCTTACTAACCGCAGTGGCGGTTATATCAGAAGATGAAGTCATTATAAAGAGATGTGTGTAGCTACAGAAGATGCAACGTTTCATTACATTGTGGAGATCCGAGTCAAGAAAAAAAGGTATGATTTTTGCAACAACCCTAACAAAAATCAAGTCGAACAAATACAAAAGCATATCAACTGCATAAAATCAACCGTTGATATCTTCTTACAATTTCAACGCCCTAACTCTAACCCTACTCACAGTCGGCGGTACTTTTTGATATTCGTCTAGCACGACCATTGAGTACAAAAGCAATTTTTATCAGATACCCCTAATTTATATCACAAAAGCATACCCACAACACACATAAACAAACAACATGACAAAAACGACCACGCCAGTTAAGGTTGAAGACACTTGTGATGCATTGGCAGCCATCTCAAGTTGTAAGCAAGATATTCAATCGGTACTTAATAAGCTTGAGAACGTTCAGGAGGCCCTTACACCTGTGAAGGGTGGTAAAAACAACCAGCTTATCGATTTATCTCATTCTCCATCCAGCGAAGATAAGGAAAATAGTACACCTCTCAAGCCCAGGCCTAGGATCAAGCAAGAACGTCTATTATTATCTGCTAAGCGTGGATGCCCTCCCATGACGATTACCATCCCGAAGCTGGAAGAACAAGTCCGTATCACTGCCGTTAAGAATGAGTTGGACTCCACCAACACGTCGCCTCCTAATCACATGTTAGCTCTGTCTCCGTCTGATAGCGAATCCAACATCTCAAAACTAACTAAACCCACTGAGTCGTCAACAGTTGTTGTCAAGTCTGAAAGGATCACTCCTCAAGAGTTGGATCTATTTGATGCTGACAAGGCTTTCAAGCAAGAGTATACCGATGATGATGCAGCTGAGGAAGAGGATGATGTCAAGGTTAGGATTGAAGCCGTGAATGACATTCCCAAGTCTCCACTAGTTCAGAAGCTTGACAGTATTATTGCGACAGCAAAAAGTATGAATGACAAGTATGGAGGCAAGTCTCCCAAGCCCACAAGCTATCAACAGCTTGATGCTAAATCTCCCGAGTCTACTCTTGCCGTAAAAGATGAGCCTCATAATCTCGTGAATATTACTGAACCTATTGGTAAAGAACAGAACACAGCTGAAGACATTTTGTATGAAGTGAAAACTAAGCCATACCGCAGTCCTGTACTAGGCCGAGCAAATGAAGAAGGCCAAGAAGAAGCAGTTGCCAAAGAGTCCTTTACTCACACTGGATATCTCCCATCAATGGTTGGAACTCTAAAGTTGTACAAAGACAAAACAACTGGAAAGCATCGCTTGGTACAGCGGAATGTTATCGGTACCGTGAAGCTCAATATTGGACTTGGAGATAATTTCTGCACTCTCCAAAAGATCACAAAGGTTGTGAAGAAGCTAGGACGCAGTCCAAAAGAGATTCATTATGTTTCTTTCTTTGCAATTGAAGAGGAGGAGACTGGTTGGGAGAGGTTTGTCTTCAAAGTTCGTAAGGAATCTGTTGATGAACTTTACAATCATTTGCTGGCTTGCCTTGGTGATTAGGCAAGTCATATGTTGAGGGGGATAATAGTTAATACTTAAAGATTGTTTGTTGGGGATACTAACGTGTGAAAGAATCAGTATGCAGTGTAACACATAAAGATGATTGTGTTATAAGCCATTAAACTCAGCCTACATTTCAACCAAAATACCTACACACACTTAACAACATATATACACGAACACAGAGTAGAGCCTCTACTAATGCTCTGTACATCTCCCTTGTTTCACATATAGCTTGAGTGAAACTTGCACATATAATACATTCACATCTTGATAATGACTGCTGCCAGGAAGCGCTTACATAGCACTTCACGACAATACTCTAATCTCATCATCACTTCCACTAATACCACTTCCCATCTCACAAAAGTTATCAAACCATTGCAAACCAGACCTTGTTAACTTTTCGACATAGGATTGTATCTCATGATCAACTTTACTCTGTTGTGAGGTACCAACACCAACCTGAGTAAGATTCTTTGGTAGTGCTTGAACATAACCAAACAAATTGCCATTAGTAGCTCCTGCTTGACTGCCACCGTCAAATCTATGAGCTTTGATATCAACACCAATCTGCTGACCAGTCAAGTCAGTAATCTGAATAGCATGACCACATTGTGCCCACTCATTACCATTTGGCAACATGACATATGGATCAGCTCCATTCTCAGCACGATAGATTCGTAAGTTGGGTACTGAGTGTACCAACTGTCTCCATTCTTCACCACCTACACGAGGTGAACCAAAGACATTACAAGATACTCTCATTTGGGGCTTAGATGTAGCATATCTAAAACTAGCAATTGTGGCGAGAGCTGCTCCGAAGGAATGTCCTGTCATGACTATGTCAAAGAATGGCTTTCTCGTTCCAAGATTCTGAAGTAATGAGAAGAGAGCATATTCTATGGGTGTGCCAAAGTATGCCGAGCGGAAGGTATCATTCACTGATACCTTTTGCTCGTCATGTAGAATGGCAGATCCTGTGTTAAGTTGATGAAGATGATAGTAAGGTTAGAAATGTGTTTGTATGTTAATGTATAAACATATCACATGTCAACTCTCGAGTAACTACTCACCCTGCTGCTTCCCAAATAGAAAAGTATGTTTCATCAACGGCTTGGCTTGATTAGCAGTACTACCTCTAAAACAAACAATAATCTGACGTAACTGTTCACTACTCAAAATAACAACTTCAATCCTTTCACTCTCCTTCTCAGCCGTTTCTTGTGTATACTCACGGAAGAAACCTTCAACAATTACATCGTTGGTAACTTCTAACAACTTGTGTACCACATCACGATGATTACCACCAAGTATCATTGGCTTGTCTACAGTGCTAGAGGCATACTCCTTGTCTAATGTTGATCTATTCACACCACATAACATACCAAAGTTGAAATCATTTTGTATACCGGTATATCCATCCATCATACTGCAAATCTTCGAATGTGCAACAATCTCCTTCTTATTGACTATTTCAATCTGAAATGGTGATGGGTCATGTTCTGAGGATGTTAATCTATAATTATCGACACCGTCGAAGGATGTACTCAGTGATAGTAATGTTGATGCAGCTCGAGAGGAGGCACTCTTGATGTGTGAACCAAAGTTTGTGTTTCGTGGTGGTGTTAGACACTTTTTGAGCTTCTTGCGTGCTGATAGTTTCCCAACGAATGGTGTCTTTCGAATCTTTTGTTTCTTGGTAACTTGTTTGGGTGTACTTGGGTTTGTTGTTGGTTGTTCCTTGCGTTTTAACATTTGACTTGCCTTACTGGGCATGAATGTAACGCCGATGCTTGAAGCACTACTTCCAGATAAAGATCTTGAATGTGTAGCCTTGGAGGAAGTAGTAGAGACGTTCATATTATATGGAAAGTCTGATGATGATGAAGAACTACCATCATCACTTGATGATGATGCTGTATCCATAGTTGGTGTTAGTTGAATCTGCATCAACTTGCTATCAGTCATGGAATTCTTAACTGGGGGGTGTACCTTGACAGATGATGAAGATTGTTGTGAACTCGACACACCACTAGATTTGGAACGGAACAAATCTCTACTAACTGGTGTCTTTAAGATACCCCTCCTTCTATTTGGTGTATGCTTATTACTCTTTGTACCACCAGGTGTTTGCATACGAGCTTTAGATGGTGTACGGTAGGATATCTCACGTGTAATCTCGGCTGATAATCCACAATATTGTTCAGATCCTGTCCGTGTTACTTTACTTGCTGTTTGATACTTCCTCTGATGAGCATGACGATTGTTGGTATTATTCTTGGGTGGTGTTCGAATTAGTATCGATGAATTGCAATTTGATTTGATAACAACATTACTTTGTGTTCGACGATGGATAGTCGGACCATTAATTGAATGGGAAGTATTGATGCTATTACGAAATACATTAGTATTATTTGCAGTTGTTGGTGGTTGTGCTTTTGAATGTATCATCTGTCGTTGAGGTAAATGATGATTATTAGCAGTCATTTGTTCACTTCTAAATATTTCATTCTGGGCAACGACTGGGGGAGCGAACAGTGACTTGCGTAATAGCTCCTCTGCATTCTCGTTATCGAATGAATCATTTGTTGACGATGACGTTTCAGCATCACTTAGGAGACGTTGTAGTCGAGGACGCGGTGCTGTCATTACTAGACGATTGTGCATATGTTGTGGACCCGTCATCTCTCTCTCTATTTGAACTATTGTTGTTCTCTGTTCTGTTGTTGCAATTGGTGACAACGCCTCTATTGATGAGGAGACTATTGATTGGGGATGACGATCACTAGGTTGTGAGGGGCATCAAGTCGAATTCAGTCGTCGGCGGCAGTTTATACGGCGAAACGTAACGATAAAAGTTGGTCGAAATTTATTTGAAGTCTAGTATGATGGTATCTTCATGGGACTTATATGCACAAGGCACACACAAAAGCCCTTATCAAACTGTACATATCAAGCAAAGTCTATTCTATTAGCAGTGACGCGACGGCACAACTATCTACAACCAACCACCTATCCATTGTCTAGACGGTCTCACTATTGCAAATACCAATCACTACTTCATTTGCTCGAATTGTCTCGAAGTTTAAAGTTGGCTCGATTGTCATAGGCAAAAAGTACACATTGCAACGGTGCATCTACCACTACCACACAATTCCTCTCTATACTCTCGCTGACGACCACTTATTGCAACTCCACCAACAAATAAAACAATGATAAACAACATAGCTAATACCCTAATATTATTCATCATCAGTGGTATTGTCGTTGTCGTATCAGCCTCACAAAATCATGACTACGAATACAACTCAATGCATCAAAAAACATATGGAGTAGACGTTTCATTTCCACAACATCATTCAAAGGTATCAACCAATTATGATTATTTACCACATAATGATCCAAAGAAATCATCACCAACACATCCAAATTATGTATCCCCGCCACATGAATATAAGGATATGCCAGTACAACGGTTGGGTAATCGACAAGATTTTTATGACACATTCATGGAGGGTTGTCGTCATCATGAACGGTCTGAACATGCAAAGTGTGATGAAACTGAACGTGATCGTATTGATATGAATTTACGACAGCCACAGAGTATGGTAAATTATACTGACCTTGGATTTGAAAAAATTAAGGCACCAACCAAAGTATTTAAAGCTATTAAGAAATTTTGGGGTGATAATAAAGGTATGGAAGATGTTGAGGAATGGTTTACTGGTAATACATATACCAATCATGTAAGTTTGTTGTTAGTTTGTTATTTTTTTGTTATCATTGTTGGTTGGGTGGTTATTATTGTTTTTATGATGTGGATGATACTGTGTGAAATGAAATGACACATCTTGTGTCTGTTTTTACTTATCACGTGTTTCATTGTCAATCTGCATACACTAATCATTTCTCGCTCCTTCTTCTTCTCCATCAAACTATTGACAAACAATAAAACAACTCAAAACACACTATTTAGTGGGAAAGTCCAACATGGATGTTAAGTGTAGATGATGAAAAGTTACATGGTGCTGGATCAAAACTGAAAAATATGATTTGGGAAGCAGCACGTCACTCACTCCAAACATGGACGAAGGAAGAATTAACACCAACATCATTGTATGGCATTCGAAAATATACCGAGGGTGCCGTTTTAGCTACACATGTTGATAGGTTACCACTGGTAGTTTCGGCCATTATTAATGTCGCACAAGATGTGGATGAACCATGGCCATTGGAAGTTTATGGACATGATGGTGTTGCTTATAATATTACAATGGAACCAGGCGAGATGATACTGTATGAGAGTCATTCAGTACTTCATGGACGTCCTTTCCCATTGAAGGGACGATACTATGCAGTGAGTATTATTTGTGAAGTGAATGTATGAGATATATATTTATAACCGACGTGCATTTGAAACAAACTACTCACAACCTAAATTCACACACTACATTCTCAAACATCTCAGAATGTATTCATTCACTTTGAACCAGTGGGACATTCTCGTGATCATGGTTTCAATCCAGATAATGATGAACATTACGAATCAATGTTGGGTATCAAAGGCGGATTCAATCACAACGGAGGTCTACCACCATACATTGTCGATGGAAGTTTGGAAGCTTTCAAATGGCGAAGAGACCATGATCAAGAGGAATGGGAACCACGATGGGCATATGAGGCCGATGAAGAGGAGGGTACAGGAAGTAACGGTGCGCATTACTCATCGCATACGGGCAATGTTGAATTATTGACTCATATCATTGAGAATCCTCAACATAGGAAGGGAATGATTCATGAACATGATAACAATGGTTGGTTACCTATTCATGAGGTGAGTAAAGAAGTATTGAAGTTGTTTTTGGTGTATGGTTTGTAAATGTCAAGTTATGTTGATCTAATTGTATTGTTACTTTGAACCTACTTTTAGGCCGCTCGTGGTGGTCATGAAGAAATAGTTACAATCCTGGTAAATCATGGCGTTGGTATTAATGCACGTACTGACTATGGTAAGGGACAATCGGTACTAAACTTGGCAAAAGATCATCATGATGAGGAATCCGACTTTATTAAGTTTCTGATTGAAACTATGGGAGCTCTGGATTTAACAGCAGAGGATGATCAAGATCTTTGAATTTAATGAAGTGAGATTTGAATTTGACTGATTCTTGTCGGAGTAGATAGGATGTATGAAGGCTTCAGTGCTAGACTTTCGGGATAACTTGAAGCCAGAGTGTTGAGTCTCTGTAGTATCTTATCAGGCAAGTGAAAAGTGTTATGTTTGTTGGGTTAGTTTAATAAGTTTAGAAATAAAGGTGCTACTTATATTTAAATAGCCAGTATAATGAGATGCTTATGATCAACTGATATATCTTCCTACCAGGTATGTAAGGACAGGAGCGAGTGCGAAATGTGAGGCGTCCTATAGAAATGGCAACAACTGCCCCTTCGCAGGGGTTGCAAAAATATCAAGCCCTCTCATGATTAGAGTACCTATGTAATGATATGTAGTTTATTTATAGGAAAGTTGATGTACAGGTATTGATATCGATATAGAGACTGGTGGGATAATTATTTGCTTGGATAAGTATAACGTTAAACTCAGTTACTCATTCTATTGCAATACATAGTGACTCCAGCAAGCTCAAAGGGGTAGATAGAATAGACACAAAACACAAACATCAATCAGCCTCATACATACCTACAATACTTATTACTATTACTCTAATCTTAATAACAATTATATAATTAATATATGAGCACATCTCAAACAACCAAGAGGTTTTCATAGAACAATGAGTAGTCCACCAGAAGATACGCCACCAGAACCAATATCAAATGATATCGGAAAAAAGACGAAACGACGATCAATGTTACCAAAAATTGGTGGAGGTAGTAGTAGTAAATCTCCGTCAAAACTTTCTTCTTCATCTAAAGGTAGAAGAAGACGACCAACATTAGATCGTGATAATAGTGCAGTGGCCATGGGTAAATTGACGAATGATCCACGAGAAGAAATGAGGATGACAAAAAAGAATACTGCTGATACTGTTGATGATAATGTAAATAACAGCGGTCATAAGAAGCGTAGTAAAGAAAAGGCTGGTAGTAGTAAAGGAAGAGATAAGGGTGGAGATAATAGAGCTAATATGATGAGAGATATGCAACAGAATAGTAAGTTTTATTGATGTATGAGGGTGTTGCAGTAAAAACTTTGCAATGGGGATTTATGTGCATGAGATGTGTACTTTTTTTGCAGTGTCTCATATTATTATTGTATTTATTACTATTTTAATATAGGTGCAATTAATAGATCGGGAATAACACGAGATCCACGTCAGGAGATGGCTAACTTACGGTCGGGTAGTCATCAATTATCCCGTGTCTCTGAAAGATCAGATGAGTATAATGATGATTTACCACAAAGAAGTAAGAGTCATAATCATGTAGATCTACCTCAACAGAATAGATTTAGTTTGGATAATGTAAAAGGAGAAAGTAATCGAAGGGACAATAGATATAGTGATGAAGAATATGAAGATTACAGTGATGAAGAAGAACCACCCCAAAGAAGAAAGAAACAAGCATCTTCGAATCTATTTGCAAATTATAAAATTGAAGATGATCCACGCCAAATTGCACGACATAGAAGTTACGTCGAAAGGGAAGAACCACGGAGTTTACAGCAATCTTTTAAACAACGGCGTAAGACTGACCCTACTGATGAAGAAGATGGTGATGGTAGTTATAATGATAGTAGTATGCCAGGCAATGAGGATATAATGCCAATAACACGTCCTTCGGCACCAACACGGAATAATCGTAGGATGAATGGACGACGTGCTAATCGTGCATTTGATGTTGATTCCACAAGGGCATCTTTAATTGCATCTTTAAAACAAGAAGAGGAGCAAAAGAGATTAACATCACGACAACAGCAAGATGCTGATATTAGTGCATCATTAATGTGTCGGATAAAAGGTTCGGGTGGGGATATTAGTGCATCAATTATACATCGTCTTCAAGAGGATGACTCGGGCAGTAGGAAGAAGAAGAATTCACAACCATCTACAATACAAGAAAGCAGCAAGGGAGACAAGAAGAAGAACAAGTCGAGTAGCAAAGAAAGTAGTACTTTCCGAACATCATTAATAGAGTCATTATGCGATATGGGGTTCAACGAAACTGATATTGAAATGGCAATTGAAAAGACGAATGCCAAGACATCATCTGATACTGCCAAAGTTGTTGAATGGTTGGGTGAGCATGAGGGTGAGTGTAAAACTGTAGACATTCATGATGGTCAGCATAGTGATGAAGAAAAAGAGGATGAAGAAGAAACGCTCTACACTAAACGGACACAAGCATCAAATAATACCAATCAAACTACTGAAACGGAAGAATCAGATGAACGAGTTCAGGAACTGCAAGATTCTTTGCGTAACTTGGGATATAATAAAGCGGATATTAAGCGGAATAAAGAGTTATATCGACGTCATTCTGATAAGATGGATGCTCAATCTTTCATTAGTGCAATGATGGAGGTTGAAGATGAGGTACCCATGAACCCTGCTGAAGATGGTACCAAGAAGACTTCCTCTTCGTCAACAGCTGGTAAGAAGACTAAAAAGGTACTAGATGAAAGTGAACGTTCCATGGACCTAGGGGAATTGGAGCATCAGAAACTTATCGATTCAATATCAGAGATGGGTTTCGGCAAAGATCAGATTAAGAAGGTTATTAATGATCTAAGTGATGCGGGGGCTAGAAAGATTGATGCGGATGGCGTCCTTGCCAAATTGTTAAATGGCGGTGGCAGTGGCAGTCCTAATAGATCAGCATCTGAGGGTAACAGCAGCAAGTTCTCTCAAAGTTGTAGTGCCATTGGAAGTTCGTCGAAGAATAGACATACCGTGAGTACGTCCAAGCCAACTGATCGTCATAAAGAAACAGACACGAGCATAGGGTCTATTGAGATAACTCCTGGACAGTTTGCCAAGTTACTGAAAGGTCGATTGACGTGGAATGCCATGCATAATGGGACGGCTGTTGCAGCATCATGTATTATATGTACATCAAAATTACAATGCTGTCCCGAGGCGGATTATGTCTTGTGTCCAGACTGTAATGTTGTGAGTCCAATTAATGACGATGATGATAAAAGAAGCAGAAATAGAGGGTCAAATAATGTCGGGTCAGTAGGACTAGGATATAAGAAAGGTTGAGTAATATGCAACGAAATGTAGAACAGAGTGAAGAAGGTAGAAACAAACAACATAGAAGATATACCATAAAAGAATTGAATGGGATATACAAGATGTATCTAAATATCGAATGCTGGTCGGAACACCTTCCTCAGAAGTGGTCGCAAAACAATGGCTGTGAATCCCCAGATCTTATCCCCCTCATTCTTCTCCTTGTAATCATTTGGAATGTGAAAGATAGGACCCAAAACCTTTTGCTTGCTCTTCTTGTTATCTTTTGAGTAGCTGGTACTCCATCTTTGTAATGGTTCTGCTGTTTCATTCTGTATCAAGGTCTTTATTGGGATAGTAAAGACCCAATCAACCTCATCTATATTACCAGGAAAGAGTGTCTTGAATTCTTTTGAGGTATGTTGTGGGAGATCGTAATTAATTGATGCTATTATCGGTTGAACATACGAACCAGTTAGTGAAGGTACCGGTTGTGTCTGCCCTAGTATAGAGAAAAAGGGTAGTATACTTGTATTGGTTGAATCTACTCCATCATAGTACTTTGCATGCTCGTCGATGCCCAACTGAGAAAGATCATACTGTAATTCTTCTTGGCACTCCCTTAAAGCTGTACCAATTAGCTTGTTCTTCCATTGATTGCAATGATTTGAATCTAATTCTTCATCATAATAACCTCCAGGAAAACTAATTTGAGATGCATGTGATGATAACTGTGCCGATCTTCTTGTAAATAGTAAAGATGGTATTCCTTCGACTGTGCATATTGGTACAAGGATAGCTGCTTCGTTTTTATGTGCATTGATAGACTTTGATATTGTCTGCGTTGTCTCCTTCTGTTGTTGAAGATTCCTACGCTGTATCTCTAAGAGAGATAGCTCTAATTGACGTGTAGTTAATATTGGCATATCATTAGTTTGCCATCTATTCAGTTCATTTGAGGATATAGACGTCCTTTTCGACTGCTCATTTGATGTGATCGATGATGGTTTTGATACAAGTATTGGCTGTTCATCTGATTTGATCGATGATGTTGGTACCTTATTATTATCGGCACTGTATCCAGCGAGAATTGCCGCAACTTTTGGATATGCTTTTTGTATAACTGCAGATGGTTGCAGAGGTATTGAACTTGCATTGCTGGAGATAGCACGGCGTATAATAGTTGACATAGATAGTAGTTTGGTTTTGATCAGTCGCTGGACGTTGTCCGAGGGAATAAAATCATTTTCACTCATTTAGTTGATTGGAAGAAGAGTGCTAACAATAGTGCAGCGTCAGATAGGCGACTAATACAATAAAATATTATACACAGTGTAGATTTGCTGCTGTCATATCGGTGCATTATGGTAGCGAGCCCTGAGATCTCATTGTAAACAATCAAGTGACTATAAACAACCAACACTTTGATTTAGATTTTGAGTTGGTGTATGAATATTGGAGATGCCAAGACAATAACAACTCCATAAGTATATTGGAGATTATTAGTAGTATACGAATACAACACTTCAATTATGGATTCTTCTACTACAACTACTGGAAAGAAGAAACGACCAAGAGCAGTACTATTATCACTATTTCCCGATGGAGCAGTCACGCCACAAGAAGCATCAGATGCCCTGCGAAAGTCGGAAGGTAAATTAGAAGAAGCAAAGAAGCTCCTTGATAATCAATTAACGATGAATAGCAAACCCGATGCTACTGTAAAAGACGATGGAGACATCGCTAGCAATAATAATACAGAAGATAAAAAGCAGTCAGCTGAAAACATAGGAGATAAAAAGCAAGCAGCTGACGACAATATACAGACTAATGATATCATCAATAAAAACAACAACAACAAAATCAATAGACCAAGAGAATCGGGTAATTGTGCAATTTGTTTTTGTGAATATACCTCTACAGATGGTATTGTACTTCGAGGATGCAATCATGCATTTTGTATAGAATGTATATCAATCTATATTCGTGGCAAGGCCAAAGATGGTGAGGTGACTCCTTCACATATGAAGTGCCCATCGATTGATCCAGAAGTTTGTGGAAAACCAATTGCGCAGAGTGATGTATTAACATGTCTCGAATCAGAAGCTGATCGTGATAGATATTTAAGATTAACTTTGGACAGATGTATAGACAATGATCCTGAGGGGATGGGATGTTGTCCAACTGCTGGTTGCTCGTTCTTGTTTGCTTGGGATCCGGAGAACCGAAAGCTTGATTGCCCTCTGTGCCAGAAAACTTATTGTCTCGTCTGTAGAGTTGGACCGTGGCATTCAGGGATAAGATGTTATCAATATCAACATGATCAGAAGGCCAAGGGGAAAAGTGAAGGTGGTGGTGGAAGTGGTGGCGATGATGAATCAGATAAAGCATTTCAAAAGTTTGCATCAAAACAAAAGCTAAAGCAATGCCCAAGATGTCGATTCTGGGTCGAGAAAGACCATGGATGCGACGCGATGCACTGTCGTTGCAACTTAGTATTCTGTTACAAGTGCGGTGGTTGTCTAAAGAATACAGCAAAGAAGGGTGGATATAAAGAGTGCACTTGTAGAGATAGTCAGGGTCTCCTACAGTCACACGAATCGTCTGGTATAAACCACAATAACATGCCGCCAATGGGAATGGGAATGCCACCATTCGGAGGCATGGGGAGAGGAATTCCAGGTCTTGGATTTGCAGATCCATTTCCTGGCGGTGGTAATCGGCTCGGTGGCAGTGATGGAGACAACAATGATGGCCGTAAGCGCCCAAGAAATGGAAGGAGGTAGACTTCTTACACCTTTGTTGAGCTAGAAGTATATTACTAGGTCGAACAAAGCGAGGCTAGTGTATTCACTATGTATGTGCTTATATATGAATATGACTGGCCAATCGAAGCGAGGCTCTGTGGTATTACTGAGTATATATTTATATGCTTGTAGATATAAGCTAGTCAAGTTTACTTTATATATACACTATAGAGAAATATCTGTCATGAACAAAATAGCCAGACTAACTACCGACCAGTAACTCTCATTCAGACCTCTAGGATACCGATAATATCACATCGGTGTATCCTTCTGCAAAATAATTCTATATTATGACATTACAGTTCTGATGTGGTATACTTAAGAGAGATGACTTGCTTGCACATATTATTATGGAGAGCAGGCGAGCAGGCAGGTAGACAAAGCTAATGTATGGGCATGTGACTCATAGACTTATTTGAGCTAATTTGATGTATTGTAACTCAAACGCTCTAATAATGAAGCTCCGTTGGCGCAATGGTAGCGCGTCTGTCTTCGGAACAGAAGGTTGGGAGTTCGATCCTCCCACGGAGTGGCGATTCTTTTGCTTCAGTCTCTCACAACTACGACAGATTGTCTAAAGACTATCACACTTTGCCTTTTGCAACAATACAGCGTCAAACATAAGCATTCTGAAGGAATGTGGTTATCACTTTTTTAGTCTTCTTAAAAAGTGATATTTGTCAGATTTGCTCTCCAAAACAAAAGACTCTATTATGAAATGCTGTAGGAAAGTATAAAGGCTTATGGTAGCGCTCGTCTCGGAACAGAAGGTTGGAGAGCTCGCTCCCCCCACGGAGTGGCGATTCTTTTGCTTCAGTCTCTCACAACTACGACAGATTGTCTAAAGACTATCACACTTGCCTCGCTTCGCTCGGCAAGTGTATATGGTTTTTGTCTCTCTCTGGCCGTGCGCTAGCACAGCCTCGCTAGAGCCCTCGGAGAGGCCCGCGGCAGCGATTGACAATAAAAGTAACTCAACTCAACTCGTTTTCAAACAGTAGCAACAATGTCATTGACCTAGATTTTATCTATGTGCTTTCCAATAACACACAAACATTTCAGCTCATTCTTCTGTCTTAACAGCCTTCTTTGCATTCAACTTTTGACGTGTATCTTCGATCCAACTTGCATTCGTTGCAATATGCTCCTTCAATATATCCTTTAGCTCTGTAGTATTCTTCTTCTGTGTGTCCTTCCTATACGGTGACAATTGACCTTGTTTGTTTTCTTGACCAACATCAAATCCACACCAAAGCAAGACAACAACATGCCCTTTCGGAAACAACTTTTTGCTGTCAATACCCTTACTCTTCAACATGGCAACTGCACTTTCAAACTCCTCTTCGTATTGTACTTTCACTTCCTCATCTGTTACTTGTTTTACGCTTTCGTCCTGATTGTGTAGTAGTAACCTCGGACTTCTTTACAAAGTGTACCTCTGCTACATTGTGCTTGTTGATGTGGTGAAAAGTTTTAGCGCTGTCCGCATAATGCCAGGTGTGTATCTTAGTTCATACTCTTTTAGCTCATCTCTATCAATCTTCTTTGTCTTTGTGTTACCTTTTCCGTGAGTACCCTTTTGGACACGATCCATCACCGTCTCTAGTAATATGATGATTTGTTTGTTACTTTATCCTACCCTAGAAAAGTGAGAGACTGGATAGGGAAACAGGTTCATCGATCTTCTAATTTGGGCAACAGATATGGCAGCACGTTCTTAATGACAATATCAGCCCCACAATTGATACGCCATTGCACTTTGTAACTGTCGTCCCCTTCAACTTTTGCCCTCTTGTTGTGTCTTTCATCTATCGCTGCCTTCCACAAAGCAAGTTCAAGTACGGAGGTACCTTCTTTGATCGATTCATATGTGGTAAGTCTATCATAAACTGCTCGGGTTTCTCTGTCTCTGTGACCTGCTTTCTTGGAAACTCCATCGATGTAATTCTCCAAATCTATACGCCATCTTGCAATACCCAATGTATCTAATCTCTTGCTAATGCTGACTTGAAGAAGGCATCTAAATGTTTCAATCGAGGTATACGGCTTGTGTGAGCTTGCATCGGCGGCATTTGATGATGCCAGTTCAATCACAAGAGCTTGCATGCCATACTTTTGATCTGGGAAGCTTTGCTGTTGCGTTGTGATCAACTTCTCTATGTTTACCAGAGGCGCATTACGTTCGGCCAATGTCAGAATCATACCTCCCCAATCAATCTCATAATCCGGATGTAATGATTTGTAACTCTCAACTAAGAAGTCCAATACCTCCGTTGGTGCATTACACCAAAGTGCATATAATAGAGGAAGATCACCCCACTTATCTTTCACTATTAATGTTTCGGGATACTTCTCAATCAATAACCGATACTTATCTACATTTTGTTTGGTGGAGCATGCCAATATGTGAAGAGGGGTCATCCCCAAACAGTCTTGCTGTTTCCCTGTTGAGTCCATACACTGTCGAAGATTCTGCAAAGTAGATTCCTTATCGTGATAAGAATGATAGTAACATATCTCGTGGATTGGTAGCCCATCAAATCTCTGCTTTAATGCATCTCTTATTGTTGTATCATCATCATCCAGAAATGCTCTCCTGAACTCTGTACAATTATGTAACTCAATCTCGCTCATTTCACACTCTGGTGGTAATGCAATATTACGAAGAGCATTTAACACAGCAGGATTTGCACCACCGCTCTCTGTGAAATCCCAAATCTCTGTCACGTGTTCTGATAATTCAAGAGTGACCAATGATGTATTATCTCCCAAAATACCCAAATCAAAGATCTTCATCAAAGGAGGTACACGAAAGGTTGTGATGTTGCAACCCTTAAATGCTCCTCCTTCAATACTCAATATGGAGTTGGGCAGATAAATCTTATTCAATTGATCGCAACCTTCGAATGATTCTACTCCAATATCTTGTATGCTTGATGGAAGAGTAAGTGATACCAAAGATTTACACCTACTGCAACCATCCTCTTCAATTACACATATCCCTTCTGAAAATATAATCTCTGTCAAACCCTCGCAATTACATAATGATTTCTCTCTAATCACGTTGATGCCAGATGGAATGTTAATTCTCTGTAGAGATATGCACCATTGAAACGCCCCTTTACCCAATTGTTCAAGACCCTTTGGCAGGATAATCCCTTCCAGCTGACCACACTCAAAGAATGCTTCTTTGTCAATCTCCTTTACTGTAGATGGTATGTTGATCCTTTTCAAATTTCGGCATTCGCCGAATGCTGTATCACCAATTTTCAACAGTCCTTCAGGTAATTCAACCTCCTCTAAGTGAAAGTGCCCATCAAATGCATTATCACGAATAACAGTGATAGAAGGATCTACTCTAACATGTACAACATCTTCTGGTACCTCATCAACCCCATTGTATACGAATACCTCTCTCTCCATTGATAATGCAAGTGACACAAGATGTGCTCAAAAATCTACTCTTACTTCAGTGATGAACTAAGATGTACTAAATAACCAATAATACAGTATATTGACTGCTATCTTTTTATTAGTTAGAGTATTGGAAGATGAATGTTTGCCTCTCTGTAAACCAAGCTACACATATAAACAATTAAGTGTGCCGCACTAGTGGAGCGCTCTGAGGCGGCTACTCGCTCATACTCGCATCAAATTCCTCATAATCCGTTTGATCGCCAAACACTAGAGATAGTGGGGAGTAAGTAGAACTTTAAAACTCAATCGTCAGGGGCTCACATCTTTGCTAGAGGGAGGCGTGCACAGGGTACACATCCTTCCCACTACCTCCTATCTCTAAAAACGACTGATCAATGAAACTTTGCGTTGGTTGAAGAAAATGATGATAAAGATGAGTTCAAACTATACTTCCATTTAAGTCTATGACTAGAAAATAGTTCTACTCTTCTTCATTCGTATTCATATCCTCTTCTACCCAAGTTGTCTTCCAATTCTTGACAATACTCTCTACAGCCGTGGCCTTGATTGGTCTATTTCTGCGGCTCTTGACATACAGCTTAACAGCCATTTCATCTAATCGTAACCCCTTGACATATGAACGGTCATTCACCTCTAATGCCAGTGCATCATCTACAGGAGCAATGGCTACGAGTTGTTCTTCTAATGATTCGACGAGTTCCCACACATATCGCTCTTCTGTGGGGGCAACAAGATGCCACAAATCGCCAACAATATGCTTTGTAATACCCACATCTCTTACTCGTTTCTGAAGCACCAGGATAAAGTCCTCTGCATCACTAACAGAGAAACCAGCTGCAATACTCATCAATTCATGAATTGTAGCGAGAATCTCAAAGTCTTTCTCGATGTTCTTCCTTAGAGAGGGCATTTGGGGAACAAGACCTTCAAAGTAAGCCCTCATGACCTTGATATCACCAGTCATTCGATCTAGAGCTGTCTTGACATCACCAAAGTAAGGTCTCTTGTTGTTCCTATGTCGCTCGGCTCGTTGTAACAAACATTTGGCATAGAAGATGACAGTTGCAGACATTAGACTCATGACACTTTTGACAACCATAAAGTCATCCATGTATTGTTCTAAATCTTCGTGGAAATCTTCTAGAGTTCGTACCAGCGAAATGGCAAGGTCGTTATCAACCATTGTCTCTTCCCAGTCCTCTTCGAATAATCTAATTCCAATTTCTTCCTCAATTGGATCAAATACATATATGTGAACACTCCGTGCCGAGTACACAGCATCACTACTGTATACACCCATCAACTCATTCGAGGTCACTTCTACTGTCTCAATCATATCTGCAGAAAACTCACACTGAGACATTAATTCAGATATCATATCCTCACACTTCTCACTCATACGAGTAAAGTCATTACTGGCTGCACAGCATGTTTCCAAATCTTGAAGAAAGTTATTCCGTGCATGGATCTGTGTCGATCTCATATGTGAGAGGATGATACATACGGCAAGGATGAGGGCATCTGATTTCTTGGAGAGTCTTTCCCGAATGGTACGTAGCTGTACACTCGAGAAGGAGAAGACATCTTCACATAGTGATGTTGTGAGTTTACCCTCGGCTGATTGGTTCTTAACAGAGTCAGACCCATAAACCTTGTCGAGCCATTCATCTGTCTGACTTCGAGTTCGTACCAAGAACTCCTCTTGTGCCAATCTATGTACCTCCCACAACATGTTGTTTACCCAAGCAAGACTATCTTTGGCATTTTGCATATTAACTGTACGCTTATCGCCGGCAAATAACTCGGGACGTTCTTCAAAGTATGTCTTCTTGGTATCACGCATAGACGATACTTCAGGAAAGGTTTCCTCAATTGTTTCACGAAAGTATTCAACCCACGCTACCAATTCCAACAGTTGGGTGATGGTAAGTTCAGGAAGGTTTTGACCATCGGGACCACCAATTTGCTGCACAATATGGTTCGAACAAACGTGAGCAACGCAAGAACTCCAAAGCGCTTCAACATGCCAATGTGGAGCGAAGCAGGGTGACATTTGATGCTTGACAATATCAATCTCGGTAACAAGCTCTGTCGCTGCCTTAAGTACGGCTGTGAATTGAGTATTGGAAGCATCGTCTTCCTCAGCCACATCAGCGGCATGTTCGTGTACACCCCGAAACATATCAACTCCACGCAACTCAAAGTCTTGATACAATTGTTCCAACGCCGCGGCTCTCATGTTAGTAAACCTCAACCGTTCACCACCGTCATCATCATGACTATCATTCCTCTTCTTTTCAAAAGTTTCGGCAGCACGTTCATATACCTCCACGGCCTCAACCAACGCTACCATACCAGCGGGATTATTCATTGACAATTCAAATGCACTACCAATACCCGATATAATACGCATACGAATCTCATCTCCAAGCTCCCATACATTCTGTACATGTGAATTTAAAAAGTTATCCACCAATGCGCTATTGAAGTTGTGCGCCCCTCCCTTCATACTACTCTCAGCCTCAACTAACATAACTTCCAACTCAACATGTTCCATCGATACATTCCGTATCGTACTCCACTCCTCGGCTGTCCACTCACCGCCATGTAAATCATCACGTAATCGTTCACACGTACTGGGTATATGACTAAAGAAGTCTAATTCACGAAAACATCGGTTAATATTCCGTCGTGCATTAATTGCCTTGCGTAAATATGGATACTTGGCCAATAAAAACTCATTCCGATCACTAATCTGTCCATCTGATATATACGTTGTTAATTCACGTAATCGTCCTATATCATCTTGTGTCGCGCTTACGGCATTGACTAATTCCTGTACTTCTAATCCACTAGCGGCAACACCATCATTTAATCGAGCATTAATAATTGATAAATCACGTTGTATCATGGCACGTAACTTATTCGATTCTTTATCCATCTTCATTTCGGCACCCTCGGCGCCGACTAAGAATCCATTAACACCTAGTTCTTGTCCTTCACTTGTCTTTTCAGTCATTACAGTATTAGCGCTACTAGTATTATTATTCTTTTGTTGTTGCTGCTGTTGTTGAATAGCAGGACCCATGGCACCATTGACTAACAATTCATCAATCAATCCAGCATCAAATAACCACGTCGAGACGATATTAATCGCACGTTCCTCTGCCTTCTTTTCAAAATCAACTAATGATAAATCATTCACTGCCTCTTTAATACTTGGTAATTCATCTGGACGTTCGTAATACTTTGATGAGTCAGCGGCTGCGGCAGCCCCTCGTTGTGATGATCTTTTGGTATCCTTCTTATCAGGACTGACATTGTATTGTTGCATGTTATTTGGATTATTATTATCCGCTGATACACTACTGTAATCAGCCCGACTAGCCAATTCTTCATACTGATTCTGCTGTACCTCGTGATAATTATCAAATGGCCATGCTATTATATGTGCCTTATTCTTTCGTTTTGTTTTCACCTTCTTTTTTCTAATTTCATTATTGTTTGATGATGTATTGTTGTTATTGATACTATTGGGAATTGGTCTAGGTGCATTAATTGCAGTTGAATTATAAGCATCTGGATTAAAACCACCTCCACCGCCTCCGCCGGGTGGTACATCAGAATCTTCCTTTTTATTTAAACGCAACCATGATGCTAATCCAGCTGCATTGCTTGATCCTTCCTCATCCATGGGTGCTTCTTCTGCCCTATTATTTGGTGGTGCCACTGCTGAATATCGCTTAGGCTGCCTTCCTCTTGAATCAGTTGTAGCTAAAGGACCATCCCCAAAGGGATTATTACTATTTGAGGGAGGTGCCGATCGAGTCTGCTGCTGTTGTGTTGGCACTGGTTTTTGTCTCGGTTGTTGTTGTTGTGAGATTAACGGCTTGGGTACAGATGGAGCAGCAGCAGATGCTGCGGTACTATCATCATCAAATGGATTCGATTTTATATTAGCATTAGCTTGTTGTGTCATGGAACGACGAGTACTTCCACCATTCTTATTGCTAAATTGCGGTGGTTTCTTATTACTCATTTCTTTTGAAAATGGATCATTATTATTATCCACCACTTCGTCTTCACCAAATGGATTATTCGAACTAGCACGAACTGATTTCCTTTGTGGTGGTGAATTATCATCATTATCGCCGAATGGATTAGATGATGGAGGTTTACGTACACTTGTACTCTTATTTAAACTACTTCTCATACTTGATCTTTGTGTTGGTTTTTTTGGAATATCATCTTCATCATCATCTCCAAATGGGTTACTATTAGCGCGCTTCATTTTTCCACCATTACTTGGTCTAGAGGGTGGAACATCGTCATCACTATCATCACCGAATGGATTAGAACTAGTAGACTGCACTGATTTTGTCAAATTATTTCTACTAGAAGGTGGCATAGCCTGCTGCTGCTGCTGTTGTGGAGGAAGCTGTCTACTACTGCTTGAAATAGGGACAGGCGGCGGTGGTTTCTTCTTCTTATTAGCAAATCCAGCCAATGCATCATTATTATTATCATCATCGGATGATGAATCCTCAAATGGATTAGCCTGCTGTCCTCCTCCACCACCAAATGGGTTGGTATTATTGTTATTTCTATTATTAGAGGGTTCACCAAATGGATTGCTACTCCCTCCACCACCTACACCGCCACTTGATGTAATACGAGAGGCATAATATTCAGCACGTGCGCCACTCATACCACCCGCACCACTACTATTAGTATTAGTATTATTAGGTTGTTCATCATCCTTCTTTTTCGATGAGATGGGAAACTTTGGTTTTAGGTTCTTTGTGCTAAATTTCTTTACCATTTTTTATTGTTATTGTTTTATGATGTGATTTATAGTTCCTCTAAATATAATTTATACCCTCTTGCTGTATGTGTGTACTAATATACGATAGGTGGTAGGTAGAGGTAGGTAGGTGTATGCGCTATGCACCTTATCTTGTGGATAAAGTTTTTACTGCAACTATTTTGTGCACAAGATGTGTACTCTTTTTTATATAGCTAGATCCTCTCGGCAATAATGTGAACTATTATTAAATATCCTCTTCGTATATCCTAGATAGACATGATGCAGTTAAGCCGTCATAAAAACGCTATTCCACCGTCTGGCTTTAATTTTGAGGGTTTTACATAGGCACGGGTACAAAAATGGTAAATAGGATACCAAAAGGGCATTGCAGTACCCCGTGAAACGGGGCTCTCCAATTGCAACTTCCCCCCTAGCCTATTACCACAGTACCAAGCCACTACATAGTAATCTATCTAATATATCGGCGGCGGCGGCAATAATATAAGCCAGGGATATACATATTTCATAGCGGTGTTCTTTAGTTGTTAAAGGATACCCCAAGCGTATCCTTTTGGCCATACATCATCATACCAACGTATAGAGTTACAAGAGAGCACAACTCATGACAAACGTTACCATCATACCCAAGGCTCGTAGCTCTATGAATATAAGCCGACGTGTCGTACAAATTGCAATTCTCTTCTTTGTTGCAATACGGATATCTTTACATTACTACTTCAGAAGTGAATCGGTACCTACAATTACTAATACATCATCGTCAACTCAAAAAGAAGTAAAGCACAGTAATAATACTCCACTCTCTGATACAGCTGATAATACTACTATTATATCAACAGCACCATTATTCTATCATATATCACCAGGAAGTAGTGGATCACGAACATTATACCATGCAACATGCAAGCTAGGTTTCCCATCCGTACATCATATATCATTCTGTATATCAAACACTCGGGGTATACACGGTGTGAATAGTACAGTAGTACAAGGTATACGTTCTCATTATGAAATAATGAGATTATATGAAATGGCATTAAATTGCTGCCGACAGTATCAAAAGGGTAATATACATGTAATGAACGGTGTGGTGGTAAGTACAAAGAATAATAATGAAACATCCATTGAGTATGCTTTGTGCAATACAAACCTTGAAGACTGGAGAGATGATATGTATCACCATCTAACAAATGTTATAAATAGTGGTATAGTTGGTTTATTTGATTCGCCATATCCATATTTGGCAGATCAGGTATTAGAATTATCAAACAAGTATCGAGCTACACCTCCAATTATTGCCATGACGAATAGAGAATCAAGTAGTTGGGTACGAAGTCGATTAAAGCATCAGATATTATTATGTAGAGCTGAGTATTCATATGAAGAATTGGGTGCTAGCGAGTTTGATATCTTTGGTTGTATTGATAGAGCATTCAATTCTTCGTTGGTAGAGAAAGAAGGAGAGTCGTCAGCCAAATCATATTTTTGGAATGTATTTCAATATCAATCGCCAACAAACTTAGATAAGTCAGATGTGAGTGTAGAATCAGAGCTTCAAAAGGGTATGGCTCGACAGTATGGCCATTTCAAAGAAGTGTATACAACAAAGGCTGAATATGCACCCGATATGTTTGGAATGAAGAAAGAATCAGAGCCAATCACTGATAAACAAGTTGAGGTTGATATTAATACATTTATTCTGGGCAATGCAAGAGATTCCATTGAGAACAAGGATATCAACAAAAAGTATCAATCTGATTGGAGAAGAACTTATAAACCAAATACTATCAATTGTCGGGGAAGAGTTAAATGGCATGTGAAGAATGATTCAATGGTTGAACTTTATCATCTTCCCAAAACTTGCGAGGTATCAAAACATATTCCTCTCATTCCTTTGATAACAGAAGAAGAAACAAATCAGAAGAAATAGAAGAGTCATTCATAACAAATACACATAGTAACAATACAATCTAAAATCTAACTTATTCAAACAACAATTTCTATTCATTCAAACGAATTCTACAGGTCTATCTCGGCCATTCGTCAATATATACTATACTCCTCATCTCTATATACCTTACACAATATCACCCTCTTGCGAAATCTTGAACTTCTTTATGTGGCGTAAAAGATCCTGTTCTTGACGAACAAGAGAAGGGGGCTTTTCATGATACACATCTTCAAACATTGTACTTATATTTGGCTTGGGACGACTCTCCGCTTTCTTCATGGCTTCAAGTACTGACTGGCGTTCCTCGTCCTCAATAGATGCAATGTCTTCGTCACTCATCCAGCCAAATTGTTTCAAGAAGTGATTGAATCTAACCAGAGGATCAGATACTTCCTTTGCGGTCTCGACCTCTTTGGTATCTCTATACCGTGAGCTATCGTCTGATGTAGAATGATGACCTCCTCGGTATGTCATGGCTTCAATCATGACGGGAGCACTAGTCTCCAAAGTAAGCTTCCGAGCTTGAGCTACCGCTGCATGAACGGCAAACAGATCATTTCCGTCTACTCGTATAGCAGCCATGCCATAACCTGGAGCTCTAGAAACAATTCCATCTCCGGCATACTGGTCTTCTACTGGAGTTGAGATGGCATACCCATTGTTCCTGCAAAAGAAGATCATTGGAACCTTTAGTGTCGCTGCAAAGTTACAGGCAGAATGGAAATCAATCGTCGAGGCAGCTCCTTCGCCAAAGTAGACAATGGAAATGGCTGCTTCCTTCTCAGGATTGGCTATAGCATCCAACTTGAACTTGTAGGATGCTCCAACAGCTTGAGTAATCTGTGTACCGAGTGGACTTGATACAGTTTGATAGTTCAAAGCACGGCATCCATAGTGGATCGGCATCTGTCGACCGCGGCCAAGATCTAAATCATTTGAAAAACACTGGTTACAGAATTGATCTAATGAAAAGCCACGCCACATGAGCATACCAGCTTCCCTATACTGGGCAAAGATGAAGTCCTGTGGTTGTAATGCTGATGCACTACCCATATGGATAGCTTCCTCTCCTAAAAAAAAGAGAGACATAAGATTGAGTATGACACTTGACACATATACAACTTCGAAGTATATACGTACCAGTACAAGTCATGTAGAATGATATTCTTCCTTGTCTATGTACATCTTGCAGAATCGTATCCATCTTTCTCAACCTGATCATTTGACGATGAGCTCTTAGTAATGTGTTGGTTGATTTTGTATCAGCATAATCATGCTTGGAAGGTTGCAATAGAGTACTTGATTGAAACTGCTCAACAAAGTTTGGATGCTGTAGAATAAGAGCTGATTGGAGTTGAGATAGATCAAACTGCTCAGGAATGATCTTTGTAGAGTTTGTAGAGCCATGAAAGTTACCACTTTCATCCTTTAGAAGAATAAGATATGATGGGGAAGAAACGACGCATAAGATATGCACACATATTTCTCAAGTCATCATCATGGATACTATACACATACATTTCAACTTACCATCATGCGAAATACAGGCCAGATTCCGCTAGGTACATCCTCTTCTGGTAATACAATCTTCAATTCCGAGGTAATTGGAATCTGTACATTACCGACATATGATAGATGCTCATCTGCTTCAACTTTCACTACTTTTGACTGCTTATCAATGGTATCCAGCTCAATCCTATCTTTCAACTTGTTCCTAACCTTATGCTTCGGTTTAATTGGTCGGGGTACTCTGATTGATTTGACAAGAACTAGTGGTGACATGTGAGTTGGTATCATCGATGAAGAATTGTTTGTTGTTGTCGAATAGAAGCATCGACGTCTCGTATCTAAAGTCGTGTCAAGATCATTGACGATAGATGTCACTACTCCTTTATTAGCCACTGATGCTATAGATGATGATATTGAAGCAACACGTGCTCCTAATAACTGTCTAACGATCATTATTGTGATATATGTTATCTATTTATTATCGTGTCATGCACCACACGATGTCATCTATTTTTTTTTTCTCTTGCTTCTTCGACTTGCTTGTGCAGATAAATATAATATCACCGATCCCCTTTGATACTACATCCAATATCATATAACTGGCTGCTCTTCATATCGTGATTGCCTGCCATCATAAACGCCATCTGATTGACGCTCCGGAAAGTTCTGATCAGAATTAGGTGTTGCCATTTTTTGCTAAAGTCGATCGTTTATTCGCCAAAATATCTCTTCCCTCTTCCACTCCTCTTATAAACGCAGTAAATTTTGCAAAGGTATCCTTTTTGGGTTCCGCACTAAGTAAAAATGAGCAAAACCACTAACAAATCTGAAATATGAAGGTCTTCCAATCATCGAATTATAGATGTGGAGACATCCTATCTTATGCAGTTTTGCACGCTGATTCCGAATATGGTACTGCCTTAGTATGAATATTGTTAGTTAAAAAGTTATTGAGCATAAACTGATTCACTAAGTAAAATGCATGGTAAAAAATAGCCATTTTTCAAAGGCCGATCTACACCAAACCGCTTCTACTGTGAACTACAAATATGTTGTAGAGAAGCCTTGTGCAATTTTAGGCCATTATTCCTGACCAATTTAATGCAATGGCCAATCATTCGACATTTTTGTGAGTGAGGGCCACTGTAACTCTCATAAAAAAGATACCGCGGAACCCAGAATTTTTAGTTACTGCGTTTATTGTACGGAAAACATCACACACACACCCTCAGTCACCTCAATGTCTACTCGTTACTCTCCTCTTTATAGTACTTCACCTCTCAATCAACATTTATACAATGAATTTCTTCGGTCAAAAGGAGCAGCAGCAGCCTGCTGGACCAGAGCCGGTATTTGCAGGTGCGTAGCTATGATGTGTTTGCAATGATTTGTAAGTGCAATGAGTGGTTGGTCGATAGTGATGGGGTGAAGAGCTAAGTATATTGGTTATGGAAATTGATATAGCTCGATATTTATGATTCAATCTATATACTATCTGGTGTTTATATGTTATATCGGGGGAGGGGGTGTATCTTATGTTTGATATCATTATGACTACTTGACATCTCATATCATTCTTTCTTTATATTATACTATATACCACAACATCATCACCACTTAATATTATAATCATCAGCCACCACGGAAATGGAAATGTATACACATCTATTTAATAAAATGGCAGGAACATGTTTTGAAAAATGTGCATCTCGGAAACATAAAGAAAATGATTTAGCCTTGGGTGAAATGTCATGTACTGATAGATGTGTGGCAAAGTATTTAGAAGCACATGAAAAGGTTGGGGTAGTATTACAAAAGGCAAATGAAGCCCAAGCAAAACAACAACAGAGTTTAATGGAAATGCAGAATGCCATGGGTGGTGGAAGTTAATAATAAATATGATAATGGTGAAAGTTATAGAAGATCAAACAGCTGAGAGTTGCAAGGTGTCTACTTCTTTCGGTTTTTAATAATTATCTACGACTCTTCCCTCGAGAATACAACACTCCATCAAGAATACTCATCATGGTAAAGACTCCGCCAACTGTTGCCATTGCACGGACAACAAAGTGCATGAACGGGACAGATTGCAATTCAACCTCTACAGCAAATGGATAAATCTCATAGACAAAGAAAATCCCTGGTAATACGGCGTTTTGAGAATCATGATGTTCCATCTTTTCATGTAATGTACCTCCAGTTTTGCCGCCCACATGTGCACCTGCCATTCCTCGATCAGTATCTCCAGCCAGTATTGCCTCCTCGTGGACTTCACCAATCAATGGCCGAAATCGTTCTGTATAAAAGTATCGATTCGTTTCCAGCACTTTATCTATCAACCCTCCAGTCGATGGAGACACTCCCAAATTATCTATAATATCTCCTTTGTATTTTGTAGGAACCACCTTTATAAAGTATTGGAATAAGCCTGTGGTGCCCGTATCTTCTGTCACAATCTTATTCACGCCATTCATACTCTTCTCGCCATTAATACCAACCTTCTTCATTTCTGTCTTGAACTTACTATCTTCTCCATTACCAATTAAATCACCATATTCGTCATCCAAAAAGCTCAATTCATGCACTATATGACTAGCATTGAAATTGATTCGATCTTCTGGTAAGAACTGATGTATATGTCTCCCTTCACGATCAACGCCCTCGCCCATGGCAATGTGAAAATTCCCAGCTACTCTATTAACTGTGAAATATCCACTTAGATTGCAACCCTCACCACCGGTCATCTTCTTGGGCTCATTCTTACTCCGTCCTTCTCTAATACATTGTTCAGCCAATGGCTGGACGGCATTTTCATTCCATCGTTTCTTCTTATATGCAGCCAACACTTCATCACAAGTATTACAACAATCACCCTCATTCTCATGAGCACCATAACACGGACCACAGTAATTCTCGGGAACCTTCTTCTTTAATGCTTCTTGATGTAACTTATCCTCTTCAGCTTTGATATTGGCTTCGGTAGCAATCTTACTATTCGAACGTGGCTTGCCATCTAAATTTAAACGTTGCTTAAACATCTTATCGGATATTTCTAATTGTGAATCGCCAGCAACATCAATTACATCTAAGTGCACATCATTGCAATGTAGAGCGGGGAAGGTAATGTTCAAATTAACTTTCATTCGTTTGCCAATACTATTGCAGCAGTGGAGTGGAGTATAAGATGGTAAGCAATATGAATAACGACAAAGCTGGGCTGATCCATTAGAATAAGAGTTGTTTTTTATAATTGGCCATCAGTAGGTCTCCAAGATATATATCATCATACTGAGCTCAGGTGTTGATAATAGCATCTATATTTCATCATAAGCCAAATTCATATTATAATTATAAAGCAATTCATAACTCTCTTTATCCTCAAAATAAAAGATACACCAACATATGTACTCATAATACATATAACTCACCTAGTATCAACAACAGTATGTTCTAAACTAGTACCATTCATACCCCTCCATGTTAACCATTCGGCTAATAATAATATAACCATAATAACATACCCCATTGCAGTTAATTGTCCACCCTGTTCAGTCCGGATAGTCATCTCACGATCAGTCTTTGGAAATATATCTAATTTTCGTACTATTTTAACTTTATTGTATTTATTATCTTCATCGTATGATGTTCTATTAGAAAGATCATTATTGTATCCATTACCATTCGTACTGTGAGGTCTTCTGCGGTGTAATTGTTGTTGTGAATTGAGGTGTGAATTGTTGTTATATGTTTGTGGCTGTGGTGAACTTATATCAACGGAGTTCATCGAAGCAGCGGATGGGGATCTATCTGCGCCGCCGCCATCATTTGACGGCTGCTCGTATTCAAGGCCTGCTATCATTTGAGGGCCTATTAGAGTTAGACTCGATAGGTTGCTTGGCAAGGTATAAATACTTATGAGAGTTTATGAGGTCGATACGTACGTAGAAACATAATATTACGTATACACCTCTATAGACAAAAATGGTGAGAAAAATTGTTGTGGAGTTGCAACACTGAACATAATATTAGGCGGCCTATTGAACACGGAGAAGGTCACCTACAGCTTTAAATATCTTTCATCATTGGGGAGTTGAACTTTCCTCAACCATTGATATATAAAGTTATTATACGGAGAAATATTGTTGCAAATTTTCAATTCTAAATTTCAATTATAATTATTGGTAATTATATACTCTTTTTGTATTATTGTTGGGTATATTAATACAATACTATCACACAAATATAATGGGTTGTAGTGTTAGTACACAATCAGGCGTTGGTGGATTATACGCCATGCCGAATGATGATGATGAGGGTATCCCTTATTGGCTACCAACTAACAACCAAAATAATTCTGATGTTATGGAGGAGGATAACAACGAATCAGCACAACAACAACAGCAGTATATATCTTCCTCGCATAGTACTCGTCGTACTAGCAATACTAATAGACAAAAGAATCAACATATCAAGAAAAGACCAAGAGGTCCTTCTCAACAACAACAACAAGATTGTTGCGCTGCAGCACAAAGTGAAACAACGGCACAATGGTCAGCAAACTTGTGTTCAAATAAAATTACTGAAAGTCCACAGCGGAAGCCATTTCCATGTACATTAGCTCAAGCCGCAGATGATGGAGTTATTGATTCAGTACCATGTAATTTAAATGAAGATACCAATCCAACATCATCATCAACTTCTTTATTAAAACCAAAGTCAAAGTTAAATCACAGTCCAACAATTATGGACCATCCATTAGCTATCAGTACGCCACAACCACAAATGCATACACACCAAATAGAAGAAGAATCACCAACTATCTTTACAAATAGACAATGGTTGGTACTGCCCGAACAAAAGTATGATATGAATACAGTACATCCAAGTAATGTAACTGCACCATTCTTGGGGAGTATGTATTGGATACCGGCATCACCCAAACAAACTAGTTTGGGACGTAAAAGTATTGGTGGTGGATTGGCATGTCAAGGTAGTTCAGATCCGAGTTGCTTAGTCTACGGTATGAGTGGTGACAGCGGTGTTATGGATGGCAAGAAGAATGTACCATCATTAATCTCTCCATCTAATACTATTGAAGATTATTCACCAATGGAAAATATATCTCCCACTGATGGTGATGATGAAGGTATTATTAGTCCATTTACTAAATTTGGATTACAAGATATGAGTATGACGTCAACCCCTACTGAGAATAATATTATGGATGAGTCATCACTGGGATTACGACGTGCTGAGAAGTTGTTGTTATCGTTAAACTCCACAGAAGAATGGGATGAAGAAGTTGACGCTGGTGAAGATTATGATGAAGACGAGGCCAACGATACATTCGAAACACAGGATGGTGTACCTCAGGGTAGTAGTTTCCTCCACCAAGAGAATATGACTCCCCAAGGTGAGACAGTTGATATATCACGTGAATTGTTAGATTATAGTGAATTAGAAGAGAGTTATGTCTTGGATGCCGTGAAAAGTTATCAACCACCACGACAGTTATTTGATAATGGTGGTATTACTCATCAGGCAGCAGCAGTTCATAAGGTGGGAGAATCATCGTTGATGGATAATATGCTGGATGAGTCGTATGAGGTTGTAACTTCCACTACTCCATCTAAAGAGAGGAGGGGATTGCAAAATATCGATGACGTCCAGAAGAAGGAAACTCACCCAAGTGCAAACAAGACGAGTAAGGGGAAGTTATCATCCCTCCTATGCATGGCACCAACTACACACTTGTTGGATTCGCCTGTCAAGGTTGAAAAGAATGGACAAGAGACGACAAGAGTTGTCACGCCTCCCTGTCCACCTTCACCAAATGTTGCTACTTTTCATACTCAAGGTGGCTCTCGTCGTGAACGTCATGTATCGACCCTTCCAAGCGTGAACGCTGGACAGCCTATTCGATTAAGAGTCACTGATAAGTCCTCTCATCGAGGTGCCTCTGGCCTCCAAGCCTCTCCATCTCAACAAGATTCCCCATGTGATTATGTCTCATATGACCCATACTTTTCAACTGGCAAGTATACAATCACTCTGCCCAATGGCCGACCTTACGGTAACGGATTGGTAATAAAAATGGGACATGGTGAGTTTATGATACTGCAAGACTCTCGAGGTGCGGTATTGGCCGTAATCAAGAGTCGATATACACATACACCGAGTATGGTTATGTATTCTCCCAAAAAGAGATTTACTAATCAACTTGCAAGTGGTCATCGTTTAACACGAAGGGGTGAGACAATAGTGATTGTCGACGGTAACGATGGGGAGGCATTATATCCCTGGGCATTGATAAGTAAGGGAGGACGTACTATGGGGGATGATTGTTCGGTATTTATGGTAAATGATAATGCAAGAGCAGGGGGGAGAAAGTCAACCTCATCCGGCATATTCAACGCAGAACCAAGCTTTAGAGGAAGGCATGAGTTTGATCGAGAGCTACACACACATACAGTCGTAAATAGGACAACCACTTCTTTGGAAGAAGTGCCTTGCTGTGTGATTGTACGCGACTCATCTAATCTGGATGCTGTTGACATTACAATAGCCCCAGGAAAGTCCGCGTTAGTATTGTTTTATCATGTGAATGGTTGTGCTCAATATATAATTTTGGTGATTTGGCTACTTCATTTGACCTACATTTGCCTTTGTTTAACTGCCTTTGCAACTCACATGAACTAACACACGTTACTATCTCCTCTTTTTCATCATAATAAACCGCTAAACTCGCATCTTCCAGGTATCGATCCACTGCTTATGATATGTTACCTTGCTTCCCATACAAAGATGGACGTTGAGCCCTTGCTTTCGGGTTTCTAAAGCCGCGGAGAAGAAGAAAAGCAGAACAATTGTAAATTAAGAGTCATTCTAGGCTTTACAACTATATTCATATCTGTCGGCTCTCCAACATAGCTAAACTTTTATTAGCATGGGCCATCCAAATTTCAAGCAAATGGGCAAACTAAACGTCTATTTCTCTGCATTATAATGAACGGCAGCAAATCCATCTTCATCTTCGTCACTGATTTTGATATGATTCATCCTTATGTCAATAGGATTGTCTTGATCAATATAAGCACCACCTTCCACAACATCTACTGGTTTGAAATCCTTGCTTTTGGTCCGTCTACGACTTGTTGCATGACTGGCACTTGGATTTTTGGACTTGAAGAATCGATGATATCCAACTCGTCTAGCCTCGGAATCATAAACTTTCGTATCGCCAGTCACAGTAATGCCGCTAATGGGTAGCTTGCCAAACTCTGCCAACAAGAGACAGCCATTGCCGTACTCATCCATCCCTGCCACGGCGATTGTCTGTTCTCTATCTGGCACAAAAGCACAGGCATAAGGATGTGGTACTCCTCTCACTTGTGCGTATGAATGCACTCCATCCATGCCAATATACTTCTTTGGCGATGTAACAAGCTTCGGCAGCATACGAATTGCTTTACCTGTCATGGAGGATGATCTAGTCTTTTTCTCACTTGCTTTGTTGTCACTTGGTCCATGAGTTTGGAAGACGTGTACAGTTCCATGATCACTAGCGCATCCTAACCAAGTACTATCGAGGCTGAATGTCAAGCAAGTTATAGTTGCCCTCTCTACTCCGCGCCGGAATTCTCTTAATGGTACAGATGATGATACAGAGGTAGCATCCTGCCTTGAACTTCCATGACTAGATCCACCACCAATTGTTACTCCACGAGTATCAAACAATCGAATTACAGTCCCTCGTTCAGAGGCAGTTGCCAGCAACGATCCATCCACACTCAATGCCAGAGCACCCAGCTGTGAATCGTGTGCATCTATAAAAGTTTGTCGTCGTAAGCCATATAGCTCTACTCGAACTTGACCTTTCTGAGTACTAGGAACGGCAAGTACCATACCATTATTTCTCTGTTGCGAGTTGCTGCTTCGACCACTTCCCAATACATTTTCTGCTCGTTCAACACCTGTAACCGTACTACCCCCAACACCACCATTATCAATTGATATCGCCACTAATCCATGAGGATTCTCACCAGTATATACCTTATCCAACAAGGTCATATCAGCAAAGTTATAAATATATGTCCGATCTCTTAATACAACAACAATCCGATCTCGTCGTAATTTCGTTGTTAATACCTTTTGTCTAAAACTCAAATCTCCAACAGTACGTTGTAAATGATCATCATACATTAACACTTTGTTGGGTGGAAATTGTGGTGAATTAGAATGACCTGTAATGGCAAGTAAATTTGTTCTGTATAACATTTCTATATGTGCAATTCCACCGTCTCCAGGAGATCCTCCATTACTACTGCTATCACCACCCAACGTTCGACGCAAATTTTCTTCAAATGGATGCACATTACATATCCGAAATCCACTTCCAGTACCCACTGCTAGACATCCTCCATCTTGATTGAATGACATGGTAAGGAGTGTATCATTACTATCAGTGTAGCCATCATCTAAATCATCTTGCATATCACTAAATGATTGATATTGCTGTTGAAATGATGAAGTATGTTGATGTGGGGTGGTAGATGTTGATGCAGTAGTAGTGGCAGAAGCTTCTTTCTCATCTGTACTCTTGGCATCATCTTTATTCTTTGTAGTACTATTAGATGTGTCTATGTTTTTGGAGTTACTAGATTCTTCTTTCACAGAATTTGCATCTTTTGTATCACTACCGGTTGGGGTTACGTTCGGAGTGTCTTCTTTGGATTCATCATTGCTTTTTGCACTATCAACGCCTTCTTTTTTATCATCACTCTTATCATTAGAGCTTTTGGTATCATCTACATCAGAGGTTTCTTCGGTTGTATTCTCTTTTTTAGATGCACCATCATCTTTTTTTGTTTCATTAGATGGCGGAGCGGCCGATGGTTGATCTATAGATACTGGGGCATCATCCATCTTCTCCGTCTTATCAGTATTATCGCTGGCATTGCTCTTCTTTGACATGGTATATTATTATATTATTATGTAAGTATACCTTAAAGCTGATGTTCTTTATTTCACAAGAAAATTTTGGTATCGTGCTACTTTGTGGTATGATATAGTATGATATCTAGACCGGCTTGAATGATAGACTTGACCCGTTTCTCCCTATAATATAGAGAGTTGAGATATATCACTGACGAGTATTAGAATAATCACAGCTCTTTCCGTGCATATAATATTCATATGCCTCCTTCACGCCACAACACCAAGAGAAATAGTGGTAGTTGAGATATAGCGGGGCGGCGGGGCGGCCCTTTCGATATGCCCCCTAATTTGACCACAATGTTGAATCATACAAATTGGGGTGGTAGTGGCCGAGATTTGCAAAGGATATTAATATGAAGAGGTCGAGTAGATACGTCTGTACACATCATTTTATAGAAATTATGTATCTATAATATATCTAGAGAGAGAGAGAGAGAGAGAGAGAGAGAGAGAGAGAGAGGTATATCAATTACATAACTATATCTATAAAGAGAGAGGTATATCAAGGAACAAGACGACATTGAATTACATTATTGCAGTGTAGTACCTCTGTGTTAAGATGAACTGTAATTATGTATCGTAGTTGGGGAGGCTGGCTGGGGGAGGTTCAGTATATATACAGTGATCGTTATGGGGGTAGAGAGTAGAGAGTTATTTGTCAACAACAATGTCTGATGGCTGGCGAAGTTGATCTTATGTCGATGAAGGCAGGAAGTAGTCATGTACAATGAAGACTATCACTGGTTGGTTGAAGAAAACAAAGCGGTAAGTCTCATTCCTTTTCATTTAATGGACAAGCTAATCAAGCACAAACAACATTCAATAAACTTTTTCTCTCTAAATACTCATTAACACACTCTCTCTTTTCTCTTTATCTCTCTCTTAACACAGGTTTAATCATTGGATAGTTTGGTCAGCTCATGATCTACCAAATCTTTCTTCACATATATATTCCCCCTACAACTAACTTTTTTGCCAACCATTTGGTGGCCTGTACACATCCCCGTTGGCGTCTAACTGGATTCAAGCATTCCCAACCGCAAGGAACATAAATGGGATGGGTTGATAATCTGTGTCATTGATGATAGCGCCACACTTGATCCTTACAAACTCTGTAGTGATGGTTTCCACCACACATCTTGGGTTAATTTCAGCTGCAACAATCACTTCTACGTTATAGTATGGAGTAGCAACTACTGATGGAATATCCTTGAATGGTTGGTCAAATATAATCTTCACGCCAGCATGTTCATCACGCACGCTAAGGGTTGTATCAGGGCTGATTATCGGATTGCAAGCACTGTCTTCATCCACAGATGCTCCCGATAAGGTCTGATTTAGGTCACCTGAAGACGAACACTCAGTTACAAACCCATGCTTGACATTCTTGTTGGGCATGTCTTGTCCAATCACTAAAAAGTTGAAGCCAAGATATGGTTCATCGCTAGACAAAACGTTATTACTAATCTGGAAGGATGAAGAATTGAAGCTTTTGATCCCAAAGTTGACACTTATGATATCTCGAGGCCGACTACCGTTGTTTTGGTCTTCCGCTTCTTCAATGTATCCAACTCTTGTCCAACTTGGGAAGACCAACACTGTAGGTGTCTTGCCATTTTGGTATGGGGTTTTGAACTTGATGTTGAATGCATTTTTAATTCCCTTTGTGACAGTAAAGTATTCGTCTCCACTTGTCAATAGACCATTGTAGGTAACAACACCAGACTCAAAGTCGTTGACAAACTGTCCAAGTGTGTCGGCAGTTACAAAAGAGTATGAAGGTATTTCAGTGTTTGTAGTTAACTTATTTGAACCAAAATTCTGGACAGATAATACTCCATTGGCGTTGATGTTCTGTTGTTATTCGGAAACATCAAAATACATTAGAGTTAGAGAAGAGAACCAAAGGAAGAAAAACGGGTATCTTATTGCAACACTCACATTTGACAAGGAATAGAATACGAAGTCCTTCCAAGGTTTGCCGGGTCCGTCAAAAGGAAACGTTTCTTCTTCGCTTTCATCTGGAGAAATAGTGCCACCTATAAGGGGGAGAGAATAGGAATGGAGGAGAAAGGTGAGAACAACAATATTCATCTTGAACAATGGAGATACAAACTCGAACAAATACTCACGAACTGGTGTTGCAAATATCGCTGTTGGTTTGTTAGTTTTGCCTTTGTACACATCTGCAAAAGTGAACACTGTAGACAAACCAAAGTTCTATTCGACAATCAAGACAATAAGATGAGGGACAGCAGATTATAAGGATAAGATGTTGAAGAATTAGAGAAGGACGTACCTGATTAGGGTAACATTCACCTCCATTTTTACTCCCTCCAGTTACGGGTCCTCTACCTGTATCAATCTCACAAGCGCAAAATGGTAACTTTACGCCATTTTGTGGCTTATAAGATATTCCGGTTACCTTTGGTGATTCAATTGTTACAAACGAAGGCCTCACTTCAACATCTTCGCCGGCCGTCTCAAGATCTGTACATTTTTTAAAGCATTCTTCAAGTGAGAGGCTTTCTACTTCCTTTCTTTCGAAACCCCTTCCTCTTGAATTTGTGCAGCCTCCTTTAAAAGATACGTCTGTGGAGAAGGCAGGACCTGAATCGCCGCCGCCTGCACTTATCACGTTATTTTGCATAATGACTCTACTGTCTTCATTTGGGTTGAGTAACTGACGAGAGATTGGTAGACCTGTGCCATCGAAGATACCTGAAAAGCAATGAATTTCAGTTAAGTGACGTTTGAAGGCTCAGCGAGCAGGAAAGGTTGAACCAAACAGCACTTACCATGATGCACAGTTCCATTTAAAAAGGGAGGTGTTTCTGTAAAGTCCAATCCGTATAAATCTTCTGCAGCAGCAATAAAAGCAAGTTTCTGCTCAAACGACATGAATTCCATGATACTTCCAAATCTGTGTGGTGGTTTGAGTTGGGTGGTTGACATAATTCAAAGAGTTATTAGAAGGGATTAGCAACTTGGCAAAGGCAGGACTCGCTACTTACTTGTATTGGATTGGCATGGGTCTTTCTTTCACCGTACCTGTTGAATGTAAAACAGGACGAAGGAAGGAATATAAGGAAGGGAGAGTTGTCAATAAAAGTATCACAACTAAAATACCAATTCACCTGCCCACTCGCGCCAGTCTTTGGCCGGCAATCCTCCGAAGGTAAGCTCCCGGTTAGTAAGTTTCTTTTCAGATATCTTTGGGGCAAAAGTTGTGTCACAGAAATTGAGAAGTCAGAGGTTGTCAAGTGTTTTACTTGAAAGAAGCCACGGCTTTTACTTACCTTAAAGGCGTCCTCGGCTTGCTGCTTGCTTGAAGCAAATTGTGCCTGAAGATATGGACAATATAAATATTAGCGTGTGGGGCACAATATCAAGACAAATACAGTAAGTTCTTACCAAACTAGATGACGAGCTGGCATCAAGGCTCGCTCCAAAAAGAAGATCATCGCCATCTTTGCCTTCAGTTAGGACATTGACAATTCCACCAATTGCTTGGCCCTAGTTGTTAAATTATTAGGAGGAGGTTAAACTATGCAATTATCAATAATACAAACTACAATGCACACATACCTTTGGGCCTCCGAATGCACTAGCAGCACTACCAGCAGCCTTTGCCAAACCAACCTTTACCCCAGCGGACGCTGAAATTGCAGATGACATCTCAAATGACATTGTCGATTGAACGTCAACAGATTTAGAAATGAGAGACGAATAATCACTCTGTGACATGGAAGATGATTGGATCCGTTTACCTCCTAAGACAAGAAACTTCACATAGTCTATTGGAAGGGAAAAGGTGAGCTGAGTGACAAATACAATGCAAAATCAAATCGTCAACTCACTAGTCCCAAACGTATCGAAAAATGTTTCCCAAGTACTTCGGTGACGTATATTGTCTTTATTAAACGGTACTGGGAGATTGTCAAGCGCTTCCTGAAACTCAGGACTGAGTTCTTGCACATAAGATGGAATGAACGACGCTTCAATCTCACTACAGATTGCTCTCGCTTCGAATGAAATGGATGAGCTTTTCTGGCTTGTTTCACTCTCTGATTCAAATCTGCGTAGCGGTAGGAGGGATTGCAGTATAGATGAGAGAGTTTGCACAATTACAGTATTTAAATTGAAGGAAAGGACTTACTTTCCGCTTTGAGAGAATGATGATGTAGATTCTACTGATTTCGAGAAAGAAAAAAATAGATCGTTGGCTCCACTCTGTTCTTTACTGCTACTACTGATGTCAGACTTTGCTTCTCTAGACAATGATTGTCTACGGTCACTGTCGGAGCTGATTTCTACTGAACTATCATCGTATTGGCAACTGGAAGTGTACTGTAATGGGAACAAGAGGGAGAAAGGAAAGAAGGTAAGTGCAGAAATATATAGTTCAAGCGACAATTGTTGTGTTGCATACCTTTGTTTCCACCCCTAATGGCACCTTGAACTGACCGTCAACGGTGAAATTTCCTTCTTGGCGGAGACGAATCACTCGATAGCGAAAGCCAGTGTCCAACTCAGATGAATCAGTGCCTCGAGGATTACCTCGGATTAAATCGTAACCCAAACCCAAATACTCCAACTTTAAGAGGATAGCAGAGATAGAAACAATGAGTTGGGGTGGATGCAATAACACCTAAAAGTACTTGGGATTTTACTTACATTTGTAATACCAGGTGAACTTCCTGCCCCACTCCTAGTTGTAAAGTCAATGGCCAGTTTTCCATTGGGTAGTACCGAGGCAGCCGCTGTTTCAGCATTCGAGTCTGACTCTTGTAGTCTCCTACGAGCTTGGAGTCTTCTCTCGGTAGAAGCCACCTCGAAGGCGTGTCCAAAGTGACGATGGCCACCTCCACATGCACAACCTATTAAGATATGATAGTGAAAATTTAAAGAGAATGTTAGTATACATGGCAGCATGTAAAAAAGTATGTCTCAGCATGAACAGTCATACTCACATGCATCTTTTAGTTTCAAACCGTCGCTGGCTAAAGTTGCATCCCCATATTTAATACAGTATTGACTGACATTTACTGCATTATCGATTGCCTCACAGTTAAACTCCACATCGCCATCTTTTGCTTCGTTCCATTCCATATCTTCACATCGAGGCTCAAAGACTTGTTCGGCTTTTTGACCTCCTCCACAAAAGCAACAAGCTTCTAAAGCACACGGGCCAGAGAAGATACCCTGGCTGAGGAATTTACACAACGTGATGTATCCAGCTGGAAGGGTGTCCTCTTTCAGCTCTTGACAGGTCAAACCAGCATACGGACTATCCTTCCAAATAGAATCATTAGGTTGTACCCAATCTTCCTCTTGCGGTTCACCATTGATATACTTAGGTAGATCGCGAATACAGGATGGAGAGTCTGGACCTCCTCCGTTGGGACTAGATGAAGGTACGATTGGAGAACTTGGAGGACCTTCATTTGGATTAGAGGATGGATCAGTTGGAGGGCTCGGACTTTCTCCATTCGGGTTAGTGGAGGGTCCAGTCGGAGAACTTGGAGAGCTTGGGCTTCCGTTAGGATTAGAGGAGGGATCAGTTGGAAAGCTCGGAGCTCCTCCAGGATTGGAAGAGGGATCAGTTGGAGAACTTGGAGAGCTTGGACTTCCTCCGGTTGGATCTCTATTGAGGTTGGGTTTGGAAGATGGAGTGCCGTCACTCCAATAAACGTGCTTTTTCCCGTCCTTTGTCTTGCCTACTTTTCCTCCAAAGGATGGATCTTTTGATACTTTGCCTGTAACTGATGATAGTACTTCTTGTGGATCATCATACCGAGGAGAACTGATCCCTGATATAGGTGAAAATGCCACAACTGGGCTCCCACGTTCCTCAGCTATCATAGACATGGCATCATCTAGACGTGCATTTGCATCTTGAGTTGAGATGGTTGCCAGAATAACGGCTGGTAAGAATGATGAGATAATCATATCTTAGAAGAAACCCTTGTCTTGAATATTGATCTGAATATATATGTATATTATCGGTCTCTTCTTGTTTATCTTGAGTCCTTTGATAGAACTTTCGTATTAGTGATACTGTGTGTCAAGTTGCAAGACATTGAGGGAGATGAGGTTAGAAGGCTGATTAGAATGGCATGCATTTATAATATGTCGACCACTCGATCGTCACTGTACGGTACGATACGAAGTATGCTACGCCGTCTTATCACATACAGTCTGTGTCAGTAACTTCCTTCAAGTATCTTCGTCGTACATTCCATCCGCCTAATATCAACATCCAAACACATATCAACAGCCAACACATACATATCCTATCTACATCTACATCGACATCAACATCACATACCATACACATCGTTGCTCGTACTCATATCATATCATATCATATCATCATACTCATAAGTGTTATATTGTTCATCAGTATCAAAAGCAAGGACAAATAAGGTGTTCACAGATACTCACGTGTTGTCTAGCTGCTTGCTCTTCCTTCTAGCTCGCTTGGGTGATATGTGATGTGCAATGATGGGGGTATATGAGTATAGAATGACGGGGGTCTATCAGTTGTTTGTTTGAACAAATTCGATTGAGGCTGAAAATTTATGAGCATCTTCTGTGTGTATACAATGATATGTGCTGAAGTCAATCATTTCTCGGCGAAAATATATCGTTGCAACATAAACAAGCGATGACATGCTGTTTTTTTAACAATATGTAATGCAAGTATCTTCCTTACCAAGTTTCTCGTGAAGTGAAAAATGTGAGAGTTTGTGTTTTTCTTCCCTCCGACATTCTCAAGATAAAAACTCTTTGGTATTTTGCACTTAAGCCTTTCTGTTTACACAAAGCCTTTCTTTTTTTTCCAATAGATATTTTTTCTTGTGGAAGCTATTCCACCATTGATAGAATTCCACAGAACCATAAAATAAGATACATAGAGATGCTGTAGTAGATACGTCTGTTAATTAATCTATTATTCAATCATATACCAACCCAATCAAACAAAACAAGAATGGATGATGATATAGAAGACCTCGAGTCAATGCGTCGACGTATAAGAGAGGAGGGTAGAATACGTCGTGAACATGAATTACAACGTCGTAGAGAGGCGGAAGCATCTCGAAGACGACGGAGGGAACGTGCATCGTCATGTTCTTCTAATTCAAGCCGTGATTTATTATTAATGTCGTCTCCCTCTCCACCGCCACCATCACCACCTAATAATAAAGCCAATGATATGTATGATTCTGATAATAGTGGTACAGATAAGAAAGAAGAGGTGGTATCAGAAGCTCGACAGTGGATAAACTCTGTAGAACGGAATAACTCCGATAGGAAATTACCAGCAGCACAAAGTACTAATAATGAAAGACTATTACCAAGTAGTAATTTAAACTCAAATTCAGATAGTAGTTCAGATGTTGATTTATCACAAATGTCATATCAATTGGCAGAAAGAAACAAGATTAAGAATCAAAAGATGAAGAATTCTGCTACAAATAGTAAACAGAAGAATAACCCACTAAGCAATGCGTGGTGGAGTAGTGATTCGGACGATGAGGATGAATTAGATGTACGACAATTAGTTGCACGACAAAATGCTGAAAAGAAGAAGAAAATGGCTGCTGCTACTGCTGAGGCACAACAGACAAAGACTTCTACTGCCAATAATAGTATGAAAGGAGCTGCTGCTGTTGTTGATAGTAAACTATCTGCTTCTAGTCAGGTTAATGAAAGCCAAGCAAGTTCTGAATACACACCCAAAATTAGTAATATAGTAGCTACTGAGATTGGAAAACAACTACCAAATGTTAGAGGAAAGGGTGATGGAGTAAAGAAATTAGATTATATACGAGAAGAGGATAAAAGTATAGAAACAACGAATAGAGGAGCTGGTACAACTGAGTCTTCGGAACAGGCAAATGGTCTCAATCGAGATACATCCATGACAAGTGACAACAACAAAGCAATGCAAAAAGTAGATGATCATATACCATTATCAACAACTACTACTATTACTACTACTTCAGCGGCATTAAAGTCGGATACAGAAGCAACAAAATCAGATACGCCAAAGCAAACTATTTCAGCTGATCCAATAATAGGGAAAGAAGTTCGTAACCGAGCCAATGTAGACTGGATAGAATTAAAGAAATGTCTACTAGTTCGAGCAGTTGGTAGCTGCTCACCTAAAGATCGTGTAGCATCATTCGATCTTGACCATACATTAGTTAATTGGAGAATAGCAGGATGGCCTTCTAGACCAGAGCATTATGAATTATGGAATGAAAGTGTGATTGATAAATGTAGAAAGTTACATGATGGTGGATATAAATTAGTTATATTCTCCAATCAAGGGGGTATTAAATCTGCTTTAAGTGGCAAGAAAGCTGGTACTGTTAAAGGTATCATAGATTGGATTGCCAAACTTATAGAAAGGCCATTATATGCTGTTGTCTCAACAAAATCAGACTCTGGGTATCATAAAGGAAATGCGAGTATGTGGCAAATCATGGAAGATTACTGTAATTGTGGGAAGCAAGTTAGTCCTGAGTTATCATTCTTTGTAGGTGATGCCGATGGGGTTGGGGATAGTTCAGCGGATGCACAGCGTCAACAACATCAACAGACTGGAACAGATAAGTTATTTGCTGTCAATGTTGGTAAATTGAGAAAGCAAACGATGGACTTTCATACCCCCAATGAATACTTTGATGATAGCAATGTGCAAAGTCGTCGGACTAGATCAACAGTTGAAGCGCCACCTCCATTATCTAAGGAAACAATCTTTGCACATACTGCTCTTCTCGGTGGCTACTTTACAAACACTCCAATTCTCTTGATACTTGTGGGTGTTCAAGGTTCTGGCAAATCAACGTTCACAAAGTATCTTACTGATAACAGTGACGGGAGATGGTGCCAATTTAGTCAAGATACTATCAAAGATGGCGGCCCGGGAACACGGCAGGCAGTGGAACAAGCCGCAAAAGATGCTCTTAAAAGAGGAAAGAATGTTGTGATTGATCGAATGCATTTAGACTCTGAACAAAGAGGTCACTTTGTTCAAATAGGAAAAGAGTGTCAAGTGTCAATACATGCATTAGTGATGTTAGCATCAAAAGAAGATGTGGCAGATAGAGTAAAGAAGAGAACAAATCATCCTGGCAAGGTGGAAGGAGAGAACGGAGCTCGAATAGCCGTGTCATCAATATCCAAGCTGATATATCCATCACATGATGAAGGTTTTGAACTGATTAGCTACTCTCGTCAAATAAATGACAGAATAAGGGTAGCATATTGTCAAGTAGGAAGCACAGTGACTAGTAGTGAAATACAAGTACCAAAGACGATACAATTATATAATGCAAAAGAAAAGGTTGCCCTTTCCATGCTCACGCTTGGGACAATGGGTATCAAAAAGAATGTGGCAACATCGGCCATTACACAAGCACTACATATTGGGGTACAAAGTATTGATACGGCACCAACATATGGTAATGAGAGTGAGATCGGAGATGCCCTTAGAATCGCTCAGCCTGTCAGTGTCACAATCAAAGTACCCAAACGTGCGACGAGTGTAGAGCAAGTGAGAGAAGAGGTAATGAAGAGCCTCTCGCTATTGCAACAATCAAGAGTTGATGTCATTCTGCTCCACTGGCCATGTGATTTTATAGAAGCAAATACATTGGCTGATGTTTGGAAAGAGCTTGAGTCAATCAAGAAAGAAGGCAAGTGCCTTGCGATTGGGGTATCCAACTTTACAATTATGGCATTAAAGCAGCTTCTATCTTCCTGTACTATCAAACCTGCGTTGAATCAAGTCGAACGTCACCCGTTGCTTCCACAATATGACCTATTGCAATACTGTCAGTCACAAGATATTATTGTTCAGGCCCATTCTCCCTTGGGAGGTGGATGTGGGCGTGGAAGTGATCTCTTATTAGGAAACAATACAATAACTCGAGTTGCACAAGAGGCAAAAATGTCCCCTGCTCAAGTTCTAGTCAGTTGGAATATACAACAGAATATACCAATATGTACCAAATTTTCGTCAGAGCATGGAAAGGAGTTTATTGCTTTACTTCAAGAGCATACAAAGCTTCGACTTTCACCTGAACAGATGAAGAGCGTTGACAATTTAGGAAGATCTATTGAGCCTCATCGAATTGTTAGTCCACCATTTATGTATCGCAAAGGTGCATCCTATTCATGGGGAGACAATCCTCCATCGAGATGATACTTATAAACTAATCATATAAAGTATTTACTCATAGTGATAATGGTAATGATAACACTAAGAAGACTCGAAAGTACTCATATCATATGTTAACTCTAAGACTATCTCAAAATAACGCATGGACAATTCTTATACTACTCTCAGAGGATTCATGGTAGAATAGAATAGACAAACAAGCACTGAAAGCATCCCCTGTTTAGATGGTGGTGGTCCTGTAAGTTATCTTCGTAGCGAAGTAAATAGAAGCAAATTTTCAGCAGCAAATGCAAAAGACAATAAGAGGAGAACTATTGTAACCAAATTTAGTGCCATCTTACTTATGTATCGTACCTACAACATAGGCAATCTTTGCTCTGATATATAGAATATCATATCATGGGACGACGCGGCGATAGAAAGAAGAGTAGTAAAAAGCACAAACGAAGAGTCATCGTAGAGTCTTCATCCAGTGAGAGTTCTGAAGAAAGTGAAGTTGAGGAGAGCTCGAGTGAAGAAGAGGAGGAGGAGTAAGTTTGTTTAGTGATTGGTATCATTGAATCACTATGTTTTTGTATATTACAGTGTTATATGATTTAATTGGGTGGTATCGTATTGCAATCGGTTTATACCATTCATCATCTCAACTCACACATGATGTGTTGTTTTGTTTTATGTTTCTCCGCATACTATCTGTATACCAACTATTGATATTTCTACTCAACTCAACTCACATGATGTGTTTTATGATGTTGTTTCTCCGCATACCTTTAATATACTATAACAGAAGTTCATCCGAGGAGGAAGAAGAATCATCATCCGAAGAGGAAGAAGAAGAATCTGAATATGATGAAGAAGATTCCGACTACGATGATGAAGATGCATTAGACGCTTTAATAGATAGTGTAGTAGATTATGAAGATCCAAAGGAATGTTGGGATTTAGTACGAACATGGTTGTCAGACCATTCATTAGAGGAAACCAAGTCTGCAGTGGAATTGAAAGGTGAATTTGATACTACTGCATTACATGTCGCCTGTAGGAATAAACCACCGGTGGATGTTGTTGATATTATGTTAATGGCGGCACCTGATATGATTTTCTGGGCTGATAGTTTTGGGTGGCTACCAGTGAGTTTGTTATATTCGTATATATGTGTATTTTATATCTATTGTATGTATGTATGTTTACTACAATCAATAATGCATCTCACACTCTAACATGTCAATAATAATACAGCTTCATTATGCATGTGCAAATGGGACAGATATTGAGGTAATAAAACTATTATTGAACGCCTATCCCGATAGTAAATTAACAACTGACAAACGGGGTAGAACACCATTACATTTTGCCTTGGGTAATATTGAACATCCGCCAACACCTGCTCTTGTGAAATTACTCGCTGGTGAAACTGGTGAAAGTGCAAAATGGCCAGATGAGAATCAGATGCTTCCAATACATTATGCCTGTGCATATGGTGCAAGTTTGGAGGTATTATATGTCTTAATTCATGCATGGGAGGATAGTATGCAAAAGACTGATTCAAAGGGAAGAACTCCACTACACTTTGCAATGGGTAATGCTGATCGTGAGAATTCACCATTCGTTGTTAAAGTATTGCTAGACTTATATCCAGCTGCCATTGATCAGATTGATGCCGAGAAGAATCTACCATTGCACTTACTCTCTACAAAGGCTGATTCGGTAACAATTGATAAGTTCCAAACAAGGGAGACTATACGGAAATGTTTAGACTTTTATTTGAAAGCAAAGCCAAAGACTAGTAGTGAATTATTAACGGGTATTCAAAAGATGCCTGAATGGTTAAGGGATGTATGTGTCATCCATCCAACTGTACAAACAATGTTGAATACAAAGATCAGTTCAAGATTTCCCACGATGATCTTAATGCTTGATTTCTACTTTCTAGCAGCAGTTATTGGCACATTCGCAATCACATCACGAGAATCTATAGAACGACGATTTGATCCATTAAATGAAACACAAAGCTCACGTCAAGTGTCTGGAGCATTATTATCTCCTTTATATATCGGTGCATTATACTTCCTCGGACGTGAGATTACACAAATGATATCCGTTCGGAGTCAAACGACAGTAGCTGCATATCTACTTGATGCTGAGAATCTTTTAAATCTTGCCTTTGTCTTCTTGACATTGTATTATACAATATTGATGGGTACAGGGTTGGGGAATGATGAACGATTTCGGACTGGCGCAGCGATAACAATGGGAATATGTTATCTTCAAGTGCTGGCATATTTGAAAAGTATCTTAATTGATTTTGCAGTGTTTGTGAGTGGTGTCGTCTACGTTACTACTCGCCTCGTTGCCTTTATGGTATGTCTGTTGATTACAGTACTTGCCTTTGCCCAGATTTGGTATACATTGTTCCGGCAGAGCTCAGAGTGTTACTTTGCGGCTGAACAAGAGGCTTTAGAAAATGCAACGATAGCCATCCCCACAGATGATTTATTCGAGTATACAGGAGATGATGATGAAGTTATAGCAGCCTTGATTGGAGCGCAGGAACCGGTGGAAGATTGTGAGCCTTCTCTTGACTACCCATTCTGTCATAGTCTATGGTTTTCAATCTACAAGACCTACACGATGATGCTTGGTGAAATTGATGACACGATCTTTTATTGGAGCACACTATGTCTGATTCTATTCTGTATCTTCTTCTTCATGGAGGTTGTAATTCTTCTTAATATTCTGATTGCCATTATCACAGATTTGTACGGTGTTATCACCAACGAGCGAGCGGCCATTGTCTTTTGGAGTAATCGATTGGCCTTCATTACTGACATGGATATGATTACTAATGGGCCGTGGAAGAAGAGTATAATGGGATTTTTCAAACTCCGTGATGATGACGATGAGGAAGAAGATGAAGAAGAAGCAGCCTTGATGAAGAAAGATGTTGTAGATGTATCCTGGGAGCGTATCTGTTGGAAGAAGCTCATTGAATGTTTCGATCCCGAAATGGGAAACTCGAATGGTATGGGAATGATTCTAATAGCGCCACTACGAGTCTTTGTAGCCATGTTTCTCATTCCGTTCTGGTTGTTATTGGGAATCCTGTCAGCTGGGTGGTTGTGGCCTCCACAGGTTCGAGAAGGATTATTCGTTCAGGCAGTGTCAGTTCCAGAAGAGCTGGGAGAAGGTAAAGAGATGGAGAAAAGAATTGAGGAAGTCACCCTCTTGAAGAAGGATTTGAAAACAGTGAAAGGACAGCTGACTGGTCAGTTTACTGAAGATAGGAAGGATGTGGCAGCGCTAAAAGATCAAGTCAAGGGTATTAAGAGAGAGTTGAAGGAAGAAATGAAAAATATCAAGGTGGTAATGACATCATTGTTTGAAGTTCAGCAACAACAACTCCTTGGATGATGATTATTAGGCATTGGAATAATAATATCTGTAATGTATAAGTATATACTGTTATACTCCTTGTGAGGTCAAAATAGGATAGTTTTAGTACTCGGTAGGTGTGAACTCAAAGGATTATCCTTAAGGGAGATGTCATTCGATTTTTTTATATCTTTGATACCTATTATGATGGCCGCCACCTATCACGCCTATTTCCTATGCATTATCTACATCACCAGTAGATCAGCATGCATTGGACTATTACCTCCTAAAGCAATCCTGCCAATTTCAAGGGTATCATCATCTCATAAACCCGTCATTTTGCATACCACAAAAGATAATAATGATGTGTCAACACAAAGTTCAAGTAGTCTATATGAAAAGTTACCATCAAAGAAACCATTTTCCTTTGGTATACTTACATCTGGATTTCCTCCACAGCAAATACTAGTTCCAGTTGTTAAATTTATCACGTTCCAAGTATGGCGCTTGATGATGAACGAGCTAGTAACCCATGATGAAGAAGGCAGGTTCATAAGAGAATCATTCCAGGCAGGCAATAATCCATCACCATTAGACCTACCAGTAAGTGGTAATGCTAGTCCAAAGTACAAGTTATATTTAGGGAATCCATGTCCTGTAAGTTATTGTTATTCTGTGATTGCAGTTGTACTTTATGCATCTCAATTCTTATACTTGTGGCATGATATCTATATTTTTTATCTTATTATCTTATCTATCGATAGTGGTGTCATCGAGTAAAAGCAGCAATGGCTATACTCGAATTAGAGAAGGATATTCCTGTGACAATGCTAATTGATGACGCTGAAAAGGCTAGCAAGGGTGGATGGGTTCTACCTGATCCGATTTCAATGAAAAGCAAATTTAATAACAATATTGCAGAGGAATTAGTTAGTGGCGACTTGGCTGGTGTATATAACTACTGTTATCGTGATATACTAGAGGAGGGAGAGAGATACAAAGGAAGGTGTACAGCTCCTCTTTTAGTAGACGTTGAATTTGGAAAGATTGTGACAAATGAAAGTAATGAGATTATGATATTGTTAAATGACTATGCTCGTCGTCTCAAGAAGGATACAATAGATCTAAGACCAATCGGTAGTGAAGGTGAAATGGATAAGGCAACGAAGCACTGGTTTGATTTATGTTGGAATGGAGCTTATAGATGTGGCTTTGCTACTTCACAACTAGCATACGACGAGGCGGCACAAGATGTGCTCAGGGGCTTGAAGGAAATGAATGATTTGCTGGGGGGAAACTCATATTTGCTGGGAGATACAATTAGTGAGGTTGATCTAAAGAACTTTGCCTGGGTTACACGCCATGACTTTGCATACACTGTGGTATTCAAGAGTCCAGGAGGTAGAATTGCTCAATATCCAAACATAGCCATGTATGTGAAGAGAATGGTAGTCGATTATCCATCTTTGCTTGATAGTGTTGACATGCCAGACGCATGTGGAAGTTACTATCGACAGTTATTCATGCTAAATTTCGGGCGAATTGTACCATATGTACCAACAGTAAGAGAGTGGGTAGATCAATTATGAATGCATAACATCTAGTTGCTGAGCTATTTCGTGTTTTATATCAAACTGGTTCTTATCTGTACATCTCTTTATCATGTCAACTCGATATCAACAACAAATGTATCCTTTCCATGTTGATAGTTGTAATCTTCTATTTGGTTTGACGAGGGCAAAGTAGTTTGCCACCACAGACAATCATAGCAGAGCTTGCCATTCCCAAGATTACATTCGACAGCATACCATACCACATGTACTTTGCAACCTTGTACTTGTATCTCTTACTAGAATCACCTTCACATTCTGAGTATCCCTTTGATAGATAATACCGTCCAATTGCATATGTCAAAGTACTAATTGATGTACACACTGGAAAGGTAATTGCCCCGACCATACCTGATAATACAACTGTAGTGAATGTTTCAAATATTTGTTGGTGACTCCTTTGGATACAATTGAATGCTTTTACATGTTGGGAAGTTCCTTGTGCGTACAAGTTGGGTAAAAGGTACCGTTCATCTACATCCTTTTCGCCATCTTGCTTTGCCAATTCAGCATATGTCGTCCGGGCTTTTCCTACTTTGAAACCATGCATCAACGTCCAAAACCCGGTGCCAATGAGAATTGCAGGTGTGATTGCCGTCAAATTAGAATTCTGGGAAGATAGATGTGTAAGTTCGAGATATCCGCCGACAGCAGATGTGCTGAGGCATACTAAAAGAGGTTTTGCTGCCATTATTGATTATAAGTATGTTAGTATTATGATATTAGTATAGTAGGGGAGTGTAATAGTAAATAGTAATTACTAGAGTAATAGGAGTGGCCAAAAGCAGGAATGCAATGCAATTCGAGAGAGAAGAAAAGATAAAAGATTATGGGGTATGGTATCTTTTCGATATATCTTTTTCAATATCTTTTTGGACAAAGCAAAAGCTCTATCGGATATCCACTCACCATAATTCAAGCAATCAAATAAGGAAACGCTAAGGTGAAATGAAATTTGTACTTTTATTCTGATATTGAGATTACAATTGCAATGCCGGTCTATCACACATCAACCTATCTATACCTATTATTGACACCATCATACCTTCTGTGTTTTATTTGCTCACATATTATGTTAAAATCGCCCACAGCAAGTGCTCATACGGAGTGCCAGTACTTCTTGGAGCGACGGCATTTGGATTGGGTATCGCTGCTACAATATCATGTGATTTTATGAGACTATCGTCAAACAACACATCGATTGGGATATGGTGTTTAGAGCCTGCCACTCTATCAACAGAGGACAAGGTAGCACGTACATTCTCTGCATTAGCATTGATATTCGGGGGATTACTCGTATTAATGGGTATGTTGAGAAATGGTATAGTTTTGCATTTTGGTGTATGATTTTTTTACTAACCACAGGCATGTTTCATCACATCTCATATCATGCTATGTAATTCAACATTAAGATATTGGCATGATATTATTCTCACCAAATCGGAATCGATTGTATAGTTCAGGAGGAATCAATTATTTGCTTGTATATTTATTCTCGGGGTTATCCTTCGTGTTATTGAATAGTAATGTTTGTAGCAACGGAGATTGCAGTATATCAAAAGGAGCTAAGCTTATGATATCATCAACATCTTTGTGGTTTGCAGCTGGAGTTAATGTTATGCTTTTATACCCACCATGTAAGAAGAGAAGAATAATTCAAGATGAGGAACATACTATTGGCGAATCCATTACAGATCCATTACTAAAAGGAGGTAATTCGGTTATTTGCTTTACAAAATATAAGCCCATACCTGTGAGTGCTGTTAAGTAAATAAGTAAGGAAGATGCCAAGAGATCATTGATACAGCTGATAGAAATGGTGATGGAAGTATAGACGGATTAGTGGGATCAAACAACGCTACGTATGTCCAACAAGCAACAAACTTCAATTATAGTCAAGTACTACATCTATAACGATCTGATATCAACTCCAAACTTATACTTCAAAATCTATACACAAATACTCATCCACAATACCGTATATCGTATACAACCAAACTTCCTACTTTGAGGGTGGTCGACTTACTCTACCACTCCTAGTATTAATCGGCACAACTTCCAGCGCGGCGTCAAGGGAGGAGATGCTGGATGACTTTCTCTTCCTAGTAATCTTCTTCGGCGAATTACTAATATCATCTGCAGCAAAGCCATTTGCTTGACAAACATCACACCGTCTTTTGTAATTTTCAATTGTCCATGAACACAAACAATCAACATCTTCAATCCATGAATTGAGATGTGGAAGAACTTGCATTGGATCTCGTACACTGTATAACAGATTACAAACATGAGTATTATTGTGTTGTTATGATATTTGTGATGCATGCATATTGATATTGATATTGGAATATTATACTCACGGTAAACTATCGTCATCAAATGTCCTTCCAGCTCTGACATCTTCAACAGAAGGGAAAGTAATCTCATCTACAGCAGGAATGACATAAAAGTGGGCTGCTGATTCTACTCCACCATTATACTCCATGATAAGAGTTCCACAGCACCAATGTCCAGCATTCTTCCTAGCTTTACCAAAACATGTGTTCATATAATGAGATGTCAATGCACAGAAGGGAAGTCCATTGAGATAACGAAGATCTTTCCCCATGCGGTGGTCCCCATCGGATTGCTTTGAGTGAGCAGAACCTACCCGAAGGGCTCTGAGTATAGATGTCTTCTCATTTCTGGATGTTAGAGGACGGTATGTAATTATATTATCATACGTTGAACCAATTGGAGGGTGCACATCAACACCTTCAAGTGCTCCATCAGCAAAGATTGATATGCCCTTGCCATTCGCAACAATCATAACGAGTCGGTGGAGTGTAAATTTATAATCATTTTCATCATTGTTGGGATTGGCGAGGGTTACATCGAGCCGACCTTCTTCTTGTTTATTGGGAGTGTATGCTAGTTCACGAAGGATTGAACCATTTAATGGCACACCATGTCCACCAGCAACTTCACCACTAGCGTATTCGATAGCATGAGTGGACTTGAGATCAAACAGACGAGCTGAATAGATATCAACCATGTACCGAGTAGGATCAAGCTCCTTAGAATGTCCAGCAAACGCTCTGTAGTTACCAAGCAATTTGTAACATTGCCCTTGGCATATCTCATACACCAACTCATTACTGTACTCACACTTGTCCATGTCAAATGGTGTAGCCTAACAATGATTAAGTGAACAAATGATAGATGAGGAAGGATATGACGAATAGTATATAATATAGGAACAAATAATACAACAACAGACCCACCATTGTATAAATACCCAACATCCGCTTCCCAAAGTTATCATCATATAACTTGAGAGGTATAGCTTCTCCACTCATTAGTAGCGGTACAGTTTGTGTTACAGAACATTTCGCCTTGATGATATAATCAATATGACACGCAAGTTCATTATACTCTTGATCATGAAGACCACCCGGGTTCTCCTCACGATACTCCATGATCTCACGTTCAAGCTCATCTTTACGGTGAGGGTTCTCCTCCTTGACATACTCAAGTATAATGGCAGTCATCTGTTTTGTGGTTAGATGAAAGATGTGTGCTAGTGAATACTGCTCTAGCAATTCAACAAGAACTGCATTCGCCTCATTCTCAGACATAACCGGCTTGGATGTAGTTGGTCCTCTTAACATTGCAATGATTCGCTCTTTCATCTCCTTTGTTTCATCTTCATCACAGTCTTGAAATGGACCCAAACCATTGTCCTCATTCTTCTGTGCCTCAACAATTGGAATTGAATGTACTTTGTTTCGAAGCTTGTTTGTTAAATATGTATTGAAATTTGATGTTGTTTTCCCATTGGCTTTTTCCAACATCATGGTCAGAAGATCTTTCTCAGTATTAATCTCCTTGTCACTGCTCTTGAGTTCAACTTTGGATAGTGCAGTTTGGAATGTAGCGTCTTTCCATAATGTCTTTGCAATATCCTTACAAACTTCCTCTTCATTCTGTAAAGTATTGGAACGATACTCTGGATTCCTTACCTTCTTACCCCCTCGTGAAATTCGTTCCATCTTACCCGCATTAGCCTTTTTGATTTCTTTTCCAGTCAATAGTGTATCGGGTTGATTGGCTGTTAGATATTGAATGATTACATTGACACCACACGACAGCACTTTATTTGGATAAGTAAAACCCCCCATATTTATTATCTCAATATGCAAGCAATGATGCTGCTTTTATAGATATCCGATTTAAACAATATCAACAATTTTAAAAATGATACAGTCGATATGAATTAGAAACGTAATGGCACAGCAATGCAAAAGTACAACGACACACGAATGAGATTATTATCAAAGCACACACACTTACCACTTGATTAATATATCTTCCGTATACTATGTTGTTTTATCTGATAATATAATACAGAATGAATTACATTTACCCGATTTCTTGACAGTGGTAGTTGTGTTTGTATACCAAAGACAAGAAGATGGTAAATTGCTCGATACAAAAGATAATTACTTTGACTTCAAAGGTTGGCGGCTGGTAATAAAACGCGTAAATTGAAAATGGTACCAATGTCTTGTGTATATTTATGACCTCCTTCTGGCTATATGACGTGACCGCTACGCTAGTATTGAAAGATGTTTTGTATACCAAAGTAATGGTTCATGTTGTTGCTAATGAAATAAAAAAGTGAGTGAGTTGTGGTAGGATACCGGTTGCCGCGATGTTCATTTTGAGAGAAAAAAATTGCGCCACTTTACTATGGCGACTGCTTCTATTATATCAATAGCTAGCTGTCGAAAGTATGCATACGCGCCACTGAGATGCTATAGAGAAGGTTGGTATGCTTTGAACGGTGTTAATAGGCAATCTAGGAGGTTAGATATGGTCAAAAGGTCTCGGCGGATAAGAAGGTAAAAGTTACTGTTTGCTGGAGTGTAGAAGAAAAATCTTTTATATATATCAAGAGGTAATCATGCCTAGAGAATCAGTGAGTTACTCATGTAGTATCAGGAGATAGATAAAAAAGATGTTATCAAATTAAGTTATGCACATAATACGTTAGGAATTTACCTATACATGAACAACTCTAGTTGGCTGGTAGTATGATCAAATGTCAAACAACAAATATCCCAAAGATCAACAAAACAAAAATGAGTGAGCCCAATAGAACCCAAATGAGCCTAACACGAAAGGCTCAATATGAGCCAAACTTGCGAGCCCAACTACTTTCATCTTTGGCTTGATGCCAATATGGGAGGGTATGTGGCCTCGCCGTCTCGATTGGATCACAATCATCGAGACACTCTCAGACTCAGGCGAGATTCTGGCAACTTAGCAGGTGCATGCCAGAAGGTCATTGAGTGCCTATGTATCATCCTGCCATCCTTTACTAAGCATTTCATCACCTTTTGACACAACTCAGCCCTTGCTTTCATCGTTGGCTTGATGCCAATATGGGAGGGTATGTGGCCACGCCGTCTCGATTGGATCACAATCGAGACACTCTCGGGCTCAGGCGAGATTCTGGCAACTTAGCAGGTGCATGCCAGAAGGTCATTGAGAGCCTATGTATCATCCCGCCATCCTTTACTAAGCATTTCATCACCTTTTGTGTTAACGACAGTGGATTATCGTTCATTATCCGACATAGTATGCAGCGTCAATAGACTGCAGAGGCTATCGTTGTATATCCCTAGACTGATATACGTGTATTCTTTACGATTACTTGGTTCTTTAC